>WNGA01007816.1_pt1 | contig 14761 bp, 12 predicted proteins | sample 5400061 | NCBI WGS metagenome assembly WNGA01 (sample SAMN13153366, study PRJNA577476) | soil metagenome | isolation source: 100 cm soil or saprolite under grassland replicate 2 | place: USA:California | collected 2016-06-15
CTTCCCGTTGACCCGGAGCGCGATGTTGTCGCCATCTCGAGTCACCGAGACCGTCGCCCCGGGCCCGTCGCGGTAGAAGAGGAGCTGGTCCGTATGCAATGCCGCGCTCATGCCGGCGGTCTTCGACTGCTCGAGGTAGCCGCGGGCGTAGATCGCCGGGCCCGTCGACATCACCTGCTTGTCCCACGCGGGGATGAAGGCCACCGCGGCGGCGATCGCCAGCGCGGCGCCACCGAGGCCCCATCGCCAGCCCGTGACGGGACGAGGCCAGGGGACGCCGAGCAGAGCGGCGAGCGCGAGATTGATGACGATACCCACCTTGATGGACGCGTGAACGCCGAGCCCGGGAACGAGAACGAAACCCGCCAGGACCGCTCCCACGATCGCGCCCAGCGTGTTGACGGCATAGAGCCGGCCCACGTCCTGGCCGATGTGCGCAGGCGCCCGGGCGCACGCCGCCACGGCGCAGGGGAACGTGGCCCCGATCAGCAGTGTCGTGGGCAACAGGGCGAGCACGCTCGCGACGAGCTGGGCGAGCGCGACGAAGGCCGGCGAGAGGGATCGCCCGAGGGCGAGCAGGAACAGCGCGGGGAACTGGTCGAAGGCCAGCAGCACCGCGGCCGCCGCCACGCCGATCCCCCCCTGGATCACCGCGAAGGCGCCCGGCGGGGCGCTCCGCGCGCCCCACCGCAGCGAGTACAGCGCGGCGCCCCCGGCAATGCCCAGGAGGAAGGCCACCAGCATGGCGGTGAAGGCGTAGGTCGAGCCGCCGATCACGAGGGCCAGCGCGCGCGTCCACGCCACCTCGTAGATCATGGAGACGGCCCCGGAGATGCCCAGGGCGGCGGCGATGAGCCATGGCCCGAGATCGCGAGTCCGAGAAGACACGGCGGCGGGGGAGGCGGGCGAGCGGTCCAGCCGGTGAGCGGCTCGAGGCGCTGAAGCCTGGAAGCTCCGGCTGCAAGCAATCGCGACGAGCCCGACCGCGAGGTTGGTCGCCGCCGCGATCCAGAGCGTGCTCCGATTCCCGAGTGCGGGAAGGAGCCCATAACCGGCCAGGATCACCCCGGCCACCGCGCCGAAGGTGTTCATCGCGTACAGGGCCCCGACCGTTCGCCCGATCCCGTCCTCCCGCTTGACGAGGGCCTGGCTCAGGATCGGGAGGGTGCCGCCCATCAGCGTCGTGGGCAGGAGGAGGAGCGCGAAGACGAGCAAGAACTGGACGAACCCGAAGGTCGCGTACGAGGCGTTCAGCACGCGGTAGAGTCCCAGGTAGACGGAAGACGCCAGCCAGACGAGGACGGGAGTGAGCGCGCAGGAGATGCCGATGCCGATCTCGAGCAACCCGTAGGCCCGGATCGGGTCTGGGAATCGCGCGGCGCGACGGCCGAAGAGAAAGCTGCCCAGCCCGAGGCCTGCCATGAAGGCCGCCAGCACGGTGGTGATGGCGTACACCGTGTGGCCGAAGACCAGGCTCAGCATCCGGAGCCAGACGACCTCGTAGACGAGCGCCGTGGCGCCGGAGAGGAAGAACCAGACGAGGACGATGCCGAAGGTGGACCGGGGCTCCGGCAACCTCCGGCGGGCGGACGCGGCGGCCATCAACGCTCGTCCGCCCGCGGTCCGATCGCTCCAGCCTCACCGGCTGGAGGGCGAGCGCCGCACGGTCCCATCGGGGCATCTTAGCACGGGGGCTCGGGGACCCCGGCGGCCCATGGGGCACATGAGCGGCTTCGCCCCGGACGCCGTGTCGTCACGGTCGAGACGCTGCCAACCGGGCGCCGCGTCTCCTCTTGAACAGCCGCGCCGCAGCCGTTATCCTCGGGTCATCCGCGTGAGGGCAGGGCCACATACTCGAGCGAGGTGACCGATGAGCGACAAGGCGAGATCCAGATCCCCCGAAGAGAACCGGCTGCTGGAGCTGGCGGCGCGCCGCCTGCCCGGCGGGGCGCTCGGGTCCGCGCGCTTCCCCGACGAGCTCGCCTTCGTGGTCAAGCGCGGCCGCGGGTCGAAGGTCTGGGACATGAGCGGGCGCGAGTACATCGACTACCTGCTCGGCTCGGGCCCCATGATCCTCGGCCACAGCCACCCGGCGGTGGTGGCCGCCGTCCGCGACCAGCTCGAGAACGGGACGACCTACTTCATGGTCAACGAGCCGATCATCATGCTGGCCGACGAGCTGTGCCGCGCCGTCCCGTGCGCCGAGCAGGTGCGTTTCACCTCGACGGGGACGGAGGCGACCTTCTTCGCGCTCCGCGCCGCGCGCGCCTGGCGCAAGCGCGACAGGGTGATGAAGTTCGAGGGCGGCTATCACGGCAGCCACGACTACGCGCTGATGAGCTCGTCGCCGAGGTCGCCCAAGGCCTTCCCCGCCGCCACGCCCGACTCGGCGGGCATCCCGCACGTCATCGACGCCGAGGTGCTCATCGCGCCCTACAACGACCTGGCCACGGTGGAGGCGCTGCTCGCCGTGCACGCCGACAGTCTCGCCGCCGTCATCGTCGAGCCCTTCCAGCGTCTCCTCGCGCCCCAGCCCGGCTTCCTCCCGGGGCTGCGCGCGCTCACCACGCGCTACCGGATCCCGCTGATCTTCGACGAGGTGGTGACGGGCTTCCGCTTTGCCTACGGCGGCGCCCAGGAGTACTACGGCGTGATCCCCGACCTGGCCGCCCTCGGCAAGATCATCGGCGGCGGCTTCCCGCTGGCCGCCGTGTGCGGGAGGGAGGAGATCATGAAGGCGTTCGACCCGCGGCTGGACGGGACGCCCGACTTCGTGGCCCAGGTCGGCACGCTCAACGGCAATCCCGTCGCCGCGGTGGCCGGGCTCGCCACGCTCGCCGAGCTGCGCAAGCCGGGCGCGTACGCGCGGCTGCATCAGACCGGCCGGACGCTCCGCGACGGTCTCGCCGATCTGGCCAGGCGGTCCGGGCTCCCCGCCCAGGTCATCGGCGAGACGACGGTCTTCGACATCGTCTTCACCGACCGGCCGCTCACCGACTACCGGGCCATGCTGACGGCCGACGGCGCCCTGCTCAAGGCGTTCAACGCCGAGTGCCTCCAGCGCGGCATCGTGAAGGGGCGGGAGAAGCTCTACGTCTCGCTCGCCCATACCGAACAAGATGTGGCGCGCACGCTCGAGACGTTCGAGGCGGCGCTGGGCGCTCTTCCGCGGTCCGCGCCGGCGGCGCGTGCCTAGAGCCGGCCGGGCGCACCCCGCGGGTGGCGGACGGGGATCTCGCTCGGAGGTTGCTCGCCTTTCTGCGGGGCCGCCTCGATGAACCCCGGCTCGAGTTCTCGGAGCCGCCCGCGTCCGTCAGCGGTGGCTTCGACACGCAGATCTTCGGGTTCAGACTGAGGAGCGCGCCACCGGCGTACTCGGGCCCACTCATCCTGCGGCTGCTCGCCCCGCACATCGATCCGGCGCGGGCGCTGCGCGAGGGGGTCATCCAGAACACCCTCGCCGAGGTGGGCTACCCCGCGCCCCGCGTGGTCCTGGCGACCGCCGATCCCGGGTCGCTCGGCGGGGCGTTTCTCATCATGGAGCGCCTGCCTGGCAAGCCCCTGATCGAGGGCCGCCTGTCCGACATCGGCCGCGTCCTCGTCGAGATGCAGGTGCGCCTGCACGCCCTCGACGCGGACGTGTTGCTGCGCACCCTGGCGCGGGAGGACCTGGCGGCGACGGTGGCGGGCGCTCCGGCGATCGGCCGGGACCGGATGACGCTCGAGGGCTACCTGGCCCAGCTTCAACAGCGTGTGGCGCGCGAGTCCCTCGACGGCCTCGCGGCGGGCGTCGCGTGGCTCGTCGAGCGCCGTCCGCCCGAGCCGGGGCGCCGCGTGATCTGCCACGGCGACTTTCATCCCCTGAACATCCTCGTGTCCGGCGGCGCCGTCACGGGAGTGATCGACTGGCCGAACGCGATCGTCGCCGACGCCGCCTACGATGTCGCCGCCACCAAGACCATCCTGAGCCTGACGCCCCTCGATCTGTCGGCGGCGCTCCGGGGGGTGGCTCGCGTCCTGCGGCCCGTCATGGTCCGGCGCTACCTGGCCGGGTACCGGCGCCACCGGCCGATCGATCCGGCGGCGCTGCGCTACTACGAGGCGCTGAGCTGCATGCGCCAGCTGGTCCGCGTGACCGAGAATCGGCTTCGCGCCGGCGCCGGGTCCCTGAACCCGCTCGACGCCTCGTCCTTCGGCGACGCGCTGGCCGCCCGCTTCTCCCGCATCACGCGGATCACGCCCACCTTGCCCCCGGTCAGAACGTGATACCGTCGGGGAAGGCAGACACGAGGGCGATCATCCCATGAGCTGGCGGATCGGCGTCGACATCGGCGGCACCTTCACCGACGTCGTGCTCGTGGACGAGACGCGCGGCGGGATCGGCGTGGTCAAGGTCCCGACGACGCCCCGCGACTTCTGCCGCGGCGTGGTGGAGGCGCTGGGCGCCGCCACGCGGGAGGGCGGGGTGGCGGCGACCGAGGTCACCTGGCTCGCCCACGCCACCACCGTGGTGACCAACGCCCTGCTCGAGGGCAGGGGCGCCCGCACGGCGCTCATCACGACGCGGGGCCTGCGCGACGTCCTCGAGCTGCGCCGCTCCGCCCGGGCGAGCCTCTACGATCTCTTCCAGGACGCTCCCGCCGTCCTCGTGCCGCGCCACCTCCGCCTCGAGGTGACCGAGCGGGTCGACGCGCAGGGCGCCGTCGTGGAGCCGCTCCACCTCGAGGACGTGGACGACGCCGTCGACTTCATCAAGCGCCACGACGCGGAGGCGGTCGCCGTCTGCCTGCTCTACTCCTTCCTCAACGACAGCCACGAGCGCCAGGTCGGCGCCCGCCTGCGGGCCGCGCTGCCCGGCCTGCCCATCTTCCTCTCGAGCGAGGTGCTCCCTGAGATCCGCGAGTTCGAGCGCGCGAGCACGACAGCCGTCTGCGCCTACGTCGCGCCCATCCTGGCCTCCTACCTCGAGCGGCTCGAGGCCGCCGTGACCACCATGGGGCTGCCTCCGCCTCACGTCATGGGCTCGAGCGGCGGTGTGTTCACCGTCGCCGAGGGACTCCGGATGCCCGCGATGGCGGTGGAATCGGGCCCGGCCGCGGGCGTCATCGCGGCGGGGCTGGTCGGCCGCCAGCTCGGGCTCGCGAACCTCATCTCCTTCGACATGGGCGGCACGACGGCCAAGGCGAGCCTGATCGAGGACGGGGTCATCCAGACCACCTCGGAGTACGAGGTGGGCAGCGGCGGCAATGTGCGGCGCTGGCTGCACGGCACCGGCCACCCCATCCGCGTGCCGGTGATCGACCTGGCGGAGGTGAGCGCGGGCGGCGGCAGCGTCGCGTGGATCGATCCGGGTGGCGGGCTCCGCGTCGGGCCCGAGAGCGCGGGCGCCGAGCCCGGGCCCGTCTGCTACGGCCAGGGTGGGGAGCGTCCGACCGTCACCGACGCCGATCTGGTCCTCGGCTACCTGAACCCGAACGCGCTTCTGGGCGGTGCCCTCCCGGTGCATCTGGACCGGGCGCTCGCGGCCATCGAGGCCAGGATCGCGAAGCCCCTCGGGATGAGCGCGCTCGACGCGGCCGCCGGCATCGTGGACGTGGTCAATGCGGGCATGGCGGCGGCCTTGCGCATCGTCTCCGTGGAGCGCGGCCACGACCCGCGCGAGTTCACCCTGGTCGCCTTCGGCGGCGCCGGCCCGGTCCACGCGGCCCGCCTCGCCCAGGAGCTCGGGATCCCGCAGGTGATCGTGCCCCCGATCCCCGGAGGCTTCTCCGCCCTCGGTCTCGTGGCGAGCGATATCCGCCGCGACTACGCCAGGACCTTCTACGCGCGGCTGGACATGGCCGACCTCGATCAGATGACGGCGGTGTACGGCGCCATGGAGGGCGCGGCCCGCGAGATGCTGGCGCGGGCCGCCGTGGGCGAGGCGCGCCGGGAGATCACGCGCGCGGCCGATTGCCGCTACGGCCGCCAGGCCTACGAGCTGACGGTGCCGGTGAGGAGCGGGCCGATCACGCGCGCGACCCTCGAGCGGCTCGCCGCGGACTTCCACGACAAGCACCGCGCCACCTACGGTCATGCGAACCCCGAGGAGCCGGTCCAGCTCGTCAACCTCCGCGTCGCCGCCCTCGGGCGGCTCGGCGGGCTCGACCTCGGGCGCATGGCCGGCGCGGCGGGGGCTCCCACCGTCGCGCCGGCCGGAGAGCGGGAGGCGCATTTCAAGGAGACCGGGCCCGTCCGGTGCCCGGTGCTGGCGCGCGACGGGCTCGCGCCCGGCTTCGAGCGGCCGGGGCCGCTGATCATCGAGGCGATGGACACGACCATCGTGATTCCCCCGGGCTGGCGCGGCCGCGCGGACGCCCGCGGATTCATCGTGCTGGAGGCGCTGTCATGAGCGAGATCGATCCCGCGACCTTCGAGGTGGTGAAGAACGCGCTTTACGCCGCCGCCGAGGAGATGAAGGTGGTGCTGGCCAAGACGGCCTACTCGCCGCTCCTGAAGGTGGCGGGCGACTACTCCTGCGGCCTCTTCGATGGGCGGGGGGAGATGGTCGCCCAGGGGCCCGACCTGCCCATTCACCTGGGCTCCATGCCGCTGGCGGTGAAGGCGGTGATCCGCGCCTTCCCGGACTTCGAGCCGGGCGACGTCTTCATCCACAACGATCCCTACTTCGGCGGGAGCCACCTGCCCGACGTCAACGTGGTCACGCCCGCGTTTCACGACGGCGCGCTGCTCGGCTTCGCCTGCGTGCGCGCCCACTGGCCGGATATCGGGAGCGCGACGCCTGGCAGCTACGGCGCCACCACGGAGATCTATGGCGAGGGACTCCGGCTGCCGCCGGTCCGCCTCTACGCGGCCGGCGTCCTCAATCGCGACGTGGAGCAGATCATCTTTACCAACGTCCGCACGCCGGAGGAGCGGCGCGGGGACCTGCGCGCCCAGATCGCCGCCAACCGCCGCGGCACGACGCGCCTTGCCGAGCTGGCGCGGAAGTACGGGGTCAGGCTCTTGCTTGCAGTCATGCAAGAGGTCATGGACTACTCGGAGCGGATGATGCGGGCGGCGCTCGCCGCCCTGCCCGATGGCACCGCCGCCTTCGAGGACTTCTGCGACGGCGACGGGATCCTCGAGGAGGGCGAGAAGGAGGACGCGATCTTCCGCATCCGGATGCAGGTCACCAAGCGTGGCGACCGGCTCCTCGTCGACTTCGCCGGCACCGATCCGCAGGTGGCGGGGCCGATGAACGCGCCACTGGCCGTGACCGCGTCCGGGATCTACACCGCCGTCAAGATGGTTGCCGACCCCCGCGACCTCGTCCCGCCCAATTCCGGCTGCTGGCGGCCGGTCGAGCTCCACGCCGAGCGGGGGAGCGTGGTCGACGCGGACTTCCCGGCGCCGGTCGTCTACGCCAACCACGAGATCTCGCACCGCGTCTGCGACATGCTCTTCGGCGCGCTCGCCCGGCTCGCCCCCGAGCGGGTGATGGCGTGCTCCCAGGGGACCTCCGCGATCCTCACCCTGGGCGGCGTCGACTCGCGCACGGGCGACCGTTACGTGAGCTACGAGACCATCAAGGGAGGCTTCGGCGCGCGGCCGACCAAGGACGGGGTCAACGGGATGTCGGCCGGCATCTCCAACACGATGAACACGCCGATCGAGATCCTCGAGATGAGCTTCCCCGTGCGGATCGAGCGCTACGAGATCGTGCCCGACAGCGGGGGCGCCGGCCGGCACCGGGGCGGCTGCGGTGTCGAGCGCGTGTGGCGGATCCTGGACCGCCCCTCCCAGGCCAGCGTCTGTCTGGAGCGGACCAAGTCCGCGCCCTTCGGGCTCGCCGGCGGCGGCGCCGGGGGAACCGGGCGCATCGCGCTGATGGGCCCCGACGGCGCCGAGCGGGAGTTGAACAGCAAGGGCTCGTTCACGGCGCCGCCCGGCGCCCAGATCTGCCTCCGGGCGCCGGGTTCGGGAGGCTTCGGGCCTGCTATCGAGCGCGATCGAGCAAGGCTCCGGGACGACGTCATCAACGGCTACGTCTCGGCCAAGGCGGCGGTGGCGGACTACGGACATCGAGAGCGCGAGGAGCTCAAGTGTCCGGCGTGCCGGGAGAGCACAGTTTCGTCGCCGTCCCGGTAGGATCTCCTCAAGCCGCTGGACGGCACTCAGCTACGGGTGGCGGTGGACTCGGCGCTGGCCAAGATCACGAGCGCCCTGCCCCCGTCGGGGCTCGAGTTCGCGCGCCAGATGCGCGATTCTTCTCCATTGGCCTCGGGCCGCACAAGACGTACGCTCGCCACCGCGAGGTGGTGGAGCGGCTGAGCCGCGCCGTCGCCGAGCACCGGACCGTGCAGATGCGGTACTACTCCGCGTCGCGCGACCGGGTCACCAGACGCGAAGCCGACCCCTACCACCTCTGGTTCGCTGCCGGCGGCCTGTACCTGATTGCCTACTGCCACCTCCGGCAGGAGGCGAGGATGTTCGCGGTCGAGCGCATCCGATCCTTGACCGTCACTCCTCACGCCTTCCAGCTGCCGCTCGCCTTCGACGTGGAGGCGTACGTGGAAGACGCGCTGGTCGTCATGCGCGGGCGTCTCGTGGACGTCGAGCTCGCCTTCGATCGGGCCACCGCGGCGTGGGTGCGGGACCGCATCTGGCATCCGAGCCAGCATCTCGTGCCAAGCCGACACGGGCGCGCATGACGCTGAGGGTTGTTGCCGACACCCGAGAACTCATGGGCCGGGTCCTGAGCTTCGGGCGCGGCGTGCGCGTCGTCAAGCCGGCCGCGCTCCGGGAGCGGGTGCGCCAGGAGGCGCTGGCCGTCGCGCGTCACTGAGGGGAGGCGATGACCGTGAGGCCCAGCCGGCGGAAGTCCTCGTCGAAAGCGAAGCACGGCATGTGATCGAGCAAGGTGGTCACCACGATGAATGAGATCGCGTCGCAGACGGAGAGCCGGCGCTCGCGGCCATACCTTCGGAAAACGTCCAGGGCCTTGGCACGCACCTCGGTGCCATACTCGACGAGCCGGAGCCGTGGGTAGAGATCGTCGAGAAAGCGCAGCGCGGACGCGTAGCTGACGCGGTAGCGGAGCAGGGTGGCCGTTTCGCTGACCACGTCCCAGGTCGTCCAGAGGGCCACGCTGGCTGCCGTGGCCTCGGTGACGAGAGGCCAGGCCTGCGGGTGATGCACGTCGGTGCTGTCGAGGCACGCATAGAAGAACGATGTGTCGCAGAAAACGTTGGGCGGCAGCGCCATGGTTCCCTACGCCTTGCGGCCGTACAGGTACTCCTTGACGTGGCCCGAGATGTTCCGGCGCGGCCCACGGCGCTTGGGGAGTTTCTTCATCAACTCGAGCAAGGCTCGCGCCGCCGCGCCCGGCTCCGGCTCGGGCAGGGCGGCCCGGAGCTCCGCCACGACCTCGTCCCGCACCGTGATCTGCACGACCGAACCGCGATCCTGCTTGACCTGCCGCACGAGTTGCGGCAGCCGCCGGCGCGCCTCGCTGATGGACACGCGTGTCATCGTTGCCTCCCTGGAGTGGAGCCGTCTCTGTGCAGCCGATTTGGGCGCTGGGTCGGTTGATTCCTGTGTACAGCAGTGTACTCTTCGGTGCTATTCTCGCGTGACCTCGGGTGTCACTGCAACCGTGTACTTTGCAACCGCCGCAATAGATCAGGACCCATAGAGGAGCGCGGTATGCAAGCGACGCACGGGACCCGTTCCGCGATATAACAGTGGTGTCATCATCTCGTTCGGACAGGAGGACTGTGGTGCCGACGGTCGCTGAGTATCTCGCCGAGCGCATCCACGAGGCCGGCGCCCGGCACGCCTTCGGCATCCCCGGCGGCGAGGTGCTCGCCGTGATGGATGCCCTCGACCGGGCCGGCGTCCGCTTCCACCTGGTGAAGCACGAGACCGCGGGCGGATTCATGGCCGATGCCGTGGCGCAGCTCACCGGGACGCCGGGCGTCCTGGTCGGGACCCTGGGGCCCGGCGTGTCCAACCTGGTCACCGCGGTGGCGCACGCCTACCTGGACCGGACCCCGATGGTGGTCGTCACCGCCTGCGTCGACCCGGAGACGGCGGCCACCTACACCCATCAGATCCTCGACCAGTCCGCCCTGCTGTCGCCGATCACCAAGTGCAGCCTGACGCTCACCGAGCGCGGCGCGGGGGCGCTCGTGGATCGGGCCATCGCGCTGGCGTCGAGCGGTGTGCCGGGGCCGGTGCACCTCGACGTGCCGACGCGCGTGGCCGGCGCGGCGGTGAGAGGCCCCGACGAGGCGCTGCCGCGGCGCGCCCGCCCGGGGCTCGCCCCCGGCGCGGATCTCGACACGCTCGTGAGCTGGCTGCGACGAGCGGAGCGGCCATTGATCCTGGCCGGGCTCGGCATCCTGCACCACGGCGCCTCGGCCGAGCTGGGGGCGTTCGCGCGGCGGGCCGGCGCGGCCGTGATCACGACCTACAAGGCCAAGGGCGTGATCGCCGAGGACGCGCCGCTGGTCGTCGGCGGCGCCGGCCTCTCGCCGGTGGCCGATCGCGCCCTGTTCAAGGTGCTGGGCGCGGCGGACCTCGTCCTCTGCCTCGGCTACGATCCGGTCGAGATGCGCGACGCCTGGATCCAGCCCTGGGACCCGAAGATCGACTCGGCCGAGATCGCGTGGGCGCCCAACGACCATCACGTGCACTGGACCGGGCTGGAGTTCGTCGCCGACCTGCGCCTCGCGCTCGGCCAGCTCGTGGCCATGATCCCCGACCGGGGCGGAGCGACCTGGCCGGACGGCGTGCCGGCCGCCGCGCGGGCGGAGATCCAGGCCTCGCTGCGCCCGAAGGGCGTGGAGGCCTGGGGCCCGCACGCGGTCATCGAGACCTGCCGTCAGGCGTTCCCACGCAACACGCTGGCGACGGTGGACACCGGATCCCATCGCATCCTGCTGAACCATGTCTGGGAGTGCTACGAGCCCTATGGGCTCCTGCAGTCCACCGGTCTCGCGACCATGGGCTACGGGCTGCCCGCGGCCATCGGCGCCAAGCTCGCGCGGCCGGAGCGCCCCGTGGTGTGCTTCACCGGGGACGCGGGCCTCGAGATGACCATCGGCGAGCTGGCGACGCTCAGGGACCTCCGGCTGGCGGTCACGGTCGTCTGCTTCGCCGATCGCTCCCTCGCGCTGATCGAGCTGAAGCAGCGCCGCATGGGGCTGCCCAACCTGGGCGTGGACTTTCCCGGGACCGACCTCGCGGCGGTGGCCAGGGCCTACGGGGGCCGCGGCGTGCGCGTGACGGATCGCGGGCAGCTCGCCGCGGCCTGCCGCGAGGCGCTCGGGCAAGACCGGTTCACGCTGATCGAGGCGGTGGTCGAAAAGGCCGAGTACGGGAGCCAGATGTAGGCGGCCACGTGCGACCTCGAACGCGACGTCGAGATCCGGGGGGTGAGTGACACTCCACGTCATCGAAGCAACGATTTTGGGTATACCTTCCTCCCTGCCGTGCACCCAACTGCCTGATAAGCCTCAACACCAGAACTTGGCATTGATGGTGCATTCCTGTACCTGGGTCCATGCCCAATAGGGCAATGCAGGCTGATGGGAGGACGAGATGTTAGGAAGAATTGCCGGCGCCGTCAGGTTCAAGGAGCCACTCAGCTTCCACACGTCGTTGCGGCTCGGCGGTCCCGCCGAGTTCTTCGTCGTGCCACGGGACCTGGAGGACGTCCGCTACGCTCTGGATTTCGCCGACCGCGAAGAGCTGCCGGTGATCGTGATCGGTGGCGGCAACAACATGCTGGTCTCGGACTGCGGCGTCCAGGCCGTCGTCCTCAAGCTCCAGGGAGTTCTCGCGCGCGCCGAGTTCGACGGCGACCGGGTGCTGGTCGGGGCCGGCGTCTCACTCTCTGCCCTGATCCGCGAGGCGGCGGCCCGGGATCTGGGGGGGCTCGAGTGCCTGGCGGGCATTCCCGCCACGATCGGTGGCGCGCTGGCGACGGGCGCCGGCACCAGTGAGGGCTCGGTCATGGATCTGTGCTCGGCCGTCCACTTCCTGCATCCCGACGGGACGGTCGGAGAGTTCCGCCAGCTCGAGCACGCCGGCGGCGCGCAGACCTTCGACCTCCCGCCCGGCGCCATCTTGCTCGGCTGCCGCATGCAGCTCGTCCGCCGCCCCGGGCCGACGACCCTGAAGGAGATCAAGCGCCGGCTCAAGCTGAGGAAAGCGTCGGAGCCGTTCGCGCTGGCGTCCGCCGGCTTCGTCTGGAAGAATCCGCCCGGGACTCTCGCCGAGCGTCTCATCGACGCCGCGGGCCTGCGCGGCAAGCGCCTGAACGGCGCCGAGATCTCCGCGAAGGCCAGCAACTTCATCATCAACCGCGGCGGGGCCACCCAGGGCGATGTGGTCGGGCTGATGGAGATGACGCGAGAGCGTGTGGAAGCGCGCTTCGCCGTCACGCTCCAGACCGAGATCCGGATGCTGGGCTTCCCCGCTGCCGCGGCCTTCCCGAGCGTGCCGCTGGAGCTGGCCGCAGGGTAATCGAAGCCTCTCCGGCCGCCACGACCGCGTCGAGCGCGGGTGGCGGATCCCGGGTAGCCGTGCGCCGACCCGCTACACCAGTGGCCACGGGTAGCGCAAGCCGCTCGAGTCCTTCGGAAAGCGCCCCCTTCGCGCGAGCGCCTTGCCGCGGGTGCAGAGCGCCTGCCGCTCGCCCGGGTCGAGCAACGTCGCCAGCGGCTCCGGGAGGCCTGCGTCGAGCAGCCGCTCGATGGCCTCGAGGAGCTCGCGGGGGATGGGCTCGCCGGCGAAGTCCCAGATCACCGTGCGCAGCTTGGACTCCGCGTGGAAGGTCAGCCCGTTGTCGATCGCGTAGATCCTGTCGTCGGGGCCGAGGAGGCAGTGGCCGCTCTTGCGGTCGGCGTTGTTGGCGACGAGGTCGAACGCGCAGATCTGCTGGAGCCGCGCGTGGTGCTCCGGGCGCTCGAGCAGGGTGAAGTAGTGCTGCTCGAAGTCGGCGTGGACGAAGAGCTGGAGTGACCCCGCGCCGTGGGGTCCCTCGCGCAGGATCGTGGGCGGGACGAGCCCCCAGCCGAGCGCTTCGGAGAGGCGGTAGGCGGCGACCTCGCGCTTGTAGAGACCGGGCGGGAAGTCCCAGAGCGGCCGCTCGCCGCGCTCGGGTTTGTAGATGGCGAGCGCCGTTTCCCCGGCGAGGGTCAGCTCGGCGAGCAGGGTGACGTTGCTGGCCGATGGCATCCGGCCCTTGATGGTGATGGCGCCCCGGTGCAAGAGCTCAAGCGCGTCGCTGGACGACATGGCCGTTGCTGCGAGGACAGACGTGGCCGCCCGGATCCCTCGGCTGGCTGCACGCCGGGCAGATGGGCCGGCCGGCCTGCACGAGGGCGCGCACCCGCTCCACGAACGCCGCCGCCTGGGCGCGCGTGATGTGAAAGCGCGCGACGGCGGGCTCCTCTTCCGCGTCCTCTTCGAGGAGCTCCCGCGCTTCCAGCACCACCCGGTCGCCGTCCTGATCGTAACCCACACCGAGGGCGGCGATGGTCCAGGCGGCGTCCACGGGCTCGAGCAGTGCGGTGTCGCCGGGCTGCTCGCCGGCGCCGGCCGAGAGCTTGGCCAGGAGCCCTCCCAGGTACTCACCGAGCGCGCGGACCTGCTCCTTCTCGCACTTGAGGGTGAGGAGCTGCCCGGTCTGGCGCGCCTGCAGATAGAACACGCGCTGCCCCGGCGGCCCCACCGCGCCCACCGTGAAGTGATCGGGAGCGTCGAGCTCGAACGAGTCGCTCACTGGACCACCATTCCGGCGGAAGACATCGGGCGATGGTCGGGCTTCTTTTCACGAGCCGCGCTCACCGGGGCACCAGCGCGGCAACGTCGCCGTCCATCGCGTTGACGGTGAGGATCGCCGGTCCCTCCGGGCGATAGGCGACGGCGGTGATCGAGGCGGGGGCGATCACGATGCGCTGGAAGAGATCGAGCGGGGTGCCGAGCGCATGGGCGACGGCCGCCTTGATCGGATCGGCGTGGGAGACGGCCACGATGACCTCGCCGGGATGCCGCGCCACCAGCCGGCCGAGCGTCGCCGTCACGCGGGTCTGCATCTCGGTGAAGGATTCTCCCCCGGGGAAGCGGAAGCCGCTCGGATGGCGCTGGACGATCTCCCACTCCGGCTTCCGGCGGACCCGCTTGAACGAGAGCCCCGTCCACTCGCCGATGTCGATCTCGGAGAGCTCGCGCTCGATGCGGAGCGCCAGTCCGCGCGCCCGCGCGATGGGCAGGCCCGTCTCCCTGGCGCGCTCGAGCGGCGAGGCGTACACGGCGGCGAGCTTCGGGAGCCGGGCGAGCCGGCCGGCGACGGCGTCGGCCTGACGGCGCCCCTCGTCGCTCAGCGAGTGGCCGGGCGCGCGGCCGTACAGCTTCACGCCCGTGGTCGCCGTCACCGCGTGGCGGACGAGCAGGACCAGCGTGGGTTTCATGGCAGCCGTGTCGCGCCCGCGCCGACGCGGGTGAGATCGAGCACCCGGATACCGGAGACGGGGACTGCGGTCACGAGAGGCAGTTTATCCGCTCGGCGCCCGGCGTGCTACCATTCCGGCGACCACGGCATCCATCATCCGCCCGGAGGCGTCGATGAACCCGACCGACCTCTGCTATACCCCGGCGACCGAGCTCCTCTCGCTGATCCGCGCGAAGGCGCTCTCGCCGGTCGAGCTCTGCCGCGCCGTGCTCGACCGGATCGAGCGCCTGAACCCGAGGCTCAACGCCTGCTGCGCCA
>WNGA01021462.1_pt1 | contig 14760 bp, 14 predicted proteins | sample 5400061 | NCBI WGS metagenome assembly WNGA01 (sample SAMN13153366, study PRJNA577476) | soil metagenome | isolation source: 100 cm soil or saprolite under grassland replicate 2 | place: USA:California | collected 2016-06-15
TGTTGATGTTGTCGCCGATCGCCGAATGGATCGGCGCCTCGGGCGGTCCCATGGTGCCGACGATCGCCACGCCGGCGTGCATACCGATGCCGATGCGCAGCGGCTCGGCGAGCTCGGCGGCGAGGTTGCGGCTCAGCTGCTCGATGCGCCGCTGCATCTCGGCGGCGCCGCGCAGCGCGTCGCGGCAGGCCTGCGGCAGGCCGCTCTCGAGGCCGTATAGGGCGAGCAACCCGTCGCCGCGGAACTGCGCGTAGTAGCCGTTGGTGGCGCGCAGCGCCTCGTACATCTCGGCAAAAAACTGGTTCATGATGAATACGGCGTCGTAGGGCAGGCGCGATTCGCACAGCTTCGTCGAGCCGCGCAGGTCGACGAACATCGCGACCACCGGGCGCTCGCGCCCCTGCGGGGCATCCGGGCGGCGTGCCGCCGCGGCGTCGGCGCCCGCGGGCAGCAGCGGGGTGACCGAAACATCGCGTGTGGGCCGCGTCTGGCAGGCGAGGCGCACGTTGGGAGGCGCGTCAACGCGCGCCAGCGCCTGCGCCTCCATTCGGGAAGGCGGCGCCAGCGCCGCGAGGCCTTCATTGATGCGCACGCGGCAGGTGGTGCAGCGCGCGCGGCCGCCGCACACCGAGGCATGCGGCAGGCCCGCATCGCGCACCGCCTCGAGAATGGTTTGACCGATTGGTGCAACGATGATTCGACCGGAGGCATGGCGCAGCAGGTAGGTGCCGCCGATGAAGGTGCGCAGCACCCTCGCCAGCAGGGTTGCCGCGAGCAGCATCCAGAATCCCCATGTCAGTCCCTCGCGCCAGGCGAGCAGGCGCGCGCGCTCCTCGGGCAGCATGCTGCCGTACTCGATGTTGTATTTCTGCATGCCGCCGACGCGCTCGATCGCCGGCCAGAGCTCGTTGCCCGCGGCGGCGAATCCCGCGAGCGCCATCGCCGGGATGAGCAGCGCCAGTGCAAAGGCCGCTGGCTGGGCCGCGGGATACCAGCGCTGCAGGCGCAGCCAGTAGTGCATGCCGAAGCAGAAGTGCGTCCAGACGATGAGCAGCAGCAGCGACTGGCGCAGCGCAGCCCACGAATCGGACCACAGCAGGCCGATGATGCGCTCGTAGCCGATGGTGGTGTGGCCGAGCAGGAACCAGGAGAAGCGCGTGCCGACGATATGCGCGATGAGCAGCGGCGGCACGGCGAGGCCCAGCGCCAGCTGCGCCGCCTCCCACGCTGGCATGCGCAGCGTGGTGCGCCGGTAGAGCGACACCAGCGCGAGCAGGAAGTGGATGACGAGCGCGCCGTAGAGCACCACGGTGCCCGGCGGGCTGCGCCACCAGCCCGCGAGCAGCACGCGCATACGGTCCATCGCGTCGATCGACACTACCCCGAGCGAGTGGTTGAGGAAATGCGGCACGATGAAGCACGCGATGGCGAGGCCCGTGATGAGCCTCAGCCGTCGCTCAATGCGGCGCATTTATCCCTTGAGCTGAAGCGACTTGTACTCGAGAAACTCCTCCAGACCGTAGCGGCCGGCCTCGCGCCCGTGGCCCGACTGCTTGAAGCCGCCGAAGGGCGCGTTCATGTTGAACGCGCCGCCGTTGACCTCGACCTGGCCGGCGCGGATGCGGCGCGCCACGCGCTGCGCTCGATCTTCGTCCTTCGACCACACCGCGCCGGCGAGCCCGTAAACGGTATCGTTCGCGATGCGCACCGCGTCCTCCTCGTCCCGGTACGGAATGATCGCGAGCACCGGGCCGAAGATCTCCTCCTGCGCGATGGTCATGCTGTTCTTCACTCTTCCGAACACGGTCGGCTGGACGTAGTAGCCGCCGGCGGGCGCGTTCGCGGGCGGCTCGGCGCCGCCGGCCACCAGCTCGGCGCCCTCGGCCAAGCCCTTTTTGATGTAACCGCGCACCCGCTCTAGCTGTGCTTGCGAGCTGAGAGGTCCTAATTTTGTGGTTTCCAGAAGAGGATCACCCACCGTGAAGCCCTTGGCGATTTCGGCGGCTATTTTCGCAGCCTCTTGATACTTACCTTCGGGGACGAGCATCCGGGTCAACGCCGTGCAGGTCTGGCCCGAGTTGAGGTAGCAACCGTTCACCGTGCCCTTCACCGCCGCGGGCAGGTCGGCGTCGTCGAGGATCACGGAAGCGCTTTTCCCGCCGAGCTCCAGCGCGACGCGTTTTACGCTTTGCGCGGCAATCTCCGAAATCCGCTTGCCGGCGCGAGTCGAGCCGGTGAACGAGATGAGATCGACGCCGGGATGCCTGACGAGCGCCTCGCCCACGCCCGCGCCGTAGCCCGTCACGAGGTTGAAGACGCCAGCCGGGAGGCCCGCCGCCTCGATCACCTCGGCGAGGATGAAGGCGTTGAAGGGCGCGACCTCCGAGGGCTTGAGCACCACCGTGCAGCCCGCTGCGAGCGCCGGGGCCACCTTGAGCGTGATCTGGTGCAGGGGATAGTTCCACGGCGTGATCGCCACCGCGACGCCGACCGGTTCGCGTACCACGAGGGAATTACCGACCTTTTCCTCAAACGAAAAATCCCTGAGCAACTTCGCGTAATTCGAAAAATTCGCGATCGGCAGCCCGGCCTGGATGCGGCCCGAGAGCTTGAGCGGCATGCCGACTTCCTGCGCGATGGTGCGCGCGAGCTCGTCCGCCCGCGCCTTCAATCCCGCAGAGATCTTTTCCAGGAATTCCCCTCTGGAATTTGGAGAGGTACTACTCCATGCATCAAATGCAGCGCGCGCCGCCCTGACCGCCGCATCGGCGTCTTTCTCGTTGCCGGCCGGGATGCGGCCCATCACTTCGCCGTTGCCGGCGTTGTGTACTTCGATGGTTTCCCTGCCGGCAGGCGCGACCCAGCGGCCGCCGATGAACAGCTTGTCTTTCAATAGCATGCCGCTCTCCTCGCGAAGCCCGATATTTTATCCGGCTATACTGCCGCGATGTCCCGGAAGGCCAGGGCGGCGATCTGCCGCGAGCTGCACAAGCCCGTCACGGTCGAGGAGGTCAGCGTCGATCCGCCGAAGCGCGGCGAGGTGCTGGTGAAGCTCGGCGCCTGCGGCGTCTGCCATTCGGACCTCTCGGCGATCAACGGCACGATCGCGCTGCCGCTGCCGCTGGTGCTCGGCCACGAAGGCGCCGGAGTCGTCGAGGAGGTGGGCGCGGGTGTCACCGATGTGGAGAAGGGTGATCACGTCGTTTTCTCGTTCATCTACATGTGCGGCAAGTGCCGCTTCAATGTCTTTTCCGGCTGCGGCGCGATGGCCGAGTACGCCACGCTCTCCGTGGGGAACGTCATCAGGATCGACCCCAAAATCCCGCTCGATTGCGCGGCGCTCGTCGGCTGCGGCGTCACCACCGGCGTCGGCGCGGTGTTCAATACCGCGAAGGTCGTCCCGGGCTCCTCGGTCGCGGTGTTCGGCTGCGGCGGCGTGGGCTTGAGCGTGATCCAGGGCGCGCGCATCGCCGGAGCCGGGCGCATCATCGCCATCGACGCGCTGGAGGCGAAGCTCGCGATGGCCAGGCAGTTCGGCGCCACAGAGATTTTATTGTCAAAAAAGGATGAAGATCTCGCGAAGGCGTTGAAAAAAATGACTGATGGCGGACCGGACTATGCCTTCGAGTGCGTCGGCTCGGGCGAGCTCGCGGGCACCGCCTACCGCGCAATCCGCCGCGGCGGCCTCGCGGTGGTGGTCGGCGTCGCCAAGCCCTCGGACTCGACCTCGGTGCGCACCATGACCCTGCCGTTCGAGGAGAAAACGCTCACCGGCAGCTACTTCGGCTCCTGCGTGCCGCGCATAGATTTCCCGCGCATGCTCGCGCTCTACCTGGCCGGCAGCCTCAAGCTTGAAGAGCTGATTACCCGGCGCTACCCGATCGCCGAAGCGCCGCAGGCTTTCGCGGACCTGGAATCGGGCCGCAACGCCCGCGGCGTGATCGTATTCCAGGGATGACTGCACGAATGGCCGCTCGCATCCTGGTGGTCGATGACCAGCGGGCCAATGTCGAGATGATGGCCGAGGTGCTGCGCGCGCGCGGCTACGAGGTGCACACCGCGGCCTCCGGCGCGCGCGTGCGCTCGCTGCTTCGCGTCAAGGCGCTGCAGGACGAGCTGAAGCAGCTGAACCAGCAGCTCGAGGAGCGCGTCAGCGACCAGGTGGCGCAGCTCGAGCGGCTCGGGCGCCTCAAGCGCTTCTTCTCGCGCCCGGTCGCCGAGGCGATCGTCGCCGGCGGCGAGGAGCTGCTCGAGCCGCACCGGCGCGAGATCACCGCGGTGTTCCTCGACCTGCGCGGCTTCACCGCCTTCACCGACCGCGCCGACCCGGATCAGGTGCTGGACCTGCTGCGCGCTTACCACGCGACGCTGGGGCAAAGGGTCGACGAGTTCGGCGGCACGCTCGAGCACTTTGCCGGCGACGGCATCATGATCTTCTTCAACGACCCGCTGCCGGTCGAGAACCCCGTGGAGCGCGCCGTGCGCATGTCGCTCGCGTTGCAGCAGGCGTTCACCCCGATCTCGACCGCCTGGAAGAAGCTCGGGCACGACGTGGGCCTCGGAATCGGTATCGCGCAGGGCGACGCCACCCTCGGCGTGATCGGCTTCGAGAATCGCTGGGAGTACGCGGCGATCGGCAACGTGCCAAATCTTGCGGCGCGGCTCTGCGGGGCCGCGCGCGCTGGGGAAATCCTGCTCGACTCGCAGGCCCATCAAGACGTGGCGCACATCGCCGACACCGAGTTCGTCGGCGCGATCACCCTGCGCGGCTTCGCGCAGGCCGTGTCCACGTTCCGCCTGAAGGCGATCCGCAGCTAGAAATCGGGGTCAGAGCCCGAATTTTGGCCCCCTGACAAGGGGGCGGCGAGTGTTGGCGAGCGGGGGTTACCAGCGCGGCGGCGGCTTGCGGGCGATGACGAGCTGGCCGTCTTCTTTTCGGAGGTAGCCGCCGTCGGCGAGGTCGGAAAAGATGCGGCTGATCATCTCGCGCGAGGCGCCGACGCGCGAGGCGATCTCCTTGTGGGTGAGCGGCTCGGCCACCACCAGCCGGCCGTCCTTCTCCTCGGCGAGCTCGAGCAGCAGCCGCGCCACGCGCCCATAGACGTCCATCAGGGCGAGGCTGCGCACGCTCTCGGTGAGCTCGCGCACCCGGTGCGCGAGCTTCTGCACCAGGTGCAGCGCGAAGCCCGGATTGCGCTCGATGAAGGCAGTGAGCTCGGCGCGCCGGATCACCGCGCAGCGGCACTCCTCCAGCGCCATCACCGAGGCCGAACGCGGCCCGCCGTCGAGCGTCACCTCGCCGAAGTATTCCCCCGCGCCGATCTGGTTGAGGGCCGCCTCGCGCCCTTTCTCGTCCGACACATAGACCCGCGCCTTGCCAGAGAGCATGACGTACAGCGAATCGGTCTCGTCGCCCTCGGTGACGATGATGGCGTTCCTGGGGTAGGGGCGCACGGTCGCGACCTTGGCGATCTCCTCGAGCAGCGCCTTGGACAGGATCTCGGCCGAGCGGTCTTTCATGAGCGCGGATTGTGCCCCGGTTCGCCCCGGGAGGTGAATTTGTCACACTAATCGGGGGTCGTGTTTCGCTGACAGAGGGTAGCTGGGAGGCCTACCTTCAATGCGCATCCCCATGGGAGGGGCGCATGAAAATAACCGAATACCTGCTGTTCCTGGCTGTGATGGTGCCGACGATCCTGATTCTCGTCGCCGCCGTCGTGTCGATCGCTCATCCCGCCCCGCTGCCTTCCGCAAGCGGGCCGGCGACGACGGTTTCGTCCGCGGGCCTCTACCCCGCGAACCTGCCCGAGGAGTGGGACATCCGCCTCTAGGTGAATTTTTGCCCCGGCCGGGAGATACTCGCGCCGGGGAGGAGGGACATGGAGGGAATCAGGCGCCGGCTGCTCGGGCTTCTTGGCGCGGCGCTCGCCGCGGCGCCGTTCAGCGCCATCGCCCAGCCGGCGCAGAAGCTGCGCCGCATCGGGATCCTCGACCAAAGCGCCGCCGACCCGGGCCGACTCGATTGGTGGAAGGCGTTCCGGGAACGACTGCGCGAGCTCGGCTATATCGAAGGCCAGCAGGTAGCTTACGAATCGCGCTTCGGCGGAGGCAAGGCCGAGCAGCTGCGGGCGTTCGCCGCTGAACTCGTCAAGCTCAAGGTGGACCTCATCGTCACCGCGGGCACTCCTGCCGCCGCGGCCGCCAAGCAGGCGACCTCCGAGATTCCCATTGTCATGGCAACGGGAACCGATCCGGTGGCTGTGGGGCTCGTGAAAAACCTGGCAAGGCCTGGCGGGAATCTCACCGGCGTTACCTCGATCACGAGCGTATTGAGCGGCAAGCGCGTGGAGCTTCTAAAGGTTTTCGTGCCGGGCGTGTCGCGAGTCGGTCTTCTGCTCGACGAGAGCAACCCTGCGTCGCGGCTCGCGACAAGAGAGACCGAGGCGGCTGCGGCCGCGCTTGGCGTGACCGTCGCCGCGCACGACGTGGGCAGTCCTGCCAAGTTCGACGACACGTTCAAGGCGCTACGCCATGAGCGGGCCCAAGCGATCATCCTCATCTCGAGTGCCACGACCTTCACGCAACGGAAGCGGCTCGCGGACCTGGCGGTGAAGCACCACCTGGCAGCGGTCACCGGCAGCCGCGAGTATGCCCAGGCCGGCGGTCTCATCAGTTACGGGACCGACTACCCGCACCTTTTCCGACGCGCGGCCGAGTATGCAGACAAGATCCTCAAGGGCGCGAAGCCCGGCGACCTCCCGATCGAGCTGCCGAGCAAGTTCGAGCTGGTGGTGAACCTGAAGACCGCCAGGGCGCTCGGCCTCAAGATTCCGCAGTCGGTGCTGGTGCGCGCGGACGAGGTGATCCAGTGAAGCGCCGCGGCGCATTCGTTTGCCTGGCGGCAGTCGCCGCTCTCACTTCAGCGCCCAGTGTTTTTGGACAGCCGAGCGGCAAGGTGGCGCACATCGGGTTCGTCGCGACCACCACCCCGCTTTCCAGCCTCGCCTTTCAACCCGCCATGCGCGGCCTCCTGTACGGCCTGCGCGAGCTGGGCTGGGTCGAGGGACGCAATCTGATTCTCGAGCGCCGCACTGCGGAGGGGAATTGGGATCGCCTGCCCGAGATCGTCGCCGAGCTGGTGGCACGCAATACCGAGGTCATCGTCGTGCCGGGCGGCGCCGTGGCGCGCATCATGAAGCACGGTCATTTCACGGTGCCGATCGTGGTGGCAGGCGTCGACGATCTCGTAGGCTCCGGGTTGGCGAAAAGCCTTGCCCACCCGGGCGGCAACGTCACCGGCGTGCTCTCCGACCTGGATGCCGGTTCCGACGCGAAACGCCTGCAGCTCTTGCTCGAGCTTCTGCCGAAGAAACCCTCGCGCATCGCTTATCTCGGCGCCAAGGCAGACCTGGAAAACGACATCGGCAGGAACATCGAGGCCCTGGCCGAAAACGTTGGCATCCAGCTGATCCCCGTGGAGGGTGGCACCCGAGGATTCGCGAATGCCTTCGCGCTCATCCGCAAGCAAAAGCCCGACGCGCTCTTCGTGGCGCGTGGTCCGACTACCTACGGCTTCAGGCATTCGATCGGCGAGTTCGCGCTCTCCAGCGGCGTGCCGAGCTCCTGCCCAGGCACCACCGAATTCGTCGAGGTGGGCTGCCTGATGTCCTACGGTGGCAGCACGTTCGAGATGTACCGCCGCGCGGCGAGCCACGTGGACCGGATCCTGAACGGCGCCCAGCCCGGCGACCTGCCGATCGAGCGGCCGGCGCTTTTCGAGTTTTCGATCAATCTCAAGACGGCGCGCACGCTGGGTATCACGGTGCCGGATTCGCTCCGCGCGCGCGCCGACCGGGTGATCGAATGATCGACCGTCGGCGCTTCCTCGGCGCTGCGGCGCTCGGTGTGTTCGCGATGCCATCGTTCGCGCAGCAGGCGCGAATGCCGCGGATCGGCTACTTGCTACTCTCGCCCATGTCGGAGCCGCCGTCGCGCGAGCGGCAGGCGTTTCTCGACGGCCTGCGCGGATTCGGCTACGTGCCGGGGAAAAACATCGAGATCGTCTACCGCTCGGCGCAGAATGCCGAGGATTTCCTGGACGACGTATGCCAGGACCTGCTCGCGCAGAAGGTCGAGTTGATCGTGGTGCAGGGCGCGATGACCACGCTGGCGGCGAAAAAGGCGACGCGGACCGTGCCGGTGGTCATGCAGGCGGTGGGCGACCCGATCGGCATGGGCGCCGTGAATTCGCTGTCGCGGCCAGAAGGCAACCTGACCGGGGTCTCGTTCCTTTCGAGCGAGCTCGCGCCCAAGCGGCTGCAACTGATCAAGGAGCTGGTGCCGGGAGTGAAGCGCGTCGCGGTCCTGTGGGATTCGCGCAATGCAAACGCGGTCGCCGAGTCACGCGCGACCCTGGCCGCGGCGAAGCGCCTCGCGATCGGGGTCGAGCCGTATCCGCTCGTCTCGGATTCCGAACTGCAGCACGCGTGCGAGAAGATCCAGGCGACCCCACCCGACGCGCTGTACGTGACGTTCGAGGGCGGCCTAGTCGCGAACAACCGCTCGGTCATCGCCGAATTCGGCTTGCGCCGGCGCGTCCCGATCGTCTCCGGCTGGAGCTTCCTCACCGAGGCAGGCGGCCTGGTCAGCTACGCGCCCGACATTCCGACGATGTTCCGCCGCTCCGCTTCCTACGTGCATCGCATCCTGAAGGGCGCGAAGCCCTCCGAGCTGCCGATCGAGCAGGCGAGCACCGTCGAACTGGTGCTCAATATGAAGACCGCCAGGGCGCTCGGCATCACGGTGCCGCAGTCGGTGCTGGTGCGCGCCGACCGGGTGATCGAATGAACATCGCCCGCGGTGTGGTGGCTATCCTCTGGGTGTCGCTCGCGCTGCCGGTAGTCGCGGACGAGCAGCTCGAAAAAGCGGTCGGGCAATACCGCGAGGCGCTGCGGGACGCCTCGCCGGGCGAGCTCTGGGTCGTCACGGGCGAGGAGCTTTTCCGCACGCCGCGCGGGCCGAAGAACGCGTCGCTGGAGGCCTGCGACTTCGGGCTCGGGCCGGGGGTGGTGAAAGGCGCCTACGCGCAGCTGCCGCGCTATTTCGCCGACACCGACCGGGTCGAGGACCTCGAGTCGCGCCTGATGAGCTGCATGCGGCAGTTGCAGGGTTTCGGCGAGGAGGCGTTCCCGCGGCATGCGCGCGGCGATCGGCGCATGCTCGATTTCGAACGGCTCGCGGCGTATGTCGCGGCGCAGTCGAACGGCATGCCGCTCGCGGCGCCGCTCGCGCACCCGAAGGAGGTCGACGCGCAGCGCATCGGCGAGCGGTTGTTCTACCGGCGCGCCGGCACGCACGATTTCTCGTGCGCGACCTGCCACACGTTGCAGGGCAAGCGCATTCGCCTGCAGCGGCTCGCGCAGCTGACGGACCCGAAAGAGGCGCAAGGCGTCTTTCCCAGCTGGCCCGCCTACCGCGTTGCGGCGGGCGAGGTGCACACGCTCCAGGACTGGCTCGCGATCTGCTACTGGGCGGCGCGCCATCCGCAGCTGCGCTACGGCTCCGAGGCGTCGGTGGCACTGCAGGTGTTCATGGCGCGGTACGCGAACGGCGGCGTGATCTCCGCGCCGGGCGTGAAGCGATGAAGCGCCTCGTCTTTGCCGTGCTGCTTTCCATGGGGGCGTCGCCGTTGATCGGCCAGGACGATCTCGCCCAGCGCGCGGAGGCGGCGTTCGTTTCCTCATTCGCCGGAGGCGATCCCGCGATGCTCGCACGCACCGGGGTGCAGGACGAGGTGCAGCGCCTGTGTTCGGAGCATCGCAACTCCCCGCCCGTCGCGCTCGCGCAAGCGATCGAGCGCACCCAGCGCGCGCTGATCCGCTACCCGGCCAGCCTCATCGGCGACTGGCGCGAAGGCAAGCGCATCGCGGAGGACTTCACCGGCTCGCGCTACGACGACAAGGCCGGCGCGCCGAACGGCGGCAACTGCTACGCCTGCCACCAGCTCGCGCCCCAGGAGCTCGCGTTCGGCACGGTCGGCCCGAGCCTGCTCGCCTACGGCAAGTCGCGGGGCTGGGGCGTGGCGGCCCAGCAGCGCGTTTACGATCGAATCTACAACTCGCAGGCGTTCGTGGCCTGCTCTGCGATGCCGCGCTTCGGCCACAACAGCGTGCTCACTCCCGAGCAGATCGCACACCTGGTCGCGCTATTGCTCGACCCGACCTCGGAAGTGAATCGATGACCCGGCGGCGCGCCTTCCTCGCTCTGGCCGCCGCCTCCCTGTGCGTGCCTGAAACGCTGCTCGCGCAGGCGAAGCCGCGGCGTATCGGCTACCTCTCGCCTCACTCCATTACCGAACCGCCGTCTCCGGAGCGCGCGGACTTCCTCGCCGGGCTGCGCGAGCTCGGCTATGAGCCTGGGAGAAACCTGGTCATCGTCTATCGCAGCGCGGACGGAGACTTCGAGCGCCTTCCCGAGCTTGCCGCAGAACTGGTGCGGCAGCGCGTGGAGCTCATCGTGGTGAACAGCGGCGAAGCAGCCATCGCGGCAAAGGCGGCGACCAGCACGCTGCCCTTGATCATCAGCGCGGCCGGAGACCCGGTGCAGACCGGGCTGATCAAGTCCTACGCCCGTCCGGGCGGCAACATCACCGGGCTGTCGTTCATCGCGCCCGAGCTGGGCGCAAAGCGGCTGGCGCTCGCCAAGGAGATCCTGCCGCAGGCGCGGCGGGTGGCGGTAATCTGGAACGCGCGCGATCCGGCCTCAAACAACGAATGGGCCCAGGTGCGGGATGCGGGCCGCAAGCTCGAGATCGCGATCGATGCGCTGCCGGTGGGAGAAACCGACGACCTGGCGCGGGCGCTCGACTCGCTGCCGAAGTCGGCGTCGCGGGCGCTACTGGTGATCGTCGATGCGCGCATGGTCGGCTTTCGCAAGATCGTCGCCGACGCGGCCATCCAGGCGCGCATTGCCTGCTTTGCCGGCTGGCGCGAGTACGTCACCTCAGGGGCGCTCGCATCGTACGCGCCGGACTTCCGCGCGCTGTTTCGCCGCGCCGCCTACTACGTCGACCGCATCCTGCGCGGCGCCAAGCCCGCGGACCTGCCGGTCGAGCAGCCGACCAAGTTCGAGCTGGTGGTGAACCTCAGGACCGCGAAGGCAATCGGCGTTACGGTGCCGAACGCGGTGCTGCTGCGCGCCGACGAGGTGATCCAATGAAGCGCCGCGCATTCCTGCTGGCGGCCGGAGCGCTGGCCGCGCCGTTTCGCGCCGAAGGGCAATCGGCCCGGGTGCCTAGGATCGGCGCGCTCATCCACAGTACTAACTACGCTCCGGTCGTGGAAGGGCTGCGCGCGGGACTGAAAGAGCTGGGAGTCGCGGAGGGGAGAGACGTCGCTCATCTATTGCACCCCGACATCGGCCGCCACCGTCGTGAAGCGGGCGACGAGCGAGGTGCCGATCTTCTTCTGCGTTGGAACCGACCCGATTGCGAGCGGTCTCGTCGAGAGCTTCGCCAAGCCCGGAGGGCGGCTCACGGGCGTGCATTACCTGACCACCGACCTGACGGCGAAGCGTCTCGAGCTGCTGAAAGACCTAGTGCCGAAGCTGCGCCGCGTGGTGATCCTTTACCGCCCGGGCCACCCCCCTGCCGAGGCATCAGCGCGGTTGGCCCGGGAGGCCGGTAAAAAGCTCCGGGTCCAGGTCATCGAGCGGCACGTGCGCTCCGCACCCGAGATCCGGGCCGCGCTCGCCGCGCTCAAACCCGGCGAGGCCGACGCGATCTTCGTGGTCTCGGATGCGCTCGTCACCTCGCAGTCGCAGCTCCTGATCGATACCGCGAAAGCGATGCGCATACCGATGATGGTGTATGACCAGGCCGTCGCGGAGCGCGGAGCCTTGGTCAGCTACGGCGTCGACAGCCGCGAGATCGGCCGCCAGTCGGCCAAGCTGGTCCAGCGCATGCTCGCCGGCGCACGCCCCGCCGACTTGCCGGTCGAGAACGTGACGCGGCTCGCGTTTGTCCTCAACCGCCGCACCGCGCGGGAAATCGGGATCGCGGTCCCGCCCGCGATGCTGGTGCGCTTCGACAGGGTGATCGAATGAACCGGCGCGATGCGGCGTTTGGGCTGCTCGCGCTTGCGGCGGCGCCCCTTGCTCGCGCGCAAACGCAAGCACAGCTTCCGCGCATCGCGCTGGTCGACTCGACCGAGCTTCCCGCCAACATGGTGGAAGGCGGTAACCCGGTCTGGTCTGCCTTGCTGGGCGAATTGCGCCGCCTAGGGCATATCGAACGGCAGACGGTTTCGGTCGACCGCTGGAGTGGCGGCGGGGCCGCGACGGCCGCCGGCTACGCCGCGCTCGCGAGCAAAGTCGTCGCGAGCCAGCCGCGCGTCATCGTAGTGCGAGCCCAAACCCTGCTTCGGCATTTCGCGGCGGCGACGAAAAAAGTTCCGATCGTGGCCATCGGCTCGATCCCGACCGAGCTGCGCGCAAGCCTGGCGCGCCCCGGCGGCAACGTGACGGGCATCAACATCAGCTTCGACGCGATGCAACTCTACGGCAAGCAGGTGCAGATTCTGCGCGACGTGCTCAAACCCGGCGCGCGAATCGCCTGGGTCGGACCGAAGCCTCTGTGGGAGAGCGTCATCGGCGAAGCGACGCGTAAGGGCGCCGCTGCGGCCAACGTCGCGCTGCACCCGGTGTTCGTGCCGAGCCCGGTCAACAGGGCGGCGATCCGGAGCGCGTTTGCCGACGTTGCCAAGATGAAGGTCGATGGCGTGCTGGTCTCGCCCGCTTCAGAGCTGTTCCCGTTTCGCAGCACGATCGCCGAGTTGCTGGCGGTGCAGAAGCTGCCGGGCCTGGGGACCAACCGTTATTGGCCCGAGGCCGGAGTGGTGCTCGGTTATGGGGGCGATGCCGAAGAGTATTACCGGCGCGGCGCGCATTACGTCGACCAGATTCTGAAAGGGGTCGATCCGGCGGTCATTCCAATCGAGCAGCCGACCAAGGTGGATCTGGTCATCAACCTCGAGACCGCAAGAGCGCTCGGCCTGAGCATTCCCCAGTCGGTCCTGATGCGCGCGGACAAGGTGATAGAGTGACCGCCGGGGAGAAGGCTTGAAGCCGAAGGACTGGTTCATCGAGCAGCACGCCGACGTGACGCGGCTGCGGCGCGGGCGTCTCTTCCGCAAGTATTTCCTGCTGATCCTGGGCCTGGTGTGCGGCGCGCTGCTGATTTCGGGCGCCATCGGGCTGTACTTCTCCTACCAGGAAAACCAGCGCGCGCTCGCGACCCTGCAACGCGAGAAGGCGGTCTCGGCCGCGGCGCGCATCGAGCAGTTCGTGCGCCAGATCGAGCAGCAGCTTGCTTTCGCCGCGCTGCCGCAGCTCGGCGTCGAAGGCCTCGAACAGCGGCGCATCGAGTTCCTCAAGCTGCTGCGCCTCGTGCCGGCGGTGACCGACATCGCGCAGATCGATCCCAAGGGCCGCGAGCAGCTCGCGGTGTCGCGCCTCGCGATGGACGTCGCCGGCGCTGACAAGGACCGCTCGCAGGACCCGGCGTTCAAGAACGCGCGCCCCGGGCAGACCTGGTTCGGGCCGGTCTACTTCCGCAAGGAAACCGAGCCCTACATGTCGATCGCGGTGCGCTCGGGCGGCGAGGTCGGGCCGGTGACGGTGGCGGAAGTGAACCTGAAGTTCATCTGGGACGTGGTGACGCGCATCAAGATCGGGCAGAAGGGCAAGGCCTACGTCGTCGACGGCACGGGGTTCCTGGTCGCCGACCCCGACATCGGCCTGGTGCTTCGCAAGACCAACCTTTCGGGTCTCGAGCAGGTGAAGGCTGCGCTCCAGCCGGGGAGCGACGACGCGCTCGCCATGCTGGCGCACGACTTCAGCGGCAAGCGCGTGCTGACGGCGCATGCGCCGATCGACCCCTTGGGCTGGAAGGTGTTCATCGAGCAGCCGGTGTCCGAGGTGTTCGCCGCGCTCGACGCCACGATCCTGCGCACCGTGGCGCTGATCGTCGCGGGCCTGCTCTTCTCCGCGCTCGCCGCGATGTGGCTCGCGGGCAGCATGGTGCGCCCGATCCGCACGCTGCAGGAAGGCGCGGCGCGCATCGGCGCGGGCGACCTCGAGCAGCAGATCACGGTGCGCACCGGCGACGAGCTCGAGGCGCTCGCCGACCAGTTCAACCGCATGAGCGCGCAGCTGCGGGAGTCCTACGCGGGCCTCGAGCGCAAGGTCGAGGAACGCACAGCCGAGCTGCAGCAAACCCTGGGTCAACAGACCCGACCAGCGATACGCAGCCGGTGTTCGATGCGATCGTGCAAAGCGGGCTGAAGCTTTTCCCGAACGCGGCAGTCGCTGTGACGCTGCCCGACGGCGATCAGGTGCGGCTGGCTGCCATTGCGAATCTGGATCCCAAGCACTCGGCGGAATGGAAAACGCGATTTCCGTTCCCGCTTGCGCGCGAGTATATGCACGGCATGGCGATCCTCGATCGCCAGGTCATCGACATTCCCGACGCGCAAACGCATGCTGACCCCTCGCTCGCGCCGGGCATCAAGAATTTCCTCGCCAGCGGATATCGCGCGATCACCATCATGCCCATGCTGCGCGGCGATGCCGCGATCGGGACAGTCAGCGTTGTGCGGCTCGCGCCGGGACCGCTGTCCGAAAAGCAGGTCGCGCTGCTGCGCATCTTCGCCGACCAGGCGGTGATCGCGATCGAGAACGTGCGGCTGTTCAACGAGACAAAAG
>WNGA01008523.1_pt1 | contig 14759 bp, 11 predicted proteins | sample 5400061 | NCBI WGS metagenome assembly WNGA01 (sample SAMN13153366, study PRJNA577476) | soil metagenome | isolation source: 100 cm soil or saprolite under grassland replicate 2 | place: USA:California | collected 2016-06-15
CTCGGGGCCGCCCGGCACGCGGTTCCACGTCGTGTCCACCCCGTCGAGGAGATCGTTCGTCGCCGCATCGCCGTCGAGGAGCACGAACGGCTCGATCCGGGAGCCCTCGTTCACGGGCGGACTGCCCATGCCGAAGCCCTGGGTCTTGTGCATGCCGCGGCTGCGGGCGGCGATCGACGCGAACGACTCGTCCGACACCGGATCCCTGCCGCCGACCTCCACCTTCACCACGCCCGGACCATCCGGCACGTTCGCGGGCGAGCCCGCCACGGCCATGCCGGCGCCCGGATTCGCCGCGGCGGCGCCCAGGCCGACGTTGTGGACGATGCGCCGCGCTTGCCAGGGCCTGAGCTCGCGGAGCTGCTCGGGAAACGCCGCGGGGTCGGCGGCGAGCCTGAACGCTTCGACGGCGAGCACGGCGGACGCGGTGTGATGACCGTGCGTGGGCGCGGGTTTCGGGGAGAACCGCGTGATGATCACGTCCGGGCGGAACTCGCGGATCACGCGCACGATGTCGCCGAGGACGCCCTGCCGGTCCCAGACGCTCAGCGTCTCCTCGGAGTTCTTCGAGTAGCCGAAGTCCTTCGCGCGGGTGAAGTACTGCCGCCCGCCGTCCAGCCGGCGCGCGGCGAGCAGCTCCTGCGTGCGCGCCACGCCGAGCGCCTCGCCGAGCTGGGGGCCGAGCAGGTTCTGTCCGCCGTCGCCGCGGGTGAGCGAGAGATAGGCCGTCCGATATCCGCGGCCGCGCGCCAGGTAGGTGATGGCCTGCGTGTTCTCGTCGTCCGGATGGGCGGCGACGTAGAGCACGCTGCCCATGGTGGCGAAGCTGCGCAGTTGCTGCAGGATCGCGGCCCCCGTCGGTGGCTCGGCGGCGTGGCCGACGTCGGAAGAGCCCGCCAAGGTGGCCACGCCGAGGGCGGCCCAGAACGGTACGGTCCAGAGGGTGTCGCGCAGGAGCACAGAGGACGTCATCGGCGGTTCACACGATAGCACGGCACATGATGATGGAGGGCGCGAGGCCTCTCCGCGCTTCGCCGCTACAGGGCCGCGGTCGAGCCCGGCGTCACACGCCGGCGGCTTTCGCCAGGAGCTTTTCGGCCACGTCGAGTGCCTTGGCGACGCCGGCGATGACCTTTGCGACGTTCTGGATCTTCCTGTCGGCGTTGCCGATGGCGTCGATGGCGGCCTGGACCTGCTTGACGGCGTTCCGGTACTTCGCGTTCGTCGCGTCCATGTCCACCGCGATCGCGACGAGCGTCAGCTTCGCCAGCCGATCCTCCTGATCCTCGAGGGTTCGGCTCTCGGCGCCCGCCGTGACATGCGCCAGGTTGTCGACTCGTGACGCGAGCCCCGCCAAGCCTTCCGCCAGTGCGTGGTCACTCATTCTGATCCCCTTTGACTGACTGCCGAACCGCTACTTCAACGACTTGTAGACACCCTGCAGCCGCTTGACCTCTGCCACGAGCGTCTTGAGCTTGTCCAGCACCGCCCGATCGTCCTGGTCGATCGCGTCGCGGATCTCGGCGTGGGCGGGCGCGATCGCCTCCACCGCCGTGCTCTCTTGCTTGAGCTGAGCCAGGATGGTGTTGCTCTCGACGATCACGCCCTCGACGGCCTCGTTGAGCTGGAGCCGCGCCACACCGTCGGCGCCCCTGAGGCTGTTGGCCTTCCGGATCATCTGATCGCGCATGGTGGTGGCGGCGGTGGCACCGAGCACGTTGATCTCCTTCACGAACGTGACGATCGCCGCGATGCCGGGCGCCGCGTCGTCCATCGCCTTGCGAAGCGCCGCCCGGCGCATGCGCTCGGTGATCACGTGACCGAGGCCGTTCACAGCCGTCGCCAGAACGCCGGCGCCTTGCTTGGCGGCCGCCGACGCCGTGACGTGACCCGCCAGCCGCTGGACGCTTCCACCGAGCGAGTGCGTCGCTCGGTCCAGCTCGCCGCCGTAGTCCTTCCGCGCGAAGGCGGCGAGCACCTCGGTGTAGGCGGCCAGCACGCCCAGCGCCGCCTGTCGCGGCTCGAGGCGGGGGCCGAAGTCGAAGTCCAGTCGCGCGCCGCCCACCTCGACGACCGGCGCGAAGCTGTCGACCCGGTACGGCCCGGGGGCCGGCGAGAACATCATGAACCGCCGCGTCAGCTTGACGAGGTCGGCGTCGGTCTGGGCCGTGCTCGTCTCCACGCCCTTGCTCGCCGCGACCAACGTATCGAATCGACCGGTCGGCATGCCGGCGCAGCCTGCGCATATCGCCCCGAGGGCCACGAGGGCGACGAGGAACCGCACACCTACCGACACGATGCGACGTTCATTCTTCATTCTTGGCCCCTCTCAGCTCTGCAGATGTACGAGCTCCGGAAACTGACGGATGGCCCGGGCGCGATCGTGGGCGAGGAGCTTTTGCCCGGCCAGCAGCAGCGCCTTCTGGTTCTCGTTGATGAGCGGTTTCGTCGACCGGAGCACTTGCGTCACCGAGACCGCCGTGGCCGGCGCCGCCGGGACATCGCGACGCGGCTGCGGCGACAGCACGCTCGAGACGCTCTCGATCCCCTGGTCGAGACGCCGGTTCACGTCGTCCGAGTACGCCCGCCGATCGCCGGCGAACTTCTCGGCGAACAGCTGGAGCAGCGAGGTGTGGTCGAGGTTACCTCGGTAGCACGTCCCGCCGCGCACGAACGGCGACGCGATCAGCGCCGGCACGCGGACCCCGGTGGTCACGAACGGCTCCTGGTACAGGGCGCCCGCCGGAACCGGGATCTTCACCGGCAGCGGCGCGACGTGATCGAAGAACCCGCCGTGCTCGTCGTGGATGACGACGAGCATCGTCTGGGCCCACCGGGGACTGCTGCTGAGCGCGGTGTAGACATCGCGCAGAAAGTGCTCGCCGGGACCGATCGGGTCGGGCGGATGGTTGTCGTTCGGCGAGAAGCCGAAGTGGACGGGCGAGTCGCCGTACTCGGGCTCGATGAAGATCACCTGCGGTACCTCGTCGTCGTCGTCGCTGGCGATGTCGCTCGCGAGCTGCCGCATGCTGTGGAAGTTGCCTCCCAGGATCTGATCGAACTCGCCGAACAACGGGAAGAACGAAAACCCGCAGTGATAGGCCCGCCAGCGCACTCCGCGTCTCTTCAGCCAATCGAAGACCAGATTGCGGTGGGGGATGAGCCGCGTCTGCGTATCGTCGACCGTCGCGGATCCGGTGAACGCCATCACCCGGTTCGGCTGGGTGTCGGTGGGCAACGGCGCGAACCAGCGGTCACAGACCAGGTAGTTCCGCGCCAGGAAATCCGACATGAAGACCGAATCGGGCGTCAGGTAACCGAGCGGGGGCGGCTGCTCGACGATGCTATGGCTGGCTTCCACGTAGGCGCGCACGAACCCGCTCATCGTCGGCGTCCCGCCGCTCACGGCGAGCTGGACTGCGACCTCCCGCCGGCCGTGTGGCAGATCGTGCAGAAGCCGCCCGTCGGCCATGGGGAACGGCCGGTAAATTTGCTGGTCGTATTCGCTCGCGAAGCGCGGGTCGGTGTCGAGGTTGACCAGGCCGTCGACGTCGGTGCGGCCGCCGTACTGCGGCAAGGACAGGTACCCGAGCACGTGGTCGAATGATCGGTTTTCCATGATCACGACGACGATGGTCTTGATCTGGTCGAGCGCTGCCATGGCCTACTCGCCGCACCCGAAGCCGACCCGAAACGTCAGGCGGCTCGCCACGGCGCGGAGCGCGTCGTCGCAGCTCTCGCCGGCTGCGAGGTCGGCCCGGAGCATCCAGGTGCCGGCGACCGGCTCTCGGTCGAATGCGGCCGAGCGCCCGCCGGCGGGGATGGTCGTGCGCACGCTGCCTTTGGCAAGTACGATCGGGCGGGGGTTGCCGTTGGTGACGGAGGACACCTTCAGCGCCGACGAGACCTGGCGCTCGCCCAGCGGCACCGTCAACGCGATCGCCCGCTCGGCCGTCGAGCAGGCCGCCACGCCGCCGTACTCCCTCACCGGGGGTGCCACGACGACGTCCGCTTCGGTCCTCGTGCACGAGAACAGTCGGCTCGCCTTCAGGGTGAACCGCGTGTCCCGCTCGACGACGAACTTCTGCGATCCGGCGGACGCCTTGGGCCCGATGTCGGCCACCGCCGGCTCCGAGCCGATCGTCACGTCTCCGACCGCCGCCCACGTCACCGTCACAGCGTCCCCCGCGCACGCCGTCCGCGGATTCGCGCTGAACGCCTCGATGGAGGCACAGCCGACACACAGCACCACCGCCGGCACGACGCTCCGCAGCGCCACGAATAGCTGTGTACGCATTCGACTCCCCATCCTCTCTGAGCGCTGGTCTAGAGAAAGGGTATTCCGGTCCGCGTCGGATAGCAGCAATCCGAATTCTGGAGGACATGGTCTAGACAGAGCCTGCCGGTGCAAGCTCTGCGCCGGAAGAAGGACCCGCCGCGGCTCGGCGGTCGGGTAGACGCATTCGATCCGCCAGCTGTTCCAGCAGGATGTCCCGCGCCGTCGCGAGCATCGTGAGCGTCGAGAAGAATGCGAGAGAGAGATCGTGCCGCTTGAGCTGCATCGTCAGCAGGGGAGGTACTGGCGCGCGGGGGTCAGGCACTTTCCACCGCGGAGGCATTCCCGGGTAGGCGAGCAGCGTAGCTCGCAAACGGGCCGCGACCGCGTTCGTGCCGCTGGCGGCCTCGCGATGGAGCATCTGGACGAGCGGCCCTGCGAACTTCTCCCAATTGAGGATGAACCGCCGGAGGCCGTCGGGATGACAGATCATGTGCAGGGCATTCGGAGGCGGAACCGGAACCGAACGCGACGGGGCGGCGCTTGCCCGGCGCGAGCAGCCGTTGGAACCGGGGCACGGATCTGAGCTGGGAGCCGCTCCGGCGCGAACGCGTCTGCGAGGTGGCGTACGACCACACAGGGTCGTCGCTGGCGTCCTGACAAGCGACCGCAAGACTGCCGCTACGATCAGTTGGAGGTCACGCCCCCCTACGAGCTGGAGCGCGTCTTCGGCGCCCGCGACCCGCGCCGCCCCGGCTCCACGTCGCGCCAGGGATCGTAGTCGGGATCGGGCGGTTCCTCGGCAGCGCGCTCGCTTTCGGGAACCTGGCCGCTCGCTTTCTTTTCGGCTCTCGCGCTCTTCCTGCGTGATGGAGCGACCCGCGGGGGCTCGTCGCGTTGCTTCTTGTAGTGCGGCGGCCAGGGCGCGTCGCCGAGGCCCGCGGCTTCCTGGGCAGCGGACAGCGCGAGCAGCTTGTCGAGCGATCTCGGGGCGGCGTCGATCGCTGCCGACGCGTCGCCGCGTTCGGCCAGGCGCGCCGGGGAAGTGACCAACGTGAAAGCCGCCGGATCGGAACCGGCGACCTCGTCCCATTCGAGGGGCATCGACACGCGCGCGTCGGGCGTCGGCCGCACCGACCAGGCCGACGCCACGGTGCGATCCTTCGCGTTCTGGTTGTAGTCGAGGAAGACGCCGTGGCGTTCTTCTTTCCACCATTTGCTGGTCGCTTGCCCGGGCGCGCGCCGCTCCACCTCGCGGGCGAGGGCCAGCGTCGCGCGCCGCACCTGGTCGAAACTCCAGCGCCGCTCGATGCGCACGTAGACGTGGATGCCCCGCGATCCTGACGTCTTGGGCCAGCCGCGCAGATCATGCTCGTCGAGCACGTCACGGACGATCAGGGCCACGTGCCGCACGTCGTCCCAGCTGGTACCCGCGCCGGGGTCGAGATCGACGCGCAGCTCGTCCGGGTGCTCGAGATCGTCGGCGCGCACGGGATGCGGGTTCAGGTCGATGCACCCGAGATTGACGATCCACAGAAGCTGAGCCGCGTCACGCACGACGATCTCTCGCGCCGTCCGGCCGGATGGAAAGCGCAGCTCCACCGTCTCGACCCACTCGGGATGCTGTTCGGGAGCCCGCTTTTGAAAGAACGGCTCACCCTCCGCGCCGCTCACGTAGCGCTTGAGCACCAGCGGCCGCGCTGCGATCCCCCGCAGCGCCGCGTCGGCCACCGCCGCGTAGTACTTCGCCAGGTCCAGTTTTGTGTGGCCGGCCTGGGGAAAGAACACCTTGTCCGGGTTGGTGATCATGACTTCTCGCCCGGCGACTTCCAGTACGGTCTGCGGGACCTTTCCCATGAGGACAGTGTTCTAACTCTGCCAAACGAGTGAGCGCAGCCACTCGTCGCGCAAGTACAGGCCGCCCCAAAGTAACGTGCCGAGGATGACCGGGAAGACGAGCGGAAACGCCCCGCTGCCGATACGCACGTGCGTGGCGACGGCGCCGCCCAGGTAGCCCGTCAACAGGATCGCACCGAGCACGGCGGTGCGTGGAATCAAGTAGAGGACGGTGCAGATCAGCAGCACGATTCCGAGAGGAAGAATGACGCTCTCAGGATATCCGAGTGCCACGGTTGCCGTCACGACAGGCGCCGGCTTCACCAGTTTCATGATCGCGTCGACAAGGAGGAAGAGCGCCGGTAGGGCGCTCAGGATACGCCCGGCCCAGAGGGTCTTTTTCGACATCGCAGCAGGGTACATCAAGTGCGTACGTGCCTCCAACAGTGCGTCGAACGACAGAGGCCCGAATCGACATGGGCCGAAGAATTCATTCCGGCTAGAGCCGGGGGGGCGGGGCTACAGTCGGTACAGTCGACGAGGATTTTCCTCGAGGATCTTTCGCTTGGCGGCCTCACTGAGGTCGGTGCGGGTCAGGAGTGTTTTCGCCGCGAAGCGCTCCCGATCACCGTGCGGCATGTCCGACCCGAAGATGATGTGGTCCTCACCCACCAGATCGATCACCTGGGGAAGCAGCGTGTCCTCCACCTCCGTGCTGACGTACAGGTTCCCGCGGCGCAGGTATTCGCGGGGCGGGCAGGCCGCACGGGGAGCCGTCTGCGGGATGATCTTGGCCATGCTCCTGGCGAAATGGAACCGATGCTCCAGGCGATGCACCATGAAGTGCAGCCACTCGCAGCCGGCCTCGAGGAATGCCACGCGCATGGTGGGGAACCGGTCGAGCATCCCGCTGCCCAGCACTGACGCGAAGCCCATCAGGACCGGCGTAAGAAAGGGGATCACCGTGGCGGTGTAGAGGTCGGTATAGAGGTTACTGAGAGACGGACAGGCCCACCCCACGTGCACGGACAACGTCAGCTCCTCCTGGGCCACCGCCTCGAAGAACGGGAGCAAGGCCGGGTCGTCGAGCAGCCGGTCACCGGCGGTACCGAGTACCATCACCGCCACCGCGCCGAGCTTGCGAGCCTCGCGGACTTGCCGGATCGCCGCTGGAATCTCGTCCAGGTTGACCACCGCAGCCCACCGGAGCCGCTCGCTCTCGCCGATCGCGTCCGCCAGCCAGCGGTTGTAGGCGGCGCACAGGGCAGTGGAGAGCGCGGGGCTCACTGTCAGGGGATACGCCAGGAAGAGGGTCGGATACAGCACCGCCACACCGAGATCCTCGGCATCCATGTCTCGCAGTCGCGCGTCAGGGCCGCGCAGCTCAAGACTCTCCAGGCTCTCCGGCTTCGACTGGGTAAAGAGGGTCCGTTTTCCCCCGTAACTCGTCGGCGTCCCGAGGTTATGGCACCCGCGGCCGAGCCGCCTGGGAAAGAGCTGCTCCTCGATCATCCAGTAGGCCAGCCCATCCGTGGCGACAACCTGAGGTCGCTGCGCCCGGAAGGCCGGATCCAGATACTTGTCACTGAAGGTGAGGTCGTGCTCCTCGACATGACCGTCCGCGTCGATGACGACGAGGTCTTTCATGGGGGGTCTCCTCGGCATTCTAGCCAACGGCGGACAGAGGGGTCGAGAAACATGCCCTTCGTCGCAATCAGAGGCCGTCATCCGCAAGCGCGTGGAGGGCGGCGAAGGGCTCGCGCCGATCGGGCGCGAAGAAGAGCGTGCGCAGCGGATCGGCGGTGATCTCGCGGATGAAGGCGGCGGTACGGTTCTGCCGGTTCGCGCTGGCGATGTTCTTGAAGATGCGGTACTTGACCTCCGGGATTGAAAGGTCCACGACCAGCGTGGACCCGCCACGGAACACGTAGCCGGGCGTGCCGGCCTCCCTGTTCTCCTTGATCACTCGCGACTGCGTCAACGCGACGACGAGCTGGGGGATGTGCCGGCCGTCGGGGCTGACGCGCATCGCGCGGCGAAGCTCGTGAACCTCGAATCGCTGCGCGGGGGCGAGGCCAAGTTCACCGGCGAACTCCGGCACGGCCTTGAAGGCGCCGGCGAGTTGGTCGTGCAGCTTGCGCCGCTGCCCGCGGGTCACGTGGAAGAGCGTCTCGCGGGATTCCAGGTAGAAGCAGGCGTCGGCGTAGCGCTTGAGCCCCTCGATGACGCCGCCGTACTGCTCCTCGAGGTTCTCCCGCACCTTCTTGGAAAACGTGGACAGGCGAAGACCCTGCCAGCGCAGCGTGTCGACCGAGAGCGTGCGGGGCGTATCGAGCGTCGGCGCGTCGAGGTTGGGCGGGTAGATGCCGCGGCGGCGGAAGGCCTCGACGAAGGCGACGCGATAGTTGAAGCGGTCGTCGCTGACGAGGTCGAAATCGGCCGTGATGAGGGCGCGCAGGTATTCGAAAAAGGTCACGTCCACCGGGGGCAGGTAGTCGAGGGCACGGATGCACATGTTGAGGACATGGCCGGCCGACTTGGCCGCCTCGTCGGCGAGGCGGCGCACGAGGTCAGGATGGATCGCCCCGCTCGGCAGCACGCCCGTCCCGCCCGTGGAGATGCGGAGCAGGTCGGCGACCCTTGTCTTGTAGATCGCGATGAAGGCGTCGAAGACCGCGGCGACGAGGACGGCCCCGCGCGAGTGCGGCGTCAGGCGTTTCTGCAAGTCCGCGGGGTCGGGTGCGAACCGCTTCCAGGCCCCACCTTCCACGCGGCCGATGGCGTCGCGCAGTGCCCCGCGCCCACCGGTGGCGCGGCCGAACTGGACGGCGAGGCTGCCCAGCATGGACTCGGCCTCCACGTCGCCGCGCGTCCGGCTGATCTCCTGCCGTAGCACCTCCGGGATGGTGAAGTGCTGCATGAGAGCGACGATGTCGGCGAAGGCTTCGTGCAGCGCAAGCACGTCAGGGTTGGAATCGTCGGTACATCCCGTCGAGGATCGCGTGGGTGGTCTCGTGGGCGATGATGTCGTGCGAGAGACAGGCGTAGACGCGGCTGCCGGGCATGTGATCGCCCGGGTCGTCGGTTCCTGCCTCGAAGTAGCCGAACAGGATCGCGACCTCCTGCGGACTGTAGAAGGCATTGGCTTGCCCAAGCGCGTGCGGGCGGACGTCCAGCTGCTGGACGAAGGTGCTGTCGTCGGTGGGCTTGTTCGGGTTCGGCCGCGGGCGCCAGAGGACGGGGCGACCGAGGGCGCGCTCGAAGTGCTCGATCGTCCTCATCGCCACGGCATAGACCATTTGCTGGTGGAACTGCGGGTTGCCCTCCGACGGGGCCCAGCCATCCTGGGCGAGCAGGCGAGGGTCGTCGAGGTTGACGGGCTCGTACCGCCTGCCCGCCGCATCCACGTCGTCAACGGCGAGATACTCGCCGACCGGTCCCTTCCGTAGCAGCTCCCAGCGGATCTTGAGCGCCACCTCGTTGATGCCGGCGGTGTCGAGCCGCGTCGAGAAGCTCGGGTCGACGGCGTAGACCCGAACACAACGGTAGGGCGGATTGCCGACGGCGGGCTGGGCGTCGCAGATCGGGAGCACTTCGCGGACGATGTCCTTCGATCGCTTGGTGCGTGGGGCAGATTGGCCGGCGACGACCGGATAACGCGCCGCCACGTGCTTGCGCAACGCCAGTGAAGCCCCGTCGTCCTCGATGACAGCGTCCATGAAACGCCGCAGCGCGTCCCCCTTGAGCTGGGTCGTGACGTCGGGGTCGGGAACGATCTCCTGGAGCTCCTTGTTGACCAGCCAGCGCTGGGCCAGCTCGAGGTTGAACATCGTCTCGCGCGCCGGGATCTCGACGACGCCGAGGCCGGTGAGGACACGGAGGAAGCCGAACGAGTTGTCCGACGAATCGCTCTTCTTCAATCCGAGAACGGGCTTGACGTCGAGGGCCGCGTGCGCCTGGAGCACGCCGTTGCCGAAGTGCTCCTTGTCCGCCGTCAGCTTGGCCGAGGTGAAGAGCGCGTTGCGTACCGCCTCCACTCGACGCCAGTCGCGGGGCAGCTCGTTCTTGTACTTCTCGAACCAGAGCGCGGCGGCGGCGGCCACCTGCGGCGTGGCGGCCGACGTGCCCTCGCCGTTCAGACGGACGACGGTCCCGCAGCCGAAACGCGCCCAGGGGATGTTCGGCGTGTACGCGGCGATGGCGGCCTTCATGGCGGACTCGGGCCCGAAGCTGCCTTCGAGCGTCAACCCCTTGAGGCCGGCATAGGGCGTGTGGTTGGCCATCACCCCGCAGACGGCGATGACGCGGTGGTAGCGGGCCGGGTAGACGAGCGTGTGCGGCGGCGTGATGCCGACGTGGTTTCCCGCGGCGGCGCAGATGCAGAGGCCCGCGTCGTACGCCGCGTCGACGGCCTCGGCCCAAGCCCGTGACGGGAGGCCTCCCATGCTGAGCGTGACGACGTCGCAGCGTTGTTCGACGGCGTAGTCCAGCGCCCGCGCCAGCGCGCTCGTGCGCAGGAGGACGACGCTGTCGGCCACGCGCAACGGCAGGACGTCCGCGCCGGGCGCGCCGCCTAGGTAGACGCCGCCGAAGGCCGGAATCTTGCCACCCGCGAGGATGCTGATGGTGCCGGTGCCGTGGCCCGAGCTGTCGAGCACGAGCAGGTCGTTGTCGGGGTCTTCGGCACTGCCCGGGTGGGCGTCGCCGCTCACGAAGTTCCGTTCGAGGGAGCGGAGGACGTGCTCGGGCACGCTGTCGTGGGCCCGGTAATAGCCCGTGTCGAGGTGCGCGACACGGGTCCGCGGGTCCTTGAACTCGACGGCCTCGCGCGCCTTGCCGAGCTGGGTGTAGTCGTCGCCGAGGTGCCAGGCGAATACGTCCGGGCCCGATGCCTTGCCGTGTGTCCCATCCTGCGGGTCGGCCTCACAGTTGTCGCCGACCGCGAAGGCCCGGCCGGCCTCCTCCTCGGTCCCGTCCCTGAACACGTTGTGAACGACGTCGGGCTCGGCGAAGATCACGTCCGACTCGGCGAGGCCGAGCTGCCGGGCCACGCGCGCGTGCGCGAGATCCCAGGGGGTCGCCGCCCCGTCGGGCAGATCGGCCAGGAACCACTGTGCCTCGGCGCCGACGCCGAAGGTCGCCTGAGGCGTCTCGTAGAGCGGTCGCAGGTTCGCGCGCGACTCCGCCGCTCGCAGGGCGTGAGACGGGCGGAGTTTGACGAGCACGCGGTTCGGTTTGGCGGGTACCGGTTTGTTGTTCGGCACGACTTCCCCCTACCCGTTGGGCGACCAGCGACCTGTCTCAACGCAAGTGCGCCTCGAAACCGCTGCGTTGACCGGCGACACCGTATGACTGCCGCGGAAGCCTGTCAAGCGTCTCAGTCTGTAGGGGTTCCCCGACAACGTCTGACTTGATCGTGCCGGAGCGCCGGTCAGGGCGCGGCTGAACTTTCGGTGGGACCAGGAGGTTGGCGCTACCGTAGGATATTCCTTGAAAACAGCCAAGCGAGGATGACAACCCACGGCAAGAGCAGTGCGACCACGAGCACGGCTTCCAGTGCGACCCTCGCGACGCGCTTCCTCGTGAGCGTCACCTGGATCCTGCCCGTCGTCATCTCCGGAATCTCCCCTACATTCATGGAGCATGCTGTATGCCAGGGCGGCGAGGGCGTGGGGCGACCGACACTTGCGCAGGTTTCCGGCAGACGTACACGAGGTGAAAGGAACGATTTTCGTCACGTGAGGTGGCCAGAATGATCGTCAACACCGTCGCGATCCTCCTTGCCCTCGTCGCGCTGTCAGGCTGCGCTGCACCTCCCTCCGGCACCATGACTCCGCAGACGGGCGCGCCCCAGGTCGCCGCTCCCGCCGCCGCATCGGCGGAGGCCGCGCTTGACCGCACGGTGCCGCTTCCGTCTGGAGCCACGCTCAAGGTCGCCGCCGACTGGACAGTGACGGCGTCGACGGACGGTCTGATCCTCGAGGATCCCGAGAAGCAATTGACGATCGAGCTCGTGGAGGTGGAAGCGACCGCGGGAATGAGCGCGGCCATCTCCACGGCCTGGTCGCGCCGACGCCCGGGCTTCAGCCGGCAGGAGCTCGCCGCCTCCGACTCGCCGGGCCGCGAGGGCTGGGATCTGTTCCGCTGGTCCAGGTACAAGACCTCGCCCGAGGAAGCGCGCAGGGTGTCGGCGTTCGTCGCGAGGAAGGGCACGCTCGCGGTGGTCATCCTCGTCGACAGCCCTCTCGCGGCCGTCCAGCGACGCAGCTCCCAGGTCGGGCTCGTGCACGACAGCCTGCGTCCCGCTGGCTACGTCCGCGAAACGTACCAGGACCGAACGCCCCGGCCGCTCGACGCGGCGCGCGTGGCACACATGAAAACGTTCATCGACCGGATGCGCGAAGCCGCCGACGTGCCCGGCGTCTCGGTCGTGCTCTTCGACCAGCACGCGACGCTCATCGAAGAGGGCTTCGGCGTTCGCGAGCGCGGCCGGCCCGAGCTCGTCACCGCCGACAGCCTCTACATCATCGCGTCGAATACCAAGCCGCTCACCACGCTCCTGCTCGCCCGGCTCGTCGACGAGGGCCGCTTCGGCTGGGACACGCCGGTGACGCAGATCTACCCGCGCTTCAAGATCGGGGACGCCGACGTGACCAGACGCATCCTCGTGAAGCACCTGGTCTGCGCGTGCACGGGCTTGCCCCGCCAGGACTTCGAGTGGCTCTTCACCTTCGACCGCTCGTCGCCGCAGGGGCAGCTCGACGTGCTGGCGACCATGAAGCCCACGACGGAATTCGGCGCGCTCTTCCAGTACAGCAATCCGCTCGCCTCGGCCGCCGGCTACATCGGCGCACGCACGATCAAGTCTGCCGGAGAGCTTGGACGGGCCTACGACGACGTCATGCGCGATAAGGTGTTCCGCCCGCTCGGGATGAGCCGAACGACCTTTTCTTTCGACGAGGCACTGCACACGGACCACGCGTCACCGCACTCCTGGGACATGTCACTGCGAAACGTGCCCATCGACATGGCCCTGAACCACTCCGTCATCCCCATCCGCCCTGCCGGCGGCGCGTGGTCGAGCGCCCGGGACTACGCTCGCTATGTGCGCCTCGAGCTCGCACGGGGTCGGCTCCCGGACGGCTCGACGCTCGCCACCGAGAAGAACCTGCTGGCGCGGCGCCTCCCGCAGGTGCGGGTGGGTGAGGACTCCTGGTATGGCATGGGGCTATGGATCGAGGACATCAAGGGCATTCGTGTCATCAGCCACGGCGGCTCGATGTTCGGCTACAAGAGCAACTTCTTTTTCGTGCCGGACGCCGGGGTCGGCGGCGTGATCCTCACGAACGCGGATTCCGGTTGGCGGGTGGCGACGGCGGTCATGCGGCGCACGCTCGAGGTGATCTACGACGGGCAGCCCGAAGCGGAGGAAAATCTGCTGTCGGGGGTGCGCGAGACCCAGGCGTTCCTGACCGGCGAGCAGCGGGACTGGAAGGTGCCCCCGGAGCCCTCCGCGGTGACGCGGCTCGCGCGCTCATACCGCAACGCGGCGCTCGGCGAGATCGTCGTCCGCGAGGGCAAGGACGAGGTCGTGTTCCAGTTCGGCGGCTGGAAGAGCCGCATCGCCAGCCGGGTGAACCCGGATGGCACCACGTCCTTTCTCTCGATCGACCCGGGCGTCCGCGGCTTCGAGTTCAACACGCCCGTCGCAAGTGTCGTCTACACGCGGCTGACACTGCGCGATCCGCAGCACACCTACGAATTCGAGTCGCCGGGTGGAGGCGGTCGCGAGCCGGCCTCACTGAATGAGGAGCGCAGCCCGCCCGGGCGTGCCTGCTTAGGGAGGAGAGGACTCCGCTTTCAGCGCGAGGATCGCGACGACCCCGGCGAGTTGGCGTGGCGCGACCGGCTTCGCCCCGACCCGGCATCTGCAGGTCACTCACGAGGACATGTGGGCGCTCGCGCTCCACCGCCTCGAGCGCCTCGGCGGCCGTGCCCACAGCCGTCGCGGCCCCTCCGTAGTGTTCGAGCATCGAGATCACCGCGGAGCGGACGTACTCAGAGTCGTCAACTACGAGAACCCGTACACCACCCAGGAACAACCCGTCATGCGAAGGGCCGCCGAGCATAGGCGCCACCTTCCCAGGCTTTGCGCGGACGCCCCGTTTAGGGCATGGTGCACGGCGTCCACGACGTCAGCGATACCGTACGGTTCCCCCAAAATGACCTCGATCACGCTCGATGCTCCTACCGCCGCGTCCAGCGCCGCCTTATCGATCGTGGTGAGAATCCAGGTTCTCTTCTTCAGGCCGGCGGCCTGCTTCAGAAGCCGGAGGAAGTTCCAGTGCTTCTCGAAAGGGCGGGGGAGGTCGTATATGATCACCTGCGGGTCATGAGTGTCCAGGAAGGCGACGAGATCCAGTGCGCCGCTCTGGATTTCTGCCAATAACGCAGTCACCGTCGGCAGGCCATCGCGATCAAGAGCCTCGCGGAGGGCGTCGATAAACTCCGCATGGGAGTTGAAGATCGCTACCGGCGTTCTCTTCGTCATGACGGAATGAAGCTGAGCCTTCTCCTCGTCGAGTCTGGCCGACTCGGAGGCTGAGCCGTGGCAGCGAAACCTGCCGGGGGCGATTCAGAACGATCC
>WNGA01012885.1_pt1 | contig 14758 bp, 11 predicted proteins | sample 5400061 | NCBI WGS metagenome assembly WNGA01 (sample SAMN13153366, study PRJNA577476) | soil metagenome | isolation source: 100 cm soil or saprolite under grassland replicate 2 | place: USA:California | collected 2016-06-15
GGCGAGGCCGTCGTCGGTGCAGGAGGTGCCGGCGCCCTTCTTGGCGTCGGAGGGGCAGGTGGTAGCGGAGCCGTTGCAGACTTCGGTGAGGTCGCATTCGCCGAGGGCGGCTCTGCACGTGGTGTTGGCCGCGAGGACGGGGTGCTGGCAGGCATCGGCGGTTCCGTTGCAGGTGTCGGCGGTGCAGGCGAGGCCGTCGTCGGTGCAGGAGGTGCCGGCGCCCTTCTTGGCGTCGGAGGGGCAGGTGGTAGCGGAGCCGTTGCAGACCTCGGCGAGGTCGCATTCGCCGAGGGCGGCCCTGCACGTGGTGTTGGCCGCGAGGACGGGGTGCTGGCAGGTGACGGCGGTTCCGTTGCAGGTGTCGGCGGTGCAGGCGAGGCCGTCGTCCGTGCAGGCCGTTCCACTGGTCTTGGGCCGACAGGTTCCAACGAAACCTGTAAGGTTGCAGCCTGCTGCGCAATCTGTGTTGCAGGCGGTATCGCAACAGACCCCGTTCACACAGAACCCGGTCGCACATTGGCTGGGGCTCGAACACGAGACCGCAAACGACACGTCATAGAGTCCGGCCGCGCGGACCGGTGTTGTCGTTGGGCTGCCGCTGCCACCTCCGGCGATCAGGACCAGGTTGTTCGCCAGCAGTGTCGCCGTGTGGCCTTTGGTCGTGGCTAAAGCGGTGGGCGTCGATGTTCCGAGTGCCGAAGTCGCGGTCCAGGTCGCCGTGCCGTTCCAGGTCTCGGCCGTGTCGATGGTGTCGGTTCCGTTGGTGGACCCGCCGACCAGCAGCACCACCTGGCCTCCGTTCGCGATCGCCGTCGGCAACAGGGTTGCCGTGTGCCCGAAACGCTTGGACAGCGTCGATCCCGAACCGGAAGTCGGTTGCCACGTTCCGCTGCCACTGGCGGCGCTGAAGACCTGGGTGGTTTGCGGGAAGCTCGTGCTCCCTGACACCGTCTTGCCGCCGGCGATCAAGACGTTGCCGTTCGCGAGTGCGGTCGCTGTGTGACCTTCGCGGGTGGCCGCCAGCGTTCCAGCGAGCGTCCAGGTGTTCACACCATCGAACACCTGCGCGGTGTTGACGCTCGAGCTCCCGCTGCTACCGCCGACGACGAGGACTTTGTTATTCAGCGTCGCGTTTCCAGGGACTACCAGCAGTGTCGCCGTGTGACCTCGACGCGCGGAGCTCATGGTGTTGACCGGGAGGCTCCAGCTTCCCGTGCCGGTTCCGCCCGGGTTGTAGATCGCCGCGGTATTCAGCGCGGTTGTCGTGAAGGTGCCTCCGATGATCGCGACGTTGCCGCTCGCGAGCAGGGTAGCGGTGTGCTCGTGACGTGCGATGGCGTTCGCGGGCGTCGTACCTGCCATCGTCGGGCCGGCGGTCCACGTGTTTGCGGTCACGTTGTAGAGGGACGTGGACGTGACGGTGGTTGAGTTGTGGATGCCGCCGGCGACCAGGACGCGTCCGCTCGTGTTGGTATTGCTCGTCGTTCCCAGTTGCGTCGTGGTGTGAAGCCGCCGGGTCGCCGTCGTACCGCTGGCGACGACGAACGTCCCGGCCGAGCTCCAAGTTCCGGTGGTCCGGTCGTACACCTCGGCATCGTTGAGTCCGGCGGTTCCAGAGGTGCTGCGTCCACCCGCCACCAGGACCTTTCCGTTCGAAAGCAGCGTCGCGGTATGTTCAGCGCGTGCGACCGCCATCTGTCCGGTCGTCGTCCATCTCGGATCGAGGACTGCGGGATACGTGACGGCGCGGCTGGGCCAACGGACGCGCACGGTGCAGGTCGCGGCTCCAGGCGGCGTCACGTGGCGGCCCCAGGGCAGCACGCGGTTTGTGTCGACCGCGCAGCCTTCTACCGCGAGCGTCGCATCGGTTCGCGTGCCGTCCGCGCCTACGAGGTAGGGCGGCGCGACCCGTAGGCGAGGTGCGCCAGCGGCGTCGAGCATCTCGAGTACGCCGTACGCGAGGCGGAGCCCCTTCACGGCCGAGCCCAAAGTCACGAGGTAAGCGACGCTCGCGCGCTCGGGCGCGGTCTCGAACGCGAGGAAATCCTCGATGCCTTCGGGAAGCGCGCGGTGAAGCACGTTAGCGCCGGAATCGTGGCCGTTTCGATACATGACGTAACCGCCTGCAACCTCGGCCGTCGTCTCGCGAGCGCTGGCGAGCGTCACGTCGACGCTCATTCCAGTTGCCGCATCCTCGAGGCGGAATGCCGGCGCCGAGCGCGACGGAAAGTCCACGCGCGCCGAGGGAGTGGGTACGTCCTTGAACCGCGGACGCAAGCGTCCCGCAGCGGATTGAAAATCACGCGTGGCCGCTGCCGGGAGGACCTCGGCCTCGCCCCGGTTGAATCGTTTGCGCAGAGCGGCCAGAACCTCGGCTGCGGGCGTTGATTCGGAAACCGCAGCTGGTTCGTTGTTCGTGCCCGGGTCGGGCGGCGCCGAACGGCAGGCCATCAACCACGCGGACACACCAACCACGCTGCACCGGACCCACGTTCGCTCCATCGTTCGTCTCCCCAAAGATGAACGGCGAGCTCGGTCAGCGGACCGGATCGCCCCGCGCCGACCTCAGCATCGATCGTGCCAGCGGACTGTACCGATCGATCGGCGAATATCAAACGGCTTTTACGTGTACGGCCGTCTGACACGGAGCGATGGAGTCATAGAACACGACGCGCAGGTCATAGGCGCGGGTCGTTGGTCATATGATTGGTCAACGTTCCAAGGATTCGATGACGTGAGTACCGATACCAACTGTAAGAGACTTGCGGCTCGCGTGCCGGGGCTCAGCGCAGCCTTGCGCGCATCACCTCGGACCGGGCGAGCTGGGCCTCCTCGATGGTTCGGAACCGGAACACCCCACGCGGCCAAAGGCTTGTCGAAGATTGTCCGGATCGAGCGCCTCGCCCCTCGGCGGTCCGGGCATCTCGGCGACGGAGCGAGACTTGCGTACCCCCATCATTGCTCCGCCAGCCCGAACGTCTGCCTCAGCGTTTCGGCGTCCAACCGATCCTGCAGGATCCGCTTGGCCTCGGCGAGGTCGAGCATGGATGGATCCTCCCACCGACCGGCGGCTGGACCAAGGGCGGCGAGCAAAGACGGACCCCTTACCTTGGCGTCGAAGGCGGGCTGTTCGTGCGCGCCCGCCGGAGCGCAGCGGAGCCGGTTTCCCTGGACGCGGTACGCGACGGTGTACGGGAAGCCGTGGCGGACGACGTACCGATGGGAGCCGTCCTTGACGGGCCAGCGATTCGGGGGGTGTCGACGATGATTGCGACGGCGTGTTTGATCAGCCGATCGAAGCGACGGGCGACGGTGCGGTCGCGTTCGGCGTAGAAGCTAAGGCCTTCGAGGAAATCGGCTTCCGCTTCCTCGAGGAAGCGATAGGTATAGGTCGGTTTATCGCCCGCCACGCAGGATGGTCTCGGCCTTGGCGAAGACTTCGTCTCCGCTCACAAAGGTGGCCTCGCCTGCTTCGATCTTGCGGAGCCGCCGTTGGATTTCGGCCTCCCACGCAGGGCTGAGCCCGGCGTCGGACGAATCGTCGATGCTCTCGAGCAGCTCGTGGGCGATGTGCTCGCGCTCCGTCGCGTCGAGCTTGAGCGCGGCCTCGATGATCTGTTTCGCAGCAGCAGTCATGACACCTTCAGTGTACCGCGCGGCTCGGCGGCTGCCCACGGCGTTCGCAGATCCGCGACGCGCGCGGCCGCCGCCACCTGGCAGCGTCGAGCGAGGACACCTGCAGCGCGGAGGTTCGGACCGTCGAGACGCTCGACGACGTCGGCGAAGCGGAGCCGTCGTGGCCGTTCCAAAGGCCCACGCCGCGAGCGTCGCCCGCGTTCAGCGCCGCTAAACTGCGCCGCGCCGGTAGACTCTGTCGGGCCATGCTCATCGGCGTCATCTCGGACACCCACGGGCTGCTGAGGCCCGAGGCGGTCGCGGCGCTGCGGGGTGTTGAACACATCGTTCACGCCGGCGACGTCGGGTCGCCCGAGGTCCTGTCTGCGCTCGCGACGATCGCGCCCGTGACGGCGGTACGCGGGAACAACGACAAGGGGACGTGGGCGGCGGCGCTCGCGGAGACGGAGGTCGTCGAGGTGGGGGCCGTATCGATCTTTGTCATCCACGACGTCGCGGAGCTGGACGTCGATCCGGTCGCGGGCGGATTCGGGGTCGTGATCGCGGGGCATTCGCACCGGCCGGTGAACGAGATTCGCGCGGGCGTGCTGTGGTTCAACCCGGGGAGCGCGGGGCCGCGGCGGTTCAGGCTGCCGATCGCGCTCGGGTTATTGACGGTCGACGACGGCAACGTGCGCGGCGAGATCGTCACGCTCGTCGACTGACGGCCGTCACTTCGTCCGCATGCGCGTCGGACCTCGGCGACGGTGGCGCCTCGCGCTAGGCTGTGCGGGGCGGGCGCCGCGGGCCCGCTTCCCATGCGCATCGAATTTCGCAAGCTCAGCGACGATCAGCACGAGCTGGCGATCGTTCGGGCCAACGGCGCGCCCGAGAGCGTGGTGTGCGAGACGCGCAGCACCCTCGCGCACGATCTCTTGCACTACGCGGTCGAGGCGGAGGCGGGGCTCGCGGGCGGATTCTGGGCTCGGCTTGCCGCGGGGCGGACGCTGGCCGAGATGAACGACCGCGGCGGCGGCATGGGCGCGGGTGCCGGTGACGCGGCAGCAGCCGCGGAGCTGGCTGCGATCGAGCGGCTGGTGGGCGCGCTGCACAGGGTGACCAAGGGCCAGGCGGCGGGGGATCTGGTCGCGGGCCTGAGGCGGTTCGCGGCCTCGCTGGGGACGACGATCCCGCCGTGGTTGACCGAGCCGTTGGTCGAGGCGGTGGAGGGGCGGATGCGCCGGCTCGTCGGACGCTGGCGTGCGACGCGACACGGCGAGGCGATGGACCTCGACTGGCCGGCGTGAAATCGCGGCGCGGAGGATTGCGGTTGGCGCCCACGGTCCCAAGTTGCTAGTTAGGAGGAGAGCTATCCATGGGCGCACGGATTCCGGAAAGAATGAAGGCGGTTGCGATCGATCGGTTCGGGGGGCCCGAGGTCATTCAAACCGAGTCGCTGCCGGTGCCGCGTCCGGCGGCCGACCAGGTGCTGATCCGGCTCGAGACCGCGGGGATCGGCGCCTGGGATCCGGAGGTCCGGGAGGGCGAGCTCGGTGACGAAGACAAGACGCCGTTTCCGCGCGTGATTGGCAACGACGGGGCGGGCACCGTGGTCGCGATCGGCGACCGGGTGACCAGCCTGCGGGTTGGCGATCGCGTGTACGGGTATTCGATGTTGGGCGGCTTCTACGCCGAGTACGTCGCGGTCAGCGAGGACAACGTCGCGAAGGTCCCGCCCGGCGTTCGGCTGGATGAGGCGGGCGCGCTCGGCGCCGACGGCGTCACCGCGGTGCGCGGGCTCCAGGACGAGCTGCGGCTCGTCGCGGGCGAGCGGCTGCTGGTGTTCGGCGCGAGCGGCGGCGTCGGGCACATCGCGGTCCAGCTGGCGAAGCGGATCGGCGCGCGCGTGCTGGCGATCGCGTCGGGATCCGACGGCGTCGATCTCGTGCGCCGGCTGGGCGCCGATCGCGCGATCGACGGCCACAAGGGTGATCCCGCCAAGGCGGCGCGCGAGTTCGCGCCCGAAGGTCTCGACGCGGCGCTGGTGCTCACCGCGGGCCAGGGGCTCGCCGGGGCGCTCGCGGCCGTGAAGCCGGGAGGACGCGTCGCCTACCCGAACGGGGTCGAGCCCGAGCCGCGCATCCCGGAGGGGGTTGAGGCGCGTCCCTACGACGGAACCCCCGACGCGGACGCGTTTTCGCGCCTCAATCAGCTGATTGGCAAGCACCCGTTCCATGTCGAGCTCGGGCGAACGTACCGGCTCGAGGACGCGGAGGCCGCGCACCGCGACATCGACCGCCATCACCTGGGCAAGCTCGCGTTCCGGGTCAACGGCGAAGGCAACGCGTAGCCGGCGGTTCCCTCACACCCTGACCTGACTACCCACGCTGTCACGCTGCCGCGCGGCCACTGCGCGGGGCGAGGTCAAACAGTTGCGTGAGTGGCGGGCGTACGTGCCGCGACTGGGCGAGTGCGCGCTACAGGGGTTCGTAAACAACCGATCGGTTTGGCGGCACACCGGGTCGGTGGTATCGGTCGAGCCATGGAGTGCGTCACGTGACGGAGAAGCGCGTGGTTTCGCGGCGCGGGGCGGCCGCCGCAGCTCTGCTCGCCACGGTCGGAACGGCGAGCGTCGCGCAGGCGTGGGGGTTCTTGGAGCATCAGGCGATGGGGACCGATGGCTACCGCGAGGCGTGCGCCGACGTGGCGCGCGAGCTCCACATCACGCCCGCCGACGGGCCTTCCAAGACCGACGTCGAGGCGCGGTACTACGTCGCATGCCGGGAGTTTCCCGCGGCCCTCTATGGCCAGGCCTGCGCCCTTGCCGGCGATCACGTTCGCACGCCCGAGGATCTGTTGTCCGTCACGGGCGAGTGGGCCGCGGCGAGCCGGAAGACCTACGCGTTCCTGGCGCTGGTGAACACCGGGCACTTCCACCCGCACTCGCCGCGGAACTGGAGGGACTTTCACGGCAAGGCGCTGGAGGCGGCGGCCGGCACCGCGACGAGCGGCGTCGCGCTGGTCAAGCAGTTCGAGCGCGCCTTCTACACCTCGGCGTTCGCCGACCATTTCCTTCAGGATACGTTCGCGTCCGGGCACATGGGGTTCAACCGGGTGTCGTCGAGCGCGGCGGCGTCGCAGGTGTACCACGACATCTGGAATCGTACCGGCCGATCGGTTCGCAACGCGCGCAACCAGTGCTGGCACCAATACGGCGACTACAGGTGGAAGGACCAGCAGTCGCCCGGCAGAGAGCAGCTCGAGGGGGCAGCGAAGGCGTCTGCGTTCGATCTGGTGATGACGTTCGTGACCCAGCAACGCAACCTCGCGCGAGAGCTCGCCGCGCTCGCCTACGTTCCCATCGAGACCACGCACGACGAGCTTCCGCGGGCGGTGCGGTGGGGCGAGGCGGCCGACCAGGGGGCCGCCCAGGATCTGGTCAAGCAGGTCTCGGACGCGCAGATCCAGAAAGGCTGCGTCGGCGCCGAGCCCGTCGACGGCATCAATGCCCCGGTCGAGATCGAATCCGCCATGGACATGACCGCGAACCTCAGCTGGGGGCACGGCGCGGCGCCGACGCGGCTCAGCGCCGGGATGAGCGCGAACCATCTGTTTCAGTTTCCCCTCGCAGTCGAGGGCCGGGTGGCGGCCGGCGTCTCCTCCGTCGACGACAAGTGGCGGTTTGCGCCCGGCGTCGGCGGTAGCGTCCTCAGCCCGCCGCTCTATCTCGTGCACGGCCTGTGGCGGAACGAGGTCGGCGCCGGCGTCGAGACGTACTACTCCTTCAACCTGCGTCCCGACGCGGCGGCGCTGGCATTCCTGCGGTCGAGCCTAGAAGTCTCGACCACCATCATCCGAGTGGAGGGCGGCGCCATTTTCGACGCACGGACGCAGAGCTACGGGTTCATGCTCGGCGTCGCGTTCAACCGCACCCGCTGGATCCGCGGCGGCAGCATGCGCTGACGCGCGTGTTCACTTCGTGGGATTCGGGATCGGGGTCACCGGTTCGTCACCGGCGGTGGTGCCGGCGTCGCAGTGTTCTGCGGGGGCGCGCGGCCGCTGGCCGCAGCTTGCTCGGCGGCTCGGGCCTTCGCGGCAGCCTGCACCGCAGCCTCTTCGTCGGCCTCCTCCTGCTGTCGTCTTTCCCGCTCAGGCCACGTCGGGTTCGTGGTGGGCACACCGCGCTGGCGCATGATCTCTTTGCACTCGCCGGTGGCGGTGTACCCGCGGGCAGCGGATGCCGCGAACAACGCGAACAGGGCCGCGGTGAAAACCATGCCGGTTACGGGCGAGACGCGTCCGTACTGGTAGTCCAGATTGCTCGCGTCAAACGCATACATGAACCCCACGACCTGCGAGACGGCGATCACCGTATCCGCGATCGGGGCGACATTCGAGGTCGTACAGTCGACGACCCGAGGGCGTTCGCTCGGAGGAGGAGCTCGCGTCACGAACACGAACGAGCACCCCGGGAACGATCCGATGAGCGCTGCGAGCGTGACGGTCGGCCCCAGCCTTCGCGCTCCCATCATCCGGCGGGTTCGTAACACGGCGCCACTCCCTGTGTCAGTACGATCCTGACGCGCCCTCGGGCCGCTTTTTCGACAGAGCGGCGACCCGGCCCGCCGACGTCACCGGCGTGTAACGGCGCGCGTGCGCCGGCCGCGGCGCTGCACAGGAATTCCCTGGTACGAATTCTGCAACCACAACCACCGCCCAGGTGGATGGCCGGCATACCCATGTTGTGCGGCGGTTGCGAATGCCTCGAACGACAGCGACGAAGGTGGTGGTGTGCGTGATGTTGGCGGCGGGCTGCGCGGCACGGCAAAAGCCCGAGGCGCCGGTGGTGCGCGACCTCGAGGTCGAGGGCAATCACGCGATCTCGGATCGACAGATAAAGAAGAAGATCGCCACCGGCGAGACCGGGTGGTGGCCGTTCGCGAGCAAGAAGCTCTTCGATCCGGTCGCGTGGCAGGCGGATCTCAAGCGCATCGAACGGCTGTACGTCGCACGCGGGTTCTATCAGGCCGAGGTGCTCAAGGACCGCGTCACCCCGCGCGACGACGGCGTCTCGCTCGGGGTCGAGGTGTCGGAGGGGCAGCCGACGACCATCGGTGCGCTCGATATCCAGGGACTCGACGGGGTCGAGCCCGCGGCGCGCGCGGCGGCGCTGGACGATCTGCCGTTGCGGGTCGGCGACGTCCTCCGCGAGGGTGACTGGGAGGCGGCGAAGGCGGCGATCGCGTCACGGCTGCGCGCGCGCGGGTACGCGCGGGTGGAGGTCGAGGGTCAGGCGATGGTCGACGTCAAGACGCACAAAGCGGCCACCACCATCCTCGTCCGCCCCGGCCTGCGCTACTTCTTTGCCGCCATCGAGGTCAAGACCCAGCCGGACGCGCGGATCCCGGCGGCATGGATCTGGGAGCAAGCGCGGCTCGCGATCCCGGAGGGGGAGGCGTACAGCGACGGCGCGTTGGATGAAGCGCAACGGCGCATCTTCGCGATGGGGGTGTTCAGCACCGTGAAGGTGACCGCCGGCACGCGCGACGATGCGACGTCGCGGATCGCGGTCGCCGTCGACGCGCGCGAGGCGCCGTTCCGGACACTGCGGCTCGGCGGCGGCGTGCGCCTCGACCAGGTCCGCAACGAGGCGCGCCTCATCGGCGAGTGGCGGCACCGCAATTTTTTGGGCGGCATGCGCAAGCTGACCTTGCACGCGGAGGCGGGGTGGGCGTTCATCCCCAACACCTACGCGGTGGTGTCGAACGACCTCGCGGCGGGTGCGCGCAACGGGCCCATCGCGCGGACCCGGCTGGAGTTCGAGCAGCCGCGGCTCGCGGCGCGGCCGTCGCTCACCGAGCGCAGCCGGCTGGAGGTCGAGCGCACGCTCGAGCCGGCGTACAACGCGATCAGCGCGCGGCTGGTCAACGGCGTCAACTGGCAGCCGCGGTCGACGCTGTCGATCTTCCCGTCGCACCACCTCGAGGCCAACTACTTGAACGGTCCCCCCATCAGCAGCGCGGCGTCCGCGCCGCTGACGCTCGGCTGCGAGACCACCAGCTCGAGCTGCTTCGTGTGGCTGTCGTACCTCGAGGAGCTGGTGACGTGGGACCGGCGCGACAACGCGCTCGAGCCCCGGCGCGGGCTCTACGCCAGCCTGTCGCTGCAGGAGGGCGGCGGGCCGCTCGGTGGCCAGTTCGATTACCTGCGCGTGTTGCCCGATGCGCGCGCATACGTCAGCTTCGGCGACGACGACGAGCTGACGCTGTCGGCGCGGGTGCGCGGCGGGGAGCTGTGGACGGCGTCGGGCGATCCGGACGACAGCGCGGTCGTGACCCGGTTCTACGCGGGCGGCGGCGTGTCGATGCGCGGGTTCAACGATCGCCGGTTGTCGCCGCTGCTGCTCGCGCCGGCGCCGGGCGCCGCATCCGGCGTCACGCTGTCGCTGCCGATCGGGGGCAACGGGATGATCGACGGCTCGTTCGAGGCGCGCTGGTCGCTCACGGCATCGCTGCGGCTGGCCGCGTTCGTGGACTTCGGCCAGGTGACGCGCGGCCGGCTCGGGCCGAGCGACGTCGTCCGCGCGCTGTGGGCGGTGGGGATCGGGCTCCGCTATCTCACGCCCATCGGCCCGATCCGCGTGGACCTCGCGCGGCGTTTGCAGATCGGGCGGCTGCCGCCCCTGTTCGGCCTGAATGAGTCGACGGGGGCGATCGAGGTCGTGAACTACGCCGCCGACGACAGCTGCTTCGGTCTCGGCGGGTCGGGCAGGGTCACGCCGGTAACGGACAACTTGTGCGTGCTGCACCTGTCCATCGGTGAGGCATTTTGATGAAGGCGCTGCGGATCACCGGGACCGTGTTGCTGGCGCTGCTGGCGATGATAGCGCTGGTGGTCGGCGGCGCGCTCACGCTGGCGCAGACGCGCTTTGGCGGCGATTTGGTGCGGCGGGTCGCGCTGCCACGGATCAACGCCGCAATCGCGGGGCACGTGTCGTTCGAGCGATTCAGGTTCCGCGGCCGCGGGCTGGCGCTGGAACGGGTGGAGCTGCGGGAGCCGGGCGGCGCGCTGGTGGCGCGGATCGCGCGCGTCGACGTCGCGTTCAATCCACTGTCGCTCCTGCGGCGGCGGGTAGAGGTATCATCCCGTTGTCGCAGCGAGCGACGCGCGCGGTAGCGGTCGCGGGGTGACGATCGATCTGCGCGCGCTCTCGCTCCAGGGCGGGACCGTCGACTATCGGGCCGAAATCCCAGACGCGCCGCCACGACACCTCCGGCTGTCGGAGCTGCGCATCCGCGCGGCGCTGCGCTACGCGACCGCGACCTCGGCATTGTGGGCCGATGCGGATGTCGGGTTCGACGGCGGCGGTGTGGTCGTGCGGATCTCGTCGCCCGGCGGCGGCGAGCGGGACGTGCTCACCGTCGACCTCGACCACCTGCAGCTGCCGAGCCGAATGCTGCGCGCGTTCGTGCCCGTATTCCGCAGCGACGTGACAGCGCGGGGGACGCTGCGCAAGCGCGGCGACCTCGTGTCGATCGACGTCGGCATCGCGGCGGGGGGCGGGCGGGTCGACGCGCGCGGCGACGTCGACCTGACCCGGCTGCGCGCCGAGGGGCCGGGGCTGGTCATCCGGGGGAGCGGCATCGATCTCAATCGGCTGATCGACGACGCGCCCCGCTCGGACCTCGGGTTCGTGCTCACCGCGCGTGGCGGCGGGCGCGACCTCGCGTCGGCCGACGGTTCGCTGGACTTCGAGCTGCCGCCGAGCCGCCTCGACGGCCACACGCTGGGACCGGTCCAGTTCACGGCGCGCGCGGTGGACGGGCGGTACGAGGTGGCCAAGCTGGTCGCGGTCGCGCCCGGCGTCGAGGTGACCGGCAACGTGGTCGCGACGGCCCGCAAGCTCGACGGGCGGATGCGGATCGAGGCGAGCGATCTCGCCGCCACCGCGCGCAGCCTGGCGCCGCCGCGCGGCCCGCCGCCCATCGATCTGGCGGGGCGGGGCCGAATCGATCTCGCGCTCGGCGGTACGCCGCGGGCGCCGTCGCTGCGCGCGGCCGGACGGGTCCCGAGGCTGCGGATCGGGGACACCCGGATCGACGCGCTGACGCTGACCGCGGTGGTCCCGAACCTGCGCACCCCGGATGCGGCCACGGTCACGGCCGCGGCGCCGGTGGCCTTCGTCGGGGGTCAGAGCCTGCGGACGGTCACGCTGTCGGTGGCCACCACCGGGACGCGGATCGCGGTGGCGGCCGGGACGACCGCGCCTTACCCGTTCGAGCTCGCGGTCACGGGCCGGCGCTCGCGCACCGCCGCGACCCTCGAGACGCTCACGCTCCGCTATCCCGAAGCGGAGTGGTCGCTCACCCGCCCGGCGCGCATCGATTTCGGGGGCGGGCGCGTCGCCGTGCGCGAGCTCGCGCTGCACGCGGGCCGCCAGGCGATCGACGCCGACGTGGTCGCGACCGGCAAGCTGACGCGCGGCCGAATCGGGGTCTCGAGCTTCGACCTCGGCAAGCTGCCGCGCGCGCTGGTCGCCGACGCACGGGCGCTCGCGGGGGTGATCGACGCCGACCTTCGCGTGGACATCGGCGGGTCGCAGCCCAAGCTCGCGGTCGATGCGCGCGCGCACGGCCTGGTCGTCGATCGCCAGCTCGCGGGCGACGTGACGCTGTCGGTGCGCGGGGAGGGGGAGCGTCCCTCGCGCGCGGAGGTCGGGCTCACTCTTCCGGCGTCGCACGGCGTGCCCGCACGCACGCAGGTGACGTTGACGACGCCGCTGTCGCTCGCCGCGATCCTGCGCCGCCCACCGACACCGGCGATGCTGCTGCGCACGCCGTTCGACCTGCGCGGCGACGTCCAGGCGTTCCCGCTCGCGCTGCTCGGCAAGGCGGCGCGCTACCGGCTTCCGGTCGGCGGCGCGGTGTCGGCCGAGCTCGCGCTCGCGGGCACCGCGCTCGATCCCAAGGGATCGGTCGGGATCGACGTCGCAGGCGCGACCACCGGGAAGTTCCCCCCCACCGACGCGCGCGTCGAGGTCGACTTCGCGCGCGCTTCCATCGACGCGCGAGTGCGCGTCACCCGCAAGGGCAACCCGCTGTTGGCGCTCGAGAGCCACCTCGGCGCCGGGCCGCTCGCGTTGCGCGCGCCCGAGCTGTTGGCGGCGGCGCCGCTGCGCGTGCGCGCCGTGATCGGTCCGCTCGGCCTCGAGCGACTGGGGCTGCCGCCCGACAGCGAGCGCGCGGCGCCGCGCGTGCTCAAGGGTCGCGTTCACGCCGACGTCGCGATCGACGGCAGCCTGCGTGCCCCGCGCGTGCTCGCGCACGCCGACGTCGCCGACATCCGCCTCGACAAAACCCTGGTCGGCTACGGCCGCATCGAGGCGCGCTACTTGGAGCGCGACGCGGAGGTCGACGCGCGGCTCATGTCGGCGAACGGCGGCTCGCTGCACGCAGTCGCGCGCACGACCGCCGACCTCGGCTATCCGGCGATCGCGTCGCGCGGCGTCGACGTGCCCCGGCTGCCGGTCGACGTTCGCCTCGACGCGCAGGAGTTCGACGTCCAGGGCCTATCGGGCGCGGCGCAGGCGCTGCGGACGGTCGGCGGCCTCGTCACCGCGTCGGCGTCGGTGCGCGGCACTGTCACCGACCCGCAGGTGGACGGGCGCCTCGAATGGAAGCGGGGCGTGGTCGCGGTGACCGGGTTCGGCGAGTACCGGGACATCCACCTCGCGCTGCACGGCGATCGGCAGAAGCTGGTGCTCGACGAGCTTTTCGCGCGCAGCGGCGGCGGTGAAGCGCGGCTGGCTGGCGACGCCACCCACGCCGACGGGCGGGGCTATGCGTTCACGGCCAAGACGGCGCTCAAGCGTTTCCCCGTGTACCAGGAGGGTCAGGCGCTGGCGCAGGTGACGATCGACGCGGCGCTGTCGGGCACCGCCTCGCCGCTTCGCACCCGCGCCAGGATCGACCTCGACGATGCGCGCATCGAGCTTTCGGACGCGAAGCGCAAGCGGCTGCAGTCGCTGAAGGTCCCGGCCGACATCGTCCTCATCGACGACGGCCAGCCGCTCAATCGCGCGCAGGCCGAGCGGCTGCGCGCGCTGCTCGCGGCGCGCGAGGCGCGCGCCAGGGCGGAGGGCGACCATCAGGGGGCGCAAGCCGCGCACGACGCGCGGCAGGCCGCGCCCGCGGTCGAGCCGTCCTCGACGTCGCCCAAACTGGTACTGGCCGTGAACGCCCCGCGCCAGCTGTGGGTGACCGGCAAGGACGCCTACCTGGAGCTCGGCCTCGGCCCCGGATTCCGGGTCGTCGTCGGCGACAAACCTCGGGTCAATGGTCAGGTCATCGTCCGCCGCGGACGCATCAACGTGTTCGGCCGGCGCTTCGACATCAAGGCAGACTCGACGCTGCAGTTCAGCGGCTCACCCGATCGGCCCGACGTCGACCTCAGCGCGCAGTACCGCAACGACGCCGAGGACGTCACCGTGCTGCTCACCGCTAAGGGCCCGCTCGACCACATGACCATCGCGGTGACGTCGCCCAACCACCCCGAGCTGGCCGAGTCGCAGCTCTACACGCTGATCCTCACCGGCCACCTGCAGCTCGGGGGCGGCACCGCCGGCTCGTCTTCTCCGTCGGCGCAGGCGGCGTCGCTGCTGGGCGGCATGCTGGCGGCGCAGCTGCAGAAGACGCTGGCGCACAAGCTACCGCTCGACGTGCTCACCATCGACGCGGGCAACGAGGGCCTCACCGGAACGCAGGTCGAGGCCGGCCGCTACCTCACCGACAAGCTCTACGTCGGCTACGTGGGCCGCGTCGGCGCCGACCCGACCCGCAACCAGAACCGCAACGCGGTTCACGTCGAGTACCAGCTTTCGAGCCGCTGGGGCATCGACGGCGAGTACGGCGACGTCGGCACCGGCTCGGCCGACCTCATGTGGAAGAAGAACTACTAGCCGCTCTCGCGCGAAGCGCGAGTCTGCGGCTATTTGTGAGACAAGCTCTAGTCTCCCGTATCAGTGAATGATCGACAAAGTGGTGCGAGCATGATCTAAGCGTGGGATGGCACGCACCGGACGACCGAAGATTGGGATCCTGACGCTGAGCCTTGAGGAACGCACAGCCCTGGAGCGGCTCTCTGC
>WNGA01013651.1_pt1 | contig 14758 bp, 14 predicted proteins | sample 5400061 | NCBI WGS metagenome assembly WNGA01 (sample SAMN13153366, study PRJNA577476) | soil metagenome | isolation source: 100 cm soil or saprolite under grassland replicate 2 | place: USA:California | collected 2016-06-15
TTCTCTGAAAAGGGTTGGCCTCGCGCATGAGGACGTCCACATGGTCGTCAACACGCACTTGCACTTCGATCACTGCGGGGGAAATACCATGCGCGAAGAAGACCAGGTCGTGTCGGCGTTTCCGAAGGCCAAGTACTTCGTGCAACGCGGCGAGTACGAGGATGCGGTGCGGGCCAACGAGCGGACACGCGCGAGTTACCTCAAGGAGAATTTCACGCCGATCGCGCACGTGAGTCAATGGGAGTTCCTGGACGGCGATAGCGAGATCGTCCCCGGCATCTCGGTGATCGTGACTGGTGGGCATACCGCCCATCATCAGGCGGTAAAGATTCATTCTGAAGGGAAGACGGCGCTCTACCTCGGCGATCTCATCCCGACCGTGTCACACCTGCCGCTCCCGTATATCATGGGCTACGATCTGTATCCCTTGCAGACCCTGGAGTCGAAGCGGTGGATTCTGGATCGGGCGTTCGAGGAGAAATGGCTGCTGGTCTTCGAGCATGATCCGAAGGTTCAGATGGGGTATGTGAAGAAGGACGTGGAGGGGAAATATTATTTGGAAGAGGTGAAGGCATGACGGCGGCGAAGCCATTGCGGGTGTTGATCGGGAAGGTGGGGCTGGATGGGCACGACCGGGGTGTGAAGCTGGTCGCCCGGGCGCTGCGCGATGCGGGCGTGGAGGTCATCTACACCGGTCTGCACCAGACGCCGGAGCAGATCGTGAACACGGCGATCCAGGAGGACGTGAACGCCATCGGGCTCAGCGTCCTGTCCGGCGCGCACAACCATCTGTTTCCCCGCGTTCTGGAGCTGCTCAAGGAACAAGGGGCGGAGGACATCGTGGTCTTTGGGGGCGGGATCATTCCCGACGACGACATTCCACGCCTGAAAGCGGCCGGCGTCCGCGCGCTGTTCCGGCCCGGCACGGCGACGGACGAGGTCGTGAAGTTCGTCAAGGGGCTGCGGCCATGAGACCGGTGTACATGATCAGCGGGGGCATCACCAAGTTCGCCAAGGCGCATCCGGACAAGGACTTCCGCTTGATGGTCAAGGAGGCATACGACTACGCGCTGCGGGACGTGCCCAAGTTCTCCAAGGACATGATCGCGGGGGCGGTCGGCTCTTACTTCTCGGATCACTTCACGCGGCAACTCAAGGCCGCCAGCATGGCGCAGGACTATCTGGGGCTGTGCCCCAAGCCCTCCAAGCGGATCGAGGGCGGGGGCGCGACCGGCGGGCTCTGCTTCCAATCCGCGTGGGAGGCGGTGGCGTCCGGGCGGATGAACTGCTGCGTGGCCTTCGGCTTCGAAACGATGTCGCGGGTGAACACCTGGAAGGGCAACGAGTTCATCGCGCTCGCGTCCGACACCAACTTCGATTTCCCGGTGGGCGGGTTCTACACCGGCTACTACGCGATGATGGTCCGTCGCCACATGCACGAGTTCGGCACCACGGTGGAGCAGATGGCGATGGTGTCGGTCAAGAACCACATGAACGCGCTGTACAACCCGTATGCCCAGAAGGCCAAGCGGCTTACGATCAAGCAGGTCCGAGAGTCGCCGATGGTGGCCACGCCGTTGACGATGGAAGACATCTGCACGATGTCGGACGGGGCGGCGGTCTGCATCCTGGCCTCCGAAGAGGTAGCCGCCAAGGTCTGTAACCGTCCCGTGAAGATTACCGGCGTGGGCTCAGGCTCCGACGCGATGCGCATGGCGGACCGGCCACACGGGAAGGTCATCCTGCTGCCGCATGAGCGGGAGTCGGACTACGCCCATCTCAAATATCCCGGCGTGCACTCGTTCCGCGGCGGTCGCATGGCGGCGAAGCTCGCGTACCAGATGGCCGGCATCCGGAACCCGATCCAGGAGCTGAGCTTCGTCGAGCTGCACGACGCCTACACCTCCTCGGAGATCCAGACCTACGAGGACCTGGGCCTCTGCAAGTACGGCGAAGGCGGCAAGTTCGTGGAGAGCGGCGTACCGTTCATGACAGGCGTAGACTACGGCCTGGAATTGCCCAACCAGGGGCGGCTGCCGGTGAATCCGTCCGGGGGGCTCCTGGCCTGCGGCCATCCGGTCGGCGCGACGGGCCTAATGCAAGCGGTCTTCGCCTTCTGGCAGTTGCAGGGCACCATCAAAAAGCATTTGGGTGACGACAAGTTGCAGCTCAAGAACCCCACGCGCGGCCTGATCCACAGCCACGCGGGCACTGGCACCTACATTACTGTTTCGATCTTGGAGGCGGTGTAACACGGGAAGGGGCGCGTCTTGGCGCGCCTGGGGCGGGCGGGTGTGAATAGTATGGATCCTCTCATCATCCACGACCACTACGAGATTGACTACCGCCACAGCTACGCCGAGGACTCGCCGTTCTTCGTCGGATTGAGCAAAGGCAAGCTGTTCGGCTCCCGCTGCACGGCATGCGGCTACACCTACGCGACGCCGCGCTCCCATTGCATGGGATGCGGGGCGCCGACGGCGTGGCATGAGATGCCGCTGACCGGCCGAGTCCATACCTACACAACCTGCCACTACGGCGGTGAGCTGTTTCTCAAAGAAACGCCGTTCACGTTGATCCTCGTGGAGTTCGACGGCGCCGATACGCTGTTTCTGTCCCGGCTCAAAGGCGTCGAGCCCGACGCTGTGCGGATCGGGATGCCGGTGGTGGCGCGCTTCGCCAAGACGCCGGCCTTCAAGGTGACGGACGTCTGGTTCGAGCCGGGTGAGTAAGGCGGGGCAATGGATCCTATCGCACTGGCTGAGCATGTGAAGACGGGCAACGTCCGGGCGGTTTCTCGCTTGATCACGCTGCTGGAGAACCAGGAACCGGTCGGCCAAGCCGCGTTGGATAGACTGAACGGTTCCCCTCGGCACGCGGCCGTGATCGGGGTCACCGGCTATCCTGGCTCCGGCAAGAGCACGCTGATCGACCAACTGGTCACGGCCTACCGACGGCAGGGCAAGAAGGTCGGCATTGTGGCGGTGGATACGACCAGCCCACGGACGGGCGGGGCGCTCCTCGGGGACCGGATCCGGATGCAGGACCATGCAATGGACGGCGGGGTCTTCATCCGCAGCATGGCCACCCGCGGGGAGCGGGGCGGGCTGGCGCGCGCGACGCACGGCGCGGTGCGGGTGCTGGAAGCGGCGGGCTACGACGTCATCCTGGTGGAAACTGTCGGGGTGGGGCAACTCGAAACGGACGTGGCCGATGTGGCGCCCACCGTCGTCGCGATAGTGGCGCCGGGCCTCGGCGACGAGGTCCAGGCGCTGAAGGCGGGCCTACTCGAGACGGCTCATATCGTCGTGGTCAACAAAGGCGACCGCGACGGCGCGGACGCGACGGTCAAAGACCTGCAGGAATGGCATCCCAGGGTGATCCGAACGGTGGCGATCAAAGGCGAGGGCATTCCCGAATTGATCGAGGCCATCGCCGAGCACCAAAGGATGATTGATCTCACCCGCCCACCCCAGGCGCGCCAAGACGCGCCTCTTCCCGGTGATCTTCACGCGAAACCCGCCACCTAAACTGGCGGAACTAGTGTTTCGGCTTTCTCCCGGTCACGAGATAGGTCAGCATCTCTCCCCGACCCTTGACCGGAATCTTGCCCCGCTCTTGAAACAGGTAGCCATCGCGGACCCGATTGTACGTTTCAGCCGTGACCTGGATGCTCCCGGCGGGCGCTGATGCCTCCATCCGGCTGGCAACGTTCACGATCTCGCCCCACAGGTCATAGCTGAATTTCTTGGTGCCGATCACGCCGGCCACCACGGGACCCGTGTGGATGCCAATCCGCATCTGGAGCGGTTCGCCGGAGGGCGTGACCTGGCGCGCCAGGGCGGTCTGCATGTCCAATGCCAGATCGACCACTGCCCATGCGTGATCCGTGCTGGGAGTCGGCAGGCCGGCGGCCACCATGTATTCGTCGCCCATGGTCTTGATCTTCTCGACCTCGTACTTCTCGGCCAGGCGGTCGAATTCAGAGAACACGTCGTTCAGCAGACTGACCAGCTCGGTGGGAGGGATGCTGGCTGTCAGCCGCGAGAAACCGACGATATCGGCAAAGAGCACGCTGACCTCGGCAAAACTGTCGGCGATGGGCTCTTCACCCTGCTTCAAGCGCTCGGCAATGGGCTTCGGCAGGATGCTGAGCAGCAGGTGCTCCGACTTCTCCTGCTCCTCTTGCAGCTTTTTGACGTAGAACTGTTCCCGGTCCCGCAGCCGCTTCTTCTCGAGGGACGCATTAACCCGCGCGTTCAGCAACACCTTCTGGTACGGCTTCAGGAGGTGGTCTTCGGCGCCCAACTCGATGCACCGCGCGGCGCTGTCGAGCTCGTTCGATCCTGAAAGAACCACGACCGGCAGGTGGCGCAGCGCATGGTCGGCCTTGAGACGTTCCAGCACCTGGTAGCCGTCCATTTCCGGCATGCGGATGTCGAGCAGGACGAGGTCAAACGGCCTCGACCATAGCAACTCCAGCGCGATACGCCCGTTTTCGGCGAACGTGACACTGTGCCCCTGCCGCTTCAGATGGTGCGCGAGCAGCTCACGTCCACGATCAGGATAGAGGCCGGTTCAACGTTCATAGGTCTCGGCACGCAGGAATGGCAGGGTTTAGTTCTCCTCGTTGTTGAGGATGCGAAGGAACCGGGGCCGCAGCACCAGGTCGAACACGTCCTCCTTTCCGGGAAACAGCTCGAGGATCTCCTCTCGCGTCCGCTCGATGAGCTGGAGGGCCTGCGCTCGACTCATTGGCTGAAGGCGGAGCCGGTAGGCGGTCAAATCCGCTCGCAGCCGAAGCCGCAGCATGCGAATGTGTTCCTCCCGTATTTCCCGAGGGCTGGCCACGTGGCTTAGGAGAATCGCGGCGGGCGCTTCTCCAGGAACGCTCTCGTCCCTTCTTTCTTGTCGGGCGTCTCGCACAGCTCTCCAAACAACTCGGCCTCGCGGGCCAGACCCTCGGCCAGCGGGCTGTCGAGACCGGTCCGGATCGCTCGCAGCGCTGCCTGGGTTGCCAGCCGCCCCTTGGCTGTGATCATGCCAGCCAGTTTCTGAGCCGTCAGCAGGACTTCTTCAGGAGAGACGACCCGGTTCACCAGTCCCCACGGCAACGCCTCTTCCGAGGTGACGGTCTCGCCGGTCAGGATCAGCTCGGCGGCTTTGGACGGTCCGACGATGCGGGGGAGCCGCTGGGTCCCGCCGAACCCGGGGATGAGCCCCAGCTTGATTTCCGGCAGGCCGAGCAGGATGCCAGCCGCCGCCACCCGCATGTGGCAGGCCATGGCCAGCTCCAGGCCACCGCCGAGACAGGCCCCGTTGAGCGCCGCGATGACCGGCTTGTCGAATCGCTCGATCCGGTTGAGCAACGCCTGCCCGCGCCCGGACAGCTCCGAGCCCTGATGCATGGTATTGAGGTCGGCGAGCTCTTTGATGTCGGCGCCCGGGCTGAAGAACTTCCCGCTGGCGGTCAGAATGATGACCCGGACCGCATCGTCCGCTTCCAACTGCCCAAAGGTCTGATCCAATTCCCTCAGGACCGGCGTGCTGAGGAGATTCGACGGCGGGTTGTTCAGGGTGACGGTGGCGAAGCGTTCGGCGACGGTAACGGTCACGTATTTAGCGGCCATTTAGGAGCTCCAGGGATGGTCTGTGTCCAGATACCATAACAGAATCGCGGTCCTCCTGCCATTACTGGTGTGGTACAATTTTGTTTGAGCACGTTCAGTTTGGGAAGGGGAGCCTACGTGATTGCCGATCGCCTCGCCGCCTACGCGCAGTCGCTCCGTTACGAAGGCCTGCCCGCCGACGTTGTCCACGAAGTCAAGCGCCGCGTTCTGGACAGCCTGGCCTGCGCTTTCGGCGCGTGGACAGCTGAGCCTTGCGTGATCGCCCGCCGGGTTGCGGAGGCAGTCGCGGTTCCCAACGGCGCGACGCTGTGGGGCACGGGGCACACGACCCTCCCGGACCTGGCCGCCTTCGCCAACGGCGCCCTGGTCCGCTATCTGGACTTCAACGACACATACCTGTCCAAGGAGCCGGCCCATCCCTCCGACAATATCTCAGCCGTCCTTGCGGCAGGAGAAAGTATCCGGGCCTCCGGCCGGCAGGTCATCGAGGCGATCGCCTTAGCGTATGAGATCCAGTGCCGCCTCTGCGACGCCGCGGCGCTGCGGCCGCGGGGCTGGGACCATGTCACCTACGGCCCGTTTTCATCCGCCCTGGGTGCGGCCAAGGTCCTGAGGCTTTCGAAAGCGCAGACGGTGCAGGCGATCAACCTGGCTGGGGTGGCGAACGTGGCCTTGCGGCAGACGCGGGTCGGGGACCTCTCGATGTGGAAGGCGTGCGCCTTTGCCAACGCCGCGCGCAATGGCGTGTTCGCTGCGATGCTGGCGCAGCTCGGGATGACCGGCCCCTCGCCGATTTTTGAAGGCCAGAAGGGCTTCATGGAGCTGGTGTCCGGCCCGCTCGATCTGCCACCGTTCGGCGGCGAACGGGGACAGGCACCTGCCTCCGGCAGGAGCCAGTCCCCTGCGCGGGCCCCTTTTAAGATCCTGGAGACCTACATCAAGCACTACCCGGTGGAGTACCATGCCCAGTCGGCGGTGGAGGCCGCCCTGGTGGTCCGCGAGGAGCTGCTGAACAAGGAGGGGCGCTCGGTATTGTCCGGCATCGCCGAGATCGAGATCGGCAGCTATGACGTGGCGATCGAGATCATCGGCCGCGACCCGGAGAAGTGGCGCCCGGCGACCCGGGAGACGGCCGACCACAGCCTGCCCTATTGCGTGACGGCGGCCCTGCTGGACGGCACGGTCACCGTGCAGTCCTTCGACGCCAAGCGCCTGATCGATCCGCAGCTCCGGGCGCTCATGCAGAAGGTCCGCGTGATCGCGCAGGAAGAATTCATCGGGTGGTATCCGAAGGCGATGCCGTCGCGTGTGACGGTCCGGACGGCCAGCGGGAATGAGTACGTCAAGCAGGTGGATTATCCGTTAGGCCATCCCCGGAACCCGCTGTCGGATCGCGAGATCGAAGAGAAGTTCCGGAGCCTGTCCGCCGGCCTGTTCGACCGGGCCAAAGCCGGCAAGGTGATTGACATGGTGTGGAAGCTGGAGACGCTCAAGGACATCGGGGCCTTGATGCCGCTGTTGAAGGGCGCACGCCGTGGCTGACACACAGCGCCCATCGAACCCACGCCGCCTGCGCGAGTTGATCGCACGAGGCACCGTCGTGCTCCCTGGCGCGTTCAACGCGCTCACGGCCATGCAGATCGAGCGCGCCGGCTTCGGCGCGGTCTATGTCTCCGGTGCCGGCATCGCGGCCGCGCGGGGTCTTCCCGACATCGGCCTGCTGTCCATGGCGGAAGTGGTTGCTGACGCCGGGACCATCGCGCAGGCGGTCGCCATCCCGGCGCTGGCCGACGCCGACACCGGCTACGGCCCGCCCCTGTCGGTGATGCGGACGGTGCAGGTGTTCGAGCAGGCGGGTCTGGCCGGACTCCATCTGGAGGACCAGGAGAGTCCCAAGAAGTGCGGGCACTTGCCGGACAAGCGCCTGGTGTCCGTCGCTGAAATGGCGCAGAAGATCGGCGCGGCTGTGGAAGCGCGCCGCGACCCTGATTTTCTGATCGTCGCGCGGACGGACGCGCGGGCGGTCGAAGGGCTCGACGGCGCCGTCAAGCGGGCGCGGGCCTATGCGGACGCAGGGGCCGATGCGGTCTTCCCCGAAGCGCTGGAGTCCGCCGAGGAGTTCAAGGCGTTCGCGCAGGCACTCAATAAGGAGGGTGTGACCGTGCCGCTCGTCGCAAACATGACCGAGTTCGGCAAGACCCCGTACCTGACCGTCAAGGAGTTCGAAGCGCTGGGCTATCGCCTCGTGCTGTTCCCGGTCACGGCGCTGCGGGTGGCTGCAAGGGCTATCGAAGCGCTTCTGGAAGAGCTGAAGAGCCTCGGTACCCAGCAGCGGTCGTTGGACAAGATGCAGACCCGCCAGCGGCTCTATGAGCTCCTCCGCTATGCGGAGTACGAAAAACGGGACGACGACATCGAGAAGCGTTATGGACGATAACGCCAAGAAGGAATACAGCCCTGGCCTTGAGGGCGTGATCGCCGGCGAGAGCGCCCTCTGTGAAGTGGACGAAGGCGCGGCCGGTCTCCGTTACCGCGGCTACGCGATCGGCGATCTGGCCGAAAAAGCCACGTTCGAAGAGGTCGCATATCTATTGCTGTTCGGCAAGCTGCCCACGCGCAAAGAGCTGGGCGACTTCACCGCGCAACTGCAGACGCAATGGCCCTTACCCGGTCCCGTGGAAGCCTTCATCGGCGTTGTCCCGCCGAGCGCGCATTCGATGGATATCTTGAGAACCGGCGTGTCGCTGCTGGGGATGACTGACCAGGATGCCACGGGTGAAGGGGGCGTCTCGGCGCCCCCGGGGCGGGAGGGTGCAAACGTCACCTCCCGTGAGGCGAACCTCCGAAAATCCGTCCGCCTCTTGGCCCAGATCCCCATCCTCATCGCCAACGCGCACCGACTGGCGCACGCGAAGCGCCAGGTGCAGCCCAAGCAGGAGCTGAGCTTCGCCGAAAACTTATTGTACCTACTGACCGACCGGCACGACGGCGAGCAGGCGAAGGCGATGGCGCGCGTGCTGAACGTCTCACTGATCCTCTACGCCGAGCACGAGTTCAACGCCTCCACCTTCGCGGCGCGGGTGGCCGCCTCCACGCTGACCGACCTCCACGCCGCGGTGACCGCGGCCATCGCCGCGCTCAAGGGGCCGCTCCACGGGGGCGCCAACGAGGCGGTGGCCGCCATGCTGATTGAGATCAAGAGCCGCGACCGGGCCGAGCGCTGGGTGCGCGACACGCTGGCGCAGAAGCGGCGCGTGATGGGTTTCGGCCATCGCGTGCTGCGCAAGGGCGACGCCCGCGCGGCCATCATCAAGCGTCATGCCGAGGCCTTGAGCCGGACGTGCGGCGATACGCGGTGGTACGACATTGCCACCATCGTGGATCGGATCATGCAACAGGAAAAGGGCCTCTACCCCAATCTGGATTTTTATACCGCCGTGGCCTATCTCTTGATAGGGCTTCCCCGCGACCTCTACACGCCGGTCTTCGTCTGCTCGCGCATCGCCGGCTGGTGCGCGCACGTCATCGAGCAGCAGGACCACAATCGGCTCATCAGGCCGCGTGCGGCCTATGTCGGCCCGCCGCCGCAAGCGTATGTGCCCCTCGAGCGACGAACGTGACCGCATCCTGCAGGCCCGCGAGATGGGCGGGCCTCCGTTCCATTTACCCTGGCGTTCTTTCGCCGAGTTCTTCGACGAGCGCGTCCGCGACGCGCATCGCGCCGACAAGCCCTTCCTGACCTATTACGACGAGAGTCGCGGCGCGACCGAGCCGGTCCGCCGTGTGTACAGCTACGCCCGCTTCGGCGAGCTGGTGGGACGGGCCGCCACCGTCATGCGCGAGCGCCTAGGCTTGCGGCGCGGGGATCGGGTGGCGACGGTCCTCTTTAACCACGACCAGACGGTGCTCGTGTACTTCGCCGCCTGGACCCTGGGCGTGGCGGTCGTGCCGATCAACGTCGAAGAATCCACCGAGAAGAAGCGTTACATCCTGGAGCACTCGGAAGCCTCGGTCGTGTTCTGCTGGCAGGCCTTCCTGGACGAGATCAGGAGTCTGCTCGGCGGGCTCCCGCGGCTTCGCGAGGTGGTCGCGGTGAATGATGAAGGGTTTTCGACTCCAGACGCAGGGACGCGGAGACACGGAGACGCGGAAGGCAGCCTCGACGACGAGGCGCTCATCGTCTATACCTCCGGGACCACCGGCCCGCCGAAGGGTGTCGTGCTGACGGCGCGCAATCTCCTGGTGGACGCCGACGGCATCGCCGACTGGCACGGCTTCGGGCCGGACGACCGGCTGATGTGCGTGCTCCCGATCCACCACGTGAACGGCACGGTGGTGACGCTGGTCACGCCGTTCTATTTCGGCGGCGGGGCCGTCCTGAACCGGAAGTTCAAATCGGCTGCGTTCTGGAGGCGGATCCACGACGAAGGCGTCACCTGCGTCAGCGTCGTGCCGACGCTGCTCGAGTTCCTGCTGGATGCGGATGAAGACCTGAAACCGTATCGGCTAGACCACTTCCGCGGCGTGATCTGCGGCGCGGGGCCCTTGCTCAAGGAGACGGCCGCGCGCTTCGAAGACCGGTTCCGTTTTCCCATCCGGCACGGGTACGGGTTGTCGGAGACCACGTGCTATTCGTGCTTTCTGCCGAACGATCTCCCCGCCGGCCATCGTCGCCGCTGGCTGACGGACTACGATTTTCCCTCGATCGGCCTGCCGATCCGGCACAACGAGATGGCGATCTTGGATGGGTACGGCCGGGAAGTGCAGGAATTCGTTCGCGGGGAGATCTGTATCCGTGGACGGACGGTCTGCGAGGGCTATTTCAAGCGGCCGGACGCGAACGAGGCAGCGTTTCAATGGGGCTGGTTCCGGTCGGGCGACGAGGGCTTCTACGTCCGTGACGAGAAGGGGCGCCCGTTCCTCTTCATCTCCGGCCGGATCAAGGAGCTGATCATCCGCGGCGGGGTCAACATCTCGCCGCTGGAGATTGACGACGTGCTGAAGGGGCACCCCGGCGTCCAGTTCGCGATGGCCGTGCCGTTCGAGAACCGGTACTACGGTGAGGAGATCGCCGCATATGTCGTACTGCGCGAGGGGATGACGCCGCCGACCGAAGCTGTCTTGCTGGAGTTTTGCCGGGGCCGCCTTCCGTTCTCCAAGCGGCCCAAGGTCATCCTCTTCGGGCAGGACGTGCCCTATACCACGACCGGCAAACCCAAGCGCCTGGAGCTAAAGACCCGTCTGGCCGAGACCCTCGCCGCATACCGGGACGTCCAATTCAAAGACAGCAATTAAATTATCGAACGGCCCCGTTCAACCTTTTCCCACATCCACCTGTCTCATTCGTCAGTATGAACCTTGACAAGCACCGCGCGAGCCTAGTCAAATACTGCTATGATATTAGCAAGGTCGCGTTTGGAATCTCTGTGTTGAATCCGGCTATTGGGTTGAGCCGCGGTCTAGCTGAGATAGTCATTGGACTCGTTTTGGCTGCCTTGTTCCTCGGGTTGGCGCTTCACCTAGAAAGGGGGTCTCCGCCATGACACCCACAATGCTTGGGTTTCTGCTAATGGGAGTCATCGGGTTAGTAATATTCGTTGCTTATTGGCTCCATGACCGGGCGAAAGCTCCTAAGGATCCCACCTCCGAGGGGAAAGGCAGCTCCCAGCAGCCCTGAACATCCGTCCCGCCAGCTTTTCTCTTCCGGCACTCACACCCCTATCAGTAGCATCTGTGCGTCGAGCCCACTGACTTTACGTTCGACAAATAACAGACCTTAAGTGCAGGCGCCCTACTGAACGAAAATGAACAGCAATATCGTACAAATTAGGGACGCGCCAGTTACCTGTTTAGATACTCGGTTGTGAGGTGTTTTTTAGGGGGGAAGCGCCTCAACATGTCGCATACAACTATTTAGTTTAGCTGCTGTTTCGCGGAGTCCAAGGTTCAACCTCTCCATGCTTCACGGTGGCAGGATAGTTGCTTCAAAAAACTATTTGATCACTCCAGAACATGGCGAACTCTTCGGCCCCCGAACTATTTGGTCTTCGAATTGTTCGGAGCCGAATGATGAGGAAGGACGTCGGCGTGGTGGCGACCATGTCGTTAGTGCCTCGCGTGGCGGCCGAGTTGATGAAGATCAGCCGGACGCTCACCCTCATGAGCCGTCCCCCGCACAAGAGCAGAAGTCAATGGATCGGCCCGACACAGGGACGGATTCTCGCCTTCTTGCGCAGTCGGTCTCACAGTCAGATCACGCTTTCCGCTCTCACTGAGGATACCGCGCTCTCGTCCGCCACGGTCAGCGAGGCCGTGAGGGCGCTGGAGGCGAGAGGGCTTGTCAGGAAAGCCCGCTCCAGAGACGATGCCCGTGTGGTCTACCTGTCGCTGTCCGCAGCGGGCCGGCGCAAGGCAGAACAGGCGGCGACTGGGAGCAATCATCTGAACGCAGCAATCAGAAGGCTGACCCACAGGGAACAAGTACTGGTCCTTCATGCCCTGAAGTATATTCAACAGGCGGTGCATCTCCGGGAGAAGAAGCCATGACCGGACGCACCAATCCCCACTCCGCCGCATCTCTCATGGCATTCTCCCGTGGAGCAAGTGCAGGCGTCGTTCTAGTCGGCTGTCTCGTGCGCGTCGTCTCTGTCTGGTTGCTGACACTGGCTACAACCATCGTCTGCACTAGTGGGTTCTCTCATGCCGCAGCGGCCACAAGTGAACTCACGGAGCTGAGCCTTGAAGAACTGATGAACGTCGAGGTCACCTCGGTATCGAAGAAACCCGAGCGGCTGAGCGACGCGGCTGCGGCTGTGTACGTCATTACGCGCGAAGACATCCGCCGGTCCGGCTACACCAGCATCCCGGAGATCCTGCGCCTGGCGCCGAACCTCCAGGTCGCGCGCGTGGACTCGAGTCAATATGCCATCACGGCACGAGGCTTCAACAGCACCACCGCCAACAAGCTGCTCGTGCTCATTGACGGGCGCAGCGTCTATACGCCGCTGTTCTCCGGCGTGTTCTGGGACGTCCAGGACACGTTGATCGAAGACATCGAGCGCATCGAAGTCATCAGCGGACCGGGCGGCACGCTGTGGGGCTCCAATGCCGTGAACGGCGTCATCAATATCATTACACGCCATTCACAGGACACCACGGGCGCTCTGGTGAGTCTCGGTGAGGGCACCGAAGAACGCGGCGCCGGCGTGCGCTACGGCGCCAAGCTCGGCGAGGACGCGACCCTCCGCGTCTATGGCAAGGGCTTCAACCGCGATAACACGGTCACGGGGGACGGCACGGGCGTACAGGATGCGTGGAAGAAGGGGCAGGTGGGATTCCGCACAGATTGGGGTCGGGGGAGCGATGCGCTCACGCTCCAGGGCGACGGCTATACCGGAACGATCGCGCAGGTTGGCGACAATAAGTCGATCTCGGGCGCCAATCTACTAGCACGCTGGAACAGGACGCTGCAAGACGGGTCGGCCCTCCAGGTCCTGGGCTATTTCGACAGAACCCGGCGGATCTACCCCGGCACCTTCGGTGAGCTTCTCGACACGTACGATATTGAGGCGCAACACCGCTTCCAGTGGGGCACGCGCAACGAGATCATCTGGGGCGGAGGCTACCGCCTGATGCACGACGCTGTGACCAACAGCGCGGTTCTCGCATTTCTCCCCAATGTCAAGAGTCTGCAACTGATCAATGTCTTCCTCCAGGACAGCATCGCACTCCGCGAGCACCTGCAACTGTCGGTCGGAATGAAGCTCGAGAGCAACAGCTACACCGGGTGGGAAGTCCAGCCCAGCGCCCGACTTGCCTGGAAGGTGCGTGATGACACGCTCCTGTGGTCGGCCCTCTCGCGGGCGGTGAGGACGCCCTCCCGTCTGGATCGCGACTTTTTTACTCCGGCGCCCTTCCAGATCAACGGCGGGCCGGATTTTACGTCGGAGAAACTGATCGCCTATGAAATCGGCTATCGCGGGCAGCCATTCTCCCGTGCGACGCTCTCGGTCACCGCGTTTTTCAATGATTACGACGACCTGCGCAGCATCGAGCCGGTAACGGGCGCTGCGTTTCCCGTTGTGATCGCCAACAAGATGGAGGGGAACACCTGGGGTGCGGAACTGTGGGGCAGTTACCAAGTGCTCGACTGGTGGCGGTTGAGTGCGGGCTACAACTGGCTCCAAGAGAAACTGCGGTTCAAAGAGGGAAGCCGCGACACCTTTGGCATTGCGGCCGCTGGCAACGATCCGACGAACCAGGTTTCGGTGCGCTCGGCTATGAATCTGCCGCACAACCTGGAACTTGATGCCACGCTGCGCATGGTCAGCTCGTTGCCTTCTCCGAACGTCTCCAGCTATGTCACGGTGGACATGCGGCTTGGCTGGACCGTTTGGAAAGGTCTCGAGGTCTCGCTGATCGGATTCAACCTGCTGGATCATGATCATCCCGAGTTCATGGTGGCGCAAAACCCCAGCAGCGAATTGGCACGGGCCTTTTACGCGAAGGTCGTATGGCGCTACTGACGACCATGTTGAGACGTTACCGGTGTGTATGCCTCTGCCTGCTGCTCGCCCTGTGGGTTGTTTTCAGCAGCGCCTTGGTCGCCAGGGCAGAATCCCCAGCACCGACTATGCATCAGGTGCAGGCGGCGTTCCTCTTCAACTTCGCCAAGTTCGTGACGTGGCCGGACGACGCATTCCGGCGCAGCGAGGACTCTTTGATCATAGGCGTGCTCGGCGAGGACCCGTTCGGAGCGGTACTCGAAGAGACCGTCCGCGACAAAACCATCATGGGCAAGAAACTGGCCGTCAAACGATTCGTTAGAGTCCAGGATGCGGTGAAGAGCCACATTCTCTTCCTCAGCTCATCTGAGGAAAGCCAACTGCTGCCTATGCTGAAGGTGCTTGAAAAGACCACCGTCTTGACGGTCAGCGATATGGAAGAATTTGCCGAACGCGGCGGGATGGTCGCGTTCACGGTGGAGGACCAGAAGGTGCGCTTCAACGTCAACGTGGAGGCCGTGGAGCGCGCGGGGCTGAAAATGGGATCACAGCTTCTGAAATTAGCCAGGATCGTCGGCGACAAGTCACAAACGGGGAAGTGAGCCTGATGCGCGCCTTTCGAGA
>WNGA01003644.1_pt2 | contig 14755 bp, 10 predicted proteins | sample 5400061 | NCBI WGS metagenome assembly WNGA01 (sample SAMN13153366, study PRJNA577476) | soil metagenome | isolation source: 100 cm soil or saprolite under grassland replicate 2 | place: USA:California | collected 2016-06-15
CGTGCCACGGCGCGCCAACCGCAAGCCCCAGTCCCCCGGCAGGTTCGCTGGCGCGCACGACGGATCGCCGTTCGAATTTTTGAGGCCCACCCCGAATTTTCAGCTGGACCACCTCGAAGCGTTGCCGTCCCCACGGCTTGTAGGCGCTGAGGTCACTCTCCGATTGCGACGTCCGCGCACCACGAAGTTACCCAGCAGCCCGACGCAACAGCTGCGCCCTGACTAGCCTCGACCGCGATAAGGCAGCGCGGGCTCGGGGCGAGGGCGGAATGAAAAGACCATCGTCCCGCGCCACCTTTTGGACGGCGCGGGACGACAGCGGTCAGAGGTTCAGCGAAGGACTACCAGCGGCCGCGACCACCGCCACCACCACCACCACGCCCGCCGCCGCCACCACCACGCCCGCCACCACCGCCACCACCGCGCTCCTGCGCTTCGTTGACGTTGATCGCGCGGCCATCCAACTCACGCCCGTTGAGCGTCTGGATCGCCTGCTGAGCTTCCTGGTCGGAGCTCATCTCGACGAACGCGAAGCCGCGCGGACGGCCGGTTTCACGGTCCATCACGATCTTCGCGTCGGCCACGGTGCCAACCTGGCCGAAGACATCGCGCAGGCCGATCTCGGTGGTGTTGTACGACAGGTTTCCAACGTAAAGGCGTCTACCCATTTCTCATTCTCCCTTTCAATCCCGACGGAACTGCCGTCGTACAGAAGCCTCGAGCCTGTCGATGTCCGAGCTCGAACGAACCACAGGCGAAGCGGCGACGCAGAGACTGACGAACGAAACAAGTAGAAGCTTGGTAACCCTTTTAGCACTCTTCAGGAGCCTCGGCAATCTACCGAGAAATGGTGGTCAATGGGGGGCCCAGCAGCCACCAACGAGGATGGGGGGAAGCCCGCCGACCCGGGGGTCGAGATCGCGCGCCTCGAGGGCGAGATCTTCCTGCTCGAGACGCTGATGGACAACGTCCCGGACAGCATCTATTTCAAGGATCGCCAGAGCCGGTTCACGCGCGTCAACCGCTACGCCGCCGAGCGGTTTGGCGTCGCCGATCCGGCGCTCGCGGTGGGGCGAACCGACTTCGACTTTTTCACCGAGGAGCACGCGGCCAAGGCGTTCGAGGACGAGCAGGAGATCCTGCGGACCGGCCGCCCGCTCGTGAACCTCGAGGAGAAGGAGACCCGGCCCGACGGCGGCGTCCGCTGGGTCTCGACCACCAAGCTGCCGCTTCGCGACCGCGGCGGGAACATCATCGGCACGTTCGGCCTGTCGCGCGACATCACCCAGCGCAAGCAGGCCGAAGCGCAGCTCGAGCGCCAGGCGTTCTTCGATGCGCTGACCGGGCTGCCCAATCGGGCGCTGTTCGTGAACCGGCTCCAGCACCTGTTTCACCGCGCCCGCCGCACCCCCGAGGGTCTGTTGTTCTCGGTGCTCTATTTCGATCTCGATCGGTTCAAGAGCGTCAACGACGGGCTCGGCCACGGGGCGGGCGACGAGCTCCTGGTCGGGATCGCGCGGCGACTCGAACAGCACATGCGGCCCAGTGACACGCTGGCGCGGCTGGGGGGCGACGAGTTCACGGTGCTGCTCGAGGACATCTCGTCGGAGGCCGACGCCACGCGGGTCGCCGATCGCATCCAACAGGAGCTGGTGAAACCATTCGTGCTGTCCGGCCAGGAGGTGTTCAGCTCGGTCAGCATCGGCATCGCGCTGTCGAGCTCGGGGTACGACAAGCCCGAGGACATGCTGCGTGACGCCGACACTGCGATGTACCGGGCCAAGGCGGCGGGGCGGTCCCAGCACCGGATCTTCGACGCGGACATGCACGAGCGGGCGATGGCGCTCTTGCGCCTCGAGACCGACCTGCGGCGCGCGCTCGACCGCGGTGAGCTGCTCGCCTACTACCAGCCCATCATCGATCTCGGGAGCCGGCGGCTGCTGGGGTTCGAGGCGCTCGCGCGCTGGCGCCACCCCGAGCGCGGCCTGGTCCCACCCGACGTTTTCATCCCGGTCGCCGAGGAGACCGGGCTGGTCGGCGTGATCGGCGAATGGATGCTGAAGGAAGCCTGCCAGCAGATGAAGGCGTGGCAGGACCGCTATCCGCGGACGCCCCCGCTCGGCGTCAGCGTCAATGTGTCGACCCGCCAGCTTGCGCACGCGGGGGTGGCCGAACAGGTGGGTCGCATCCTAGGCGAGACGGGCCTGGCCCCGGGCTCGCTTACGCTCGAGCTCACCGAGACCGCGCTCATGCAGAACCTGAAGGCTGGCGCGGGCGTGATTCAGAAGCTGCACGAGATGGCGGTGCACCTGCACATCGATGACTTCGGTATCGGGTACTCGTCGCTCGCGTACCTGGAGAACTTCCCGGTCGAGACGATCAAGGTAGATCGATCGTTCGTGAGCCGCATGGACGGCGGTCCCCGTCAGACCTCGATCGTGCGCGCCATCGTCTCGCTGGCGCGGAACCTGGGGTTGGACGTCATCGCCAAGGGCGTCGAGACCGACATGCAGGCCGAGACGTTGCTGACGTTGCGCTGCGGGACCGCCCAGGGCTTCCTGTTCTCGCGACCGCTGCCGCCCGCCGAAGCCGAGCAGCTGATCGTGCACGGGCTTCCAGTTCCGGCTTCAACCTGACTTCTGAGGCTCCGCCTCGAGCACCTCACGCATCCTCCGCTCCTGGCTGTGGTCCTTGGCGATGAGGACGTAGAGCGACGGGACGACGAACAGCGTGAACAGGGTTCCGATGGTCATGCCACCCACCAGCACGATGCCAATCGAGTTGCGCGCGACCGCGCCCGGGCCCGAGACGAGCGTGAGCGGGAAGTGGCCGGCGACCGTGGCCACCGTCGTCATCAGGATCGGGCGCAAGCGGATGCTCGCCGCTTCACGGACGGCGTCGGCCTTGCCCATCCCCTCGAGCTGTTTCTGGTTCGCGAACTGGACGATGAGGATGCCGTGTTTCGCGATGAGGCCAGCCAGCGTGACCAACCCGACCTGCGAATAGATGTTGAGCGTGGTCGTCCAGCCCTCGGTGAGGCGGAACGTCATGCCGGGTGGACCCTCGAACTTCAGGAACGTGAACATCAGCGCGCCGAACATCGCCAGCGGAACCGAGCCGGCCAGAACGACGATCGGATCGCGGAACGAGTTGAACTGCGCGGCAAGCACCAGGAAGATCACGAGCAGCGCGAGCCCCAGCACGGGGAGGAATTTCCCCGACTCCTGGCGGAGCTGGCGCGACTCGCCCGTGTAGTCCAGGCGCGAGCCGGGTGGCAGGACCTTGGCGGCCGTCGTCTCGAGCACCTCGAGCCCCGCCTTCAACGACCGGGTCGGCAGTCCGGAGACCTTGATCGCGTTCTGCTGCTGGAACCGGTTGAGCGAGCGAGGCTCGAGCCCGGTGCGGAGGGTCGCGATCGCCGACAGCGGGATGACCTGGCCGTTCGGTCCTGAGACGTGGATGTCGGCGAGCTGCGCCGGGGTCAGGCGCGCCGCGCGCTCGATCTGCGGGATGACCTTGTAGCTGCGTCCGTCCATGCTGAACCGGTTGACGAAGTTGCCGCTCAACGTTGCCGACAGGTCGGCGCCCAGCTGCTCCATCGTCAGGCCCATCGACGCCGCTTTGCTGCGATCGACGATGATCTCAGTGTTGGCCTGATCGATGCGGACGTCGACGATGGGGGGGAACGCGAACTGGTGACTCGCCATCGCCGCCACCACCAGCTGGTCCGCGAATTTCACCAGCTGGGCGTGCTCCGCGGTCGACGTCAGCACCACCTCGACCGGGAACAGCCCGGGGTTGGGCAGCGCGGGCGGCAGGAAGACGGGCGCGCGAATGCCGCTGATGCGAGCCAGCTTCAGGTTCAGCTCGTGCTCGATCGGGAACACGCTGCGCTCTCGCTGCTTCCAGGGTTTGAGCGCCATGCCACCGAAGCCGCCGGTGGGGAAGCTGATCTGGAAGCTGTGCTCGAATTCGGGCGTGCTCGCGAACGCCTTGTGCACCTCGGCCGAATAGGTCGTGATCTGCTCCAGCGTGGCGTTGGCGGGCCCGTCGATCGCGCCGAACACGAAGCTCTGATCTTCGTGGGGCGCGAGCTCCCCGGGCGAGAACATGTACAGCGGCACCAGCAGCGCCGACAGCGAGATCCAGACGGCGTACACCGCGGGCCGGAAGCTCAGCGTGGCCGACAACATCCGCAGGTAGCGCGTCCGCAGCGCATCGAAGGTCCGTTCGACCTTGCGCGCGAACCAGCGGTGTTGATGCTCGGCCCGCAGCAGCCGCGACGACATCACCGGCGACAGCGTCAGCGCCACGACGCCCGAGATGAAGACCGCGCCCGCCAGCGTGAACGCGAACTCGCGGAACAGCGCGCCGGTCAGGCCAGCCTGAATCCCGATCGGCACGTAGACCGCCGCCAGCGTGATGGTCATCGCGACGATCGGGCCGACCAGCTCGCGCGCCCCGATCAGCGCCGCGCGATACGGGGTGTCCCCGTCGCGAATGTGGCGTTCGATGTTCTCGACCACGACGATGGCGTCGTCGACGACCAACCCGACCGAGAGCACGATCGCCAGCAGGGTCAGTAGATTGAGCGTGAAGCCGAACGCCTGCATCAGGAACACGGCGCCGATCAGCGACACCGGGATCGCGACCACCGGCACCAGCGCGGAGCGCAACGAGCCGAGGAACAGGAAGATCACGATCATGACGATCGCGACCGTCTCGGCCAGGGTCTTGACCACCTCGAAGATCGCGTCGCGGATGTAGGCCGTCGAGTCGTAGGCCACCATGGCCTCCATCCCGGTCGGCAGCTCGGCTTTGATCTGCCCGAGCTCGCGGTTGACGCGGTCCGTGACGTCGAGGGCGCTCGCGCTCGGCAGCACCCACACGCCCATGAACACGGCCTTCTTGCCCGAGAACCGAACGTCCTGATCGTATTCGTCGGCGCCCAGCTCGACGTCGGCGACGTCTTCGAGTCGGACGAGCGCGCCGTTCTGCTCGCGGATCACCAGCTTCTTGAAGCCGTCCAGCGATCTCAGGTCGGTCGATGCCGTGACGTTGAGCTGGACCAGCGCGCCCTTGGTCGTGCCGGCGGCGGTCAGGTAGTTGTTGGCGGCCAGCGCGCGCCGCAGCTGCGACGGGCTGACGTTGAGCGCGGCCATTCGATCGGGCTTGAGCCAGGCCCGCAGCGCGAACGTGCGCGCGCCCAGGATCTCGGCGCGCTGGACGCCGCCGATCGCGGACAAGCGCGGCTGCACCACGCGGATCAAGTAATCCGTGACCTGATTGTCCTGGAGCACGTCGGACGAGAAGCCGAGGTACATCGCGGCGACCTGCGCGTCGGAAGGCTCGACCTGGATCGCCGGCACCTGCGCCTCGGGCGGCAGATCGGCGCGCACCTGGTTCACGCGCGAGCTGATGTCCGCCAGCGAGTCGGCGGCGTTGAAGTTCAGCTTGAGCCTGACGTTGATCGTCGACAGCCCCAACACGCTCTGCGATTCGATGTAGTCGATGCCGTCGGCGGCGGCGATCGCGCGCTCGAGTGGGGTGGTGATGAAGCCGCGGACCAGATCGGCGCTGGCGCCGACGTACACGGTCCGAACCGTGACCGTCGCGCTCTCGAGCTTCGGGTACTGGCGCACGTTCAAGCCGCGGACCGCCTGCAGGCCGGCGACGATGATGAGCACGCTCACCACGATCGCGAGCACCGGACGGCGCAGAAAGACGTCGGTGAGCTTCATGTCACCGGTTCGGGGGGTGGGGGTCGAGCTGTGGCTTGCCCTGGACGCTGTTGTCCACGACCACCGGGGAGTTGTTGCGGAGCTTGAACGCGCCCGCGCTCACCACCTGCTGGCCGGCCGTGAGACCCTTCGTCACCGCCACGAAGTCGCCGCGCGCGGTGCCCACGCGTACGAACTGCTGGCGCGCGATCTTGACCGGTTTGCCGTCGTGCGACTTGTCTTCGATCACGAACACGGAGTCGCCGTAGGAAGCGTGGATAATCGCGGTCGCGGGGACCGCCACCACCTTCGTCTTGTCGCGCCCGATGACCTTCACGTTGACGAACGTCCCCGGACGCGGCTTGCTGGCGGGCTCGGGGATCTCGGCGCGGACTTTCGCGTTTCGGCTGGCGAGGTCGACGCTGCCCTCGATGGCGGTGACGGTTCCTTCCAAAGTTTCCTTTTCGCCCTCGAGGGTCACGCGCACGGGGAGGCCGACCGACACCTTCGCGAGCTCTTCCTGGGGCAGGGTGAAGTCCACGAACGTTCCACCCATGGCGTCGAGGGTGGTCACCGTCGTTCCCGGGGTCAGGTATTGCCCCACGTTGACGGCCCGGATGCCGAGCCGCCCCCGAAACGGCGCGCGCACGACCTTGCGCTCGACCTGGGCGCGCAGCGCGGCGGCGTCGGTGCCCGCGGTCCGCAACTGCGCCTCGGCTTCGTCGAGCTGAGCGCGCGTGATCGCATTCCCTTGCGCCAGCGTCCGCGAACGTTCCGCTGTCTTCACCGCGAGGTCACGTCGGGCGTCAGCCGACGCCATCTGCGCGCGCTCGACGCCGGCGTCGAGCTCGATGAGCACCTGGCCCTCGCGCGCGATCTTCCCCGACTCGAAACGAATGCGGGTCACGGTTCCGGGAACCTCGTTGCTCACCGCGACGTTGCGAAGCCCGGAAATGCTCCCGACCGCCGACACGGTCGTCTCCCAGCTCTCGGCGGTGGCCGGCGCCGATCCCACCGTCTCGGGCGGCGGGCCGCTCGCTTGCATCTGCTTGCCCATCGCCATGAGCTTGCCGATTTGGGCGCTCTTGATCCCCACCAGCAGGCCGACGACCAGCAGCAGGCCGGCCGCCACGAGCAGGTACCGTCGGAGTCGGGTGTGATGTGCCACCGACGAGAATGTAACAACGCCCCGCGCGGTTGCCACCGGCGACCTTGTTACGTTCACGGGGCCCGATCCGTCGGTGATCGTCAGGGTCTTACCGAGGCGGATGTCGATCGGGGCTCAGCCGAGCGGTGCCAGCTGGCAGCGTCCGTCGTGCAGCCAGATGCGCACGCTTCGACCGCGGAGCGCGGCGGGGATGTCATCGCTCATACAGTAAGCCGCGTCGATGCCGACGAGCTCGGCCTCGAGCCGCAAGCAGAAGATCTGGGCGCCGGCGGCGCCGCGTACGCCCGCCACCGCGCGCCCACGGAGCGTGGCGTAGATGTGGATGTTGCCGTCGGCGAGCAATTGCGCGCCTGGGTTCACGGGGGCGAGGACGATGAGATCGCTCGCTTGCGCGTAGACGACCTGGCCCGAGCGCACCGGCTCGCGCACGACCATCGGCAAGCGCAGCGCCGCCTCGGCCGGCCGTTCGAGCGTAGGCGTGGCCGCCGCGGGAGCGGGCGGCACCGCGGCGGCAGGCGCGTCGGTGCGTTCCGGTACGACGCCGGCCGGTTCGGCGGCGGGTCCCGCCTCGAGCGCGGCAAGCCGGGCGGCCCACCTCGTCCGGCGCTCGTCCGCCGGCGAGGCGCCCTCGATCAGGCGGCGGTAGATCGCCATCGCGTCCGTGCTTCGTCCCTGGCGCGCCGACAGCTCGGCCATCGTCTCGGTCACGAAGATGTCGGACGGCTGCTCGTGCTCGGAGAGCCTCAAGTTCGACCTTTGCCCCGAGATATCACGGACGCTCGGCCTCGGATAACATCGAAGCGTGCATAGCGACGGAATCGCCCGTGTTCTTGCCGCAACGTGTTTCGTGCTCGGCGCTTGTGGGTCTTACAAGGACTTCAACACGGGATGGCCGCTCAACTCGTGGAGCGTCACCGAGCCGAGCGACGGCTACCAGGTCGCGTACATCCGCTTGCTGTCGAAGTTCGTGCGATAGGTGCCGGCTCCGAAGTAGAGTCCGGCCCATGCGATATCCATTGAGTAACTTTTCCGTGGCGGCCGGATTCGCGCTGCTCGTGGCCACAGGCTCGTGCGGCGGCGGCACCCAGTCGAGCGGGGCGGGGGGCGCGACGGCGGGCACCAGCGGCAGCCCCGCGGGCGGCGGCGGCACCGGCGGCAGCAACCCGACGCTCGGCACCGGCGGCAGCAACCCGACGCCCGGCACCGGCGGCACGACCGGCACCGGCGCGATGGCCGGCACGGGCGTGGCGGGCGGGACGACCGGCACCGGGGTCGCCGGTGGGCTCGGCACCGGGGGCACCGGCGCCGGGCGCAGTTTCCCGACCCAGGCGTGCCTCGACAGAGCGAGCACGCTGGTGGCGGCGATGACCGGCGACGAAAAGATCGCGCAGCTCCACCAGGTCGAGCGCGCCAACACCACCCCCGCCGACATCACGATGTACGCCGTCGGCTCGATCTACAGCCAGGGCGGCTCGGCGCCCACGACCAACACCCCCGCCGGCTGGGCCGAGATGATCGACGGGTTCCGGCGCGCGTCTTTCAGCACGCGCCTCCGGATCCCGGTCATCTACGGCCTCGACGTCGTTCACGGCGCCGGTCCGGTCAAGGGCGCCACCGTCTTCCCGCACAACGTCGGCCTCGGCGCGACACGCGATCCGGCGCTGGTCGAGGAGGTCGCGCGCACGGTGGCCGAGGAGAGCGCCGGTGTCGGCGCCGATTTCCCGTTCGCGCCCGTGGTGGCGGTCGCGCGCGACGAGCGCTGGGGCCGCACCTACGAGGCCTTCGGTGAGACCGTCGAGCTCGCGTCGACGATGGGCGTCGCCTACACCAACGGGTTCCAGAAGCGCAGCGGCGCGTTCACCGTGCTCGGCAACGCCAAACACTATCTGGGCGACGGTGGCACCGCCAACGGCGTCAACAATGCCAACACCGCGGGCGACGAGGCGGCGCTGCGGGCGCTGCACCTGACTCCGTACGACGCGGTGGTCAAGGCCGGCGTCGGATCGATCATGGCCTCGTACAGCAGCTGGCAGGGGACGCGCCTCCACGCCAACGCGACGATGGTGAGCGGCGTCCTCAAGACCGATCTCCACTTCGCGGGCTTCGTCGGTTCCGACTACAACGGCTGTTATCAAAACGGCGTCACCCCCGCCGGTTGCCTCAACGGCGGCGTCGACATGTTCATGACCTTCGGAAAGACCGCCGCGCAGTTCCTGGCCGAGATCCGCCCCCTCGTCCCGGGCACGGTTCCGCAGTCGCGCATCGACGATGCCGCCCGGCGCATCCTGGTGGTCAAGTGCGAGATGGGACTGCTCGACGGCATGAAGCTGGTCGACCGCGCGTTGACCGCGCAGGTCGGCTCGGCCGCGCACCGCGCGGTCGCGCGGCGCGCGGTGGCGGCGTCGATGGTCGTGCTCAAGAACGAGGGCGGCGTGCTGCCGCTCGCCAAGACCGTTCCCGGCATCGCGCTCGGGGGCAAGACCGGCGACAACATCGGCAACCAGTGCGGTGGCTGGACCGTGACCTGGCAAGGCATGACCGGGGCCGTCACAACCGGGGGAACCACCGTGCGGCAGGCGCTCGAGGCCGTGGTGCCCGGCAAGGTGGCCTACGCGCTCGACGGGTCGGCCACCGGCAACGGCGCCACGGTCGGCGTCGCCGTCATCGGCGAGACGCCGTACTCCGAAGGCTGCGGCGACATCCCGACGCCGAGCGGCGGTACCTTGTGCATGGGCCGGCCGACCACGCTGTCGCTCGACGCCGCCGACGTGCAGGTGGTGACGCGGATGAAGCAGGCGGGGCTCAAGGTGGTCGTCGTGCTGGTGGCGGGGCGCCCGATGATCATCGACCAGATCCTCGCGATGGCGGATGCCGTCGTGGTGGCGTGGCTGCCCGGCACCGAGGGCGCCGGCATCACCGACGTGCTGTTCGGTGACGTCCACCCGACCGGCAAGCTGCCCCACACGTGGCCGCGCAACATGGCGCAGATCCCGATCAACCAGGGCGACGCGAGCTACGATCCGCAGTTCGCGTACGGGTTTGGGTTGACGTACTGAATCGCCGGACTCAGGCCAGCGTGAGTCGGTCCAACTGGCGCTCGCCGCGATTGTCCCGTAGAAGAGGCCCATGACTGGGGCGGCTTGACGCATGGGAAAAGCTGAAGAGAAGCGGGCGGCGATTGTCGCGGCGCAGGCGGCGCGCGAGGCGGCGAACCTCGAGGCGCGGCGGCTGGCGGGCGATCTCAAGCCGGCGCGCAAGTCGAGGACCACCTGGAGTCGGCCGCGCGGCCGTCCACCGAAGCCCTCCGAGTGATCGGCGCGCGTCAGGTCACGACGCGGAGAGGGCCCGTCGTCATCGATTTCGTCAGCTGCCGCTTCTGACGATCGCGAGCTGGCCGGCCGGGCCGTCGCCGAAGTCCTCCACCGTGGTGTGCGTATCCTGGAGCGCGGCGCTGAGCAACGTGTTCAGCAGCCGGTTGTTGGTGGTGTGCGCGGCGTCCAGGAATTGACCCTGCTTGAGGTAGCCGCCGCCGCTGCCCCAGATGATGTGGGGGATGTTCGTGAAGTCGTGGAGCGGCCCGTCGCCGTAGTGGTTCGTCCACATCACGAAACACCGATCGGCAAGGCCGCGCGCCTTGAAGTGGTCGAGCCCGGCGGCCAGCATCTGCATCCGGCGGACATCGATCTCCGCGTGCGCCTGCGCGGCGAGCTCGTCGGTCCCGGTCGCGCCGTCGCTCTGCGCGCGGTGGCTGATGTGAGAGAACACCCACTTCCGCTCGATGTTCGAGGGGACGTCGTAGATCGTCCGGTCGTAAGGATCGCCCCACTGCAGCGAGGCGGCGCGCCGGACGTTGCACGCGAACGCCATCGCCACCAAGCTCATGTGAAGCTGCGCCATCTGGTCGGTCTGGCGCGGGTTGGACCTGTAGCTCTGCAGCGCCTCGAGCGCCGTCGTGTCGAGGCCCGTGGTCGAGCACATCGCCGGAATGGTCGTCTCCGCGTCCCGAATGCTGTCGAAATGGAGCTGTAAGCGCTGTCGATCGGCCGAGCCCAAGCGCGGGTGCTGCATGAGCGTGTTGAGCTCTTCCCGCACCAGATCGTGAACGCTCTTGCGGCTCTCGAGCAGCCGGCGAGCGGTCGGGTCGCCGCCCGGCGTGGCCAGGCCCACGAGCTCCAGGTACAGGTTGTACGCGTTGTCGATCACGGGATTGAGCTGGCCCGCCGCTGCGAACGACAGCCGTTGCGCCTCGTAGCCGTTCTTCAAGAAGCCGGCGTAGAGCGCGAGCGGCCCCTTCCCGGGGTGCGTCTTCGCCGCGATGACGGAATCGGCGGAAGGGCCCGCGCCCATCACCAGCTCCGCACGCTCGCCTTGCTGAGGCACCTTGCCGGTCAGTGCCACGCACAGACCGTCGACGTGCGAATCGGCCCGATACGAACCCGGGGGCCAGTTGATGCCCGACAGGAGCAGCAGGTTGTCCGCGTGGGCCGCGAGCTGACTGGTGGCCTTGCCCGCCGCCGCGAGCCCCGCTGGCGTGAGCGGGCCGGTCGCCGCGGGGAAGAACTGCTCGCGGACGACACCACCCACCCCGCAGATGAAGAAGCCGAACACGGGCGCGTCGGTTGCGGCCCACGGCGATCGCTCCGGGAGGCTTTCGAGGAAGGGAAGGGCAACCGCCGCCCCGGCCGCGCCACGCAACACAGCGCGGCGGCTCGGGACGAGGCGCGCGTCGGATCTCCGGGCGCTCACGGCATGCCCCCCGCGCGAGAGCGAAACGCCGGATTCCGCACCAGCGACACGATCAGCTCCTTCGACGACCGCTCTCGGCTCGCCTCGGCGAGCTCCTGCAGGAGCGGCCGATCACTGTCGACGATGTCGCGCTGGAGGGCGTAGCCGGCCAGCTTCTTCGCGTAGCAGGTGTGTGCCTGCGCGCCGTCGGCCATCAGGCGCAGCAACTCTCCCGCACCGGAAAACCGCCGGGATCCGTCCGCGAATGGATAGCTCCCCGTGGTGTCGACGGGTGCACCGTTGTCGAACGTCCGCGGCTGACCGGCACCGTCGAACGACTCGAACGCGAAGCCCAGCGGATCGATGTAGTCGGCGTGGCAGCCGTCGCAGCCCGCGGTCGCCGCCTCGATGCGGTCGCGATTGGTCTGGCCCGGCGCCGGGGGCGCGAGCGCGGGAACCGGCGCCGTGTGCCCGGCGATGTCGAAGCACAGCACCTGACGGTTCAGGGCGACCCCGCGACCGATCGTGTCAGGCGTGTCGCCGCGCCGGTTCAGCGCCAAGAACGGCAGCTGCATGAAGAAGCCGGGCCGCGCCGGATCGAGCAGCGTCGAGGTCAGGATCGCGCGCAACCCTTCACCGCGGGTGAAGATGGCGTCGAAAAATCGATACGACGTCCCCACGGTGTCGATGTCTTGGTAGCGGTCGAGCTCATAGAGCTGTCGGTGAAAGTCGCGCATGATCTCGACAGCTGCGGGCTCTGCCAGCATCGCGCGCGCGGCGCTCGCGAGCCCATCGACCGAGTCGAGTTGCCCCGCACCGGCCGCGTCGAGGACGTCGTCGCTCGGCGTCGTTCCGAGCAGCCAGAACGACAGCTTGGACGCGACCTCGTAACCATCGAGCGGCATGCCGTCGGGCCCGAGCTCGGATCGGTACAGGAACTTCGGCGACTGCAACATGGCGCGGATGACCAGCGCGGCCCCGTTTGCGAATCCGGCGCCGTAGAGCTTTTCTCCCAGCGCGAAAATGCCCTGGTACTTCGTCTCCTCTTCCGGAGTGAGTGGACGGCGGAACGCGCGCCGCCCCACGCTGCGCACCAGGCCCTCCGCATCGGCCGCCGGGTAGAGCCGCGCCAACGCCGTGGCGGAACCCGTCGCCAGCGTCGCGGCGCTCTCGGCGGCGGCTTCCAGCTGGAGCTCGGCCTGCTGGTCGACGAACAGCCGCTTTTCGTTGTTCGAAAACTCCGTCGACTCGGCGACCGCCGGGGTCGAGAACCCCTGCGACAGGTTCGCGGGCGAGGCGAACCGCAAAACGTCAGCCACCGCACGCTCCCATTGCGCGTTCGTCAGCCGCTGCATCCGGGTGTAGATGGGCGAGCCGTCCAGGCTGACCGTGCTCGGGCTTGGCGTCCGCTGGCCACCACCGCCCGCGGTTCCCGGACCGGTCGGCGTGCCGCCCGCGCCGGCAGCCGCCGCGCCTCCAGCCCCCGTCCCCGTCGTCCGACCCGCCGGCGACGTCCCTTCGCAGGCCACCAGCAGCGCTAACAGGCAGGCAAGCCCGCAGCCAAATCCCCGCGCGACGCTGGTCGAAGCATTAGGAGATGCCCGGCCGACCGCGGCGCGATCCTGCCGGTCAGTTTGCATTTTCATTCGCTTCCCCGATTTCGTAGCTCATTTTGCGACAATCGCGGCCGCCGGCTTCCGGGCGCGGTAGCCCCTGACGAACTTGCGCAGATCCTGCCAGATCTTGTGGGCTTCGAAGAATTGCATCTCGGCATAGGCCTCGGGGTTCGACCAGCCTTGTTCTTCCATCCGATAGACGGCCATCATCGCGCCGGTGCGATCCACGCCGTGCAGACAGTGCACGTACAGTGGCCGCAGCGTCGGATCGCGCACGATCTCCAGGAACCGGGCCACCTGTTCGGGTTTGGGGGCATCACTGGAGCCGAGCGCGATGCGCTCGTAGCGGAGACCGGCGGACTCGACCTGCCGCTGCTCGGTGTCGCCGTGATGGTGGCGGAGGTTGAGCACGGTCTTGACGCCGATCGACTTGAGCCAGGCGATGCCCTCGGCGTTGGGTTGGCCGCCCCGGTACAGACCGGGTGCCACCTCGGCCGCGTAGGCCACGCCGCGCGGCGCCGGCAACTTTCGCGCGAAACGCGGCGCGTGGGACGTCGCGGCCGGCGGCCCCGGGACCTCCGCCGCCACCGGGAGCGAGCCCAGCGCGCCTCCGAGCGCCAGCGACCAGGCGCAAACCAACGACACCCGCAAACGTCGCTCGCGCATCGCCCCCGAGCTTATCGCAGCCCCGTCCCGCGCTACATGCCGAGCGTCACGAGATGTTAGCTTGCGCCCGCATGCCGCCGCGTCGCGAGGTGCACCACGCCGAGGCCCTCGCGTGGCTGCGCGCGGGGGGCCGCCTCGAGGGTTGCAGCTTCGTGACGTCCCTGCCCGACGTCGCCGAGATTGCGGGCATGAGCCTCGAAGCGTGGACGCGCTGGTTCGTGGACGCCGCGCGCGCGGTGCTCGATTCCGTTCCAGACGACGGCGTCGCGATCTTCTTCCAGAGCGACGTCAAACGGGCCGCGCGGTGGATCGATAAGGGCGCGCTCGTCCAGCGCGCGGCCGACGCCGCGGAGGTGCCGCTCTTGTTTCACAAGATCGTGTGCCGCAAACCCGCCGGCACCGTGACGCATGGCCGAGCGAGCTACTCTCACCTCGTCGGCTTCTCACGCGGCGTGCACCCCCGGCCCGAGCGCGCGACCGCCGACGTCCTCCCCGACGGCGGTTTTCAGCCGAGCGCCAAGTCGATGGGTGTGACCGCCTGTCTCGACGCCTGCCGCTTCGTCGCCCGCGAAACCCGGACCCGCACGATCGTGGATCCGTTCTGCGGTCACGGGACGGTGCTCGCGGTGGCCAACGCCCTCGGCCTCGATGCGGTGGGCGTCGATGTCTCGTCGCGCATGGCCCGCCGCGCGCGCACGCTGACGGTCGACGTGGGATCGCCGCGCTAGCAGGGCGCAGTTAGGGCGCGCTCTCATCATTCGTCACATCGTCCGGGCGCTCGCGTCGTCTGCCCCCGTTCGCGTTGACTCGAGTTGAACGCGCGGCGGCGCCCGACCCGCCGCACGTCGTCCGCGCGGCGC
>WNGA01010776.1_pt1 | contig 14755 bp, 14 predicted proteins | sample 5400061 | NCBI WGS metagenome assembly WNGA01 (sample SAMN13153366, study PRJNA577476) | soil metagenome | isolation source: 100 cm soil or saprolite under grassland replicate 2 | place: USA:California | collected 2016-06-15
CAGCACCATCAGGCCCAAGATCGGTACGTAAGGGTGCACGGTCGCGCTGCCCTCCTCACTTCACTGTCGAACTGCTCAGTCGTCGTACTGCAAAGTCGTTCGTACCAGTACCGCGGTGGCGCTGTCTCACAGGGTTGGCGTTCAGGCAGCCGGAGCCACCTTGCAGAGTCCGTTGATCACCCGGTCCATCGCGTCCCCGCCGCGCGGGTCGGTCAGGTTCGCGAGCAGCTTCAGGGTGAACTTCATCAACGTGGTCCGGGGCAGACCGTACTTGGTCGCCACCTTCATCACGTTCGGGTTCCCGATCAGCTTCACGAAGACGCGGCCGAGCGTGTAGTAGCCGCCGTACGTCTGCTTGAGCACCGTCGGGTACGCCGCCAGCGCGCGCTCGCGCTGCGACGCGGGCCGGGCGAGCGCCTGAACGGCGACCTCGGCGGCCAGGTGGGCCGACTCCATCGCGTAGGCGATGCCCTCGCCGTTGAACGGGTTGACCATGCCGCCGGCGTCGCCGAGCAGCATCAGGCCCCGGGTGTAGTGCGGCTGCCGGTTGAACCCCATCGGCAGCGCCGCGCCGCGCACCGGCTGGGTCATGTTCTCGGCGCGGAAGCCCCACTCGGCCGGCGTGTTGTCCAGCCAGCGGGTCAGCAGGTCCGCGTAGTCGACCTTGCCGAACGCCTCGGAGGTGTTCAGGATGCCGAGCCCGACGTTCGCGGTGCCGTCGCCCATCCCGAAGATCCAGCCGTAGCCGGGAAGCAGCTTGTCGCCGTCCCACAGCTCCAGCCACGACTCCAGGTAGTCGTCCGTGTGCCGCGGGCTGTTGTAGTACGTCCGGACCGCGACCCCCATCGGCCGGTCGTCGCGCTTGTGCAGCCCCATCGCGATGCTGAGCCGGGTCGAGTTCCCGTCCGCGGCCAGCACCAGCGGCGCGCGGAACTCGATCTCTGCGCCATCAGAGCCGGCACGGCGCCTGCCATTTTCGTCCAGCGGCCGCGCGGTGACGCCGGTGATGTGGCCGGTCTTCTCGTCGAGGACGGGACCGGTGACGTTGGTCCGCTCGTGCAGCCGGGCGCCGGCCTTGACCGCCTGCCGGACGAGCATGTCGTCGAAGTCGAACCGGGTCCGCACCAGGCCGTAGTCCGGGAACGTCGCCAGGTCCGGCCAGTCCAGCTCCAGCAGGTGGCTGCCGCCGTGGATCCGCAGGCCCCGGTTCTGCAGCCAGCCGGCCTCGGTCGAGGTGTCGATGCCGAGGGCGATCAGCTGCTTGGTCGCGCGCGGGGTGAGCCCGTCGCCGCAGACCTTCTCGCGCGGGAACGCGGTCTTCTCCAGCAGCAGCACGTCCAGGCCGGAGTTCGCGAGGTGGTACGCCGCGGTCGACCCGGCCGGGCCGGCGCCAACCACGATGACATCGGCCTGCCTGTCGGCGGTCGACGCGGTCTCGCTCATCTCACCCCGGCCTGTGGTGGGTCGCTGGTGCGTTCGTGAAGGAATTCACGAACGCCGGTCACGGCACAGTCTAGGACTGTCCCCGGATCACGCGAAACCGCCCCGGAACGGCTTGCTGGCAAGGCATTTACGCACTCCTACCGTTGCGAAATTTGCGCACCGGACCACCGCGACGAGTGGTCAGGCGGAGCGGGTGGCGCGGTGGATCGCGACCAGGCCGCCGGACAGGTTGCGCCACTGCACGTCCGCCCACCCCGACCCGGAGATGAGGCCGGCGACGCCTGCCTGGTCGGGCCACGCGCGCACCGACTCGGCCAGGTAGACGTACGCCTCCGGGTTCGGCGACAGCCGCCGCGCCAGCACCGGAACGGCGCGCATCATGTACTCCAGGTAGCCGACCCGGAACGGCTTCCAGGTCGGGTGCGAGCACTCCAGTACGACGAGCCGGCCGCCCGGTCTCGTCACCCGCAGCATCTCCGCCAGCCCGGCCGACGGGTCGTTCAGGTTGCGCAGCGCCCAGGAGATCGTCACGCAGTCGAAGCTCTCGTCCGCGAACGGCAGCCGCAGCGCGTCGCCCGCGACGAACTCCAGGTCCGGGAACGTCCGCTGCCCGACCCGCAGCATCCCGAGTGAGAAGTCGCAGGACACCACCCGGGCGCCGGACTCGCACATCGGCACGCTGGACGCACCGGTCCCGGCGGCCAGGTCGAGGATCCGCTCCCCCGGTCTCGGCGCGATCGCGGCGTACGTCTGCGGGCGCCAGTGGTACCGCTCCATACCCAGCGTCGCCACCGCGTTCGTGCGGTCGTACCCCTCGGCGAGGTCGTCGAACATCCTCGCCACGTCCTGCGGCTGCTTGGTCAGATCGGCACGCGTCACGGGTCCAGTGTCCCCGACCCGGGACGGCTCGATGTCAGCAGCATCACGATGCCTGGGCCTGCACCTGTGCGCGGGGCGGCTTACGCTTCCATATCGTGAGCCTTCCGAGTACCGCGCCGGTGAACCCGGTCGCGACTCCGCACCTGGTGGTGCGCAGCCAGCCCGCGGACGTGTCCGCCAGCCTGCTCGACCACCTTCCGTCCGACGGCGCGCTGGCCTGGATCCGGCGCGGTGACGGTATCGCCGGCTGGGGTGAGGCCGCACGGCTCGACGTTGCCGGGAGCAACCGGTTCGCCGAGGCGCAGCGCTGGTGGTCGGAGCTGACCGGCGCCGCGGTGGTGCGCGACGACATCGACGTGCCGGGCTCCGGCCTGGTCTGCTTCGGCTCGTTCGGGTTCACCGACGACGACCCCGGTGTGCTCGTCGTACCGCAGGTGGTGGTGGGCCGGCGCGGCTCGGCCACCTGGGTGACCACGATCTCCCCCGCCAGCACGCTGCCCGCGCCGCCGGAGCTGTCCCGGTACGAACCGGAGAGCGCCGGCCAGGTCACCTTCGCCGACGGCGCCCGGTCGGGCGCCGAGTGGTCCGCGATCGTCCTGGCCGGCACGATCCGCCGGACCGGCGACGACGAGCACGACCTGGCGCTGGCCGCGTCGCTGGCCCGGTCCAGCAAGGACCTGGAGGAGCACGAGTTCGCGGTCCGCTCGGTGGCCGAGGCGCTGCAGGAGCACTGCCAGTCGATGCTGGTGCCGGAGTCGCCGTTCGTGCTGCACCTGCCGAACGTGATGCATCTGGCGACCGACGTCAGCGGCGTCGCGGCCAACGGCGCGTCCGCGCTCGGCCTCGCCGCCGCCCTGCACCCGTCCGCGGCGATCTGCGGTACGCCGACCGCGGTGGCCCGGGACCTGATCGCGGAGCTGGAGGGGATGTCGCGCGGCCGCTACTCCGGCCCGGTCGGCTGGCTGGACGCGAGCGGCGACGGCGAGTGGGGTATCGCGCTGCGCTGCGGCCAGGCGGACCCGGACGAGCCGAGCCGGATGCGGCTGTTCGCCGGCTGCGGCATCGTGGCCGGCTCCGACCCGGCCGCCGAGCTGGCCGAGTCGAACGCCAAGCTGGTGCCGATGCGCGACGCCTTGGGCACCTGACTAATCTCGGCGGCGTGAAGCTCACCAAGTACACGCATGCCTGTGTCCGGCTGGAGAAGGACGGCAAGGTCCTGGTCATCGACCCGGGCGGCTGGACCGAGCCGGAGGCGCTCGACGGCGCGGACGCCGTACTCGTCACGCACGAGCACTTCGACCACCTGAACGCCGAACTGCTGGCCGGCCTGGACGTGCCGGTCTGGACCAACGCCGGCGCCGCCGCAGGGCTCGGCGAGCTGGGCGACCGGGTGACCGTGGTCGAGGGCCGGCAGTCGTTCGAGGCCGGCGGTTTCGCGATCCGTGCCTTCGGCAACGATCACGCGATCATCCTTCCGGAGCTGGGCGTTCCGTGCGCGAACACCGCGTACCTGGTCGAGGACGCGGTGTTCCACCCGGGCGACTCGTGGACCCGGCCGGACCGCGCGGTGCACACCAACCTGGTGCCGCTGGCCGGCCCGTGGCACGTGATGGCGCAGGCGATCGACTACGTCCGCGACGTCGGCGCCGAGCAGGTCACCGGCATCCACGACGCCATGCTCAGCGAGATCGGAAGCCGGCTGCTCGGCACCAACTGGATCGCCGGCCACGGCGGCAAGCCCTACGTCCCGCTCACCCCGGGCGAGTCCGTCGACATCGGCTGACAGGTCGTCTCCAGCCGGAGGAGGTCCGCGACGGGGCGGTAGCCGATCGCGGCGTACACCTTGTTCGACGTCGGGTTCGACAGGTCGGTGTAGAGGCAGGCGTCGAAGCCGTGGTCGACGAGCTTCTTGGTGACGTGTGTGGTCAGCGCGCTGGCGAATCCGCGACTGCGGAACGCCGGCGGGGTGTACACCGGGCCGACCCGGCCGATCCCGGCGATCGCGGCCATGTGACCGACCATGCTGACCGGCTCGCCGCCGACCTCCCAGAGCCAGCGCTGGCCTGCCCTGATCGCCTGGCGCAGGCGCTCCGTGTCGGCCCTCGGCTCCTCGCCCACGTCGGTCATGAACGCCAGCTCCCAGTCCAGGCAGAGCCCGAGGTCGGGCAGCGCGGCCAGCCGCGGGGTGCCGATCGCGTGGTGCGGGACGAGCCGCTCGAGCCGGTGCAGGCGTTTGGCGACGGTCTGCCGGAACTCCTGTCCGCGCAGCTCCTTCCAGCACCGCGCGAACGCGTGTACGGCGTCCGGCACTCCTTCGATCAGCGCGGTTTCCGGCGCCACCCCGGCCAGCGTCCGGGCGACCGGCCCGGCGAGCTCGGCGCGCAGCTCGCCGAGGTACGCGGCCTTCCCGACGACGATCACCGCGCCGGTCACGACACCACCGTCGTCCAGCACGGCCAGGTAGTGATCGGAGTCGGCCGGGCCTACCTCGACCCTGCGCTCCAGCACCGACAGCACGGCGATGTTGCGTAGCGGACATTCCTTCAGGAAGGGGAACACGGTGTCCCGGAACATGACCGGATCGGCCGTCAGCTCGACTCGCACAGGCCGACGCTAGCCCTATCGGGGTCGAGAGTGGTGGCTTCCTTCCCCGATTACTTCGGAGCGTTCCGAGACGACAGATTGCCGTAATACAAGGACTTTCGCGTCATCTCAGGGAACGGAAGCGGTACTGGACGAAATCGGCGACGGGCTGGTATCCGATCGCGACCGGTCCGACGCGCGACACGCCGTACTGCGGACGCCGGTAGCCGACCAGGCTCACCGGCCGGTCGCCGTCGTACCAGAACCACAGCGTGCCCTCGCCGATCTGCCTCACCACGACCTGCTCGGCCTGGTCGTCCGTCATCGGCTCGCCGAGGATGCCGGCCGCCGTCCCGTACCACTCCCGCGCGAGCGGTACGTCGTCCATGCTCGCCACCCGGCGGCGCCGGCGGCGTCCGGCATGCTCGGGCGGCCGAGCCCGTGCAGCCGGACGAGCTTGTCCACGGCGGCCTCCGTGCCGGTCAGCTCGCGCCAGCGTCCGACGAAGGCCGCGATCGTCTCGGCGCTGCCCTGCGCCCCGATGGGCCGCGACGGCACTGAGCATGATCGTGTTCAGCACCGGATCGGCGCGCAGCGCGTCGAACACCAGGTCGCGGAACTCGGCGGCATCGCTCGTCAGCTCGACCTTCATGGCTGGCACCGTAGCCCGCCACGCCGACAGCCGCCGCCGGTTTTCAGGTGCCGGTGGTGATCTCGATGGACCAGTGGTCGAGGGTGCCGGTGTCGACCCGCGCGTTGTCCGTGATCCGCAGTCCCCAGGCTCCGGCGATCGGCTGGCCGACCATCGGCGCCAGAACCGACGGCGGGGTCGAGTCGAGACGCAGGTGCAGGTCGTCCGCGCTACGGCCGGTCCGGTTGTGCAGCACCGCCCGCCGCCCCGTCGGCGACAGCAGGACGACCCGCAGGTCGCCGATGTACGTGTGGGTGATGTCGACGACCAGCTTGATCGAGCGGACCGTGCCCGAGCCGGCGAGCGTGATGGTGTCGGTGATGCCGGCCGGGCGGTTGTCCGGGATGCTCGTGCCGGGGTGGGACGAGCCGCTCACCACCTGGCCGCTGGGCGCGGTCACCGGGCCGACGGTGAAGGTGATCACCGGGCCGGGGTCGCTGATCGCGGACACGGTCAGGCCGGACTCGGAGCCGTCCCACTTCAGCGAGGCCGGCCGGCTGCTGTGCGAGATCGCGGTGCCCGCGATACCGCCGTACAGGTCGCCGCCGTCGCCCTGGTTGATGTTCTGCTCCAGATCGAGGTGACCGTCGGCCTGCAGCAGCGCCACCTGGTAGTGCTTCTCGAGGGTGCCCTGCTGGAACTCCTCCGAGCCGCGGGTGTCGCAGTGGTAGACGGCCAGGCCGCTCGCGGGCAGCGCCGCGTCGAACCCCGCCTTGGAGCGGTTCTCGACCAGGAAGTACTCGTTCTCGTGGGTGGTCGTGTACTGCAGGGCGCGGTCGTACTCCCCCTGCTTCGCGGAGAACTTCCCGCCGGCCGACAGGTCGACCACGTCGCCGCACCATCCGACCAGGTGGCGCAGGTACATGCTGACCGGCCCCGGGGTGCGGCCGCGGTCGAGGTGGTTGCCGGCGGCCATCACGCAGTAGCTGCCGAGCCCGGCGCTCTTGAAGTCGTCGCCCTCACGCTCGATCACGCCGTAGTCGTACAGGTCCGGCCAGCGGCACAGCAGGTGCCCGCTCTCGTGGCAGAACGTGCCGATGCTCAGGTCGGCCGCCTTCCGGCCCATGCTGGTGACGATGTAGAGCTCGGTGCTGACACCGTCGAACGTTGCCCTGTGCACCCAGTTGTGCGGCCACAGGTCGCCGCGGTACTCGGTCTGGCCCGCGTACATGATGCAGACCGAGTCGACGATCCCCTGGCCCAGCGAGTCGTATCGGCCGAAGTCGACACCGTTGCTCTCGGCAAGTTCCAGCGCCTCCGGCACGAGCTCGCCCTCGACGTTCGCGTAGAACAGCCGCGGCCGGCTGAGCTGGAACGGCCCGACCACCTCGTTGGTGTAGTCCAGCCGGTCGGTCGACATGATCTTGAAGTACTCGTTCACCGAGCAGGCGTTGCCGTTCTCCCGGTACGACGGCCGGTTCAGCAGCGCGTCCACATCCGCCGGGGTCACCGTCGTACCGGTGTCCGGGAAGGTGACCAGGATGGTCAGCCCGCGGACCGCGCCGGAGTCCAGCCGGCGGCCCGGCAGCAGCCCGCCGCTGGACCCGAAGGTCAGCATCCGCTCCCGGTCCTGCGGCGTCGTCTCCTCCGGGATCAGCGCGGACGTCTTGTCGAGCACCGCGGCGTTGCGGGTCTCCAGCTCCTCGTGCAGGTGCCGGTCCAGTCCCTCCGGCGGCGGGTCGTACAGCCGGCGACCCGTCGAGGAGAACCGGCCGGACCTCACGTCCGCGTAGCAGTATCCGCCCAGCGTGTCGTCGTACACGACGGTGAATCCGTCGGGTGTCTCGTAGCGGGAGTAGAAGTCGTCGCCGAACACCACCAGCCGGACGTCGTCGCCGTCGTCCTGCGTGAACGTCAGGGTCTCACCGAAGATCGCGCTCATCCCGCCCCCTCGCGGATCGGACCCGCGAGTCCCACCCGGCGGGCCACTGATCTTCCGATGCTCCTGCGACCACTGAGCGCTGTCAACGAAACCCGGATCGGATTCCTCCCTACAATTTCGGCATGTCGACGACGCGGTTGCTGCTGCTCGGCGTGGTGCGGATCTTCCAGCCCGCACACGGCTACCAGTTGCGCCGTGAGCTGCTCACCTGGAACGTCCAGGAGTGGGGAAACATCAACCCGGGGTCGATCTACACCGGCCTGCGGACGCTCGCGAAGCACGGGTATCTCGCAGAGTCCGAGGAGGACGGCGGACGCCGGCCGGCCCGGACGACGTACCGGCTGACCACCGACGGCGAAACCGAGTACTTCACGCTGCTGCGCACCGCGTTGTGGCAGGTGCAGCCGTTCCACCCGGACCAGCTTCAGGTGGCCTTGAACTTCCTGCCCGACCTGCGCCGCGACGAGGTGGTCGCCGGGCTGGAGGCGCGGATCAGCCAGCTCGAGGGGTTCGTGAAACAGGGCCCGTTCACGGAGCGGCGCATCATCGAGGACCCGGGCACCCCGAACCACGTGGTCGAGATGATGCGGATCACCCAGGCCCGCAACCTCGGCGAGCTCGAGTGGACCCGCGGGTTCCTCGAGCGGGTGCGGCGCGGCGAATATTCGTTTGCGGGCGAGCCGCCGGACTGGAAGCCTCCGCAGGACATGGTGACGCACTGGTATCGCCGGGACTGAGTCCGTATTCAACTTTGACTAATCAATGTTGATTGCGTCACACTGGCGGGCATGATGATCGAAGCTCGCGGACTCGTCCGCACCTTCAAGACGAAGCGCGGACGGTCGACCACGATCGTGAACGCCGTGCAAGGCGTCGATCTGGACGTGGCCGACGGCGAGATCGTCGGCTTCCTCGGCCCGAACGGGGCCGGCAAGACCACCACCATGCGTATGCTCGCGACCCTGATCAAACCGACCAGCGGCACCGCGACCGTGGCCGGCTGCGACCTGGCGAAGGACCCGGTCGGCGTCCGCCGCCGGATCGGGTACGTGCCGCAGAGCGGCTCCACCCTGCCCGAGGCGATCGCCAGCGACGAGGTCGTCACCCACGCCCGCCTGTACGGCGTACCGAAGGCGACGGCGGTCTCGCGCGGCCAGCAGTTGTTCGAGGACCTGGACCTGCCCGGCATGTGGCAGCGGCAGTGCAAGAGCATGTCCGGCGGCCAGCGGCGCCGGCTGGACATCGTGATGGGGCTGATCCACGACCCCAGGCTGATCTTCATGGACGAGCCGACCACGGGCCTGGACCCGCAGGCCCGGGCCAACCTCTGGGAGCACATCAGACAGTTGCGGCGCCACGGCAGCACCATATTCCTCACCACGCACTACCTGGACGAGGCGGACGCGCTGTGCGACCGGATCCTGGTGATCGACCACGGCAAGATCGTCGCCTCCGGCACGCCGGAAGCCCTCAAGCAGCAGGTGTCCGGTGACGCGGTCCGGCTGACACTGACCGACGCCGCGCGCGCCGACGTGGTGCGCAAGATCGCCGCCTCGTTGCCTGGGGCAACCGACTCGCAGATCGACGCTGACGTGGTGACGTTCCGGGTGCCTGAAGGTGGTTCGGTGCTGCCCGGACTGCTGCGTTCCATCGACGGCGAAGGGGTCGAGCTGGCCGGGGTCGAGGTGCACCGGCCGACGCTGGACGACGTGTTCCTGACCATGACCGGCCGGTCGCTGCGCGACGACAGCCCGGCGACCTCTGAGGAGAAGAGCGCATGAGCGTGCTTCGCGACACCTGGATAGTGTTCGGCCGGCAGCTGCGGCTCTCGCTGCGCAACCCGACCTGGGTGCTGCTGATGCTGAGCCAGCCGCTGCTGTACCTGTTCCTGTTCGGCCCCCTGCTGAAGCCGATCACCGCGTCGATCGCGCAGGGGCACAACGTGAACGCCTACCAGGTGTTCATCCCCGGCCTGATCGTGCAGCTCGGCATGTTCGGCGCCATGTTCGTCGGCTTCGCGCTGATCGCGGAGTGGCGCGCCGGCGTGATCGAGGCCGACCGGGTGACGCCGGCCAGCCGGGTCGCGCTGCTCGCCGGCCGGGTGCTGCGCGACGTGCTGGTGCTGCTGTTCCAGTCGCTGGCGCTGATCGGGCTGTCGTACCCGATGGGCCTGCGGGCTCCCGTCGGCGGTGTGCTGCTGGCGCTGGTGATCGTCGCGCTGCTCGGCGCCACCTTCGCCTCCTTGTCGTACGCCGTGGCGCTGATCACCAAGAGCGAGGACGCGCTGGCTCCGCTGCTGAACGGCCTGGCGATGCCGTTGCTGCTGCTGTCCGGGATCCTGCTGCCGATGTCGCTCGGCCCGAAGTGGCTGCAGCGGCTGTCCGACGTCAGCCCGCTGAAGCACATCGTCGAAGGCGTCCGCGCCCTCTTCCGCGGCGAGGTCGACAGCAGCGCCTCCCTCTGGGGCCTCTTCTGGGTCGTCCTCCTCACCATCCTCGGCCTCTGGGCCGGCGCCCGCACCTTCCGCAAGGAGTCGGCCTGATGTGATTCGGGGCGAGCCGCGATCGTAAGGGACGGCGTGCCGCCCTTCGCTGCCGCCGGCTCTGACGGTTCCGCTCACTGTGGTTGCCGTCGAATCGTGGATTTCCGTCCGGCCGGTCCGGCATGGCGCGGCAGGGATCCACGACTCGGCGACATCTGGTTACCGGGTGTTTGGTGTGGCCGGTTATGGTGCGCGGCGTGCGTCGGGTCGGTGGGGTTGGGGTAGCCGGGACCGCGCTGGTGGCGGTCGGAAGCCTGGTCACGTCCGTCGTACCGGCGTCGTCCTGGGTGGTCGACGTACCGCTGACCGGGTGGATGCGCACCTCGATGCCGGGCCGGATGGTCGGGCTGGCCGTCGTGGTCGCCGGTCTCGGGTTGCTGGTGCGGGCCTGGTTGTCGGTCGGGCGGTCGGTGCTGGTGGACCCGATCGCGTGGCGGCACCGGGTGAACCGGCTGGCCGCACTGTGGGCGGCGCCGCTGCTGCTCGTGCCGCCGCTGTTCAGCCGGGACGCGTGGAGCTACGCCGCGCAGGGCGCGATGGTGGCGCGGGGGTTCGACCCGTACTCGACCGGGCCGGGCGTGCTGTCCGGCCCGATCGTCGAGGCGGTCGACCCGATGTGGATGTGGACCCCGGCGCCGTACGGACCGATCCCGCTCGCGTACGGCGGACTGCTCGCGCGGCTGACCCTCGACCCGTACGTGCTGATGCTGGCGCACCGGCTGCTCGCCGTACTCGGGTTGTGGTTGATCGCGATCTCCGTGCCGAAGCTGGCGGAGGCGTGCCGGGTGAACCCGACGGTGACCGCGTGGCTTGTGGTCGCGAACCCGCTGATGATCGCGCACGGGATCGGCGCCGCGCACAACGACATCCTGATGATCGGCCTAGCCTGCTACGCGGTCACGCATGCCAAGGCCGGCCGCTGGGGTACCGCGGCCGTGCTGGCCGGGGCCGCGGCCGCGGTCAAGCTGCCGGGCGGGCTGGTGGTGATCGCGATCGCGGCGGTGATGAGCCCGCTGGCGTCGCGGATACGGACCCGGGTCGCGAGCCTCGCGATCGCCGGCGTGGTCGCGGTGGTCTCACTGGTCACGATCGGCGAGCTGACCGGCGTCGGATCCGGCTGGCTCAGCGCGCTCGGCGTGCCCGGCATGGTCAAGTCGCCGTTCTCGATCGCGAACCTGGTCGGCCTCGGCACCTCCGGCGTGCTCGAGTGGCTCGGCCTCGACGACGCCGCGCAGCGCGCGTTCGGCGTGTTCCGGCTGATCGGCATGCTCGTCACGCTCGCGGTGCTCGCGACCGTCGCCCTGCGCTCGTCGGTGCACCACGCCGTTCGCGCCGTCGGGATCGGCCTGCTGGTGCTGGTGCTGCTCGGCCCGACCGCGCACGACTGGTACTTCCTGTGGTGCCTGCCGTTCCTCGCCGTCGCCCGCCCCGGCCGCCGCGTCGTCACACTCCTGGTCGGCGTCAGCGTGATCCTCACCATCGCCGCACCACTCAACTCCTCGCTACGCGGCGCCCTGGTCCCGATCGTGGTAACCACATCCTTGGTCCTGATCGTGCTCGGCGTGCTGCTCGGTAAGGTCCGCACCCTGCAGCCCGAGCTGACCCAGCGGCAGGAACCGCAGGGCGGCACGCCGTCCCCTCCGGACGCAGCCCCGCCCCGATCCACAAGCCTGGCTGGACTCGCCGTACCGGACTGACCACACTCTGTCGTGACAACGCCGCCGACCTCGGGGATTCGCATACGCGATCGAGCGGGGTGTCGCGCACTACGGCCTGAGCCGGTCGGGCGGCGGCTTCGTGATGACGACGTACGAGCAGGCGCGGATGTGGTTCGGCGCCGACGGCGGCCTGACCGCGATCCGCGAGCGCAACGGCCAGGGCGTCACGATCGATCGCGCCGGTGGCCGGATCGTTGCCGTCCACAACGGCCGGCGCTGCGATACGCGTACGACGGGTCCGGGTTGCTCGCGTCGATCACGGCGGTCGCGCCCGGGGTCGAACCGCGGGTGGTGCGCTACGAGCACGAGTCGGGCCTGCTGACAGCCGTCACGTCGCCGGGCGGGCTCGTCACCCGTTACAGCTACGACGCCGCCGGGCGGCTGGCGTCACAGAGCACCGGCGACCGCCCGCGCCCCGAGGTCACGACGTCGTACGACGGCAGCGGGCGGGTGGTCGCGCAGACCGACGGGAACGGCCACACCACCCGCTGGTCCTGGGAACCCGGTGACGGCGGCCCGCTCAGCGGCACGTCGACGATGACGGATCCGGTCGGCGGGAAGTGGCTCAACGAGTACCGGCGCGGCTGGCTGGTCAAGCAGACCGATCCCACCGGCCGGACGGTGCGCTGCAGCCGAGCACTGGCGAGCGCAGCAGTCACACAGTCGCCCACGTCTGGGTCCACGGTGACACGACTGTCGAACTCGACACTGACGCAGGCACGATCAACACGACCGAGGACCATCCGTTCTGGAACGCGACCGACAATGAGTTCCAGCGAGCGGATCGACTCGACGCTGGCGACAGCCTGTCTGCCGCCGACGGTCGGCCGGTCACCGTTCGCGACCTTCGCGCAACACGCCCGCACACGGCGAGGGTCTACAGCCTCGGCGTCAATGGCGTACACACCTACTACGTCCTCGCCGGATCCGCGCCGCTACTTGTGCACAACAGCGGCGGCCCGACCGCATGTCTGTCGGACCCGCTACCCAGAGGGCTGTCGAAGTCGATCGTCACCGCGTACGAGGAGATTCGAGCCGGTCGCGGGGTTGCTCAGACGGAATCGGGCGGACTCCCGAAGATCTTCCAAGGCAGAGCACCGCACGAGAGATTCTGGCGCGGAGCGGAGGAGTATCAAGTGCCCGGCGCGAAGAATGAAGGTGCCACGAGGATCCTGGTGAAGACCTTGCCGGACGGTAGGAAGGTCATGGGCTGGACTACGGATCACTATCAAACGATCCACCCCTTCTCTGCTCCGCACTTTCCAGACAGCGGTTGGAGGTAACTCGATGGTTGATCATCGACCCTCAGAGGTCGCTCCTGACATGGCGACGCCGCTCTACCGCCTGACCGAAGATGAGGCGCAGAACGTCATCCTGACGGCCTTGGACATGCGCGGATTCTTCAGCGCGCTCCTGCTTGACGGAGCGCCGATCGTCGAGATGACCGGCGCATCACTCGAGTCCGAGACTCGACCACAAACGTTCCACGACATCGAACTCGAGGTGATCGACGTCCATGGCGGAGTGATCGGCTCGTACTACGTTGGCGACGTGGATCTGCTCGCCACTCAGCCCTCTGATCAGCTGGGTGCCGTCGACCTGAGGCTCTCGTTCGGCGGCTACCGTGTTGAGTACCCGCACGCCGGAGAGGTGTGGCGTCGATGGGCATCGGGACGGCCAACCGCGACCGGAGAATGGAAGGACTACCTGCCCGACCGTCACGTCAGTTGGCTCCACGTCGCACAGAACGCGTGGTTCCGGTCGGGACACCGACCGAACCGGTACAGCAACGAAGTTCGTTACACGCTCGACGGCAGCGCGGTCATCGACGAAGCCAGCTTCTATTGTGCGATCGGCGAGGCAATCAACGGTCCTGGAGGGTACTTCGGATCCAACCTCGATGCACTTGCTGACTGTCTCGGAAATGCGAGCGCCGACAACTCCGTTCTCGAGTTGGTCTGGACCGATGCTGAACGATCTCGGCGAGCGTTCAAGCCGGAGTTCGATGCAATCGTGTCGGTCCTCCAAGAGTTCGGTGTCGACGTCACTCTTGTGTGACTGGGAGCCAACGTCGACGCATGGAGACGACTACATACCTATGATGTCGGCCACTCGCCTCGGCATCGGATACGCCGATTCCGCGGGAAGTGCGTCGTTCGCGTCGTCTAAGTGGTGGTCATCGATCAACCGCCGGATGTTACGCACGTCTGCGGTGACATCGTCGATGGCGGTGATCCACTCGGAGACGTAGCGGTACACGGCGCTGCCCGAAAGGCCGATCTGGAGTGAGCGCCAGGGCAGCGGCTCAAGGTGAATCGAGCGTTCGGGATCCCACTGCACCCGGACCGGGCCGGCTTCCTTGCGGGCGAGCCATTCGTCGTGGCTCTCGTACAGGTCCGGGTCGAAGTGGCTCAGGCATGCTTCGCTGAGCGCTTGCTCGAAGCCAGATCGCGTCATCCGGATGGCGAGGACGCGCTCCTGGCCGGCTTGGTGACCCAGCCGCAGCGGTACATCATCCAAGCGAACCGGATCTCCCCTCGCATCACGTTTGTCCACAGCCCACACGAACCCGGCTGGACGGGCGCCCTGCCGATTGACCACACTCGGTCACGACGTGGGCGCTGGATGGAATCGACGACGGGGAGTTGATGGGGATGCGCAGGGGTGCGCTGGGTATCGATCCGGCGATGGGCGACGAGGCGGCGGTGACGCTGCGGGCGGCGCTGGCGAGCCGGAACTGGCCGATGGTGCGGGAGGTGCTGACCAACGCTGAGCATCCGGACGACCGGGCGTTCTACCTCGATGTGTGCGGGACGGTGCCCGGGGTGCAGGAGTCGATCGGTGAGTGGGCGGCGGCCGAGCCACAGTCGTACCTGCACCAGTTGGTGCGTGGCTGCCACGCCGTTCGCGGCGCGTGGGACCTGCTCAGCGAGCGGTTCATCACGAACAGCCGGGAGCAGCACTACCAGTTGTTCGCCGACCGGCTGCGATTCGCCGACGCGTGCTTGCAGGACGTG
>WNGA01007821.1_pt1 | contig 14754 bp, 11 predicted proteins | sample 5400061 | NCBI WGS metagenome assembly WNGA01 (sample SAMN13153366, study PRJNA577476) | soil metagenome | isolation source: 100 cm soil or saprolite under grassland replicate 2 | place: USA:California | collected 2016-06-15
CTCCGCAGCTGTGACGCATCAAAATCACGGCGCAACGATATCGGAGCCGACATGACGAACCTCCTTGGTTCGCCATGTTGAATCAGACTCGCGCGCTTTGGGGAATCGCCCGAGAGTCAATATTACAGGGACCCGGTATTAGACCGGGTCAAGGCCGAGCGCGACCGGCTGGCCGCCGAGCTGGCGGACATCTATCCGGGCATTGAGCAGAAGCTCCGTGAGCTTCTGCCGCGCATCGCTGCAAACGACCGCGAGGTCGAGTATATCAATGCGTACGCGCTGCCGAGTAGTGGCGAGCGTCCCCTCGTTGCGGAATTGGTTGCACGCCGGCTAAGAGGCTTTGTCGAGAACGGATTGCAAATTACGCGGATCACACAGACCCTGCGCCTGCCGGCTTTCAAGTATTCGGCGCATGATCCGTTTGCTTGGCCGCGATCGCGATAGTGAAACTGCTAATTCAGGTCTCCGACCGTGTCGCGCGCGCGATGGCCGGGTAACGCTCGCATTCAGTGCCGCAGCTTGCTAGAATTTCCCTGCTGGTTGCATTGTCCGGGGCGGAATTTATGGCACGTCAGGTTCACGACCGCGACATTTCCCAAACGCTCACTTCCGCCAGCCAATGGATAAAGACGTGTCTCGTTGAGGATGGTTCTCTATTTTCCGATAACCCATTATGGACTGCGCAATTAATAGATGAGGTCTACCACGCCTTCGTGGAGCACCCTGATTTAGGCGAAGACGATTTCATCACAAAGCTGAAGGGCCAGATGCGCCCTACCTCTCATCACGCACAGCAGCTGCTTGCTGAAATGCTCTGGGCCTTGTTGCTCTTCCCTTCGAACATGAAGGCTAGGACCAAGCGCCAACAGGTGCGTGACATGTGGGCCTTATCCGGGAAGCAGCTACCTGACGATCACCCCCTATTGCGTGGCGACGTACTTGCCGGAATTGGTTCGGGGGGACCCGGATTTAGCATTTATGTGCCGGACGAGATGACGTTTCTAATCGCGCTAACGCGTGACCTGAAAAGAAAGGACGCTGCGGAGCGGCAGCGCATTTTTGCCGATTATGGTGCGTTTTTCGATTGGATCGGCTCTGTGCCCTCAAGACGATTGCGGCAGTTTCGGCACATGTTGCGGTTCTTCGCTTTCCCGGATCGCGTCGAGAGAATGTCTTCGAATAATCATCGTATACGCATCCTGGAGGCTTTTGGTGTCGCACCAGAGCGGGAAACCAAAAAGTGGACCGATCAGCAATTGGATGATGCGTTACTGAAGCTCCGCTCTGATCTCACAAAGGAAAATCCGTCTTTCAAGGATTTCTATGAGCCCACGGTCCGAAAGCGGTGGGCACCCGATCGAAAAGTCAAAACGCCCGAGGGAGAAGTGAGCGTCCTGGTGCCTAAGGATGATGACGAAGAGGCGGAGGAGCCAAGCGCCCTGGAGGCCAAAACGCCTGAGGCGCGCCAGTCTCTCCAAGTGCAGGCGAAGCTCGCCGAGATCGGCGCGATAATGGGCTTCAAAGTTTGGGTGCCCAGAAGTGACCGAGGTCGCGTCCGCGAACTGGTTCAAAACGATTACCAGCCGGCTTTTCTCGAAGACCTTCCGCTGAATTATGACGAGACGACGTTGGACACTATCGAGCAGATAGACGTATTGTGGCTCAAACGAAGATCAATCGCACGAGCTTTTGAGGTGGAGCACAGCACGGCCGTCTATTCTGGTTTGCTGCGGATGGCCGACTTGCTCGCGTTGCAACCGAATATGGACATTCGCCTCCACATCGTTGCACCCGACGAGCGTCGTGACAAAGTGTTCCGTGAAATGCTGCGTCCCGTATTCTCGCTCTTAGATCGTGGTCCTCTATCGCGTAGCTGTACGTTCATCTCCTATGACAGCGTAGAGGACATTCGGAGCTTGGAATATCTGGCTCATACCAACGACAGCATCATCAAGGAATATGAAGAGCCGGTCGAAGCGTAGCGCACAATCGGTCGGTGCGCTATGAGAAGGCCAAAGCCGAGCGCGACAAGTTGGCCGCTGAATTGGCGGACGTCTATCCGGGCATTGAAGCGAAGCTAGGTGAGCTCCTACCGCGGATCGCTGCAAACGATCATGAGGTCGAGTACATCAACGCGCACGCGCTCCCGAATAGTGGCGAGCATCTCCTCGTCGCCGGACTGGTTGCACGCGGCCTGCGCGGCTTCGTCGAGAACGGAGTGGATATTCCGCAGATCACACAGACCCTGCGCCTGCCGGCTTTCAAATATTCGGCGCATGATCCGTTTGCGTGGCCGCGATCGCGATAGGTTCGCTCCGGATTTGAGCCCTATAACTACGCGGCGATCTGTTTTGTTACTCGCTAAGGGCAGTTTGCCTGGCAGGTGCTCTCCTGGTTTGAATTTTCTGTCCACGCTTGACATTGGCGCGCTCGGCAGAACGCTCGGCACGGATGCGCTCCAGTAGGACGCTCGCTGGTTCATCCTCTGGATCTTGCGGCACAAGTTCGCCCCGGAACGCCTTGGCGAGGACGGCTTGATCGAGATGATCGATCAGCTTGCGGGCGCTGGTGGTTTCGGAGGCGAGACCGTCGATCCAGGTGAAGGCCTTCTCAATGCGCCGGACGATTTCCGCCTGCTCGGAGAAAGGAGGCAAAGGTATCGGTGCGTCCATAATCCCAGACACACCCACATTCCCCTGATTAACTCCGCCTGTCTCCTTGGAAAAGAAGTATTCCCGAAACAACCGCGTTCTACTGTAGAAAAGCAAAAACTTTGGATCGATGCCTTGAATACAAGTAAGGCATAAAATTCTTTGATTTATTAAAAGATTTCCAACCTGTTCAGGTACTGCAACAAAATGCCCGTAGTCACGCTTATATTTTGTGCCGGTCTGCGAGACAAGAAGGTCGCCAGTGGTCGCGAAGAATGCGTGATATTTGTCCGCATCTTTGAGAAAGACGGGTTGGCGCGAGAGGTCGAGATTTCCCTGGTATAGGTTGCCTAAGCGGACGACCTGATTTCCTTTTGTGCCAAAATCGTCACTCTGAAATGCGATCCCAGCTCGGTGAATGACTATGTCTCCAACGAGGAACCACCTCCAATTGTTCGGAACTTGAGGCAGGTCCTCGTCGGCGAGCTTGCGCCCATTCCAAGGTCGAACTACCATTTTCGACGCAAGAGCGGATTTGCGTTTTGCGATGAGGCTCGCGCAGGCGATGTCCGCGCCTTGCATATCGGAGGTCAATTCTCCTCGAAAAGCTGCAGCAATGATCGCCTCTTTGTACTTCTCGACAAGCCGAGGGACGTGGTCGAGCTGATCGCGGGCGCGTTTGGATTTCGCGGACACGCTGTCGATCTTCGCCACGATCCGGTGTTGTTCTTTGACAGGCGGCAGCGGGAATACGTAAGGGCTCATACTCTCGTATGACACTCGCGGCCTATCGCCAGTGCTCGTCGACGTAGTGAACTCAACAAAAGCCGGCGACATCAACACACGTTGCAGATAGCGCGGCTCCAATAACTTGGAGCGAGGAAACACAATAAATTCGGCGGATGCTGCTCCCGCAAAATCAGGGATGACCACCTTGTTTAGGTAAGGACGCAGCCGCCCATAAAGAATGTCGCCTTTGGCAAAGATGGCAACGGCGCTTCTGAGAGCGGATGTATTTTGCGTGGAGATAATTCGTCCGGTGTGAGCTTCGACTTCCTCAAGGCCGATGAAGGGAAGATTAGGTAAATTCCTCGGGTCTTCCTTCTCCTTTCGGACGGTCGTAGCCTCGCCAAGAGCCGCGCGCGCCCATCCCGTTGGAAGCTCATTCATTCCGCGGCCTCCCCCACGGCAGCGGGCTTCTCAATACCATTCGGCTCCAGTTCGTCAGACAAAGTTTCAACGTCCTCAAGGGCCGCCTTGAGGTGCCCAATGATTGCAGCGGCGATGTCTTCCGGCTCGGTTAGCTGTTCCTCCGCTTCCACTTCGGTGTCGCGCAGCCAAGCAATGTCGAGATTGTCAGTCCGTGTCTTGATTGCCTCACGCGTGAAGCAGCGCCAGCGGCCTGCCTCGCCCTGATCCTTGCGCTTGGCTTCCCCATTTGGCTCATCGCCGTAGGCCTTCTCGAAGTCGGCAAAGTCCTGCACTGTCAGCGGCCGTGTCTTCCCAAAGGCCGGAGCATTTGCCCGCATGTCAAAGATCCACACGGCCTTGGTGTTAGCTTTGTCGGTCTTGCCGCGCTGAAAGAACAGCACGTTGGTCTTGACACCTTGCGAATAGAAGATGCCGGTCGGCAGCCGCAGAATGGTGTGGAGGTTGCAAAGCTCCATCAGCCATGTACGTATCTCGCGGCCAACGTTGTCTTCGAACAGTACGTTGTCGGGCACCACCATGCCCGCGCGACCACCGGGCTTCAGAGCGCGGACGACATGCTCCACAAACGCTAGTTGTTTGTTCGAGATATCGGCGGTGATCGTGAAGTCGCTGCGGGTCGGCCGCCCGCCGCCCTTTTTAGTCCCGAATGGCGGATTGGTTAGGATCAGGTCGGCCTTGGGTAACCGTTCGCCATCGGGGCTGAGCGTGTCTCCCAAGGCAACTCCCGCTGCTTCAATGCCATGCAGCATTAGGTTCATTAGCAGCAGCCGATGAGCATCCAGCACGAGTTCCAGGCCGACGAAAGCCTGCGTGCGCTGAAAGTGTTGCTGCTCGGGCGACAAGCTGAATAGGTCGTCCGTGGCGTCTTTAATGTAGCGATCTGATGCTACGAGAAAGCCGCCCGTCCCTGCCGCCGGGTCCTGCACGAGCTCTCCCGGTTGCAGCTTAAGCAGGCGCACCAAGCAGTCGATCAAAGGGCGGGGCGTGAAATACTGTCCAGCGCCAGATTTCTTCTCACCTGCGTTCTTCTGAAGGAGCCCCTCGTAAAGATCACCCAATCCCTCCCGGCGGGCCGAGAACCAGTCGAGCTTGTCAATCTCGGACACTAGGGTTTTCAGGTTTGTGGGTCTGCGCAGCGAGGTTTGAGCATCGGTGAAGATGTCACGCACCATGCCTTTACCTTCGGTACCAAGCTTGAGCAGCAGAGCGCGGTAATGGGTCAACAAGTCCTCGCCTTCACGCTTAGTTAGATCGCCCCACCGATAGCCTTTGGGCAGAGTGTCCTCGCGCTTGGTTTCTTGCATCATTTTTAGAAATAACAGGAACGTAAGCTCCGTCACGTAATCCTGATAGGTGATGCCATCATCGCGCAGAACGTTACAGAGGCCCCAGAGCTTCTGGACGATGTTTTGCGTCGCGGTGCTGGTACCTTCAATCATGCCGATTTCCTCCAAAGCTCTTCGTTGATATCGCCGAGAATGGCCTCGAGCCGCCCATCGAAGACGCGGTTTAATCTATCGAAACCGCCCATCGCTGCCCGGAATTGCCCCTCATCCAACACAGCGCGGTCAGCGACACCCACATGAGCAACAGCGGTACCAATGCGCTCAAGCCATTTGCGTTGTGGCTCGCTCCAAGTCCCGCGTTTGGTGATGCGGCCCATAGCCGCCTTCACGCGATCTGGCCACGGCACGAGTGGATCACCAAGCGCAGCCTGACGAATGAACCCGATAATGGACGCTGCGATGTCCTCGTTCTTCGCTTGCTTCCAAGCGTGGCGAAGCGCTGCCTCTGAGAAACCTTGCGATCAAACTCCGCCCGCAGCGCCTTCAGATCAGCTCTGGTCAGCTCTCGCGGGCGCTGCACGACGGCTTGCAGAGCCGCTACCTTGTTGACGTTATCTCGGACGAACTGAGCAAATGAACTAAGGAAGTCTTCGGGTCTTGTCGTAGCTCCGTATCCGGTCGTAACCGAGACGATCTTGTCGCCATGCTCTGAGATTGGCAGAGGGATGGGTCTCCCACTCTCAGGCTGCCAGTCGAGAATTGGCCCGATACTTGCTTCGTCCTTGACCCACCTAGCCATGGCCTCCAGCGGCTCATGTTGCATGCGGTTGACCGTCGTCTGCAACGGTTCGCCCGCCGCATTCTGATAGGCCTCTTGTGCATCTGGGGTTAGCTTAACGAGCTTTTGTCGTAGCTTCACAAGTATCTCGTCACGCAGCAGAGCGCGATGAGCAAGGTCGCCGACGCGCGCAAATTCTTCGAGCAGTTGCGTTATTGACACCTTAGGGTTGACAACAACAGGCTTCATAGCCGTTAGCGGCTGCAGCGCATCATAGATACCAACTGCATCGAAGATGCGGAACGTTTCCTTGCCGATGTCAGGGCAAAGACGGGTCGCCCGGCCTAGCATCTGCTCGTAAAGAATGCGGCTATTCACGCGGCGGATGAATGCGAGATTGGCGATCTTGGGCACATCGATACCCGTCGTCAAAAGATCAACGGTCACCGCAACAATCGGCGAAGCATCATTGCGGAAGCGGCGGATCAGTTTACCGGGATCATCAACGCTGCCGGAAATCTTAACGACCGCCGCATCGTCTATGTCCCCATACTGGCGCGCAAACGCCTTCTTTAGTTCATCGACTACGATATCGGCGTGCCCATCGGTCGTTGCAAAAATCAGCGTCTTTCCCGGCAGGGTAGGGTCAATGTGTTTGGCGAGCTCCGCGCACACGACCAGATTAAACGGACGCGTGATTACCCGCCTATTGAAATCCGTAACAGTCCGTCCAGGTTCGAGGCGTCTTCACCTGCGAGACACTGGCCGACGCAAAGAACTTCCGGGATCGGTTCCGTGCTGGCTCGGCCGTGTACGAGGTGCAGTGCGAGGACGGGACCCCGACGCACCTCGGGAATTTTGAGGCGATCACGTACAGCAGCAGCACCGCGCCATTTGTCGATCACAACTGGCCATCAGCTATTGGCGAGACCCGCCCACGGGCATCAAGGAAATCCTAGTCGGCGGCCCCGTCACGGTAGTCGCGCAGGTCGCCTGAGAGGCCCCTTGCAGCAATAACATTATCCAGAAAGGACTGGCATTCGGCCGCGATTGGAGCGGTAGTGTCGTCAATTCCGGGCGCTGAGGGCGCTCCGAGATCCTGCCCCGCCGGCCTGATGGCCGAGGTGGGGCTTCGGTGGTGCGGTGTCGACGCCGCTTTAACCGAACGGAGGATCTTGATGTCAAAGTCAGCAAGGAAGCGCTCAACAGCGCCATACGCAGCGGGTAGTGCAGCAAAGGCCCTGCAACAGGGCACGGTCGACCCCAGGGGCAAGAAGGCCGAACCGGGCTCGAAGCAATCGCGCGTCATTGCCATGCTGCAATCGCCCGCGGGGGCGACGATTGCCGCCATGATGCAAGCGACTGGCTGGCAGCAGCACTCGGTGCGTGGCTTCCTGGCCGGCGTGGTGCGCAAGCGCCTCAAGCTCACGCTTGGCTCGAAGAAGGTGGATGGGACCCGGGTGTACCGGGTTGCAACCGGAGACAGCGGCAAGCCCGGCCCTCGCCGCTCCAAGCGCCAGTCGTCCTGAGCGCCCCGTGCCGCGCATCAGGATCGGTCCTGCCCTGCCGGACCGCGAGTCACTCGACGCCGAGATTGCGCGCCTCCGCGATCTCGGCGTCAGCGAGCTTCGCAGCCGTTGGCACACCGTGTTCGGGAGGCAGCCGCCCCCTCACCTGCCCCGCCATCTGTTGTTTCGCGTCCTGGCCTACCGGCTGCAGGCCGATCAGCTGGGTGACCTGGAAGCCGAGACCGTACGCCTGCTCGATCGCTCGGGGTCTCCCGAGAAGGCCGGACAGCGTGCCGTGAGTATGGGTCAGGGTACCGCAGAACTCAGGCCCGGCACTACGTTGGGCCGAGAATGGAACGGGCAGATGCACCGGGTGGCGGTCTTGACCGAAGGCTTTGCCTGGAACGGCAAGACTTATCGGAGCCTCACGAAGGTCGCGTTTGCGATCACCGGCACCCGCTGGAGTGGGCCCAAATTCTTTGGGTTGCGCGACAGACAGTCGAAGGGATCTGCACCATGAATGCCAGGTCGACGAAAGTCGTTCGCTGCGCGATCTATACCCGCGTCTCGACCGACCAGGGGCTTGAGCAGGACTTCAACTCGCTCGACGCCCAGTACGATGCCTCGCAAGCCTATATTCGCAGCCAAGCCCATGCCGGGTGGTCCCTGCTGCGGGCCAAATACGATGACGGTGGCTTCTCAGGCGGCAACACCGATCGGCCCGCCCTGCAGCGGCTCCTGGAGGACGTGCAGGCCGGCAGGGTCGACGTCATCGTGGTCTACAAGGTCGACCGCCTGACCCGATCGCTGGCAGATTTTGCCAAGCTCGTCGAGCTGTTCGACCGCCACCACGTGTCTTTCGTATCGGTCACCCAGCAGTTCAACACTACAACCTCGATGGGGCGGCTGACACTGAACGTGCTGCTGTCATTTGCCCAGTTCGAGCGCGAGGTCACCTCCGAGCGCATCCGGGACAAGATCGCCGCCTCCAAGCGCAAGGGTCTCTGGGTCGGCGGCATGGCACCGCTCGGCTATGACACGAAGGATCGCAGGATTACGGTCAATGAGCCGGAAGCAGAGACGGTCAGAACCATCTTCCGCAGCTACCTCAAGCTCGGCAGCCTCAATCTGCTTATGGCCGACCTGCGCAAGCGGGGCATCGTCACCAAGGTACGAGCGCTCAAGACCGGGGAGACCGTAGGCGGCATCCCGTTCACGCGCGGACCGCTCGCCCATTTGCTCCGCAATCGCTTCTATATCGCAGATGTGCCGTTTAAGGGCGAGATCCTCAAGGGCGAGCAACCGGCCATTGTCGATCGGGACCTGTTAGAGGCCGTCCAGGCCAAGCTGAGCGAACAGGTGAACGGTCACAAAGCCGCACGTATGAGGTCCGAGGCCCTGCTGATCGGCCGTATCTTCGATGACCGCGGCAATCGCATGAGCCCGAGCCATGCCCGCAAGGGCGGCCTCAAATACCGATACTATCTATCGTCCGCGTTGCTCCAGGGCATGGCTAGCGGCGCCGGATCAGTCTGCCGGGTGCCGGCAGCCGACATCGAGGCGCTGGTCGTAAGGTCGGTTCGGGAGCATCTCAAACCAGGGGCGCCGATTGACGACCGCAGCCTCATCGACACCCATGTCGCGCGCGTCGAGATTCAGTCGGAGCAACTGGTCATCCGCCTTGCCGGAGCAAATACGCCCGACCGTCAGAGGGCCAAAGTTAACAACATCCTGATTGTCTCATGGCGCAAGGCACCGTCAACGCGGCGCCGGGAGATTCTTCTGCCCGCGGGGCTTCCATCGCAACACGCTCGTCCGATACGCTCGGAGTCCCGCGCGCTCCTGGTCGCATCGATTGCGCGAGGCCGCCGATGGCTCGACGAACTTCTTGCCGACGCGAACGCAAATGCGGAAAACATCGCCAAGCGCGAGCGGTGCAGCATTCGCAAGGTCAACATGACGATCTCGCTTGCCTTCCTGGCGCCCGATCTCGTGAACGCGGCCATCGCCGGCCGGCTGCCTCATGGCATGGGAGTGGCCCGCCTCGCCGACATGCCCGCCGAGTGGTCTCGGCAGCACCACATGCTCGGACTTCCTTCGGCGTAACCGGCATTCGAAACCGAGGCTCTGCCTGTCGCGGTCTCCGTTTCCGGGAAACGGGATTTCGGGGGCAGAGAAAAATGCGCAGAAGCGACCTGCCGACGGTAACGATGCCGTCTCTGAGAACGAACCGTCGCACAGATCCCCGCCAATTCGGGGCCTTTCGTGCACCTTCAGGAAATCTCCGGTAGCACACGACTGCGTGGTGGGCCCGGGAGGACTCGAACCTCCAACCAGACCGTTATGAGCGGTCGGCTCTAACCGGAGAGCTCAAATAAAATCGACGTTTTTCGTCGCGTTCATGCACGTTCGTTCGCATCCGTTCACGGTGTTTCTGTGGTCTATCTGTGGTCCGTTCGCCATTTCCCCAGGGTCCATGATGCGCCAATTCAGGCTGCGCGAGTATCGCCAAGCGTCCCGTTACCGCCCCATTATGGCGTAGCCCTCGCTGCGCCGGTGCGCGTCTTGGTCGATCCCCAAGGACGGTGGCCCGCCAACATATCGCGGCGCGGCTGGTGCCAGCTCACGGGCGCACGCGCGCCGGTAGCTTCGTGCTGACGCGCCAAGAGGCTGCTGGAAAATAGGGTGCAGCGACTTACTCGCTGGTCCGCACGAGCAAGGCATAGGGATCATAGGGAACATGGGGTCGGGCCGAGGCCCCCTATGGTCCCTGTGCTGTCCCGCCCTCGCGGAGGCGATAAAATCGCTGTCGTCGCACGCCAACCATGGCCCGGCACTACGCCCGTACTGCAGCTCGATGACGGCACGCGCGCCGGTGGCTTCGTCCTGAGGCGCCAATCGCGTCCGGAAATGGGGCACGGCGACCTATTCCTTCGTGCGCACGGGGGGCGCGATTTATGTCCGGGCAGTGCCCTGGACACGTTGTTTTGAACTGTGAGGACAATCGAGCCACGCGAGCACCGGCCGGAGTGCCTGGGGGACGCTTGCAGCGACGCACGGAATGATCCTGGACGTCCAGTTTAATTAACGTTTTAATTAATTGCCGTTTGAGGGCCATCAGCAACCAATCGGTTTGTTGGAGGGCTCCCCGATGGACATCGCAAGTGCTTACGACTGGTTCGCACGAGATAGCATGCAGGCCGCTGAGCAGACAGCCGATTGCGCCGGGCGGAGGTAAGGCGCCACCATGGACCTCGGAGATTGGCTGCGGAGCCTTGACCTCGGACAGTATGAGGCTGCATTCCGCGAGAACGCGATCGATGACACGGTCCTGCCGAACTTGACAGCGGAGGACCTGAAGGATCTTGGCGTAGATATTGTCGGGCACCGCCGCAAGTTGCTCGACGCCATCGCCGCCCTGCGCGCTGACGCGAGCGCGAAAGCAGCGCCGCCCGATGCCCTTCCGGCAACCGACATAACCGCCAAGGACACCGCCGAGCGCCGACAGGTCACGGTGATGTTCTCGGACCTTGTCGGGTCGACGGCGCTCTCCACCCGAATGGACCCGGAGGACCTGCGCGAGATCATTTCAGCCTATCAGAAATGCGTCGCCGAGACCGTGCGCCGCTTCGGCGGGTTCGTTGCCCGATATTTGGGGGACGGAGTCCTCGTGTACTTTGGCTATCCGCACGCCCATGAGGACGACGCCGAGCGAGCGGTACGGGCTGGGCTTGAGCTGATTACGGCGGTGGCTGGGCTCAAGACGTGCGCTGCTCAGCAAGTCCGGGTCGGTATTGCAACCGGCCTCGTCGTGGTGGGTCACCTGATCCCATCGGGTGAGTCGGAGGAGCGCGGCATAGTAGGCGAGACGCCCAACCTTGCGGCGCGCCTGCAAGGCATCGCCGAACCGAATATGGTCGTCATCGCCGAAAGCACCCGAAGACTTCTCGGCAGTTTCTTCCAGCTCGATGACCTTGGGACCAGGAGCCTCAAGGGCATCGGGGGGCCGGTGCGGGCCTGGGCGGCGCTGCGGGCGAGTTCGGTGGAAGGCCGCTTCGAGGCGCTGCATGCGACCGAGCTGACCGCCCTCGTCGGACGGGAAGAAGAATCCAAATTGCTGCTGCGATGCTGGTCCAAGGCAAAGACCGGTGAAGGCCAGGTGGTGCTCCTCACCGGCGAGGCCGGGATTGGCAAATCGCGGCTCGCAGTCGCGCTAGTAGAGCGTCTTGCTGGCGAGCCGCACACGCGCCTGCGCTATTTCTGCTCGCCGCAGCACACGAACAGTGCGCTTTATCCCATCATCGGCCAGATCGAACATGCCGCGGGACTGGCGCATGACGACACACCGCAAGCGAAGCTTGACAAGCTCAACGCCGTGCTCGAGCAGACCTCGACCTCAATTGAGGATGCCGCGCTCTTTGCCCAGATGCTGTCGCTCCCGAACGATGGCCGCTATCCCTCGCTCGATCTTACCCCGCAACAGCGCAGACAGAGAACGCTGGAAGCCCTGACCGCACAAGCAGCCAAACTGGCAACCCGACATCCGGTTCTGATGATCTTCGAGGATGCGCATTGGGCCGATCCGACGAGCCTCGAGTTATTAAACCGAACCGTGGACCGAATAAAAACTGTTCCAGCGATACTCATCGTAACTTTCCGCCCCGAATTCAAAGCGCCGTGGGTGGAAAACTCTCATGTGACGAGCGTGACGCTCAACCGGCTTGGGACGAATGAAGTGGCCGCTCTCATCGCGGGGCTAGTCGGAAACAAGGAGCTCCCGGCGGACGTGATGGCGGAAATCCTGGAGCGCACCGATGGGATTCCGCTGTTCGTAGAGGAGATGACCAAGGCGGTGCTTGAGGCGGAAGGCGAGGTCGAAGCTCGGCGGACTGTCGCCGCGATTCCGTCGCCTGCCCTGAGGGTCCCCGCGAGCTTGCACGCATCGTTGATGGCGCGGCTCGATCGACTCGGCCCCGCCAAAGAGTTGGCGCAGATCGGGGCGGCGATCGGACGCGAGTTCTCCCATCCCCTGTTGGCTGCGGTCGTGCGTAAGCCGGAGGCAGAACTGCAAACGGCACTTGACCGTCTTATTGGAGCTGGTTTGCTGCTCCGTCAGAGTAGCGCGCCCCACGAGACCTACTTTTTCAAGCATGCATTGGTACGGGATGCGGCTTACAGCACGCTGCTGCGCGAGCAGAGACGTGCGCTGCATGGCAGAATTGCCGAAACCCTCGAAAGTCAATTCCCGGAGGTCTCCGAGAAGCAGCCCGAGCTGTTGGCGCGTCACTGCACCGAGGCGGGGCAGATCGAGAAAGCCGCGGCGCTGTGGGGCAAAGCCGGACTGCGGTCGGCGGAACGCTCGGCGCTGGTCGAAGCCGCGGAACAGCTCAGGCGCGCGCTCGACCAGATCGCAACCTTGGCCCCGGCGTCCGCCCTGCGTCGTGAAGAAATCAAGCTTCAGGTTGCACTCATAACCCCATTACTCCATGTCAGCGGCTACGCGGCGCCGGAAACCAGGGCGGCTGTTGAGCGGGCACGACTGCTGATCGAACAAGCTGAAGCGCTCGGAGAGCCTCCTGAAGATCCAGTGTTGCTGTTCTCGGTTCTTTACGGCTTTTGGGTCGCGAATCTTGTCGCGTTCAACGGCGACGTGATGCGTGAGCTTGCTGTCCAATTCCTGGCTCTCGCAGATAAGCAAAGGGCGACGGGGCCACTCATGATGGCGCATCGCATCATGGGCTTGTCCTTGCTACATACAGGGGATGTCGTAAACGGGCGAGCGCATCTCGATCGCGCGATCACGCTCTACGATCCTGCCGAGCATCGTCCTCTGGCGACGCGTTTTGGCCAAGACATCGGCGCGGCAACCTTGTCCTGGAAGTCGTTGGCTTTTTGGCTGCTCGGCTATCCCCAGGCCGCGCTCGCAGACGCCGAGCACGCGCTTGTGGCTGCGCGCGAGATCAGCCACTCCGCTACGTTGATGTACGTGCTGAATTTCAGCGCATGGACGCATATCCACTGCGGGAATTATGCGACAACAAACGCCCTTGTCGATGAATTTAGCGCTTTGAAAGATCAAACAGGGTCGGTGTTCTGGGGGGCCTGGGGGATGATGCAGCGAGGTTGCTTATTGGCCTTGACCGGCAAAGCCTCGGACGCGGTTCAAACGATCACCTGCGGCGTCACTGCAATGCGATCAACGGGAACAACCATGTGGATGCCGTTCTGGCTGTCCTATCTCGCGAGAGCCAACGCGGAGATCGGTCAACCTGATGATGCCAGGCGCTGCATCGGCGAAGCGATGGCCGCGGTGGAAACTGCCAAGGAGAGATGGTGCGAGGCCGAGGTCAATCGCATTGCCGGGGAAATCGCACTGCTGTCGCCGGAGCCAGATGTGGCAAAAGCAGAAGCCTATTTCGAGCGTGCGCTTGCGCTCGCGCGCGAGCAGCAGGCAAAGTCCTGGGAACTCCGAGCCACGATGAGCATGGCCCGACTGTGGCGCGATCAGGGTAAACGGGATGAGGCTCGCGATCTGCTTGCCCCCGTCTATGGCTGGTTCACCGAGGGTTTCGACACGCTCGATCTGAAAGAGGCCAAGGCTTTGCTCGACGCGCTGGGGTCATGAGCCTGGGAATGACCCGGACTTCCGAGTTTGGCACATCGCGTCGTTGGGTCAGTCGTCGGCTTTCGGCGCGTTGCGGATGTGGGACGAGGAAGTGCATTTCACAGGCACCCGCGCCGGTGGCTTCGTCCTGACGCGGAAGAAGGCAGCCGGGCATTGGCGGGACAGCGACGTATTCCTTGGTCCGCACGAGCAAGGCATAGGGAGCATAGGCGGCATCTAATGACCACCTATGACCCCTATGCACTATGGCAACCATCGGCCGGTCTGACGAAGCCGTGGGCGAGGCAGCTCTACAGAGATCGTCGAACTAAGGCTGCCTCCGCGGCAAAGATCCGAGCGACATAGCAGCTTCATAAGCCCATGCGAGCCCGAGACACAAGCACGCGAGCGTGGTGAGCAATGTCAGCTCCCATACGTTGGAATCCAACCCCGCCCTCCCCTTTACCCTGGGCACACGCTAGGTTCGGACAAGACAAACCGTGGTGAGCGAGAAGCAACATGCGTGCCTACCAACTGCCACAAGCCACCGGCATCGACGCTCTCGTTAGAGTAGATCTTCCCGCGCCAAAGCCAGGCCCGCGACAGGTGCTGATCAAGGTTGCGGCGTGTTCGCTCAATTTTCGCGACTTGGCAATTGCTTTGGGCACGTATCGGATGCCTGCGAAGTCGAACCTCGTGCCGCTCTCGGACGGCG
>WNGA01022240.1_pt1 | contig 14750 bp, 16 predicted proteins | sample 5400061 | NCBI WGS metagenome assembly WNGA01 (sample SAMN13153366, study PRJNA577476) | soil metagenome | isolation source: 100 cm soil or saprolite under grassland replicate 2 | place: USA:California | collected 2016-06-15
CCGGCGGGTTCGGCACCCTGGACGAGCTGTTCGAGGCGCTCACGCTGACCCAGACGCGGAAGGTGACGTCGTTCCCGGTCGTGCTGTTCGGGTCGTCGTACTGGGGCGGGCTGGTCGACTGGCTGCGCGACACGATGCTTGCCGACGGCAAGGTCTCGCCGGCGGACCTGGAGATGTTCACCGTCACCGACGACGTCGACGAGTCGGTCAGCTACATCCTCAAGGCCGGCGAGGGCGCCGACGCCGCCGGCGAGGAAGCCGCCCTCGAGGCCGCCCACGACATCGCCGAGGCCGACGGCACCTAACCGCCAAAGGGCGGATCGCCCCGCCTGTCGCGGACGGGATCCGCCTCTCGGTGTCGGCGGGGTCAGGCTAGGCCGCGGCGGGAGACGGCGGGGGGACGGGCGCCTTTGATGGAGGCGATCATGTCCAGGGTCTGGCGGGTCTCGGTGACGTTGTGGGCGCGGAAGAGCCAGGCGGAGACGGCGGTGGCGGCGAGGGTGCCGGGGAGGCGCTCGGCGGTCGGCAGGTCGAGGGTCTCGCCGACGAAGTCCTTGTTGCTGAGGGCGACCAGTACCGGCCAGCCGGTGGCGACCAGCTCGTCCAGCCGGCGGGTGAGCTCGAGCGAGTGCCGGGTGTTCTTGCCGAAGTCGTGGGTGGGGTCGACCAGGATCCCGTCCCGGCGTACCCCGGCGGCGACCGCTCGGTCGGCGAGCTCCGTGACGCGCTGGACCACGTCCGCCACGACATCGTCGTACCCGACGCGGTGTGGGTCGGTGCGCGGGCCGAGGCCGCCCGTGTGGCTGCAGACCAGGCCGGCGCCGTGCCCGGCCGCGACAGCGAGCACCTCGGGGTCCGCGCCGGCCCAGGTGTCGTTGATCAGGTCCGCTCCGGCCTGGCAGAGCTCGTCGGCCACCTCGGCGCGCCAGGTGTCGACGCTGATCACCAGATCTGGGTACCGCTGCCGTACGGCGATAACGAAGTCACGGGTCCGTTCCAGCTCCTCGGCGGCGGAGACGTCCGGGCCATAGCCGGCCTTCACACCGCCGATGTCCACGATCTCGGCGCCGTGCGAGACCACCTCGTCGAGCCGGCGCAGCGCGGCGTCGGTCGCGAACGTCGCACCCCGGTCGTAGAACGAGTCCGGGGTCCTGTTCACGATCGCCATCACGACCGCATGGTCGTCGGCGAACTCGGCCGATCCGAGCCGCAGCGGCACATCTCCTCCTCGTCTGATGGGGGAAACACCCCCTCGTCAGCACCGGTCCGCCGCACGGCGCTGTGCGCGCGGCCGGTCAAGCGTGGCACGATCGGGGCGTGACGTGGTTCTTCACCTTGATAATCGTGCTGTTGATCGGCGCCGTCGCCGTGGTCGCGTCCGGGCGGTGGGGCGGCATGTCCGAGGCGTACGACGACCGGCCCGACATGCGCGTACCGGCGAACCGGGTTCTGGTGGCCGAGGACATCGAGTCGTCGAAGTTTGCGGTCAGTGCGCGCGGCTACCGGATGGACGAGGTCGACAGCCTTCTGGAACGAGTGGCCCGCGAGGTCGCGGAGCGGGACCGGCGGATCGCCGACCTCGAACGCGCCGTGACCCCGATGGTGCAGGGGCCGGACGGATCGAGCTTCGCTACCCACCCTGAAGCCGTGGCCGCACTGGTGGAGCGGGCGCCGGTCGGCCGGCACGCCGCGCCGCGCCCGGCGGACCAGCCGGCCCTGACTCCCGAGCCGACCCCCGTAGCCGAGCCGGAGCCAGTCGTGGAGCCGCAGCCTGTCGCCGAGTCGGAGCCAGTCGTGGAGCCGCAGCCCGTCGCCGAGCCGGAGCCTGTCGTGGAGCCGCAGCCTGGGGCGGGGCCGGAGCTTGTGCAGCCGGCCGCAGCGGCGCCGGTCGAGGGCGAAGTGGCAGCGGCACCCGTCGAAACCGCGGCGGATGCGCCAGTTCAGGTCGAGGCCGCCTCGCCGGTGGACTCCGCGGCCGACCCGACGGTCGAGGCTGAGGCAGCTGTGCCGGATGAGGCAATCGCGCCGGATGAGGCTGAGGCGGTCACGCCGGTTGCGGGCGAGACAGCGGAGTCGGGGGCCGCGGCGGACTCACCGGTCGAGCCGCAGCCGGTCGACCCGCAGCCGGTCGAGCCGCAGCCGGTCGAGCCGCAGCCGGGTGGGGCGAACGAGGCGGACACCGTTTCGGCGCCGGTCGCCGCGACCGGGACTGCGCCGGAGACCGGCGAGGACGCCGAGCCGACCGTCGTACTCGCGGCGGTGGCGGACGAGCCCGTGGCGGCGGACTCGATGGCGGACGACGCGCTGGCGGACGACCTTGTGGTGGACGATCCGGGGCCGGACGGCGAGATCGAGGGGCAGATGTCCATCGAGGAGTTCGCCGACCTGGAGCAGCCGGCCGGCCGGAGTGCGGCCGAGCGGCGCGCATGAGCTGTGGCGAGTCCGCCGGCTGGAACGTGTCGTGCGATCGCCTCGGTGGAGCTGCCGCTCGCCGTACCGGAGGCGTGGGCCGCGGTGGTCGACTGGGACGGCCAGTCGGCGTGGATGCTGCTGACCACGGTGCGTGGGACGCATCGCGGCGGCGTCGGGATCGGCGGCGGCGTCTCGGCGCGTACGGCTGTCGGTCCCGTCGGCTTCACTGACGACATGGTCGTTATCGAGTGGGAGCCGCCGCATCTGTGCCGGGTCCGGCACCTGGGTCATGTCGTGCGGGGTGACGGTGTGTTCGTGGTGGCCGAGGCGGGGCCGGGCCGGAGCCGGTTCACCTGGGCGGAGGAGATCGAGCCGCCGCTCGGGTGGCTCGGCCGGGCCGGCTGGCCGCTGGTGCGGCCGGTCTTGGAGCTGCTGATGCGGGTGTCGCTGCACCGGCTGGTACGACGGGTGGCGCAGCGGTGAGCGTGCTCGCGCCGGACGGGCTGCCGCGGTGCGGCTGGGCGCTGTCGACCCCGGAGTACCTGGAGTACCACGACCATGAGTGGGGCCGGGAGATCCGCGACGACCGGGGGTTGTACGAGCGGATGACGCTGGAGTCGTTCCAGTCCGGCCTGTCGTGGATCACCATCCTGCGGAAGCGGCCCGCGTTCCGGGAGGCGTTCGCCGGGTTCGACCCGCACGCGGTGGCGTCGTACGGCCCGGAGGACTTCGACCGTCTGATGGCGGACGCTGGGATCGTCCGGAACCGGGCGAAGATCAACGCCGCGATCGCGAACGCCCGGGCGATCCTCGAGCTCGGCGACGGCCGGCTCACCGAGCTGCTCTGGTCGTTCGCGCCGGACGGCGAGCGACCGGCGCCGCAGACGATGGCCGACGTGCCCGCGACGACGCCGGAGTCGGTGGCGATGTCGAAGGAGCTCAAGCGGCACGGCTTCGTGTTCCTCGGCCCCACCACCTGCTACGCGCTGATGCAGGCCACCGGGATGGTGAACGACCACCTGGCAGCCTGCGCGTCGAGGTAGGTTCAGCGCCCGGTGAAGGTCGGCTTCTCCTTGGCGACGAAGGACTTGACCGCGTTCGCGTGGTCCTCGGTGTCGCCGGTCCGACGCATCTGCTCGGCCTCGAAGTCCAGGGTCTCGGCGAACGTGTGCGAGGCCGCGTAGGCGATCGACTGCCGGACACCGGCGTACGCGACCGTCGGGCCGGCGGCGAGCAGCTCGGCCAGTTCGGTGGTGGCGACCGTCAGGTCGGCGGCGGCCACGACGCGGTTCGCCAGACCGAGCTCGAGCGCTTCGGGGGCGCCGATCGTGCGCGGGAAGTACAGCAGCTCGGTCGCCTTCGCGGAGCCGATCAGCCGCGGCAGTGTCCAGGAGATGCCGGTGTCGCAGGACAGCGCCACGCCGGTGAACGCCAGGTTGAAGCCGGCGCTCTCGGCGAGGATCCGGAAGTCGCAGGCGAACGCGATCGACGCGCCGGCGCCGGCCGCGATGCCGTTGACCGCGGCAACGACCGGCTTCGGCATCTCGGTCAGCGCGCGGGCGATCGGCGCGTAGTGCTCGGGCACCGTGTTCCACAGCTTCTCGCGCTCCTGGCCGTTCAGCAGCTCGATGTGCTCCTTGAGGTCCTGCCCGACGCAGAACGCCCGGCCGGTGCCGGTGATCACCACGCAGCGCGCGGCCTCGTCCTCGGCGGCTCGCTGCACCGCGGCCTTGAGCGCCTCCTTCATCGCGATGCTGAGCGAGTTCATCGCGTCCGGACGGTTCAGCGTGATCGTGCAGATGCCGTCGGCAACGTCGTACCGGACGATCTCGTCGCTCATCTGGTCCTCTCCTCCAAGTCGTGGCCGCGACCATCGTGCCGCGCGGCGCCTGCCGCGGTCACGCGGATGTGAGGCATTGCTCCACGAACCGTACGGCGGCCGGGGCGAGCCGGTTCGCGTGGTGGTCGAAGAACTCCGCGGCGCGGGTGCCCGCCCACCCGTCCGGCAGCAGCTCGGCGGGCAGGCCCGGGTCGCGGAACAGGAACTTGCGCCACTCGTGCACGAGCAGCGACCGGACCGCGAACGCCTGCTCGTCGGTGGCCGGCCCGTCCGCCTCGTCGACCAGCGCCTTGGCGTCCACCAGCCACTCGTCGTACGACGCGCCGAGCTCGTCGAGCTGCCACACACGCCGGGCGAAGGTGCCGGCGCCCATGTCGACCGCGGCCCGGAACCGGTCCGCGGTGAGCTGCTCGGCGGCCAGTACGGCGTCCACCTCCTCGTCGTCCCGCAGGCCGACCCAGGTGCTGTCCGACAGCGGCGCCCAGCCGAGGAAGCCGAGCTGGGAACCGAACCGGTCGCGCTGCCGCCGGTCCGGCACCTCGTGCAGGACGACGAGGTGCCAGTGCCGGTCCCAGCCGTCCGGCGTGCCCGTGCGGTAGATGCGGACGGCGGCGTCGTCGAGCCGGCGACGCGCCCGGGAGGTCAGCGCGTAGCCGGGCTGACCCTCGATCCGGACCGGGTCGAGCCAGCCCTGCCGGACCATCCGGGACACCGCCGTGCGGACCGCCGCGGGTTGGACTCCCAGGGGCGCGAGCAGGCGTACGAGGGCGGCCACGGGTGCGCTGCCACCACGGTCGCGCAGGTGGTCGCCGTACAGGTCGAAGAGGGCGGAGCGAGCATGCACGATCCCGAGTCTGCCGCATGTTGCACGAGCCTGGCCCGCAATCAGGGATAATGGGGCAACCAACCGATGAGGAATGGGGTGCGCGCATGGCGGCGATGAAGCCGCGGACGGGCGATGGTCCGCTCGAGGTCACCAAGGAAGGTCGGGGGATCGTGATGCGGGTCCCGCTTGAAGGTGGTGGCCGTCTCGTCGTCGAGCTGAACGCTGACGAGGCGACTGAGCTCGGGAACGCGCTGAAGGCCGTCGTCGGCTGACGCCTGCTCGATCAGCTTCCGTGTGCCGCCGTCCAGCGGCATACCGGCCCCGGCGGAGGCATAGCCCCCACCGGGGCCGTTAGCGTGTCCTCCTGGTCCTGGGGGGATTTCGTCGTCGTACACCTGTGAGGAAACACGTGGCACGTCGTTCCGCCGTCATGTCCGGATCCGCCGTGAGCTGGGCCGGTGACGTTCCGCCGGGTGCCCCGACGCTGTGGGCCGTCGCGATCGGCCCGGACGGGCCGGCCGGCGCCGCCACTGGCCTGACCGAGCGGCTCGGCGCCGAGGTGACGCGCGTGTGCGACGCGCTCGTGGCGACGGGTTTCGAGCCTGACGCGGGCGCGACCGCGTCGTACCCGCTGCTCAGTGGCGACGCGCGTGAGCTGGTGCTGGTCGGCACCGGTGAGGGCTCGGCCGCGGACCTGCGCAAGGCCGGCGCCGCGGTGGCGCGGGCCGGCCGCGGGCACGACCGGGTGATCGCCGTCGTTGCCGAGGGCACCGATGTGCAGGTGTTCACCGAGGGCGTGGTGCTCGGGTCGTTCTCGTTCCACCGCAAGACGACGGAGCCGCAGAAGCCGCTGGCCGCCGAGGTCGTGCTGACCGACGGGTCCGGGGCCGACCACAGCTCGGCGCTGGAGCGCGGCGAGATCGTCGGGCGGGCCGGCTGGCTGGCCCGGGAGTTCGCGTCCACGCCATCGAACGAGAAGGATCCGTCCTGGCTCGCCGAGCGGGCCGCGGAGCTCGCGAAGGACGCGGGGCTGGAGTTCAGCGTGTGGGACGAGCAGAAGCTCGCCGCGGAAGGTTTCGGCGGCATCGTCGCGGTCGGCGGCGGGTCGCTGCGGCCGCCGCGGCTGATCCGGCTCGACTACACCCCGGACGGCGCCGGCGACGACACGCCGTACATCGTGCTCGTCGGCAAGGGCATCACGTTCGACACCGGCGGGCTGTCGCTGAAGCCGCGCGAGTCGATGGTGGCGATGAAGCGCGACATGACGGGCGGCGGCTCGGTGATCGCGGCCATGGCGGCGCTGTCGGAGCTTGGCGCCCGGGTCCGGGTCACCGGGCTGGTGTGCGCGGCGGAGAACATGCCGTCGGGTACGGCGTACCGGCCGGACGACGTCGTACGGCACTACGGCGGGCGGACCACCGAGGTGAAGAACACCGACGCCGAGGGGCGGATGGTGCTCGCCGACGGGATCGCGTACGCCGCGACCGAGCTCGAGCCGGACGCGATCGTGGACGTGGCGACACTCACCGGTGCGATCAAGGTGTCGCTGGGGGCGATGCTGTACGGCGGCCTGTACGCCACCGACGACGCGCTCGCCGACAACCTGGCCGAGGCCGGCGAGCTGTCGGGGGAGCGGCTGTGGCGGATGCCGCTGCCGGAGGAGTACAGCGAGCTCATCTCGACCCCGATCGCCGACGCCGTCAACAGCAGCACCGGCCCCGGCTCGATCACCGCCGCCCTGTTCCTCAAGCCGTTCGCCGGCAACGTCCCGTGGGCGCACCTCGACCTGTCCAGCATCGCGGAGTCCCTCGAGGACGAGTACGAGTACACCCTGGGGGCCACCGGCGCGGGGGCCCGTCTGCTCGCCACCTGGCTGTCGTCGGACAACCCGGTCGCCGGGGTGGGCTCGTAACCTCGGGTCAGGCCCGGATGACTTCGACCCCGAGCTTCTCCAGGGCACGCACGTTCTCGTTGCTCATCCGGGTGTCCGTGACGAGGACGTCGATACTGGACGTCTCGGCGTACTTGAACACCGAGGCGCGACCGAACTTGGTGTGGTCGGCGAGCAGCACCTTGCGCCGCGATGCCGCCACCATGGCACGTTTGACGGCCGCCTCCGAGGCGTCCGGAGTGCACAGCCCGTGCTCCACGGAGAAGGCGTTCGTCCCGAGGAAGGCGACGTCCACCCGCACCTCCTCGAGGGCACGGAGAGCCCAGTGGTCGACCTCGGCCATCGTCGTGGGGCGGACGCGGCCGCCGACCGTGTGCACGTTCAGGTTCGGGTAGCCCAGGAGCGTGAGCGCGATCGGCAGCGTGTTGGTGATGACGGTCAGCTTCGGCGCGGTCGGGAACTGCTCGGCCAAGGCTGCCGTGGTGGAGCCCGCGTCGATCAGGATGGCGCCCTCGGACGGCACGAGGCCGACCGCCGCGGCCGCGATCCGGCGCTTCTCCGCGGACAGCTCCGTGCGGGACGCGACGCTCGGCTCGTAGGAGAGCGCCTCCACCGGGAGCGCACCGCCGTGGACACGCCGGAGCAGGCCGCGCTGTTCCAGCTGGACCAGGTCCTTGCGGACGGTCTCGTGCGTCACACCCAGCTCGTGGGCGACCTCGAGAGCACGCAACTGCCCGTCACTGCGTAGCTTCCGCCTCTACTTGGAGGTCATGGTCCAGCACCGAAGCGATTTGTCTCGCATCACGGCCGCACCAGGACCTTGATGTGCTGCCCGCCGGCGGAGGCCGCGAACGCCGCCGCGGCCTCCTCGATCGGGAACTGTCCCGTGACCATCCGTGCCGGGTCGACCGCACCCGAGCGCAGCAGCTCGATCGACTCGTCGAAGTCGACCGGGAGGTAGGTGGCGCTGCCCTGGATCCGCACCTGCTGGTCCTGGATGACCGGCAGCGGCAGGGTCACGTCCGCGGTGGGGACGCCGACGATCACGACCGTCCCGCCCTTGAGGGCCATCGCCACGGCCTGCGACACCGTGGACTGCACGGCGACGCAGTCGAACACCACGTCAGCGCTCTCGCCCAGCGCGTCTCGCACGTGCTCCACGACGCCGGGAGCGGCGGCGTCGACGACCGCGTCGGCGCCGAGCGCGAGCGCCAGATCCCGCTTGCCGGGCAGCACGTCGGAGACCACGATCCTGGCGGCGCCGGCGTGGCGGGCGACCACCAGCATGAGCAGGCCGATCGTCCCCGCCCCGAGGACGGCCACGGTGCGGCCCGCGAGCGGGCCGGCGAGTCTCGCCGCGTGCACCGGTGTCGCCAGCGGTTCGATCAGTGCCGCCGTGATGTCGTCGAGGTCGTCGGGGATGCGGTGCAGCCGGTTCGCGGCGATCGTGAACGAGTCGGCCATGCCGCCCTGCGGGTGATTGCAGCCGAAGAAGTCGAGGTTCTCGCAGAGGTTCTCCCGTCCGGTGCGGCACGGCTTGCACTGCCAGCAGGGCAGAGTCGGTTCGACCGTCACCCGGTCACCGACCGCGAGCCCGGACGCGTCCGGCCCCAGCTGCGCGACCACGCCCACGACCTCGTGTCCCACCGCGTACGGGAGCTTGATGTTCGGATGCCTGCCGTGCTGGGCGTGCGTGTCCGAGCCGCACAGTCCGGCGAGGACGGTCCGAACCAGCGCCTCTCGAGGTCCCGGCGGCTGGGTGTCGGTGGTTTCGACGACGACGTCGTGCGTGTCCGTGACGACGACGCGGCGGTTCTGGGTCATCGGAGTGCCCTTCGTTTCGGTGCGGTGACGACGGCCGCTCTCATTTGACGGCTCCGAGGGACAGGCCGCGGGCGAGTTTGTCCTGGGCGGCGAAGCCGGCGATCAGCACGGGTAGCGAGACCAGGGTGGCGGCGGCGCAGAGCTTGGCGACGTCCTGGGTGACCTTGTCCCGCAGCTCGTTCTCGGGCAGCACGGTGAAGTTCACCTTGATCCCGGTGTCCTTGGTGAAGCTGTCCGCGGTCAGTTTCTGGATGTCCTCCATCTGCGGGTTGCCCACCATCAGCACGTTGATGGACTGCCCCTCGCCGCCGGTCCCGCCACCGCCGCCGGCGCCGGAGCAGCCGGTGGCGGCGAGCAGTACTGAGACGGCGGCTACGCCGGAGTACAGCCGGCGTGTGCTCTTGACGGTCATGTCGGTTCTCCTGTGTTTCGTCCACCTCGGTGGTGGGGCGTCTGAGGAGGCCACGGCGTCGCCTGCGGCTGCTTCGATCGGGTTGTGGGACGCGGGTCTACGTGGTGCCGGCGAGCGGTAGCTCCCGCACCGTGACCGGGCCGGGATCACGCGTGCCCGGGACGAGATCAACCGTCGTCGGGCAGAGGCATGCGGAGCGTCCCCAGGTGACGGCTCGCTCCAGGCGACTGCTGGCGTCCGTGTCGGACGAAAGCCAGCCCGCCAGCAGGGCGTCGCCCGCCCCCGCGGTGTTGACGGGCTGAAGCGGTGGTCCCCAGCCGTGCAGGATCTGCTCACCGTCGGTGAACAGCGCCCCGTCACGGCCGAGACTGACCAGGACGGCGCCGCCCGTGCTCAGCGACACCCCACGGGCCGCCGCCGCGAGCTCGTCAAGGCTGGATGCCGTACCGGCGGCCGCGCTGACCTCGGCGAGCTCCAGCCGGTTGGGGGCCAGCAGGTCGGGCCGGGCCTCCAGGGCCGCGGCCAGCGCGTCTCCGGAGACGTCGACGGCGCACTTCGCGCCGTACGCGTGCGCCAGGTCGACGACGCGGGCGACGAATGCCGGGGGAGTGCTGGGCGGCAGTGAGCCGCAGACGGCGACCCAGATCTGGCTCCGGGCGCTGGTCCGGGCGTCCTCGACAGCGAGCTCGGTCTGGCGTAGTAGCGCCTGCTGCTCTTGCGAGGACAGCTCGCCGCCCGGGCCGTTGAGCTTGACCGTGACCCCGTCCGGCCGCAGAGCGGTGGTGTTGATCCGGGTGTCGCCGCGTTGCGGGCTGACCCGGTGACTGACGTCGTCGTCCGCCAGCAGCTCGGCCAGGTAGCGGCCGGTGGCGCCGCCCGCGGGAAAGATCGCGCAGGTGGGACTGCCGAAGGCCGAGAGCACGCGCGAGATGTTCACGCCCTTGCCGCTCGCCTCGAGCGTCGACTTGGTGGCGCGGTGGACGTCCACGTCGGCGCCGGACCGGCCGGACAGCGTGTAGGTGAGGTCGAGGCTGGGGTTGGGCGTCACGGTGACGATCACGGCCGCACCTCCGCGACGACGGCGGCGATCCGCGCCACCTGCCGGGCGATCGACTCGCGCGCGGGCGAGACGTACTTCCGTGGGTCCACCATGGCCGCGTCGGCGACGAGACGCTCGCGAACGGCTTGTGTGTAGGCCACGTTGAGGATCGTGCCGATGTTCACCTTGACGATTCCGGCCCGGACGGCCGCGGCGAGGTCGTCGTCGGAGACGCCGGACGAACCGTGCAGGACCAGAGGCACCGGAACGGTCGCCGCCAGCCCACCGATCAGCGCGAGGTCGAGCGCGGCCGTCCGGTCCACCATGCCGTGTGAGCTGCCCACGGCCACCGCCAGCCCGTCGACCGTGGTGCCGGCGACGAACTCACGGGCCTCGTCGGGATCGGTGCGGGCTCCAGGCGCGTGGACCCCGTCCTTGCCGCCGACCTCTCCGAGCTCGGCCTCGAGCCAGATGTCGCGCGCATGTGCCCACTCCGCCACCTGGCGCGTCGCGGCGACGTTGGCCTCGTAGTCGAGCCTGGACGCGTCGAACATGACCGAGCTGATGCCGGTCCCGTCGACCTGCCGCAGCAGGTCGACGTCCTCGACGTGGTCGAGGTGCACCGACAGCGGTACGGCGGACAGTTCGGCCACGGCGGCCACGGCCACAGCCAGCGGGCGGAGGTGACCGCCGTGGAATCGCACCGCGTTCTCGCTGATCTGCAGGATCGCGGGGCACCCGGCGCGTTCGGCGCCTTCGGCGATGCCTTCGGCGTGCTCGAGCGTGATCACGTTGAAGGCGGCCACGCCGGAGCGGTTCTGATAGGCCGCCGCCGTGATCGTGCTGGTCCGTGCTAGTGGCATGAGTCAGCTCCGTCCAGAGGAGTGCGAGGCGGCCGCGGCAGGTCGTCGTACGTCGTGTAGGTGCCGTGCGCGAGCCCGCCGAGCAGGGCCGCGCCGCGCGCCCCCGCCTCCCGGGCACCGGTGCGCCACAGCGGTCCGAACGCCGCTGCCTTCGCCCTCATCAGGGCGGCGCTGTTGGACCAGCCGCCCGCGACGACGAGGTCGCCCCTAGGCCCGGTCGCACGGCTGATCGAGTCACTGATGGCGCGCGCCTGCCGGGTCACCGCGCTGGTGGCGGCGTGCCAGACGTCTCCGGGGCGCTGCGACCCCGAGATGCGGATGTCCTCCGCCTCCGCCCCGAGGGCGATCGACGATGCGCCGGGAACGGAGGCGCCCGCGAGCCGGTCGAGGTCCGCCAGGCCGCCGCGATCGATGCCGAGCTGTGCCATCACCTTCTGCAGCACCAGTCCGCCCTGGGTGGCGCCGAGGACGCACCAGTGGTCCTTCACCACGTGCCATCCGACGGTGATGCCCGCGCCGGTGAGTGCGACCAGCGCCGCGTCCGGTAGTCCGGCCGGGATCGTCCGGACGATGGCCTCCGCGGTACCGCACGAGTCCAGCTCGTCGCGGGCGCCGAACACCCCGGCGCCGACGACGGCGGCCTGGTGGTCGTGACCCGCCACCGTCAGGGTGGCGCCCCGGAGCTGCGGCAGCGGGTCGGTGGCGGGCACCGTCCCCAACGGGGTTCCGGCCTGGACCAGATCGCCCAGCAGGTACCTCGCCGCACCGGACCAGTCGAGCGCCTCCTCCCACGGGGCGCCGCCGGCGAGGTCGAGCCACCCGGTCCGGGAGGCCAAGGAGAGCTCGGTCGCAGGCGCTCCGCCGAGGTTGCGGACCACCCATTCCGCGATGTTGTAGCGACGGGTCGCGGCCCGGACGCCGGGCGCGTTGTCGACCAGCCACCGATGTTTGGTCAGGCTCCACTGGGTCCACAGCGGCAGGCCGGTCCGGACCGAGAAGCGGCTCCCGCCGAGCTCGGACTCCAGGGCCGCGAGCTGTGCCGTGTCGCGGCTGTCATGCCAGGCGATGACGGGTGCGACCGGGCTGTCGCCGGACCCGACGAGCACGCCCGACTCTGCCATGCTGGCCAGCCCGAGCGAGCTCACCCGTGCCCCCGGTACCGCTGCCAGCGCTTCGGCGAGCGCCCGTCGCGCGGTGTCGACGATCGCCTGCGGGTCCGACTCCGTCCCGTAGGCCGTCGTCGTCCACCGGGTCGGTGCCCGCCCGTGGGCCACCTCCGTGCCCTCGGCGGTGATCAGCACGGCCTTGACGGACGTCGTGCCGACGTCCACTCCGCCGAGCAGTTCGGTGACCACACCGCACTCCATTGGTTTGATTGGATTGGGTTTGATTGGATTCGATGGGAAATCGTTGCAGGTGGTTGCAAGCACTGTCAAGAGGTCGGCAGGCGTGACGGCGCGGCAATCCAGCCGGTAGGGGGTGCACGCCGAAGCGCGACGGCGCGGCGCTGGTGCGCCGGCCGCCGCGAAAGGTGTTCGGTGCGGGTGCGGGGCTCTACCCCAGCAGTGAGCGGTACAGGTCGACGGTGCGCCCGGCGACCGCGCTCCAGCCGAACGCGGAGATCGCCCGCTCGCGGCCCGCCTTGCCCATCGCGGCCGCCCGACCCGGGTCCGCGACAAGCGCGTTGATCGCATCGGCGAGGCTCGCCTCGAACCCCGCCGGATCGTGCTCGTCGTACGGGACGAGGGTGCCGGTGGAGCCGTCGTCGACCACCTCGGGGATACCGCCGACGGCGCTCGCGACCACGGCGGTCTCGCAGGCCATGGCTTCCAGGTTGACGATGCCGAGCGGTTCGTAGACCGACGGGCAGCAGAACGCGAGCGCGTGCGTCAGCACCTGGCGGACCTGTTCGCGGGGCAGCATCTCCGACACCACGAAGACGCCGTCGCGCGCCGCCTTCAGCTCGTCGATCAGCGCGTCGGTCTCCACCTTGAGCTCGGCGGTGTCGGCCGCGCCGGCCAGGAGCACCAGCTGCACCGACGGGTCGAGCCGCAGGCCGGCGCGGAGCAGGTGCGGCACACCCTTCTGCCGGGTGATCCGCCCGACGAAGGTCACGTACGGCCGGTCCAGATCGACGCCCAACCGCTCCAGCACGTGGGTCTGCGGGTCGGGGTGGTAGAAGTCCGCGTCGATGCCGTTGTGGATCACGTGCACCTGATCCGGGTCGATCTCCGGGTAGCAGTCCAGCACGTCGTCGCGCATCCCGTTGCTGACGGCAATGATCGCGTCGGCGGCCTCGTACGCGGTCCGCTCGGCCCAGGACGACAACCGGTACCCGCCGCCGAGCTGCTCGGCCTTCCACGGCCGCCGCGGCTCCAGCGAGTGCGCCGTCACCACGTGCGGCACGTCGTACAGGAGCTTGGCCCAGTGACCGGCCATGTTCGCGTACCAGGTGTGCGAGTGCACGAGCTGCGCCTGCCCGACGGCCGCGGTCATGGTCAGGTCGGTGGACAGGATGCGCAGCGCGGCGTTCGCGTCGGGCAGTCGTGGGTCGTCCTCCGAGTGCGCCGTGGCGCCGTGCCGTGGCTCGCCCATGCAGTGCACGTCGACGTCGAGCAGTCTGCGCAGCTCGCGGACCAGGAAGTCCACGTGCACCCCGGCTCCGCCGTACACGTCCGGCGGGTACTCCCTGGTCAGGATCGCCACTCGCATAGACACGACCTTAGCCCCCACTCGGGGGTCAGTCGTCGCTTCTCGTGGTGTCTGGGGACAACGCGGTCACCTGACCGCCGGCGTGTGCCTGACCGGTTGTCCACAGACACCACGAGAAGCGACGAGTGAACCCGTTAGGACGTCGGGACCCAGTAGCGGAGTTTGCCGTGCCGCTCGTCCTCGAGCTTGCCGCCGCATGCTTCGATGACCCGGCGGGATCCCTCGTTGTCGGTGTCGCAGGTGACCAGGGCCGGGTCGATGCCCAGCGAGGCCGCGAACGGGAGGGACTCGGCCAGCATCTGGGTGGCGTGGCCACGGCGGCGAGCAGACGGGCGTACGACGTACCCGATGTGGCCGCCGATCTCGCGGAGGAACCGGTTCAGCACGTGCCGGATCGACAGCCGGCCGAGCCACTCGTCGCCGTCGACGTACCAGAGCACGGTCTGGTGCACGATGTTCTCGGGCAGCGGCGCACCCGGGTCGGCGTCACGTCGTACCGCCTCGACCAGGCGGGCGAACTCGGCCGGGTCAGCGGCCTGGGCGCGGGTCCACTCCTGGTCCGGCGAGTGCGCGTGCGCGCCCATCCAGCGGTCCTCACCGTCGGCGAACTCGTCCCAGGCGGCGAGGAACGACGCGTGTACGGCGGTCGTCGGCAGGACCAGTCGTGGCATGGCTCAAGTGTCGCGACACTCGCAACCCGTTATGCGACCGCCCCGGCCTGACCTAGTGTCGGTGGCATGGCGAAGGGTCCGAGGGTTCTGGGAATCGTGCTCGCCGGCGGCGAGGGCAAGCGGTTGATGCCGTTGACGGCCGACCGGGCGAAACCGGCGGTGCCGTTCGGCGGCAGCTACCGGCTGATCGACTTCGTGCTGTCGAACCTGGTGAACGCCGGGTATCTCACGCTGTGTGTGCTGACCCAGTACAAGTCGCA
>WNGA01007826.1_pt1 | contig 14748 bp, 19 predicted proteins | sample 5400061 | NCBI WGS metagenome assembly WNGA01 (sample SAMN13153366, study PRJNA577476) | soil metagenome | isolation source: 100 cm soil or saprolite under grassland replicate 2 | place: USA:California | collected 2016-06-15
CGATGATCGGCAAGCTCAAGGGCGTGATCGACAGCTACGGCGAGGACTTCGTCGTCCTCGACGTCGGCGGCGTCGGCTATGTGGTGCACTGCTCGGCGCGCACGCTGCAGGCGCTGCCGGCGCAAGGCGAGCCGGCGGTTCTGTCGATCGAGACTTATGTGCGCGAAGACCAGATCCGGCTGTTCGGCTTCCTCTCCGACGTCGAACGGGAATGGTTCCGGCTGTTGCAGACGGTGCAGGGCGTGGGCGCCCGGGTGGCGCTGTCGGTGCTCGGCACCCTGAAAGTCCCCGACCTCGCCACCGCGGTCGCCATGCGCGACAAGGCGATGATCGCGCGCACGCCCGGGGTCGGACCGAAGGTCGCCGAGCGCATCGTCACCGAGCTCAAGGACAAGGCGCCGGCCTACACCGCCCTCGATCCGGCGGTCATCCGGCTGTCCGGCGCCATCGAGGAGAAACGGGCGCCGCAGCCGGTCGCCGACGCTATCTCCGCCCTCGTCAATCTGGGCTATGGTCAGCCGCAAGCGGCGGCCGCCGTCGCCGCCGCGACCAGGGATGCGGGGGAGGGGGCGGATGCCGCGCGGCTCATCCGCCTGGGGTTGAGGGAGCTGAGCAGGTGAACGAACAGCGCGCTCAGTTCGAGATTCGGCCGATTGTCGATCGCGCCTTTCTCGACGAGCTCTTGCGCCTGCGCTGGAGCGGCGGGGCGTTGATGCTGCGGGGGAAGATCGTGCACCCCAAGGACGTCGAGGCGCTGGCCGCCTATCGCGACGGGCACCTCGCCGGGGTCGCCACCTGGCGGCTCGAGGGGCCGGTCATCTATCTCGTCACGCTCAACAACATCACCGAGCAGCGCGGCGTCGGCGTCGCCCTGCTCGACGCGATGATGAGGCTCGGCCGCGAAAAGGGCTCGGGCCTCCTGCGCGTCATCGTCACCAACGACAATCTCAACGCGCTCGGCTTCTACCAGCGGCGCGGGTTCCGCATCATCGGCGTCCATCCCGGTGCGATCGACACGATCCGTACGCTCATGCCGTCGATTCCGTTCATCGGCCAGAACCGCATCCAAATCCGCGACGAGATCGAGCTGGAGATCGATCTTTGAGCAATTTCCTGAGCGCGCAGGACATTGAACTCATGGAAGTCGCACGCGCCGTCATCCGGCGACGGTATCGCAACGACTGGCAGGAAGTCGGCGCCGCGCTGCGCACCCGGACCGGACGCATCTTCACCGGCGTCAACCTCGATGCCTACCTGGGCCGCATGGCGGTGTGCGCCGAGGCGGTCGCGCTGGGACAGATGGTTACCGAGGTCGGCGAGACCGGCATCGACGTCATCGTTGCGGTCCGTCATCCGCGGACCTCCGAGGCGGATCAAACCATCGCCGTAGTGTCGCCGTGCGGGAGCTGCCGCGAGTTGATCTGGGACTACGATCGCAACGCCCGCGTGATCGTCCCGGGAGAAAATGCTCCCACGGTCGCGTCGATCGGCGAGTTGCTTCCCAACAAGTACACGCGCGGAAAACACGTCTAGAAGGGCTAAACTCGTTGAACGCGAATTCCCGCCGCCTGGTCAGCTCGGAACGCCGTGACGACGACGCGGCGGAGGCGTCGCTGCGGCCGCAGCGGCTTTCCGAGTTCATCGGACAGGCCCAGGCTTGCGCCAATCTCGGCGTGTTCATCGAGGCCGCGCGGGCCCGCAAGGAGGCGCTCGACCATGTGCTGTTCGTCGGCCCCCCGGGCCTCGGCAAGACCACGCTGGCGCAGATCGTCGCGCGCGAGCTTGGCGTCAATTTCCGCGCCACCTCCGGCCCGGTGATCGCCAAGGCCGGCGACCTCGCCGCGCTCCTCACCAATCTGGAGGACCGCGACGTCTTGTTCATCGACGAGATCCACCGGCTCAATCCGGCGGTGGAGGAAATCCTTTATCCGGCCATGGAGGATTTCCAGCTCGACCTGATCATCGGCGAAGGGCCGGCGGCGCGCTCGGTGAAGATCGATCTCGCCCCCTTCACCCTGATCGGCGCGACGACGCGCGCGGGACTGCTCACCACGCCGCTGCGCGACCGGTTCGGCATCCCGATCCGGCTCAATTTCTACACCGTCGAGGAGCTGGAGCTGATCGTCAAACGCGGCGCGCGGGTGCTCGGCATCAGCATCACGGCCGACGGCGGCAACGAGATCGCACGGCGCGCGCGCGGCACGCCGCGCATCGCCGGGCGGCTCTTGCGGCGCATCCGCGACTTCGCGCACGTCAAGCGCGCCGACTCGATCGATCGCAATGTTGCCGACGGCGCGCTGATCGAGCTCGAGGTCGATGCCGCCGGCCTCGATGCCATGGACCGCCGCTATCTTAAGACCGTCGCGGTCAGCTACGGCGGCGGGCCGGTCGGGGTCGAGACGCTCGCCGCGGCGCTGTCCGAACCGCGCGACGCGATCGAGGACATCATCGAGCCGTTCCTGATCCAGCAGGGTTTCTTGCAGCGCACCCCGCGCGGGCGGCTGCTCACGCCGCACGCGTTCCGCCATCTCGGCCTCGCCGAGCCCGCGCGCGATCCCGGGCAGTTCCAGCTGTTCGCACAGGGGGAGAACGACGAACCGTAGACTGTTGCGAAGGAGGACGCGTTGCGCAGGATGGAAGGCGGTTGTCATTGCGGGGCGGTGCGCTTTCGCGTGACCGCCGACCTTGCGCAGGTCACGGAATGCAATTGCTCCATCTGCACCAAGAAGGGCATCCTGCACCTGATCGTGCCTCCCGAGCGGTTCGAATTGCTGAGCGGCAAGGACGGTCTGACCACCTACGCGTTCAACACCAGGACGGCCAAGCACACCTTCTGCCGCGTATGCGGCATCCATCCGTTCTACGTGCCGCGTTCCGACCCGGACAAGATCGACGTCAACGTGCGCTGTCTGGACGACGTCGATCTTGCTGCAATCGCGCCGAAAAAATTCGACGGAAGGAATTGGGAGACGTCCATGCAGAAGGACGTTCCCTGGCGATGAAGGTTTCGTCTCCATGCGACCTGTGATAACGTCCCGCCCATGACAAGCACCACCGAAAAAGCCGCTGCCGCGCTCGAACTCTTGCCCGAAGAAATGCGAGAGCCGGCGGTCGCATACCTGCTCGAACAGGCAGAGAAATATCGCGTCCTCAAGGAACTCGTCGCGGAGGGAATGGACGATGTTGCAAGGGGCCGCGTCTCGGAGTGGAGCTTCGAGGAATTTCTGCGTGAGGCACGCGCCCTGGAGCGAGACCTCAATTCGGAATGAAGGTTCTCGTCTCGGACAAGGCCAAACTGGATCTGTTGCGAATCTATTCGTATCTGTCGCAGCAAAATCGGGATGCTGCAATCGGCGTCATTCGAAGAATTGACGCGAGGCTCGAACAACTCTCGCGGTTTCCTTTCCTCGGCCGCCCGCGGCCAAGTTTGGCGCCAGGACTGCGTAGCCTGATCGCCGGGAGCCACTTGATCTTCTATACCGTGGGGACTGATCAGATAACCGTCGTGCGCGTGATCGACGGACGCATGGACATCGACGAAGAATTCCGCCGATGAGCGCTGGTCCGCACGCGAACCTTTCCGGCGAAATCCGCGACGGGCGGCACGTGCTGCCGGTGCGGGTCTATTACGAGGACACGGATTACACCGGCGTCGTCTACCACGCGAGCTATCTTCGCTTCATGGAGCGCGGGCGCACCGACTACCTGCGCCTCATCGGTGTCGACCACCGCGGCCTGTTCGAGGAGACGGAGAAGGAAGCGCCGGGCTTCCACTTCGCGGTTCGCTCCATGACCATCGAATTCCTCAAATCCGCCCACATGGACGACGTGCTCGAGGTCACGACCACGCCGGAGGAGGTGAAGGGCGCCTCGATTACCCTCCTGCAGCGGGTCACGCGGGGCGGGGAAATCCTGGTCGAGGCGCACGTTCGCGTCGCCTTCCTGTCGGGCGGCAAGGCCCAGCGCATCCCGAAGGCCTTGCGGATCGCCATGCAGGGGGATGCCTGATGTCCGACTGCCCTATGATGGCCTATGATGGAGCGGCGGTTTCCGCCTTGGCCTTGATCGCGGCTTGGTGCATCGCGTCCGCCAGGCGGTGGAACGCGAGATCCATGGCGGTCTTGACGGCGACGAGAAGCACGAATGCGGTGTTCGTGCCGATCAGGAGCGCCAGCCAGGCCCCGAGCATGATCGTCAGCTGCAGCACGGCGATACGGATGTAGAGGCCGAACAGGATCGTTTCTCCCGGCCCGGGCGTGTGGGGAGCGGGCGGCCGCTCCGCGACCCCGAACCACCGGAACAGGTATGGTCTTGCCGTCTCGAACAGGATGGCCGCGCCGCGCCCGATGAACAGCGCAAGAAGCGGCAGCCACAGTCCCGTGCTCACGACGATTTGGTCGATGAAATCGCGAGGCCCATGAATCCTTGGCGCCCAGTCGGCCGAGAAGAACGCCCACAGCAAGATAAAATGCGCGCCCATGAAAATGCCGGCGTGCACGGCGAAGAAGGCGGCCATCGCCGGCGGCAAAACGGTTCGCTTGCCGGACCCAAATCGCGGATCGTCCGGTGCGGCGGGCGGGATCGTGGCAATACGGACGATCGTCCAGAACGCGATGACGCCGGTTTCCAGCCAGTACAGCATGAGCAGGACGAAGGCGTCCCAATGCCAGAAAACCACGCCGATGAGCGGGACCAGGTTGGCGGCCAGCAGGATCCAGGTGGAAGGATGCAGCCGGCGGCCGGTCATCGGTGTCCCTTGCCTCGCCGGGCGGTCCGACCCGCCCCGCCGCCTTGCGGTAACCCATCCTTAACCAAAATCACGCTGGTTAGAGGCGGAAATGGCCGGTCCGGTGCCCTAGTTTGGTCAAATTTCGCGGGACTTCGTACTCGGCCGGCAGCGGCCGGAGTTCTTGGCGAAAAACCTTAAGCTGAGGCAGCGCGTTTTCAGCGTATTGCGGCGGGCATGACCTTTGGTCCCGCGACCAGGCGCCGTCGCGTCGGAGCCGGACGGCCGGAAGGGATACGCCATGGAGGCCGCCACATGACCATATCGCTCTGGGACCTGTTCTGGAACGCGGATAGAATAGTCCAGGCGGTCATGGTCGGCCTGCTGGTCACCTCTGTTTGCGTATGGGCGATCGCCATCGACAAGTTCATGCTGTATGGGCGCACGCGCCGCGCGATGGACCGGTTCGAGCAGGCATTCTGGTCCGGCCAGTCGCTCGAGGAGCTCTACCGCTCGCTGTCCTCGCGGCCGACCCACTCGATGGCCGCGCTCTTTGTCGCAGCCATGCGCGAATGGAAGCGCAGCTTCGAAGGCTCGACCCGCTCCTTCGCCGGCCTGCAAATGCGCATCGAAAAAGTGATGGACGTGACGATCCAGCGCGAGATCGGACGGCTGGAACGTTGGCTGTTGGTATTGGCGACGGTCGGTTCGGCCGGCCCCTTCATCGGCCTGTTCGGCACGGTGTGGGGCATCATGACCAGCTTTCGTGCTATTGCCGGGCAGCAGACCACCTCCCTGGCGGTGGTTGCCCCGGGCATTGCGGAGGCTCTGTTTGCGACGGCAATCGGTCTGGTCGCCGCCATACCGGCGACCATTTTCTATAACAAGTTCGTGTCTGACGTGAACAGGCAGGCGCAACGCCTTGAAGGGTTTGCCGACGAGTTTGCCGCCATCCTGTCACGGCAAATCGACGAGAGGGCATGAGGCGAGGGGCATGGCACTGAACACAGGAGCTGCCGCGGTTGCCGGAAAGCGACGGCATCGCCGCCGCCCCGTCATGTCCGAGATCAATGTGACGCCGATGGTCGACGTGATGCTGGTCTTGCTGATCATCTTCATGGTCTCGGCCCCGCTGCTCACGGTCGGCGTTCCGATCGAGCTGCCGCAGACCCGGGCCAAAACCCTCGAGCAGGATCGCGAGCCGATCCAAGTTACGATCGATTTGAACGGCCAGATATTCCTGCAGAAGACCCAGATCCAACTGGAGGAATTGGTGCCGAAGCTCAAGGCCATCGCCGATGCGCGCAGCGGATTCGATGAGCGTATCGTATTTCGCGGCGACCGCCGGGTGGATTACGGTGTGGCGATGCGGGTGATGGGACGGCTGTCGGCCGCAGGATACCGTCGCATTGCGCTCGTGACGGAGTTCGAGCAAGGCTCCTGACGGAGCAGGGATCGGGATGAGGACAGGTCTCGCCATATCAGCAGTTGGGCACGCCGCCGTGCTGGTTTGGGCGATTGTGACCTTCCCGACCACCCAGCCTGCCATTCCGGCCTTGGATGCGCCGCTGGTCGAAGTCGACCTGGTCGCATCGACGTCGCAGCTCACCGCGGGCGCCAAGAACGCGCCGAAGGCGGAGCAGCCGAAGCCGCTGGTCGAGAAGGTTGCAGAGCCCAAGCCGGCGGAAAATCCGGCGCAGAAAGTGGCGGAGAAGCCCGAGATCGTCACCGCCTCTGCGCCGCCCCCGTCGCCGGAGCCGAAACCGGCGGAGTCGAAGCCGCCGGAGGCTGAGAAGAAGCCGGATCCGAAGTCCGATCCGATCGCCGAGGCGCTGAAGAAAGACGATGCCAAGAAGCCCGAGCCGAAGAAGGAAGAGGCCAAGGTCCCGGTGCCGCCGAAGAAACCGCCGCAGCCCAAGTTCGATCCGAAGCAGATCGAGCAGCGGCTGGCGCTCATCGACAAGCGCGATCCGCAGCGCCGCGTGGCGACCGGCGACACGCTCAACCCCTTGGCCACGCTCGGCGCCTCGACCGGCAGTGCGCCGCGGCTCTCGCAGAACGAAATCGACGCCTTGCGGGCGCGCCTGCGCGATTGCTGGAACCTGCCGGCCGGCGCGGCTGATTCCAAGGACCTCAACGTCGAGGTCAGAATACTTCTGAAGCAGGACGGATCGCTCTCCGCCGAACCGACGGTGCTCAACCGGAGCACCAATCCGTTCTTCCAGGTTGCCGCGGAAAGCGCGTTGCGTGCGGTCCGCACCTGCGCGCCGTTCGACTTCCTTCCCCTTGCGAAATACGAGGCATGGAAGGATATCGAGGTCAATTTCGACCCGCAGTACATGTTCCGCGGCTGATCATCGTCGCCGGGACTTGAAGAGACCCGAACATCATGCACGCGAGCGGCTTTCCCCGTCTTTTGCTGAACCGTCGCGCGCTGCTCGCCGGCGCCGCCGCGAGTGCGGCCATGCTCGCCGCTGCCGCGCGGCACGCGGAGGCCGCGCTCCGTCTGGACGTGACGCAAGGCAATGTCCAGCCGCTGCCAATCGCGCTGCCCGACTTCGTCGGTGGGGCGCCGGCCGACGTGGAGGGCGCGCGCGGGGTGACCCAGGTGATCACCGCCAATCTCAAGCGCTCGGGCCTGTTCGCGCCGATCGACCCCGCCGCCTACATCGAGAAGATCGGCAATATCGATGCGGTGCCGCGCTTCGACGACTGGCGCGTCATCAATGCGCAGGCGCTGGTCACCGGCCGCCTCACGCGCCAGGGCGACGGGCGGCTCAAGGCCGAGTTCCGGCTGTGGGACGTGTTCGCCGGCCAGCAGCTCATGGGCCAGCAGTATTTCACGACGCCGGACAACTGGCGCCGCATCTCCCACATCATCTCGGACGCGATCTACGAGCGGCTCACCGGCGAGAAGGGATACTTCGATACCCGCGTCGTCTTCATCGACGAGACCGGGCCGAAGGAGCGCCGGATCAAGCGGCTCGCCATCATGGACCAGGACGGCGCCGGCGTTCGCTATCTCACCCGCGGCGAAGACCTGGTGCTCACCCCGCGGTTCTCGCCGTCCACCCAGGAGATCACCTACATGTCCTACGGGCAGGGCGATCCGCGGGTGTTCCTGCTCAACATCGAGACCGGCCAGCGCGAGACCGTCGGCAATTTCCCCGGCATGACGTTTGCGCCCCGCTTCTCGCCCGACGGGCAGCGGGTGATCATGAGCCTGCAGCAGGGCGGCAACGCCAACATCTTCGTGATGGACCTGCGATCGAAGACGACCACGCGGCTCACCGACACCGCGGCGATCGACACCGCGCCGTCGTACTCGCCGGACGGCGCCCGCATCTGCTTCGAATCCGACCGCGGCGGCAGCCAGCAGATCTACATCATGGGCGCGGGCGGCGGGCAGGCGCAGCGCGTCAGCTTCGGCGAGGGCTCGTACTCGACCCCGGTGTGGTCGCCGCGCGGCGACTACATCGCCTTCACCAAGCGCGGACGCGGCACCTTCGGCATCGGAGTGATGAAGCCCGACGGCCAGGGCGAGCGCCTGCTGACCGAGGGCTTTCACAACGAGGGGCCGACCTGGGCGCCGAACGGCCGGGTGCTGATGTTCTTCCGCGATCCCGGCGGCAATGCCGGGCCGGGGCTCTACACGGTCGACATCACCGGCCGCAACGAGCAGCGCATTCCGACGCCGAGCTACGCCTCCGATCCGGCCTGGTCGCCGCTGCTGTCGTAGTCGGACGACGGAGGACAGACGACGGAGGACGGACGATTGGGGCCCCTGGGGCGAAAGAATCTGTCGTCCGTCCTCCGTCCTCCGTCGTCTGTCGTCTGATTGCCGCATTCACACGGCATTAACCATTCGAAAGGGTTTCGGCTCTATGTGGCCTTTGAGGGGCCTCCCGCAACGCCGCGTAAAGGTTGACGGAACCTTCGCTTAACGACTTGGGCTGATAACTCCGGGGAAAGGCTAGTCACGTCGAGAAGGGAGCCTTCGGCAATGTCGAGCGTCATGACCATCTTTCGCACCGCCAAGCTGGTGGCCGTCCTGGTGGCGGTCGTCGCCCTCGCGGCTTGCGCCAACAACCCGGCCGGTCAGCAGGCCGGCGTCGCCGGTAACGCCGCCCCCGGCAGCGCCCAGGACTTCGTCGTCAACGTCGGCGACCGGGTGTTCTTCGAGACCGACTCCACCGAGCTGACGCCCAAGGCGCGCATGACCCTCGACAAGCAGGCACAGTGGCTGCAGCACTACAACCGCTACAGCTTCACCATCGAGGGCCACGCCGACGAGCGCGGCACGCGCGAGTACAACATCGCGCTCGGCGCCCGCCGCGCCCAGGTGACCCGCGAGTACCTGACCTCGCGTGGCATCGACGCCAATCGGATGCGCACCATCTCCTACGGCAAGGAGCGGCCGGTCGCCGTGTGCGACGACATCTCCTGCTGGTCGCAGAACCGCCGCGCCGTCACCGTGCTCAACGCGAGCAGCTGAGCCCGCGCTTTCATCGCGTGACCTTCGAACCGGCGCCCCAACGGGCGCCGGTCGCGTTTCATGGCGCCGTGCGCGCATGGTCGCCGGGAGAGGTCGGATTCCCCGGTGAAGCGGAGCGCAGCGAAGGAATCCGGATGATATGATACGCTCTCCGGGTGATCGGTTCGGGCACGCGGAAGCCGCTCGCTCCGCCTCTCCCCTCGCGGCACATCTCCCGGCTATGCCGTCGTGTTTGGCATGGAGTCGCGATGGTACAGTCGACCTGTCCGGCCACCCGGCGCGCTTTGATATTTGTGGTAGTGGTCCAGCCAAAGGACCACTACCATATTTGTCAAAGAATTCTGCTTGAAACCTGCTCCTTTTGAGATGCAGAATTTCACGCATCGCCGGTGGAGGCCCAATGGGCGAAAATGCTGAGCGGCCTTCGGAAGGGCGCCTGCGTCGGCGGCGCATGGAAATCTTCGCGTTCCTGTTCTTGACGGTCGTATTGATGCCGGCGCTCGCCGTGGCAACGGTCGGCACGTACGGCCTGACCGTCTGGATCTACCAAATCATCAACGGGCCTCCGGGGCCGCCTTCCGAGCGGTGATCATATGCACCCGCATCGCCGACAATTCATCAGAGGCCAATGGATCGCCGAGACGGCGGCAACCGCTCGCGCCGCCGATGCGGCGGAAATTGCGAGCGTGCTGGTCCAGACGAGGCCCGAGCGGGTCGCGTCCGTCCAGGTCGCGATCGAAGGAATTGCCGGTGCCGACATTGCCCAGCGCGATGAGCGCGGCAAGCTCGTGGTCGTTCTGGATTCCAGCGCAGGCCGGTCCATCGGCGAAAGTCTCACGCAAATCTCGCTGATGCCTCATGTGCTTTCGGCGACGCTGGTCTTTCACGGAGTGGATACGAACTGAAATCTGTTCGCCAGGGAGGTCGCGTCATGTCTCCAACCGGATTCAGCCGCCGCGATATGCTGAAGCTGGAAGCTGCGGCGCTCGCGGCGGCGGCGGGAGGGATGCCGCTGCCGGCGCAGGCGGCGAACCTTTTTACCGAACGGCCCGACACCCTGCTGAACTGGGACAAGGCGCCGTGCCGGTTTTGCGGCACCGGCTGCAGCGTCATGGTCGCAACCAAGGACAACCGCGTCATCGCCACGCACGGCGATATCAAGTCGGAAGTGAACCGCGGCCTCAATTGCGTGAAGGGCTATTTCCTCTCGAAGATCATGTACGGCAACGACCGGCTGACGCATCCGCTGCTGCGCAAGAGGGACGGCCGCTTCGACAAGAACGGAGATTTCACGCCGGTCGGGTGGAACGAAGCATTCGACGTCATGGCGGAGAAGTTCAAGGCGGCGCTCAAGCAAAAGGGCCCGACCAGCGTCGGCATGTTCGGCTCCGGCCAATGGACCGTCTGGGAAGGCTACGCGGCCGCCAAGCTGTTCAAGGCGGGTTTCCGCTCCAACAACATCGATCCCAACGCACGCCATTGCATGGCTTCGGCGGTGATGGGGTTCATGCGCACCTTCGGCATCGACGAGCCCATGGGTTGCTACGATGACATCGAGGCGGCCGATGCTTTCGTGCTGTGGGGCTCGAACATGGCCGAGATGCATCCGATCCTGTGGACGCGCGTCACCGATCGCCGGCTGAGCGCCCCGCATGTTCGCGTGGCGGTCCTGTCCACGTTCGAGAACCGGTCGTTCGAGCTTGCCGATCTCGGCATCGTCTTCACGCCGCAAACGGATCTCGCCATCCTGAATGCGATCGCGAACCACATCATTGCAACCAAGCGCGTGAACACGGATTTCGTCAGCAAGTACACGACCTTCAAGCGCGGCACCTCCGATATCGGATACGGCCTGCGGCCGGAAACCGACCTTGAGAAGCGCGCCGCGAACCGCACGCGCGCCAACGAATGGGCCGACATCACCTTCGAGGATTACGCGAGGTTCGTGTCGGAATACACGTTCGACAAGGCGTCGAAGCTGTCCGGCGTTCCGGTGAACCGGCTCCAGGAGCTCGCGGAAATCTATGCCGACCCCAAGACCAAGGTGACCAGTTTCTGGACGATGGGATTCAACCAGCACACGCGCGGCGTCTGGTGCAACAATCTCGTCTACAATCTGCATCTGCTGACAGGCAAGATTTCCGAGCCCGGCAACAGCCCGTTCTCGCTCACCGGCCAGCCCTCCGCGTGCGGCACCGCGCGCGAAGTCGGCACCTTCTCGCATCGCCTCCCCGCCGACATGCTGGTGGCCAATAAGGCTCATCGCGACATCGCCGAACGGATCTGGAAATTGCCGGAGGGCACGATCCCGGCGGCGCCCGGCTATCATGCGGTGCTGCAAAACCGCATGCTCCGCGACGGCAAGCTGAACGCCTATTGGGTGCAGGTGAACAACAATATGCAGGCGGCGGCCAACATGAACGAGGAGGGTTATCCCGGCTACCGCAACCCGGAGAACTTCATCGTCGTCTCGGACGCCTATCCGACGGTCACGGCGCTTGCGGCGGACCTTATTCTGCCGACCGCGATGTGGGTCGAGAAGGAGGGGGCTTACGGCAACGCGGAGCGGCGCACGCAATTCTGGTACCAGCTCGTCAAGGCCCCGGGGGAAGCGCGCTCCGATCTCTGGCAGCTGATGGAGTTTTCCAAGCGCTTCAAGGTGGAGGACGTGTGGCCGGCCGAGCTGATCGGCAAGAAGCCGGAGTACCGGGACAAGACCCTGTTCGACATATTGTACGCCAACGGCGAGGTCGACAAGTTTCCGCTCAACCAGCTCGACCCGAAACACGAAAACGACGAATCCAAGGCCTTCGGTTTTTATGTGCAGAAAGGTCTGTTCGAAGAATATGCGAGCTTCGGCCGAGGCCACGGTCACGATCTCGCGCCGTTCGACGACTATCATGAAGCGCGCGGCCTTCGCTGGCCGGTCGTGAACGGCAAGGAGACGCGCTGGCGCTTTCGCGAAGGCAGCGACCCCTACGTCAAGCCGGGCCGCGGCGTGGAATTCTACGGCAATTCCGACGGCAAGGCGCGCATCTTCGCGTTGCCCTACGAGCCGCCGCCGGAAGTGCCCGACAAGACCTACCCCTTCTGGCTGGTGACGGGACGGGTGCTCGAACACTGGCATTCGGGTTCGATGACGCGCCGCGTGCCCGAGCTGTATCGCTCGTTTCCCGACGCCGTCTGTTTCATGCATCCCGACGATGCCGCGGAACTCAAGCTGCGGCGCGGCGCCGAGGTCAAGGTCGAGTCGCGCCGCGGCTTCATCCGTACGCGGGTCGAGACGCGCGGGCGCAATCGGGTGCCGCGCGGCGTCGTTTTCGTCCCGTGGTTCGACGAGGGGCAGCTGATCAATCGCGTGACCCTCGACGCGACCGACCCCATTTCCCTGCAGACCGACTTCAAGAAATGCGCGGTTCGCATCGAACCGGTGGGAGGGGCGTGATGCGTTCTGTTCTTCGCGCGCTGCTTGCCGCGCTGGCCGCCGGCGCGATCGCGGCAACCTCGACCGCGCTCCTCGCCGAAACGTTCTCGGCCTTGCGCGGGCCCGTGCCTCTCGACCAGATCGCGCCTGCGCCGCGCCTGACGCCGCTCGACAATACGTCGGAAAAGCGGGTGCGGAACTATCCCGAGCAGCCGCCGATCATTCCGCACTCCACCGAGGGCTATGAGATCGATCTCAACAGCAACCGTTGCCTGAGCTGCCACGCGCGTTCGCGCACCGGCGACTCCCGCGCGCCGATGGTCAGCATCACCCATTTCATGGATCGCGACGGCCAGTTCCTGGCGACGATCTCGCCGCGCCGTTACTTTTGCGAACAGTGTCACGTGCCGCAGCACGTGGTCAAAGCACCGGTACCGAATACGTTCATGGATATCGATACGCTGCTCGAACGATCGGTGCCGGAGCGGCGCCAATGAGCGCGACGACGCCGTCCCGACCTCCGTGGTGGCGGCGGCTTTACCAATTCGGCCTGGAACTGTGGGGCGTTCTGCGGCGCCCCAGCACCGTGTTCAGCCTGAGCACGCTGGTCCTCGCCGGATTTGGCGCCGGCATCGCGTTCTGGGGCGCCTTCAATACCACCATGGAGCTCCTCAACCGCGAGGTCTTTTGCGTGTCGTGCCATGAGATGCGCGACAACGTCTTCGAAGAGCTCAAACGGACCGTTCATTACAGCAACCGGTCGGGCGTGCGCGCGACCTGTCCGGACTGCCATGTGCCGCACGAGTGGACCAACAAGCTCGCGCGAAAAATGCAGGCGTCCAAGGAAGTTTGGGGCCATCTGTTCGGTTACATCGAGACGCGGGAAAAGTTCGTCGATAAGCGGCTGGAGCTGGCGCTGCACGAATGGGCGCGGATGAAGGCGAACGACTCGCTCGAATGCCGCAATTGCCACAGCGCCCAGTCCATGGATTTGACGAAGCAGAATTCGCGCTCCGCCGAGGCGCACCAGCGCTTTCTCTTCGTGGGCCAGAAGTCCTGCATCGATTGCCACAAGGGGATCGCCCACCGTCTTCCCGACATGCGCGGCGTGCCGGGCTGGCAGTGAGCCCGGGCCTCGAGCCCTGTTTCGTCCGGTTCGCCGGAGGCCTACCGCGAGGGGCAGCGGTAGTACGGCAGCTCCATGCCTTCGATGCCGGGGAAAATCAGGGAAATCCTGTCTTCGCCCAGCACCTTGACGCTGAACTGCACGTTCGAATACATGATGTCCGTCGCGCATGCCGCGAGCATGTGCACTACGCCGTCGGCTTCGTTGGTTTTCGTCACGGTGCAGTTCGCGGTGCGTCCGCGGATTCGGCGTCCTTCGATGATGAACCCGCTGCCGTACATGTCCGAATCCTGCCGGAATGAGGTCTTGCTCCCCTTCGTCGCGAACACCTTGGCGCAGGCGTCCGCGTTGGTCGCCCAAAGGCCGGTCAGATCGACGGCATGGGCGGAGCAGGCGAGAAAGAGATACCCGGCCGGTACGATTGCCGTTCGAGCGACAAGCTGCGCTGGCCTCATTGCATCCTCCTGGTCCTGACGGGCGCAAGTGATCGCATCGCGCAGCAGCATGCGCCTGTTGCAGAAAAACCCTTTGACTTCGATCAACGGGACAGAATAGAGCGCGATATCGATATGATCGAGGGGCCAGGGGCGGACTTTGCGAGTTTCAATCGATGAGAAAATGGATCGAGCGGGCGGCTGCCGTGGTGTTGACCGTTGCCGCCGCCGTCGCCCTGTGGTTCGCCTACCAGACCTATTCCGGTCCCGCCGAGCTCAAGGTCGCGGTCGGCCCCGCCGGAAGCGACGATCACGCATTGCTCACCGGACTTTCGCGCCGGCTTGCGGGCACCAAGGCCCCCGTGCGCCTCAACATCCTGTCGCGCGACGGTCCGATCGAGGCCGCCCGGGCGCTCGATCGCGGCGAGGTCGACCTCGCCGTCATCCGTGGGGACCTTCCCATCCCCGGGTCCGCGCGGGCCGTCGCGGTCCTGGAAAAGAGCGCCGTGGTCATTGTCGCCGCCGAAAAGAACAAGAAAACCA
>WNGA01025044.1_pt1 | contig 14746 bp, 11 predicted proteins | sample 5400061 | NCBI WGS metagenome assembly WNGA01 (sample SAMN13153366, study PRJNA577476) | soil metagenome | isolation source: 100 cm soil or saprolite under grassland replicate 2 | place: USA:California | collected 2016-06-15
GTCGAGCCCACGGTCTTGCGCGACTCCAGGTCTCGATGCGCCTGTGCGGCGTCTTTCAGCGGATAGGTCTGCTTGATCTCGATCTTGACCGCGCCCGAGAGCACCACTCCGAAGAGATCCTTTGCCATCGCCGAGAGATCGGCACGGGCGGCAGCGTAGGTGTTTAGTGTCGGGCGCGTGAAGAACAGCGAGCCCTTCTGTCCGAAGACGCCGAGATCGATCGGACCGACCGAACCTGAGGACTGGCCGAAGCTCACCATCATGCCCTTGGGCTTGAGGCAATCGAGCGATTTCATAAAAGTGTCCTTGCCGACGGAGTCATAGACCACCGGTAGCTTTTGATCGCCAGTGATTTCCTTGACACGCGCCACGAAGTCCTCGCGGGTATAGATCACTGGGTAGTCACAACCGTGTGCCTTAGCGATCCTCGCCTTCTCCTCGCTCCCGACCGTGCCGATGACGGTGGCGCCCAATGACTTCGCCCATTGGCAAGCGATCAGGCCTACCCCGCCCGCCGCGGCGTGGAAGAGGATTGTGTCGCCCTCGGCGACCTTGTGGATCTGTCGGATGAGGTATTGCACGGTCAGGCCTTTGAGCATCATCGCCGCGGCCTGCTGGTCCGAGATACCTTGCGGCAGCGCCACCAGCCGGTCGACCGGCATCACGCGCACCTCGCTGTAGGCCCCTAACGGGCCGCCGGCATACGCGACGCCATCGCCCGCCTTAACGTGGTCGACGCCCGGGCCGACGTCCTCAACGACGCCGGCGGCCTCGGTACCAAGACCGCTGGGCAGCGCCGCGGGATAGAGGCCCGTGCGGATGTAGATGTCCACGAAGTTCACACCGACGGCCGTATGGCGCACGCGCGCCTCGCCGGGGCCTGGCTTGCCAATCGGGACGGGTTCCCACACCAGCACTTCAGGCCCGCCGGATTTATGGAAACGGATAGCGTTGGGCATGTCGCGGCTCCTCTCGGGCATGAGCGGTCATCAACAGGTCACTTGACCTTGAGATTCACCGCAGATGTTTTTCCGCGGTTCTCTTCGATCTCATACTCGATTTGCTGCCCTTCATTGAGCGTGCTCAGTCCAGCGCGCTCGACTGCGGAGATGTGGACGAACACGTCTTTGCCGCCCGCCTGCGGCTGAATAAATCCATAGCCCTTAGTCGGATTGAACCACTTCACCGTGCCGCGCGCCATTGTCGATCTCCCAACTGACGATCCGGCTGATATTATTCTGATTGGCGGCTTGGCCGCCAACGATTTCGTTCCTGCAGCGATCCCGACGAACAAAGCAGTGATACGGCTCGACACCGCGTTGATGCACGCTGGAGAAACCTGCCTAAATGGTCGCCGCGCTAGGGAACCTTCTCCGGGATCCGAACTGGCTCCTTGGGAGCGGGTCCTGTCGGAGCAGGTGTTGGCTTGGGTACCACAACCGGATTGGGCAGGCATCCTTCTCGCAGGGAAGCCACATGTGCGCAGGAACTAATTTCCGGTAACGAACGTTTATCTGGCACGAGCATGCTCTTTAACCGGCGACACTCGGCCGCCAGCTCTCGCTGGTCCTTAGCGGGATAGCAAAGGCCGGGGCGCCGGTTTGTTTGTCCGTGACGGCTCAATCACCCCGAAAACGAGATACAAAAAACGCGGACTCAACGTGCAGGTTCTGAGAACAGCGGACCATTCTGCGTGGCAACAATCGACAGTCGTCCACGTTGAAGCCGGTTAAGCTGCCCCAGAAGGTGCAATTGCTGTCGGCACGCCGAGTTTGAGTAGCCGCAGCCGCGAAGCGATGCCAAGTGCCTCAAACGAGTGCGCGAGATCCTCGCCGCTTTGCGTGAAATGTGCCCAGCCGTCGCAGTGGATCGGAATAATTGTTGCGTCTGGAAAGGCGTGCGCCGTCTCGATCGCATCATTGGTGTTCATGGTGAGATTGAACGGACCTCGAGTGCGGGCCGAGCCGGCGAAAAGGAGGACCACGCCGGGACGAAAGCGGCGCGCCACCTCGGCCACGCCGTCGTACCAGACCGTGTCGCCGGTGATGTAGAGTAGCGGTGTATCGTCAGAAAAGCTCACCACGAAGCCAATCACGTCGCCGGATAAGGGTTCGACGCCGGCCGGGCCGTGTCGCGCAGGAGTGGCTGTGATGCGCAATGTCGCCCCGTCCTGCTTGCTGATCTCCGTGCTGTGCCACGGAGCCAATCCTTCGGCGGGGCTGCCGAGTCGTTGCGCACCGGCAACCGTCGTGAATAGGTGGGGCGCGGCCATTGCGTAAGCTTTGCCAGAGCGATCGAAATTGTCGGCATGCTGGTCGTGGCTGAGAAGAATCGCATCGATCTCCCCGAGTTCTGCTGCCGTGCGCGCCGGGCCGGCAAGCTTCTTCAGAGTGATATGCGGCAGCTTGTATTCCCCCGGAGCGTCGAAGGTCGGATCAGTAAGCAGGCGGAAGCCATTCGCTTCGATGAGTGCCGTCGGGCCGCCGATTAGGGTGATGATTGGTGCGCTCATAGCCCAAACTGTCTCGCCAACGAACGCACAGCCGCGGAGCAACGTTCCTTTGTCTAAAGACTCGCAACCCCTAGGCCGACGTCCACTATAAAAGCTTTGTGCGCCTCTTGAGCGGCAACTAAGGGAAAACACAACAATGACAACGATTACCGTTCCCCGGGGTCAAACCGCAGCAGGCACCGTCGTCGGAGTACATCGCTGAATGAGAGCCCGCGTTTTGCGCCACGGCAAATTCGGTAGCCCGATGTCGCTGATGGGTCGGACTCGGTCATTCGGCGATGTCGGCTCAATCTCCGGTTTGCCCGAAAGCGGCCGTGCGGCGGACACCGGTGGCCGGCTCGAAAGTGCTTGGCGTTCATTGCCGCGTTCGCTTAACGGGATTTATGGAATATCGACCCGTCAGGCGATCGATTTCACTCGGCTTTGATGTTGGCCGCTCGGATCACCTTCGCCCACTTTTCGGTGTCGTCTGCGATGAGCTTCCCGAAGGCGACAGGCGTCAGCGGCAGCGGCGCGCCGCCAAGATCGAGCAGCCGCTGCTTCATCCTGGGATCGGCGAGAGCGGCATTGATCTCCTTGTTGAGCTTTTCGACGATGTCAGTCGGCGTGTTTTTGGGCGCGCCGATTCCCTGCCACCCGCTGGCCTCGTAGCCCGGCACAAAATCGCCCACCGTCGGAATATCCGGCATGGTCTCTAAGCGGTTTGCAGTCGTCACGGCCAGCGCGCGCACCTTTCCGGTCCTGATGTACTCGATCGACGATACCAATCCGGTGAAACAAATTTGCACCTGTCCGGCGAGCAGGTCAGTGAGAGCAGGCGCGTCGCCGCGATAGGGCACGTGGATCATGTTGACGCCGGCCATTATCTTGAATAGCTCGCCGGATAGATGCTGGGGTGCCCCATTGCCTGCTGACGCCATGTTGATCTTGCCTGGATTGGCTTTGGCATACGCAATGAACTCACGAACCGTCTTGGCTGGAAAAGACGGATGTACCGCCATGACGTAGGTCGAGCGGGTGATGCCCGCGATCGGCGCAATGTCCTGGATGACATTGAAATTGAGCTTGTTGTAGAGCGTCGCGTTGATCGCAGCCGGGGTGCTGGTTTGGAGCAGCGTATAGCCGTCCGGTGGTGCGCGCACGACCGCCTCGGTAGCGATATTGGTGCCGGCCCCTGGCCGGTTCTCGATGACGAATGGCTGGCCGAGTCGTTCCGAGAGCGATTGTGCCACCAGGCGCGCGAGGACATCGCTTCCGCCGCCCGCGGGAAAGCCGACGATCCAACGCACCGGACGCGAAGGATAGGCTTGCGCCCTCGCGAAACGCGACACGGCCGGCAGCGCGGCAGTACCCGCGGCGAGATGCAGAAATTGCCTTCGGTGGGGAAGTTTCATTTTGAACCTCCCTCTCATCATTCGATCACCTCGTCGGCAAGGCCACTCACCGGCAGCGGCACAGTGAGCCCGAGCGCCCTGGCGGTTTTCAGATTGATGGTCAGCGCATATTTGTCCGCCCGCTGGATCGGCAGGTCCCCCGGCTTGGCGCCCTTGAGGATGCGGTCCACGTAGGAGGCCGCAAGCCGGAGCTGGTTGGTCATGTTGATATCGGCCCCGTACGACATCAGGCCGCCCTCCCTGGCGAATTGGCTTTGTGCGGAGATCGACGGTAGGCGATGGCGAGCCGCCAGCTCCGCGATCAGCCGGTAGCGCAACAAGATGAAGCTGTCGGTCGGCAGGATCAGCCCGCCGTTCGGCGCACCCGCGAAGCTCTCGATCGCGGCTTCGATGTCGGCAGTCGCGCGCACTGGCACGGCGACGGACTGCACCCCGAGGGAGGGCGCCGCTGCCTCGATCGAGCGCATGAAGAATTGCGACTGTGGCGAGGTCTCGGGATTGAACATAAGGGCGACGCGGGCCAGGCCGGGGGCGACCTCCTTGAGCAGGTCGAGCCATTTGCTGCCGATCGCGAACTCGTACATGCTGAACCCGGTGATGTTGCCGCCGGGCTTCGTCATATTGGCGACGAAGCCCTGCGCGACCGGGTCGGAAACCTGCACGAACACCACCGGGATGGTGCTGGTGGCCTCGCGGATGGCCTTCAGGTTGTTGGTGGACGACGCCAGGATTACGTCCGGCATCAGCCCGATCAGCTGGGCCGCATAAATGCGAGCAAGCGCCGCATCGCCCGCGCTCCAGCGCACATCGACGCGGATGTTCTCGCCTTCGATCCAGCCCAACTGGTGCAGCGCCGCCGCGAACGCCGCGAGATACGACTGATAGGTCGCGTCGGTCGCGGCACTATTCATCAGCACGCCGAGGCGCTTCGCTCGGTCCGGCTGCTGCGCCCGCACCGCGAGCGGCCACGCTGCCACGCCGCCGAGCGTGGCTAAGAACTTTCGTCGTCCGATGTAGCTTGCCACGTGACCCTCCGGTTGGGGGTCATTCATGCAATGGAGGGATGATATCACGCTTCCATCGCGCGGTCAGTGACTAAGGCCGATAGGCAAGTCGAATAACGCCTACGAATGACCGCTCAGGGTCCACTCGGTCATTCCGCGATGTCTACTCGATGTCCGCTTTGGATCACTTTGCGGACTCAAGTCGGACATTTCCCTAACCGAGAAGTGCCATAAGGCGACATATGCACCGCAGCAAACAGCCTGCTGGTCGGGGTGAAGCTGCTGGCTTTGCGTTGGCGCCATCGCGGTCGGCCCCGATGCATGACAGCGCTTGCGCCGGCGCAAGACGAGTGGCCGCAAAGTCACAGTCGCAAGAAATCGGCGCCGCGCGACTGGAAAAACATTGCCACGAACTTGGATGGGTCCGCACTGTCGCAAGAGCGAGCCGGTCTGCGTTGAGGGGAATCTCCGCAGGGGGGGCGAGCCGCATGCGCGCATATTTGTTGGCGACAACGGCGTCCGTGGCGTTGCTCACGGCGACGGCTCATGGGCAGGATGCGACATGGCAGGGCGGGCAAGATTTCAACGACCCCGGGAACTGGTCGCCGCCGGTGGTGCCGACCGGCACCGCATTCTTCGGCCCAGCGGCATCGACCTCCCTTTTTTTCTTGCAGACTACCAACGTCGGCGGATTTACGTTCAATGCCGGGGCGCCAAACTATTCTTTCAATTTTAATGTTCCAGGCGGGCCAAACAACCTGACGTTCACCGGAGCCGGCATCCTCAACAATTCTTCTGGTGTCCCGACATTTTCGCTGACCGAAAACAATGCGCTATTGTCATTTCGCAATAGCAGCACGGCCGCTAACGCCGCCATCAATATTGATCGCCGCGTTGCTGTTCCCGGCACGCAACCACCCACGCTGATGTTCAACGACACGAGCACGGCAGGTGCCGCGAACATTAGCAACCAGCGGGGTATCATCGATTTCAATGGTAATAGCTCGGCGGGGACCGCAACCATCTTCAGCGCCATCTTGGCACAGGTAAACTTCAATGATTCTAGCTCGGCAGGCAGGGCGACCATCACCAATGGCTTCGCGGGACAGGTAACCTTCAATGATTCCAGCTCGGCAGGCAGCGCCAACATCACCAATAACTCCTCGTTGCTATTCGGGGACTCGAGTTCGGCAGGCAGCGCCAACATCACCAATAACGGTCGGTTGGGATTTGTGGCCTCGAGCTCTGCCGGGAACGCCATCGTGCATACGATCAACGGTGGACTGACGGAGTTCCAACTAAATGCTTCGGGAGGTCAGGCGCGCTTCATCACCGATGCCGGGGGCACCTTCGACATTGAGTCCCAATCGGGCCTTAACCCGGTCACGGTCGGCTCCATCGAAGGCACCGGCACTTATCAGCTCGGCGGCCGCCAGCTCATCACCGGGACCAACGATCTCTCCACGACGGTCAGCGGCGAGATTACCGGCACGGGCGGCTCGCTGGTCAAGACTGGCAGCGGAACGCTGACGTTGACGGGCAGCAACAGCTATACCGGCCAGACGATCGTCCAGAACGGCACACTCGTCGTGGACGGCTCGATTGCCAAGTCGAGTCTAACGACCGTCAAAGGGGGGGCGCTTCTCCGCGGCAGCGGCACGGTAGGATCCACCATCATCGCTTCCTTCGGCAACCTGGCGCCTGGCCCGAGCGAAACGCCCGGCGCAATGACGGTCGCAGGCAATCTCGCGTTGCAAACCGGCGCGCTATATATCGTGCAGGTCAATCCCACGGCGGCCTCGACGACCAATATCACTGGCACCGCCGCGCTTACCGGCATCGTGGGAGCCAACTTTGCGCCGGGCAGCTATACCCGGCGCAGCTACACCATTTTGTCGGCCGCCGAAGGGGTCTACCCGTCGGTTTCCAGGCAAGCCTGAGCTATACCGACAAGACTGTTGTGCTCGATCTGACAGCCCAGCTGGCCCAGCAGCCTGGGCCATTTGGGACATCAGGGCCGTCCACGGCCTTGACCGTCAATCAGCTCAATGTCGCGAGCGCGATCAACAACTTCTTCAACGCCGGTGGCGCGCTGCCGCCTGCGTTTGTGCCGCTGTTCGGCCTTACCGGCAGCAATCTCACCCGTAGCCTGGATCAGCTCCACGGCGAGGCCGCAACCGGCGCGCAGAAGGTCGGCTTCCAGCTCACCGATCAGTTTCTCAACCTCATGCTTGATCCCTTCGTAGATGGCCGCAGCGGGATCGGCGGCGCCGACCATCCGGCACTCGGCTTTGCGCCCGAGCGCGAAACCATGCCGCCCGACATCGCCCACGCCTATGCCGCGGTGCTGAAGGCGCCGCCCAAGCCGGTGCCGGTCTATGAGCCGCGCTGGACGGTGTGGGGTGGCGCCTATGGCGGCAGTAACCGCACCAGCGGCGACCTCGCAGTGATCGGCAGCCATGACTTGTCCGCAAGCACAGCAGGCTTTGCCGGCGGCTTTGACTATCGTCTCACGCCAGACAGTGTGGTGGGTTTCGCGCTCGCCGGCGCCGGCACCGATTGGAGCCACTCGCAAGGGCTTGGCGGCGGCAAGAGCGATGCTTTCCAGGCTGGCGTCTACGGTGCGACAAAATCCGGCCCGGCTTACCTTGCCGCGGCCTTTGCCTTCGCCAATCACTGGATGTCGACCGATCGGTTCGCCGTGGGTGACCATCTGACTGCCAACTTCAATGCGCAGAGTTATGGCGGGCGCCTGGAAGGCGGCTATCGCTTCGGGATGCCTTACGGTGGGATCACGCCCTACGCCGCGATCCAGGCGCAGAACTTCCACACGCCCGGCTACACCGAGACCGGGTTGATCCCCAGCGGCTTTGCGCTCGCCTTCGGCTCACGCGACGCGACCGACACCAGGAGCGAGTTGGGCGCGCGCTTCGACCGGGTTCTGGCGATCTATTCCAATGCGGTGCTGGCGTTGCGCGGGCGCGTTGCCTGGGCGCACGACTGGGTGAGTGATCCGACGCTGCTGCCGGTGTTCCAGACGCTGCCCGGCGCGAGTTTCATCGTCAACGGCGCAACCCCGGCGCAGAACTCAGCGCTCACCTCGGCAGGTGCCGAGCTTAGGCTCGCCAACGGGATGACGCTGCTCGCCAAGTTCGACGGCGAGTTTGCCTCACACTCGTCGACCTACGCCGGCACGGGGACCTTCCGCTATCGGTGGTAGCGTGGCGGGAGAGCCTGCTTGGTTAGGACCACGGCCTTTAAGGTCCGCTGCGGGTCAAAACCGGTAAGTCTGGGAGTGAGCAAATGTTTTCCGGTCTGCCCCCGAAAGCGGACCTCCGATCTGCGCGTTAATGAGTACACGGCGGGGTCGGCCGCAGATCTACTGCTCCGCATCACACCGGCGGCGCGCCTACGAGTTGTGCCGCGCACAAGCGCAGCTGCAAGCAAGCGTCCCCCAGCTCCTGCTCGGCCGCGACGTCCACGCCATGCAGACCAAGGCCGGTATCGAGCGCGCCGTCCTGTATGTCTTGCGCAAGCTTGGCTTCCTGGAGGGAGCATCGAAGGGCCGGCCGCCACTGCGGATTGTCGAGAAGGAGACCAAGGATTGAAGGCAGATGTCTCCATGGAGACGAACGGCTATTGGGCTATTGGGCCATTAGTGCACTCCACCGCAGCGCGCCCGTTGCAGCTCCTCGCGAAATGCAGCGGCCTCGCACTCACGGATCTTCACAGTCTTCGATTGCCTGTCTTCGGCGCCAGGGTCCGAACGGCTAATAGTTTATTGGCTTATAAGCCGAGCGCCGGATTCGGCTGTCGGTGTTGTCCTCTTTAGAAATTTCCAAAGAGAGCGCGCCAGCACCACGCTCACAAATCATTAGACTATCGAACTATCGGTCAATCGAACTATCGAACTAATAGACCGCCACCCGGTTGCGGGATTTTGTGCAAAATCGCCTTGAGCAGCACCGGCAGGAGCAGGGGAATTATTCTGTCGACCTCGTTGATATTTTTGTTAGCCTGTTGGCCTATTAGGGCGTGTACTCATTAAATTAAATGCGTAGGCTGTCCAAAAAATGCACCCGGCGTCCGTGTTGACTTCCCTCCTTTGAAACTAGAAGGTTCCAAGTTCCTCTCATACGACGGCGGCAGAAGATCGCCTGAGCATCAAGCGCAATCTGTACACGTCGTTTGCCTAGCGCCGTTGTCGGGTCATGTTCCCAGATACAGCAAGGCTGCGCCGGTTGCTGCCCCGACTGCAAACAAAACTAAAACCGTCCTTGCCGTCGCGCTAGCAGCGGCCGCGAACCATGGTCTCAATTTGCTCTCGGGCTGTTGTTCGCTCGGTTCGCTTGATTTGAGATAAGCTTCGATCCCATTCAGGTGCCTATCGAATGCGATCATCTGCGATCTTAGGAGGCGCATGTCATCGATCAGGCGATCGAGCTTGATTTCGATCACATTGGGGCTGCTCACGGTCATCGGTGCTACCTTTCGTTCGCTTCCCTGAGCAGGCGGCAGGACAACGCCGCGAATGCCCACTTGAGCCAATTCCCCGCCTTTTTGGCACGGCGACCCAGGCCGCACACAGCTTAATTTTTTGGACTCGTTGCGATATCGCGGTTTCAAAGTCGCGCATCGAGCAGACAACCATTCGCGGTGGTCTTCTCGCCTGGTGGCGACGGCGGCAGAAAATCGCCTGAAGCAGCCCGCGCAACCCTCACACGTCGTTGCAGCACTCAGCGAGCCCAACAATCGCGATTTATGAGTACACGGCCTAATAGACCACCACCGACTGCGGAATTTTCGGCGGGCGGCAGTCTTGCGCACGCAGACACCACCACGAACTCGGTAAAACCCGCGTCGCACAATTCGCGGACGTTCACAGCCATATTGTCCGGCTGCTGGATAGGCGCGATCGGCACGGCCTTTGCCCATGACGCGAGGAATGCCGGTAGTTGATCGTCGCCTCTGCATGATTAGTTAACCGGGAGATTGTCCGCATAGTGCATTAAGGTAATTGTTCATCGCGTCCTGAACGGAGTTGGCTTGCATTTCTGGGCGCGCTCTGCCGTATTCTCGGAGATAGTTCGCAAGCTGCCTACTTGTCAGTCGGCTTCTCGTGATGCATTGGCTGTAATGCTGTGCCGTCCTCTGGGCGGGCTCCGTTGCAGCCATCGCAAGCGTGTCAAGCAAACCGGATATATACGCAATGCGATCTTCATCCTGTAATCGTGTCCACTGGGAGAACGTGTAATAGAGGCGGTCCTCCGCGTTCGCTGACCACGATAACAGCAGCAACACTGCGGCAAATTTGAACACAGGAGCCTCTCCGCTGAGGGAGGCTGGAGGGGCGGCGTCATTCACGCTGGAATCGCCGCCTGCAAATCGGGCACGACAATTTTATCATGGCCCGGCGGGCATTGAACGTGAAATCCATGGGGAGGGAGCACCATCTTCGATGTCTCCAGCCCTGCAACAAGCCCCTGCGTCTCCGAGCGCTGAGGAGCGCGCGGTCGAAAAGGTTCGAGCGAGGCAGGATAGATGCTTTAGTAAGGGGGGGTTCAAGGGAAGCCGTGCTACCTCACATCGACGCGCAGGTGGCGACCCGCATCGACATCGGCGCAGCTGCGACATCAGCGCGTTTCTCCAGTGGTGGCGTTCGCGCTTGCGTTGCTGCTCTCTCGAGGCGTTGCCGCATCGGCGATCGCATCCGCGAGGGCTTTGGCGAAACAATTATAGCTCCAGTCGTTCATGTGCAGTCCGTCGGGCGAAAGGAATGCCTCGAATGGCATACCATCGATGTCGTGCCAGTGCCGCATGAGAGCAAAGCGGTGAAACACGTCGACGTTCTCTTGCGCGGCAACGCTCGAAATCAGATCAACCATGTCTTCGATTTCAGGCTTGGCGATCACCTTTGGCGCGAATTGCGGATCAATCAAAACGACGTCGGCACCGATCGCCTTCATTCGCCTTATACCGTCTCGGATCAAGGAGGTGGATTTCGAATGCTCATAGCCTCGGAGTACGGCGTTGGTGCCTACCTGCCAGAGCACCAGGTCTGGACGCTCAGCGGAGACACTCTCGTCGAAGCGGGCGAGCATGTCGACGGCACGTTCGCCGCTGATGCCGCGGTTTAGGACCATGATCGGCTGAGTTTGGAACCGCTGCGCAAGCTCGACCATAAGCCGACTCGGATAGGTCGTCTCGACTGAGCTTGCACCTGCACCCGCTGTCGACGATGAGCCCAGGGCAACGATCATGATGAGCTTGCGGGATGCTAAGCGGCGCGCGGTCCGCCTCAGCGGCAGATCGAGTCGGGTGAGATCGGCGGGCGCGACACAGTGCGCCGCACTCGATTCTGCGGCCACGGCCATCGGTGCGATTGCAAACAGACTCACCAGCGCAAGTGCGCCAGCCACCAAAACCGAGCAAATCCCATGTCGCATGCAGGCTCTGCCACACCAATAGGGACAGTCCGAGCGCCTACAATTCGCATCTATAACGGATTGCTACCGTCAAAGTTCACCGGTGATCTGAAGGCCCCAGCGCGGACGACGCAAGGTTGACCGCACGTTTACTGGGTGGAACCGTCGCACGAACAAATCTTTACCGAAATTTAATCTGGCGCCAGGCGCGGGCGGGATAAACGCCAGGAACTCGTGGACCGAGTCGGGAGTTCCTTCGCAAATTAATTTTTTCACTGCGTTGCTCCGTTCCGCGTAGCGGCGTCCGGGAGAAATGCGCATGGCCCTGACCGATGTCACCGCCTTTCAACTTTCTCCTGCTGAACATCAGGTGCAGCTCCGCCGCGCCGTTATCGCGTCCACCATCGGCACCGCCATCGAATGGTATGATTTCTTTCTCTACAGCACCGTCACCGGCCTCGTCTTCGCCAAGCTGTTCTTCCCGAACTCGGACCCCTGGGTCGGAACGCTCGAGGCCTTTGCCATCTATGCCGTGGGCTTCGTCGCGCGGCCGGTAGGTGCGGCGATCTTCGGCCATTACGGCGATCGCATCGGCCGAAAGTCGACTCTGATCGCGACGCTGCTGCTCATGGGCCTGGCCACTTTCGCGGTGGCGCTGGTGCCGACCTATGAGCAGATCGGCATCTGGGGCGCGGTCATCCTCACCATCCTGCGTTTCATCCAGGGGATCGGCGTCGGTGGCGAGTGGGGTGGCTCGGTGCTGATGTCGATGGAATGGGCTCGCACCAATCATTCCCGCGGCTTCATCGCCTCCTGGCCGCAATTCGGCGTGCCCTGCGGGCTTTTCCTCGCCAACCTCGCCGTCCTCGCGTTTAGCCAGATGTCCGGAGAGCAATTCCTCGCGTGGGGCTGGCGGATACCGTTCCTTCTAAGCCTCCTCCTCGTCGGGGTCGGGCTCTATATCCGACTCGGCATTTTCGAGACGCCGGTCTTCGCTAAACTCCTCGCCGAGCGCAAAGTCGAGCGTACTCCGATACTGGAAGTCATCAAGCACCACCCGAAGGAGATCATATTATCCGCGTTCGCCCGTATGGCCGAGCAGGCGCCGTTCTATATCTTCACCGCCTTCATCTTCTCCTATGGCACCGGCACCCTGCATGTATCGCGCGACTTCCTGCTCACCGCGGTGCTCGTGGCGTCGGTCTTGTCCTTCTTCTCGATCCCATTCTTCGGCCATTTGTCCGACCGCATCGGACGAAAGAACATGTACATGATCGGCGCGGTCGTGACCGGCATCTTCGGCTTCGTGTACTTCGGCATGCTGAACACCGGCGTCACAGCGATCATTTTCCTTGCGATCGTGTTGTCGCTTATCCCGCACGATATGATGTACGGTCCGCAGGCCGCATTGATCGCGGAAAGCTTTACTGGTCGGCTGCGCTACAGCGGCTCCTCGCTGGGCTATCAGCTCGCTTCCGTTATCGCCGGCGGCCCGGCGCCGCTGATCGCCACTTGGCTTTTCGGCGCCTATCACACCTCGTATGCGATCGCCATTTACATCGGGATTTGCGCGGTGCTCAGCCTGATCGCAACCGCGTTCATGACCGATTACACTGGCAAGGACATCGGGGGCGAGTATCACGCTTGAGTTGTCAAGTCCCGTGCCCTGTTCGCCCGAATTCGGCATTTAGGTTGGCCTCTCGCTCGCTCAAGTCGAATAAATCGGCACTAACAGGCCGTGGGCATGCACCGCTGGATCTGGCGGATCGCGTCCACCATATTCTGGCCCTGCGAGACCACGACATCCACCTGCCGCAACTTCGCGACGATCTCTTCAGGCTTGTATCGCTTCCTTGCCATTCCGGTCCTCCTTGATGTCAAAGACATACCTCAAGTCGGACCACTTCAATGGGGGTGGATCAAGCGAAAGCAAGGCGTGCCGCCGCAATGTGTTCGCGTCGCCGGCGGAATTCATCGATTGCAGAATATAATTTTCAGCACAGACAACTTACTTACCGCGCACGGCGTCCTTCAGACCACCCACGGCGTTCCGTACTTTTCCTTTCACCTGGTCGGCTTTGCCTTTAGCTTGGGTTTTTTTGTCCCCGGTGGCTTTCGGTACTCGAACAAATGAAAAGGCTTTAAAGTTCCAGACGCGCGCGCCTGCCGACGATTCACGGCCAAGGGGACAAATGTGGAAGCGGGAGGTCTGATGTCCTATGGGGCAAGCTTCCCAGACCTGTACCGACGCGCCTCCCTTGCGACGCCGCGTTCTGGACGACAGTCGTTGCCGTGCCGGGGACCACCATCAGCCCCTATTTGTTTTTCAGGCAGGCAGCGCAGGAGGTCGAGGGCATCCGGGTCGAGCCGGAACGCAAGCAGCGGACCTTGAGTTCGTTCCAGCGGCGTTCGAAGGCGCACGTTCGTGCCATCGGAGAGGCCGGCGCGGCGCTCGGCGCGCAACCGGCTGTTCTCGAGTTCAAGGTCCTTCGGGCGCTTCACCTGCCGCGCTTCGGTTGCTTGCCAACAGTGATGCAATTCATCTGATGCGGGTCGGCGCCCCCAGGTATCGGCCACTCTGCCGGCCTCGTCCCGTCGCGGCTGAGGGATCAATATCGCTCGTGTTGAGTTGAACGGACGGCGTGCGTGTCTGAGGAGATTTCAAAAATGCAAAAGCACGTTCTGGTGCTCATGACCTCTGCAGTTGTTCTGGCGTGTGGCGCTATCGCTGCCAGTGCGGAGCAGATTCCTGATGTTCCGACGATACAGCAGCAGCAGCCACAAATCCTGCAGCAGCGACAGGAGCGTCAGCTAGGGGGCGCTCAAACTCCGCGGCGCGGCATTGAAGATGATCTCGAGGAGGATGGTGGGATGGCGGGCTGGCGTTATGGGCGTGGTTGGAGGCACCAACAGGACTGGGTCGAGGAACCATGGGCCCCGGCATGATGGGGCGAGGGGGCATGATGGGTCCCGGGAGCATGGGTCACGGCATGATGATGCGGATGCTTTTCGCTATGATGGACAGTGACGGTGACGGGACCATCTCATTGCAGGAGTTCCAGGCGGCTCACGAGCGCATCTTCAGGGCAATGGACGCCAACAAAGATGGCCACCTCACCTTAGAGGAGATCCAGACCTTCATGCATGAAACCAGACGATCGGTTCCGCCGCAGTAAGGGTATTTTCCTCCAGCCTAGCGCTAATGGCATGGTCCAGCCGTGCTCCGGCCCCGCGCAGCAAGGGAAGCTGGCAAGGGGCACCAAAGACGAGGAGAGGTATAACACTTATGCGATCGGCATCCGTCATCGCTTTGATATGCTACATGGCGCTCGCCGGATCGATGTCCGGTTCGACGCAACCTTCCGACACGTTGCAGGCGCCGTCCGCCTTCGCAGCGATCTCCGATCCATC
>WNGA01007828.1_pt1 | contig 14745 bp, 11 predicted proteins | sample 5400061 | NCBI WGS metagenome assembly WNGA01 (sample SAMN13153366, study PRJNA577476) | soil metagenome | isolation source: 100 cm soil or saprolite under grassland replicate 2 | place: USA:California | collected 2016-06-15
CAGCTACTCGTCTACCACTTCATGTTCGGCCCGACCGTCGACGGCTGGCCTGATGCGGGCTGTCCAGGCTGCTCGTACACGGCGGACAGCCTCGACGGCGCCGTCGTCCATCTTCCGCCGCGGGGCGTGACCTTCGTCGCCGTTTCCCGTGCCCCGCTCGAGAACCTGCAGGCCTACAGGCGCCGGATGGGCTGGAGCTTTCTGTGGGTCTCGGCCGGCGGGACCGACTTCAACCTCGACTTCGCCGTCTTCACCGAGGAGGGACGGAGGACCGGCACCGGCTTCAACTTCGGGACGCCGAAGCACGCCGCGGAGATCGACCTCCGCCGCGACGAGCTCCACGGCCTGAGCGCCTTCGCGCTCGAGGACGGGGTCGTCTACCACACCTACTCGTGCTACGACCGCGGCACCGATGTCCTGAACGCCACCTGGCAGCTGCTCGACCGCACGCCCAAGGGGCGCGGCGACGACCCCGAGGGCTGGCCGCGCCGACGCGACGAATACGAATGATCGAGAGGAGCGCCATGAACCTTCCCCAGGTTGTCTCCGAGACGGAATGGCAGGCAGCGCAGGAGGCGCTCCTTGCCGAGGAAAAGGAAGCCACGCGGGCACGCGACGCGCTCGCCGCCAAGCGTCGCAGGCTGCCGATGGTCCGGATCGACAAGGAGTACGTCTTCGACGGGCCGGCCGGCAAGGCGAGCCTGCTCGAACTCTTCGAGGGGCGCAGGCAGCTGCTCCTCTACCACTTCATGTTCGGGCCGAATCAGGGCGCGGGCTGCGACGGCTGCTCGATGTTCGTCGACCAGATCGGCGACCTCGCCCACCTGCACGCCCGCGACACGTCCTTTGCGCTCGTGTCCCGCGCCCCGATGACGAAGATCGAGGCGTACCGAAAGCGGATGGGCTGGACGGTCCCGTGGTACTCGTCGTTCGAGAGCGACTTCAACGTCGACTTCGGCGTCGGGCCGGAAACGCCGCAGTCGGACGTCTACCAGGACGGCGAGACGTTCGGCCTCAGCGTCTTCCTGCGCGACGGCGACAGCGTCTTTCGTAGCTACTTCACGACGCACCGCGGCGTTGAGGCGCTCGGCAGTGCGTGGACCTTCCTCGACCTGACACCGCTCGGCCGCCAGGAGGAGTGGGAGGACTCACCCGCCGGGTACCCGCAGACAAAGCCGTACGAGTGGTGGCGCCGCCACGACGAATACGAGGGCAAAAGCGCAGACTGAGTCGCGTGAGGTCCCCGGGTCTCCCGCGCTATCGAGGAGCGTCGCGCTGAGTCAGGCATTCTCAGCCGAGCTCCGCTCGTAGCCCGGCTGCCAGGTGTCGCCCTTGAGATCCGGGGAGTGGGAGGGTGTCGTTCGCCTCGATCGAGACGGCAAAGCACCTCGCCGCAATCGAAAGGCGAGACATCAACCCCTGGGCCGCGGAACGACGGGCGCCCGCGCCGGTTAGTCCGTAGACGCGAGCGGCTAGACTCAACGGCATGATCCAGTTCCGCTCATCGAGTACGTCTGCCTAGCCCGCCAACGAGCGGGCCAGACGCATAACTCGGAGCGGCAAGCCGATAGTTGGCGACGGCACCCGGTTGCTAGCCGGGGGAGCCTACGGGCCTTGTGGGATCGTCCCCCACCCGCTCCGCCTCGGAGGGACAAGCCGACGGTCGGCGACGGCACCTGTCTCGAAAACAGGCGAGGCGCAAGCCCTTGGGGGTTCGATCCCCTCTCCCTCCGCCAATCGAGCGAACGCCGACGGGTTCAAGCCCCGTCTGAGGAGTGGCCACACATGATCGAGCCAAGCAAGAGAAACGGCAGCGCAACGCGCTCTATGCACTGCGATACAAGCAACGGAAATGCAAGGACTGCGGCCATCGCTCAGCACGCCGCGGGAACTGCCGCCTCTGCGGCGGACAGATGAAGTAGCGAAAACGGTGGCGCTAGCGCCGACCCCAGCCCGGATCAGGCTTCGTCTGTCACGCTTGCCGGGTCCGCCTGGGCGAGCGTCGCCGTCCAGCTTGCGAGGAGGTTCAGCGCCTCCTCGGACTTCGAGCCGACCTCGGCGGTGTAGACGAAGATCATCAGGCCTTCGTCGGCTGACAGTTGCATCGTCTCGAAGGTCAGGCTGAGGTCGCCGACGACGGGGTGATGGAAGCGCTTGGCGCCGGTGTCGTGGAAGCGGACGTTGTGCGCGGCCCATCGGGTGCGGAAGGTCTCGCTTTGCATCGAAAGCTCTCCGACGAGGTCTGAGAGGCCACGGTCGCGTGGGTCGCGGCCGGCCTCGGATCGTAGGATTGCGACGGCGTCGGTCGCAACCTGCTCCCAGTCGACGTAGAAGTCGGTCGCGCGAGGGTCGAGGAAGATGAAGCGCGCCGAGTTCGCAGGCCCGTGCGGGCTGTCGAAATGCTGCGAGTAGAAGGCGTACCCGAGCCGGTTGGCGGCGAGGATGTCCATGCGGCCGTTTCGAACGAACGCCGGCGCTGCCGTCATCGCGTCGAGGATGCGCTGCACGCTCGGCCGCACCCGCTGCGATGCCGGGCGGCGACGCCTTCGAGGCGTCGCGTGCGCTCCACGTGCGAGGTCGAACAGGTGTGCTCGCTCGGCCTCGTCGAGCTGAAGCGCACGAGCGAGCGCTTCCAGAACGGTCTCCGAAGCGCCCGTCACATTGCCGCGCTCGAGGCGCGTGTAGTAATCGACGCTGACCCCGGCGAGGAGCGCGACTTCCTCCCGGCGGAGCCCTGGAACACGCCGCTTACCGCCGAAGGTCCGCAGACCCGACTGCTCCGGCGTGATCTTGGCTCGCCTGGAGGTCAGGAACTCGCGGATCTCGTTCCTCGTGTCCACAGGACGAGGGTAACTCCGCGCCGCTCAGGCTGAGGGGGCCTGCCAATACCTGGATCAACAGGGACGGTCACTTGGCGCCGGCGCGTGCTTCAGTGATGCCACGGCCCGTCCCGACGCGAAAGGAGACCCCCAGCGTGCGCGCAACCGTCATGTAAGGCGCCGGCGACGTCCGAGTCAAGACCGTCCCCGACGCCGGCCTCATCGAGCGCACCGACGCCCTCGTCACCGTCACGCGCGCCTGCATCTGCGGCAGCGATCTTTGGCCCTACAACCAGATGGAGCACACCGAGACCGGCCAGCGGATGGGACACGAGTTCATCGGCATCGTCGATGCTGTCGGCAGCGACGTCCGCACCGTCAAGGTCGGCGACCTCGTCGTCGCGCCGTTCGCGTGGTCCGACGGCACGTGCGTCTTCTGCCAGGAAGGGCTGCACACCTCATGCCTTCATGGCGGCTGGTGGGCCCGGGACGGCATCGACGGCGGGCAAGGCGAGGCCGTGCGTGTTCCCCAAGCCGACGGGACGCTCGTCATCCTGCCGGTCGGGAAAGACGACGCCCTGATGCCGTCGCTTCTCACCCTTTCCGACGTGATGGGAACAGGCCACCACGCGGCGCTCGCCGCGAGGGTCGGCCCTGGGAAGACCGTCGCTGTCGTCGGCGACGGCGCCGTCGGCCTGTGCGGCGTGATCGCCGCCAAGCGGCTCGGCGCCGAGCAGATCATCATCCTCGGCCGTCACCCCGACCGGATCGCGCTCGCCAAGGAGTTCGGAGCAACGGACGTCGTCAGCGAGCGCGGCGACGACGCGGTCGAACGCGTCCGCGAACTCACCAACGGCTTCGGCGCCCACTCCGTCCTCGAGTGCGTCGGTCACGGACAGGCGACGGTCACCGCTCTCAGCATCGCCCGTCCGGGTGGCGCAGTCGGCCGCGTCGGCCTTCCCCAGCAAGAGTCGATCCCGACGACGCTGACGAGCTTCTTCGACAACGTCACCATCGGCGGCGGGCCGGCTCCCGCCCGCGCGTACATCGAGGAGCTGCTGCCGGACGTCCTCGAAGGCCGGATCGAGCCGGGTCGCGTCTTCGATCGGGTCACCAACCTCGACGGCGTGCCCGACGGCTACCGGGCGATGAACGAGCGCGAGGCGATCAAGGTCCTCATCGAGTTCTGAACGAAGGCGCAATGCAAAAGCGAAAGCTTGGAAACAACCTCGAAGTCTCGGTCATCGGACTCGGCTGCATGTCGATGAGCTCCGGCTACGGCCCCCCGGCAGACAAGCAGGAGATGGTCTCGCTCATCCGGACGGCAGTCGACAGCGGCGTCACGTTCTTCGACACCGCTCAGGTCTACGGCCCGTTCACGAACGAAGAGCTTGTGGGCGAAGCGCTCTCGCCTGTCCGTGAGCGGGTGGTGATCGCCACCAAGTTCGGGTTCGACCTGGAGACCGGACAGACCGGCGGCCTCGACAGCCGGCCGGAGACGATCAAGGAGAGCGTGGAGCGTTCTCTCAAGCGGCTCAAGATCGACGCCATCGACCTGCTCTACCAGCACCGCGTCGACCCTGACGTCCCGATCGAAGACGTCGCAGGCGCGGTCAAGGACCTGATTCAGGAAGGGAAGGTCAAGCACTTCGGCCTCTCCGAGGCAGGCGTGCAGACGATTCGTCGCGCACACGCGGTCCAGCCGGTCACCGCAGTCCAGAGCGAGTACTCGCTGTGGTGGCGTGAACCGGAGACGAAGCTTTTTCCGACCCTGGAGGAGCTCGGGATCGGCTTCGTTCCATTCAGCCCGCTCGGAAAGGGCTTCCTGACCGGGAAGATCGACGAGAACACGACGTTCGACAGCTCCGACTTCCGCAACATCATCCCACGCTTCGAGCGGGAGGCACGGAAGGCGAATCGCGCCTTCGTCGAGCTCCTGTCTCGCGTCGCGGAACGGAAGAACGCGACACCGGCGCAGATCGCACTCGCGTGGCTGCTCGCCCGGAACGCCTGGATCGTGCCGATCCCAGGCACCACGAAGCTGGATCGTCTGGAAGAGAACATGGCAGCAGCCGACGTGGAACTGACGGCCGAGGACCTCGTCGAGATGGAAAGTGGCGCCACGCAGATCACACCGCAAGGGGCCCGGTATCCAGAGAGCTCGGAGCGTATGGTCGATCGCTGAGAGGCGTTCAAGGAACCGCAGAAGGAGAAGCCGCATGAGCACATGGACGAGCGACGAGCTCAGCAAGATCGAAGCAGCGGAAGAGCTGGATCTCGCCTCCGTGAGACGCGACGGCACGCTGCGCAACCCGGTGACGATGTGGGTCGTCCGCCACGGCGACGACCTCTACGTCCGCTCCGTCAACGGGCGCGAGTCGTCCTGGTTTCGCGGCGTCGAGGCGCGGCACGAAGCCCACATTCAGGCCGGCGGTGTCGACAAAGACGTCTTCCTCGTCGAGGCGGACGACGTCAACGACGAACTGGACGGCGCGTACCGCGCGAAGAACCGCCGATACGCCGAAAGCATCGTCGGCAGCATCGTCAGCCCGCAAGCGCGCGCAGCGACGCTCAAGCTCGTGCCGCGCTGAACAGGAGGACAAGCATGCAGATCACGAGAAACTCCGTCGAGACCGCGGCCGGGCCGAGCGAGTGGTTCACCGGCACGGTCTACATCGACACGGTCGCTACGCCGTCAGACCTGTCTCGGCTGCAGGCAAGCAGCGTCCACTTCACCCCCGGGGCCCGAACGGCATGGCACACCCACCCAAACGGCCAGACGATCTACGTCACCGAGGGCGTCGGCCTCGCGCAGCGCCGCGGTGGCCCGATCGAGGTGATCCGCCCCGGCGACCGGGTGTTCTTCGAGCCCGGTGAGGCGCACTGGCATGGCGCGGCACCGACGCGCTTCATGACGCACCTCGCAATGCTCGAGGTCGACGGCGAAGGCAACAGCGCGACGTGGCGTGATCACGTCAGCGACGAGGAGTACGAGGCGGCGCCGCCGATCGACAACTGACGGCCATGGCAGCCGGGCTCCGCGGAAGAGAGCTCTGCAAATGCCCGCACAACGGAGCTTTTGTTTCGGGACGATTTGCAAGTCGTCGAACGCGGGGCACGTATGGAGCCTTTTTTGGTCCACCGGCGGATGCGAGCGCGCCACGCCGCCCTTTACGCTCGCACGAACGCTATGGCGGCGATCGGCTTTATCGGCAGTGGGAACGTCGGTGGCACGGTGGCGCGGTGTCCGTCGCCGCCGGGTACGAGGTGGTGCTGAGCAACTCGCGTGGACCGCAGACGCTCACGGATCTGGTGCAGGAGTTGGGATCGCGCGCGCGGGCGGCTACCCCGGACGAGGCCGCGGCAGGGGCGACCTAGTCGTGGTAAACGTCCCACCGAGGGCCCAGTCGGCGGTACCGGTGCAGGCCCGCGGCGTTCCGTGTGGATCGGATCCCGGCCGCGTCGATCCGCGGCCGGGATCCGTGCAGGGACTACGCCGAAGCGGGAGCCGGCTTCGCCTCCGGAGCCGTCGACGGCTCCTCGGCCTCGAGGCGCGGGAGCCACTGGAGCCAGCTCGGGAGGTACCAGTTCCAGTCGCCCAGCAGCTTCATGGTGGCCGGCAGCAACACGCCCCGGACGATCGTGGCGTCGATCAGGATCGCCGCCGCGAGCCCGACGCCGAACTGCTTGAACATCAGCATCGAGAGGGTCGTGAAGATCGAGAAAACGGCGACCATGACGATCGCTGCACTCGTGACCACTCCGGCGGTGGACTTGATCCCGTGCGCGATCGCGTCATCCATGCTCGCGCCACGATCGAACGTCTCCCGGATCCGGCTGACGATGAAGACGTGATAGTCCATCGAGAGCCCGAAGAGGATCACGAACAGCAGCAGCGGCACGACGGGCGCGATGCCTGCGGTCGAGCTGAAGCCCAGCAGGCCCTTGCCGAAGCCGTGCTGGAAGATCAACACGAGCACGCCGTACGCGGCGGCGACCGAGAGGAGATTGAGCACGATCGCCTTGACCGCAACCACGATCGAGCGGAACGCGACCAGCATGAGGCCGAACGCGAACAGGAGGACGAAGGCGACCACGAGCGGGAGGGTCGACTTCATCTGATCCAGCGTGTCCTTCCATTCGGCCGTCTGCCCGGTCACGCCCGATTCCACGTCTGGGAGCGCGCCGACCGTCTGAGGGACGACCTGCTCGCGTAGTACGGCAAGAGCCGCATTCGACTGCGTGTCGGTTCCCGTCCCCACGATCGGGACTGTGATGTTCGCGACCGTGCCGTCGTCGTTCTTGTCGACCGTGATCGGCTCTTTTGCTCGCCCGGTGGCGAGCGCTCTCCGCTCGAGCCGCTTGATTGCCTCGCGGACACCCGGCGCGTTCACGTCGGGCGCCTTCACGACGACATTGGCCGGCAGAGCGGTGCCCGGGAAGGCCTGTTGCATGCGGTCGTAGGTCTTGACCACCGGCAGCGACTTAGGGAAGGTGTCCGGCCCCGGAGTGGCCATTCGCAGCTGGAGGGCCGGGGCGGCGAGCGCCACCAACAACCCGCCCGCGGCCACCGCGGACAGCAGCGGCCGGCGCAGGACGCCGTCTACGATCGCTGCCCAGATGCGGCCCTCCCCGTTCCCGCGGCGGAGCCGGCCGACGAGCGGGACGTGCAGCCGGTCGACCCGGTCGCCGAGCTTCGAGAGCAGCGCGGGGAGAACAGTCAGCGAGCCGACCATCGCGAGGAGGACGACGATCATCGTCGCGAGCCCGAAGGACGCGAACGTGGCATCGCCCGTCAGGAACATCCCGGCCATCGCCACCATCACAGTCAGACCGGAGATGAGGACCGACCGGCCCGAGGTGGCAGCGGCGGCTTCGAGCGCGGCGCGCTCGCTCCGGCCAGCAGCCCGCTCCTCTCGTTCGCGCCGGAGGTAGAACATCGCATAGTCGACACCGACCGCGAGCCCGACCAGCAGCACGACCGCGAAGGCCTCGGGCGCGATCGGGAGCAGGTGACTGGGCAGCGCGACCAGCCCGAACGTCGCGAAGACGGCCGTGAGCCCAAGCAGCAGCGGGATGCCCGCGGCCACGAGCGCGCCGAACGCGACCACAAGGATGATCAGGGTGAGCGGGATGGAGAACACGCCCGCGGTCTTGAGGTCGTCCGCGAAGGCGGTGTCGATGGCCTTCCTCGAACTCGCATAGCCGAACTCTCCAATGAAGAAGCCCGGATGGGCGCGTTGCACGTCGGCGACGCTATCGAGGACCGGGTCGGCCTTGTCGCCCGCCTTGTCCTTGTCGCCTCGGATCTCGAACTCGACGAGGGCGGCATGCCCGCTGTTTGCGATCTGACTTGCATGGCTGGGATCGAGCGGCGAGCGGACGTTCTGAACCGCCGCCAGCTTAGAAACGCGCGCGACGACGTTCTCGACCGCGGCGTCGAACGCGGGCTCGCCCGCCTGAGCGGAGCGGCTCTGGATCAGGACGCTCTCATCTGCCGGCTGCTTGAACCCGGCATCCAGGATCCGGTCCATGCGGCCCGACTCGCCAGGCCCGGCCGTGTTCGGGTCGACGCTCTTCGTGCCGACCTGGCCGCCAACGGCAAAGGCGACGACCACGAGCAAGAGCCAACCGAAGGTCGCGGTCTTCCAGTGACCGGCGCTCCAGCGACCCATGCGGGCCGCGAGATTGGAGTGTTGTATTGCGCGAGACATGCTCGTTCCTCCTTGCTTCGATGACCTCTCGGACGCTACGAGCGCGTCGGCTGGAGGTCGTCGGCGCCGGGTCGGATTCGAGCTCGGACCAGCCGATGATTCCGGCTCCTACCCTGGTAGGAGGCGGCGCGCGAGCGCCTCCAGTACGTTCAACGTGTGAACCGCATCGGCTCCCTCGCGCGCAGGTACGGCTTCGACGCACTGATCGCGGTCACAGCGATCGGCGGCGTGCTCGACGTCGCCCTGAGAAACGACGCCGTGCGAGAGCCCCGCACGACGCACTGGGTTGTCGTGCCGGCAATCGCGCTCGTTGTTCTGCCGCTGCTCTGCCGTCGCCGCTTCTCGTTCGCCGCTCCCACATCGGTCTGGCTGGTGGCCGCAGCCGTCTCGTTCGTCGACGGGCGGCTGATCGTGTTCTCGGTCAGCGCGTCCGTGGCCGGCCTGGCCGCCGCGTTCCTGCTCGGCAACCTTCGCGACCACGTTCAGGCACGCATCGGCCTTCTGATCGTGCTCGGGGGGGCGGCGATCATCATCTACAACGACCCCAACCATTCGCCGGGCGACTTCATCTTCACGCCGATCCTGTTCGCGATCGGTTGGCTGGCCGGCTTCGCCCTGCGCGAGCGGGCCGTGCAGGCCGAGGCGGCAGAAGAGCGCGCGACCTACGCAGAGCGGGAGCGCGAGGCAGCGGCTCGCATCGCCGTCGCCGAGGAGCGCGCTCGCATCGCGCGCGAGCTCCACGACATCGTCGCCCACGCCGTCAGCGTGATGGTGCTTCAGGTCGGAGCCGTCCGCCACAAGCTCCCCCAAGCGCTCGAGGAGGACAGGGATGGCCTTAGGCGTGTCGAGCAGGCCGGCCGCACAGCGCTCGCCGAAATGCGCCGCCTCCTGGGAGCGATGCGCCGCGACGGCGATGGCGTCGAGCTTGCACCCCAGCCGGGCCTCGACGGCCTTGCCTCGTTGCTGGAAGACGTCGGCCGCGCCGGCCTGCCTGTCCAGCTGCACGTCGACGGCGAGCCTTTCCCGCTCCCGCCGGGGATCGATCTCTCTGCCTATCGAATCGTGCAGGAAGGCCTGACCAACGTGCTCAAGCACGCGCGCGCGAGCAAGGCCGATGTGACCGTCCGCTACCGGCCCGACGAGCTACACCTTGAGGTGCGCGACAACGGTGGGGGCACGTCGGCGAGCGACGGGCTTGGTCACGGGCTCGTCGGCATCCGCGAACGCGTCAAGATCTTCGGCGGCGAGATGACGGCGGGAATGGCAAACGGAGGCGGTTTCGTCCTCAGCACACGCCTCCCGCTCAGCGGCGACCGACCGTGACGATCCGCGTGCTCATCGCCGACGACCAATCCATGGTCCGAGCCGGCTTCCGCATGCTGCTCGCCGACGAACAGGACATCGAGGTGGTCGCCGAAGCGAGCAACGGGCTCGAGGCAGTCGACAAGGCTGCCCGCTTTGATCCCACGGTCGTACTCATGGACATCCGCATGCCTGAGCTCGACGGGCTCGAGGCGACTCGGCGCATCCTCGCGGTCGACAAGGCGGCTCGGATCCTCGTCCTCACAACGTTCGATCTGGACGAATACGTCTACGAAGCGCTCAGAGCCGGCGCAAGCGGCTTCGTCCTCAAAGACGACCCCCCCGAACAGCTAATCGCCGCCATCCGCACGGTCGCCGCCGGAGACGCGCTTCTCTCACCGACCATCACGAGACGCGTGATCAAAGAGTTCGGCCGCACCCGGCGTGCTACGCCTCCGAAGGAGCTCGACGATCTCAGTGAGCGCGAACGAGAGGTGTTTCGCCTGATCGCGCGCGGCCTTTCGAACGCGGAGATCGGGCAAGAGCTCTACATCGGCGAGACCACGGTGAAAACACACGTCACGCACATCCTGCAGAAGCTGAACCTCCGAGACCGCGTTCAAGCGGTCGTGCTTGCCTACCAGACGGGCACATTCGAGGCGGATGCGCCGCCGCCTGGCCCGTGAAGGCACGCGTCCTACCGAAGTAGGACACCGAATCAGCGGTTCGGACGAGTCCGAACGCGCCTTCGGGACGATGACGGTCGGCTGCTTCGCTCGTAGCGTCGAGCTATCGACTCGACGAAAGGACAAGCGATGGAAGCCCCGAGAACCAAAGCGTTCGGCCCAGCGCGGATCGTCGCCCTCGCGCTGATCTCCCTCACTGCACTTGGCCTCGCCTATCTCCATTTCGCCGGCAACGACTCGCTCTCCGTGCCCTCCGGCGCACAGGCGGGACAGCTGACGCTCCACTCGTGCAACTACGCGACTGAAAAAGGCAGCTACCGCGCCGATTGCGGCACGCTCGTCGTGCACGAGAACCGGCACAAGGCGCACTCGCGCCTGATCGCGCTCCCGGTGACACGGATCCATGCGCGCTCCGCGAATCCCGGCGCCCCGATTTTCCGACTGCAGGGTGGTCCTGGTCTGACGAACATGAAGTTCGAATTCGCGAGTCGGTTCGCAGACAAGCATGACGTCGTGCTCGTCGGTTACCGCGGCGTCGACGGCTCGTCGAAGCTCGACTGCCCCGAGGTGACATCGGCGCGCTCGCAGGCGCGCGACCTCCTGAGCGAGAAGTCATTCCGGGCCGACGCAGCGGCATTCAAGGCCTGTGCACATCGCCTCCAGGAGGACGGCGTCGACCTCGCCGGCTACACCCTTCCTCAACGCGTCGACGACCTCGACGACGCCCGCCGCGCGCTGGGCTACGAGCGCATCGACCTCGTCAGCGAGAGCGCCGGGACGCGCACGGCCATGATCTACAGCTGGCGCTACCCGAAGCGGATCCACCGCTCGGTGATGATCGGCGTCAATCCGCCCGGTGACTTCCTCTGGGACGCCGAGACGACGGGCGAACAGATTGACCGCTACGCCGCGCTCTGCGCGAAGGACGCGTCCTGCCGCAGCCGTACGCCGGACCTCGCGGCCTCGCTCCACTCTGCGTACGAGCACATTCCGAGCCGCTGGTGGTTCCTGCCGATCAAGGAAGGCAACGTCAAGGTAGGTGCCTTCTTCGGCCTCATGAACGCGACCACGGACGGCGCCGGGCCGCTCAACGCGCCATGGACGATCGACACGCTTCTCGCCGCCGACAAAGGCGACGGAAGCGGCGCGTGGTTCCTGTCGCTGATGAGCCAGCTGCTCTTTCCGCGCATACAGGTATGGGGTGATGTCGCCGCGGTCGCCCGGAGCGACGCCGCCTACGGCATCCGCTTCTTCGCGACCCACGCCGACCGCGGGTCGGTCATCGGCAGCCCGGGCACGAACCTCATTTGGGCCGGCGGCCGGCTCCTCGACTCGTGGCCCGCGAGCCCGGACGAGAACGAGTACACCCGTGTCCAGGACTCCCACGTCGAGACACTCCTGATCGGCGGCAACCTCGACTTCGCGACCCCGCCGCAGAATGCGACACGCGAGCTGTTGCCGCATCTTCCGAACGGCCACGAAGTGGTGCTGAGCGACCTCGGGCACACCGATGACTTCTGGGTCTACCAGCCCGCGGCGAGCAAGCGTTTGATCAACACCTTCTTCGACACCGGCCGGGTCGACACGTCCCTCTACACGCGGAACTCGGTCGACTTCACGCCCACGATGGGCCACGGCGCGATCGCGAAGATCGTCGTCGGCGTGTGGCTCGGGTTGGCGGCGCTGACCGTGCTTTCGCTGCTGTGGATGCCGCTCCGCGTGCGTCGGCGCGGTGCGTTCGGACGGAAGGCCAGCGGCACCTTGCGCTCCCTCTACGCACTCTTGCTCGGGCTCGGCGGCTGGTTCTTGGGCGCGCTGATCGCGCTCACGGCGCTGCCGACTGTGCCCATCACCGACGAGGTCCTCGTCCTCGTGTCAGTCGCCATTCCGACCGGCGTCGGGATCTACTGGGCAGCCCGCAGCGACTCGGGAAGGACGTCGACCGCGCGCTTCGCCGCAACAATGGTAAGCGCGGTCATCGGAGCATGGCTCGGGCTCAACGTGACGTCCGCAGCCTTCGGGCTGTTCGCACCGCTGCTCGCGATCGTTGCCGCGACCGCCGGCGCCAACCTGATCGTCCTCGCGCTCGACATCCGGCGTGAGCGCGCCGCAGCCGAACCGGCCGCGGCCGCCACGCCGCGGGCGTTCACGGAAGCGAGCGCCTAGCTGCGACGGCGCCCTTCGGGTCGGGCCAGGGCCGCGCGTCCTGGCCAGCTCCGGTTGATCGCGGCCCGTGCGCCTGCGAGACTGCTGCGTCCAAGATCAAGGGGGGACGATGAGGAAAAAGCGTGTGGGTGCCCTTAGTGCGGCCGTTGTCGGCGTGCTCGCGATCGCAGCAGGCGTTCCGGCGGCGACCTTTACGACTGGTCCACTCGTCCAGGTCTCTGGCGCGAGTCCGCTTGCGGGCTGCACAGCCGACGATGTTGCGTCGCAGAGCGGCAGGGTTTACTTGCACAGCGAGGTCGAGCCGTGGATCGGCGTCAACCGGGCGAATACGACCAATCTGGTGGGTATCTGGCAGCAGGACCGCTGGTCGAACGGCGGCTCGAGGGGCCTGGTCGCCGGCGTCAGCATGAATGGAGGCACGAGCTGGCAGCAGGTCGTGATTCCGAAGATCACCGTCTGCTCGGGTGGGACGGCCGCGAACGGCGGCGGCTATCAGCGAGCGACGGATCCGTGGGTCACGTTCGGCCCAACGGGCATCGTGTACCAGCTGAGCCTCTCGTTCAACGACGTCGCCCCGCCGTTCACGACGTTCGACTTCGACCATGCGCTGCTGGCGAGCCGGTCACTCGACGGCGGGCTGACGTGGAGCGACCCGGTCGTCGTCATCCGTGACACGGCGCCGACAGTGTTCAACGACAAGCAGTCGATCACCGCGGACCCGACCAATGCGAGCTATGTGTACGCCGTGTGGGATCGGCTGGTGTTCCCGGCGAGCGAGCGGGCGAGCGTCGTCGCGTCGTTCAACACGGCGAGCTACACCGGGCCGGCCTGGTTCGCGCGAAGCACGAACGCCGGTGTGACGTGGGAGGCCCCGAGGCCGATCACCGACCCCGGCCACCTGGACCAGACGATTGCGAACCAGATCGTCGTCCAGCCCGACGGCACGCTCGTCGACCTGTATGCGGAGTTCAACAACGAGAACGCGCAGAAGCTTCGTGGCTGGACCGTCCGCGTGCTGCGGTCGACCGACAGGGGCACGACCTGGAGCGGCCCGCTTCTCGTCGACCGCCTCGGGACGATCGGGGTTACGGACCCCGAAACGGACGACGACGTGCGGACGGGCGACATCATCCCGGACATCGCCGTGAACCGGACGAACGGACGCTTGTACGCGGTCTGGCAGGACGCCCGCTTCAACGGCGGCGATGCGGACGCGATTGCCTTCTCACAGTCGATCGACGGCGGGCTGACGTGGTCGGCGCCGGTCAAGGTCAATCAGACCCCGACGGGGATTCCGATCGGCAACCAGCAGGCGTTCACCGCCTCCGTCGAGGTCGCCGACGACGGAACGATCGGGGTGACGTACTACGACTTCCGCAATAACACAGGCGACCCGGCGACTCTGCAGACGGACTACTTCGCCATCCATTGCCACCCGACAACGCCGACGGCATGCACGAGCGGCGTCAGCTGGAGCGGTTCCGAGAACCAGCTGACCGACACCTCGTTCGACATGAGGGACGCGCCCGACGCGGGCGGATTCTTCACCGGCGACTACGAGGGACTCGCGGCGACAGGCAGCTTCCTGACGTTCTTCGCCCAGTCGCACGGCAGCGATCCGGCAAGCACGTTCTTCCGGCGCGTCGGACCCTAAAGCGCAGGAGGGCGGGGACGCAACGTTCCCGCCCTCGGCGCTGCGATTACGGGACCGCCAAGACCTTCCTGCCTAGCGTAGTGGCGCCTGCGCGGGCAGCAGGCTGCATGCCGCACTAAGGGCGCAGAGGGGCCGGCAGCGCACCGGCCCGGCCCCTCGCGTGCCTCCGCGCTAGTGCAGCTGGCCGCGGATCGCGCCGCCCGGAAACGCCGTCGTGTGGTAGTTGACGTAGTAGGCGCTCGGGTTTTGGCAGAGAGCGGCACCCGTCGTACCGGCGTTGGGTGTCGCCACGCCGCTCTGCTTGATGTGGCGCGCGTTCGTCGGCGGGGCCGGCGCAACAAACAGTGGCACGACGATGCCGCCGGCGATGCCGGCAGGTGCCTGGTGGATATGACCCGCGACAA
>WNGA01007831.1_pt1 | contig 14744 bp, 14 predicted proteins | sample 5400061 | NCBI WGS metagenome assembly WNGA01 (sample SAMN13153366, study PRJNA577476) | soil metagenome | isolation source: 100 cm soil or saprolite under grassland replicate 2 | place: USA:California | collected 2016-06-15
GGGTGGCTACCCTAATATGAGAAAGGAATGGCGGTGCAGCAGATTCTCGCCATAAACCGGTGACGGATTACCTTCCAGACACTCCATGTGTCGCCCGCGCCTACTGTCCTGGTTGTGAGCCCGATGCCGACCCAAGCCAGGAAATCCTCGACGTGCGCTGGTGCGAATCCCACTCTCCGGCGCGTGACGGCGCCGACGACGAGGTGGTAACCGCGTCCGCCTACCTGTCGGGGAGTGCCGAGGCGGGCGGCGACGACAACCGGCGCTGGTGCGACGTCGTCCACGGCCGCCGCTAAGCGGCGGATTCACCTCTCGGTGTGGTCAGCTCGTCGAGCGAGTGGATGATCCAGTGAGGCTGTACCGCGCTGTCCGGCGGTAGCCCGCGTCCCCCGCGGTCCATCCACACGCCCCTGAGTCCGAGTTGCTGCGGCGCGCCCACGTCCCACTCGAGATGATCGCCGACCATCCACGCCTCGGTCGGGACCGCGCCGAGCGCCTGGAGCGCCCGTCGATACACCGCCTCGTGGGGCTTGCCCACGCCGAACTCGCCCTCGATCAAGATCGCGTCGAAGAAGCGCGCGAGGCCGTGACGCTCGATCTTGTCGCGTTGCTGGACGGCGTCACCGTTCGTAACGAGAGCCAGCGGCACGCCCCGGCGCCGGAAATCGGTCAGGCAGTCGAGCGCGTCAGGGAACAGGCGCATCCTCTCTCTCCGCCGCGCCGCATAGTCGCGCGCGACGGCAGCCGCGAGACCGGTGGTGATCTGGCCGAGGCGTTCGAGGGCGAATTCTACGATGTGCTCCCAGGCCCCGAGCATGTTCAAGCGCTCCCGGCGTTGGCGCTCCGGGTCGTCCCAGAACCACCGCCGGGTGTCGGCGATCGCGGTTCTGAGCACGGCCGGATCGATCCCGGCGGAGGCGCAGCAGGCGCTGCAGGCCTCGGTCCAGCTCTGATCCACGCCGCCGGAGTAGTCGAGCAATGTATCGTCGAGGTCGAGGAGCAGCGCCTTCACGGTTCTTCTCGAGCGATCACGCCCAGCATCGTCTCGACCGCGCGGAGCATGAGGGGAAAGTCCATGCTGGGCTGCTCCAGTCCCGAGGTGGCGACCATCGATGGGAGCAGGGGAAAATGGACGAAGCCAACTCTCGGTGGCCGGGACTGGTGGCGCACCGCATGGAGCGTCCAGTAGAGCGTCTGATTGCACAGATACGTACCCGCGGTGTTCGAGGCGTAGGCCGGGATGCCGTCCGCGACGAGCGCCTTCAGCATCGCGGCGAGCGGCAACGTCGAGAAGTACGCGGCTGGTCCGCCCGGAACGCACGGCTCCCCGCTCGCTCGAAAACCCGCGTTGTCGGGCTGCTCGTAGTCCATGACGTTCACGGCGACGCGCTCGAGCGCGACGCGTGCCCGCCCGCCCGCGAGACCGAGGTGCACGACCGCTGCCGGCCTCGTGTCCGCGAGAGTTGCCGCGAGCCGCTTCGCCGCGTCGGTGTGGTGAACGGGCAGAACCGCGCCGAGGATGCCGAAGTCGCCGACCCGGCGTCCGTCGACGGCATTGGCCAGCCCCTCGGAGGGGTTGACGGTGTGAGCCCCGAACGGCTCGAACCCGGTGACGAGGATGACGCGATCTTCAGGCATCGCCTGTTCTCTGGCTACCGCTCAGTCTGCCACATCGCCCGTCAGCCGCGCTGCACGAGCGGAGCGAGGCGGGGTAGCGTCACCGCCACCGCCACCGCGATTGCCGTCAGGAAGAGCCACGGCAGGGTGTAGTCGCCGGTAGCTTCGAGCATCACGCCGAAGATCGGTGGACCGATGATGGTCCCGCTCCACGAGCAGGCGGTGGCGGCGCCGGTCAGGAGGCCGGCGTAGCGCGGTCCACCGATCTCGGCGACGAGCGCGAAGTAGAGCCCGACCCACCCGAACGCCCCGGCGCCCGCGACGAGAGCCAGCGGAATCATGAACCACACGGGCAACCGGGTCCCGAGGGCGAGCGTGGCGTAGGCGACGGCACCGATGGCCGCGCTGGCCACCACGCCCGGTCGACGGCGGCCGCCGAAGGAGCGATCCGAGATCACTCCCCACACGACGCGGCTGACCGTCCCGCCCACCTGCGCCAGAGCGAGGAACTGCGCCGCAGTCACTGCGGAGACGGCAAACGTCTCCTTCGTGTAGAGCACGAGGTAAGCCAGGAGTGAGGACTGGGTGATCGAGAGCGCGAGCCCGCAGCCGAACACGACGAGAACCGACGGGCGCCGGAGGAACGTGCTGAGCTCGGCGAGCCGCGGCTGGTCGCCCACACGGGTGGGCGAACCGGTCGGGTTGGGACGGTAGAAGATCGAGACGAGCGCGGCCGAGATGAGCGAGAGCGTGCCCGCGGCGGCGAGCGCATGTCGCCAGCTCCAGGCCCCCGCGATGGGCGGCAGCGCCAGCGCCGCGGCCAGCCCGCCCAGCGTGAGGCCGGTCTGCTTGACGCCCATCGCCATGCCGCGCTCGCGGGGCGGAAACCACTCCACAACCGCCTTGCCGGTGGCGGGATTGAGAGCGCTGAATCCGAAGCCGCCGAGGACCAGCAGCGTGAGGAGCCAGACGAGGTTCGGGCTCAAGGCCGCGAGCGTGATCATGGCGCCGACGAGGAGCTGACCGAGCCCGAGGGCGAGGCGAACGCCGAGGCGGTCGGTCAGCCAGCCGGCGGGGAGCGCCATCAGCACGCCGCCCAGATAGACCGCGGGCAGGAAGAGGCCGACCTGCACGCGGGAGAGCGCGAGCGATTCGAGCAGGAACGGCGCGAGTGGAGCCACCGCCAGGGCGGTGAGGGCGCCGAGACCGTGGGTGAGTGTCACGAGTACGAGGATCGGCCAGCGGGATCTCACAGGGTCGCGATCGTCTCCCCTCCGGGCTCGCTCGGGACTATTCTCTAGCTGTGATCATCGCCCAGATTACCGACATGCATATCCGGCCCGAAGGCGTCCTCGCCTACCGGCGCGTGGACACAGCTCCCTACCTCGCCCGCGCCGTCGAGCACCTGCGCTGCCTCAAGCCGCGCCCCGACGTCGTGCTGGCCACAGGCGACCTCGTCGATGCCGGGACGGACGAGGAGTACCGGCGCCTTCGCGGGCTGCTGGCGCCGCTCCCCATGCCCGTCTACCTCATCCCGGGTAACCACGACAATCGCGATGCGCTCGCCACCGTGTTCGCCGACCACGCGTACCTCCCGCGGGGTGGCCGATTCATGCAATACGTCGTCGAGGGATATCCGGTGAGGCTCGTGGCGCTCGACACGCTCGTGCCCGGCCAGGTCGGCGGCCTGCTCTGCGAGGAACGTCTGGGCTGGCTCGCGGCGCGCCTTGAGGAGGCGCCCGATCGCCCGACCGTCATCTTCATGCATCATCCGCCGTTCGTGACGGGGATCGCGCACATGGACAGCTACGGCCTCGCCCGCGCCCGCGAGTTCGCCGAGATCGTGCGCCGCCACCCCCAGGTCGAGCGTATCGTGTGCGGCCATCTGCACCGCCCGATCCAGGCGCGCGTGGGCGGGACACTCGCGAGCACCGCGCCGAGCACCGCGCATCAGGTGGCGCTCGACCTCGAGGACGATAACCCCCTGATGTTCACCATGGAGCCGCCGGCGTGCCAGCTCCATGTCTGGCGCCCCGGCACCGGCCTCGTCAGCCACACGAGCTACATTGGCGACTTCGACGGGCCGTACCTCTTCTCCGATGGCAGGAAGGCGATCGGGTAAGGCCTCAGCCGCGCAAGAGCGCCTCGGCGGCTTCCATGAGCGTCTCCGAGAGGGTAGGGTGAGCGTGGATCGTCGCCGCGAGATCCTCGACGGTGAGCGCCGTCTCGACGGCGAGCGCGCCCTCGGCGATGAGCTCGCCGGCGCCCGGGCCCACGATGCCGACGCCGAGGACGCGGCCCGAGTCCGGGTCCGCGATGAGCTTCGTTAGGCCGTCGCTTCGCCCGAGCGTCAAGGCACGACCGGCGGCCACCCACTCGCGCTTGGCCACCTTCACCGTGCGACCCTCGCGCTCCGCCTCGGACTCGGTGAGCCCGCACCAGGCGACCTCCGGGTCCGTGAACACGACCGCGGGGACGACGACGTTGTCGAACGCCGCCGGGCGCCCCGCCATGACCTCGGCGGCGACCTTGCCCTGGCGCATCGCCCGGTGGGCGAGCATCGGCTCGCCGGTGACGTCGCCGACCGCGTAGATCGCCGGATCGGTCGTGCGGCAGCGGTCGTCCACGCCGATGAAGCCGCGCGGATCGGCGCTCACCCGGGTATGCTCGAGACCCAGTCCAGCACTGGCCGGCTGCCGGCCGATCGCGACGAGCACGCGGTCGAACGCGGCGGCGCCGTCGCCGTCGAAGCGCGCCTCGATCGCCGAGCCTCGTTCGACGAGTGATGTCACTCTGGCGCCGAGCCGGATCTGGGCGAAGAGCTTCTCGCACCGGCGGGCGAGCGGATGAACGAGCGCGCGGTCGACGCCCGGCAGCAGGCCGTCGGTCATCTCCGCGAGCGTGACCGCGCTGCCCAGCGCGGCGTAGACCTGCCCGAGCTCGAGACCGATGTAGCCGCCGCCGATCACGAGGAGCTGCTCGGGCACGTCGGCCAGCTCGAGCGCCGCGGTCGAGTCGATGACGCGATCGCTCGAGACGGTGAGGCCGGGCAGGCCGGTCGGCGCCGAGCCCGTGGCGATGACGGCATGCTTGAAACGCACCTTTTGCGGCTCGTCGCCCTCGACGCGAAGCTCGCGGGAGCTCTCGAACACCGCGCGGCCGCCGATCACCTCGACGCCTTTCGCCTTCGCGACCGACGCGAGCCCGCGGGCGAGCCGGCCGACGACCCGCTCGGCTTTCCACTTGCGCAAGGGGTCGAGCGACACCCGCGGCTCCCCGAAGTCGACGCCGAGCTCGCGGGCGCGCTCGGCGTCCTCGATGAGCGCGGCGACGTGGAGCAGCGCCTTCGACGGGATGCAGCCCTCCCAGAGACAGGCCCCGCCGAGGCGCTTGCCGGCGTCCACGACGACTGTCTCGAGCCCCAGCTCGGCGCAGCGGAACGCCGCCGAGTAGCCGCCGGGTCCGCCACCCACCACGGCGACGTCGACCTCGATCACGAGGTCGCCCATCACCACGGCCTGATCAGTCCCTCATTCCGCGACGCCGCGGACCGCCCAGGCGCGAGCGATCAGACGGATGCTGCCGTCGGCCTGGATCGGCAAGGTCGACCGGACGCGCTCACGGAGGGCGGCGCGGCGCTCCTCGCTGAGCGACATGCAGTACCCGGGCGCCGGCGCCTGCCCGCCGAGGAACGGCGACCAGTAGTCGTCGAAGTCCTTGAAGACCGTCGGAACGTCGATCGCGAGAACGCGGACGTCCTGCAGGCCGGCGCCCTCGAAGAGCTCGACGAGCGGCGCGGGCCTGGCGAGTGGAAACCGCCGTCCTTCGTCGAGCTCGAGCGCACCGGGATCAAGGGCGACGGCCGCGTCCCAGAAGCGGCGCATGAGCTGCATCTCGCCCGCGTAGTCCCAAACGTACGCCGCCGCCGAGCCTCCGGCCGACAGCACGCGCTTCATCTCGCTCACGGCCCGCGCCTGGTCCGGCACGAAGTTCAGTACCAGCCCGGAGACCACGGCGTCGTGCTCGCCGTCCTTGACGGGGAGCGCCTGGGCGTCGCCGGCGCGGAAACTGACCCGCGGGTCGGTGACCCGCGCGCGGGCATACGCGAGATACTCCTCGGACGGGTCGACGCCGACGACCGCGTCCGGTGAGCAGCGCGAGACGATGGTCTCGGTCAGGGCGCCGGTGCCGCAGCCGACGTCGAGCCAGCGGAGGTCGTCGGGCGCATCGAGCCAGCCCAGAAAGTCACGCGCGACGAGCCGGCTCCAGCGGCCCACATAGGGCTCGTAGGCGTCGGCGCTCGACCAGGTATCTCGATGGTCGGACATCAAGGCCTCCTTTTTAGCCACCTGTCGGATCACCACTCCAGGAGAAGCTGTTCGGGGCGCTCGAGCCGCCGCACGATGGCCGCGGCGAAGCGGGCGCCGTCGGCGCCGTCGGCGACGCGGTGGTCGAACGTGAGCGAGATCGGCAGGAGCGTGCGCGGCACGATCCGGCCCTCCTGCACGACGGGCTCTTCTCGGGCGCGGGAGACGCCGAGGATGGCCGCCTCGGGGTAATTGATGATCGGAATCGCGCCGGTGCCGCCGAGCGCGCCGATGTTGGTGATCGTGAACGTCCCCCCGCGCAGGTCGTCGAGCGTCGCCTTGCCCTCGCGCACGCGCTGGGCGAGCCCTGCCAGCTCGCGCTGCAGCTCGACCAGCGGCTTCCGATCGACGTCGCGGATCACCGGGACGATCAGGCCGCGCTCGGTGGCCACCGCGACGCCGAGATGGCAGTACCGCTTGAGGATCAGCTCGCCCGCGGCCGGGTCGAGGCTGGCGTTGAATTGCGGGTGCTCGTGGAGCGCGAGCGCGGCCGCCTTCAGGAGAAAGCTCGTCAGGGTGAGCGTGAGGCCTCGCTCGCGTGCGGGCTCCACGTTGCGGCGGATGATCGCGTCGAGCTCGGTGACGTCGGCACGATCGAAGTGCGTCACGTGCGGGATCAGCGTGGCCGAGAGCGTCATGCGCTCGGCGATGGTGCGACGCAGGTGGGACAGGGGCTGCCGCTCCACCGGCCCCCACTGCTCGAACCTGGGCAGCGCCGGCGGCTCGACGCCGACGGACCGTAACGGCTTGGCGATGGCGTCGCGCTCGGGAGCCTGCCCGGCCGGCGCGACTGCCCGTCGCTCGGCGCCGCCGCTGGCGGCGCGCACGTCGTCGTCAGTCACGCGCCCGCCCGGCCCGGTGGCCCTCACGGTACCGAGATCGACGCCGAGCTCGCGGGCGAGCCGCCTCGTGGCCGGCGTCGCGGGCACCGGCCCCGCGCGGGCGCCGGCCACCGCCGATCCTCTGCTCGCGCCGCCCGAACCCATCGCCGGCGCCGACACTGGCCCGCTACCTCGCGTGGTCGCGGCAGTTGTGGACGCGGTTGGGATCTGGCTCACGTCGGCGGCCGCCGCGGGCTCCCGTCGGGGCGGGGAGGTGGGGCGGCCCTGCCGCAACCTGTCGTAGTTCTCAGGTTGCGGCAGGGCCGCCGCGTCGTCGAACGTGACCAGCACCTCACCGACCTTCACGGTCTGCCCGAGATGGACGTGAATGCTGGCCACGCGACCGCCGAACGGCGAGGGGATCTCGACCGTGGCCTTGTCGGTCTCGACCTCGAGCAGCGGAGCGTCCTCGGCGATGACGTCGCCCTCATTGACAAGGACCTTGACGATCTCGGCCTCGGTCAATCCCTCGCCCAGGTCGGGCAGCGCGAACGGCCGGGGCATTGCCTCAGAACGCGAGGGTCGCGCGCGCGGCGGCGACGACCCGGGGGACGTCGGGGATGTTTGCCTTCTCGCGCGCGAAGCCAACGAACGGCACATCGTGCGCGGCCACGCGTCGGACCGGCGCCTCGAGCGACAGAAACGCGCCGTCCATGATCGAGGCGGCGATTTCGGCGCCCGGGCCGAAGCTGCGCGGCGCCTCGTGGACGACGACGGCGCGGCCGGTCTTCTTGACCGAGGTCACGAGTGCTTCGCGATCGAGCGGCGAGATCGTCAGCAGATCGATCACCTCGGCGTCGACCCCGTCCTCGTCGCGGAGGACATCGGCGGCCTCGAGGGCGACGCGGACCATGGCGCCGTAGGCGATCAGCGTGAGAGCGCTCCCTTCGCGCGCCACATGCGCGCGCCCGAGCGGCACCGTTTCGCTCTCCTCCGGAACCTCCTCCTTGGCGGCGTGGTAGAGCGCCTTCGCCTCGAAGAAGATCACGGGATCGGGATCGCTGATGGCGGCGGCGAGCAGCGCGCGCGCATTGCGGGGGCCCGATGGAATGACCATCTTCAGCCCGGGAATATGAGCGTAGAACTGCTCCTCTGATTCCGAGTGATGTTCGAGAGCGCGAACGCTTCCCCCGTATGGCATGCGGATCACCATCGGGATGTGAAAGCGTCCCTGGGAGCGCGCCCGGTAGCGCGCGCAGTGGTTCTCGATCTGGTGGAAGCACTGGAAGGCGAAGCCCGAGAACTGGATCTCGCAGACAGGCTTGAGGCCGTAGAGGGCCATGCCGACGGCGGTCCCGATGATGGCCGCTTCGGCCAGCGGGCTGTCGATGACGCGCTGGGAACCGAACTTCCGCTGCAAATCATCGGTCACGCGGAAGACGCCGCCGTCCACGCCGACATCCTCGCCCAGGACGAGCACGTCAGCGTCGCGCTCCATCGCCTGGAAGAGGGCGAGGTTGAGCGCCTTGACCATGTTCAGCTTGGGCATCGCGTCAGCGCCGCGTCAGCCGCTGGCCCCGCATCGGCGTGGGGCTCGGCGGCGGCATCTCACTGGCGAGCGCCTGGGCGGCCGGCTCACGCGCGGCCATTTCTTCCCGCTGAGCCTTGAGGTCCGCCGGCAGCTCGGCGTACACGTGGTCGAACATGGTGAGCGGATCGGCGGGCGGCGCCGACTCGAAGCGACGCACCGCCTCGGCGATCTCCTCGTCGATCCGCTGCTCGACGTTCGCCTCGAGGAGATTCCGTTTCTCCAGATATGCGCGGAAGCGGGTCAGAGGGTCCTTCTGCTCCCACATGGCAACTTCTTCGTCGGTCCGGTACTTGCTCGGATCGTCGGCGGTCGTGTGAACGCCGAGGCGATACGTCACACACTCGATCAGCGTGGGACCGTCGCCGGCGCGCGCTCGATCGACGGCCTCGCGGGCGGCGGCGTAAACGGCGAGGACGTCGTTGCCGTCCACCTGGATACCGGGCAGGCCGTAGGCGAGCGCCTTCTGGGCGATCGTGCGCGAGTGCGTCTGCTTCTTCAGGGGCACCGAGATCGCCCACTGGTTGTTCTGGCAGACGAAGACCACGGGGACGTGCCAGACCCCGGCGAAATTCAGCGCTTCGTGGAAGTCGCCCTCGGACGTCGCACCGTCGCCGAAGTACGCCATGACGACCACATCGTCGCCCCGGTACTGGGCGGCGTAGGCGAGACCTACCGCGTGGGGAAGCTGGGTCGCGACCGGGATCGTGATCGGCAGATCGTGTTGGTCGAGGGCCGGCTGGCCCCCTTCGAGATGACCGGCGAAGAAGAGCAGGAGCTTCTCGATTGGCCACCCGCGCCAGATCATCGCCGCCGTCTCGCGGAACGACGGCACCATCCAATCGATCCGCCGCAGGGTGAAGGCGCTTCCCATCTGGGAGGCCTCCTGACCCTTGGTCGGGGCGAAGGTCCCGATGCGTCCCTGGCGCTGCAAGCGCACCATTCGCTCGTCGAGCCGGCGGCCGAGCACCATCGCGCGATAGAGGGCTCTCAGGTCTTCCCCGGCAAGCTTGGGCTCGAGCGCGGTGTCGAGGTTGCCGTCGCTGTCGAGGACCGACAGGTATTCCACCTGGAATCGAGGTTCGAGGGTGATTCTGGGCATTGGCGGCCCAGATCCATTCTACCCCCCCAACCCCCGAGAGCTACCTCTTTGCGGCCTGGGCCTTCTTCGCGGGGGCGGCCGCGGCGGGCTCGGCCCGCTTCGCCTTCGCCAGGGGCTTCTTCTCGCCGGCGGCGACACGCTTGGCGAGGCTTTCCTTGAGCGCTTCCATCAGGTCGATCACCTGGGCGCGCTGGACCTGGGGCCCGGCGACCGTGACTTCCTTGCCCTCGACCTTCTGGTTGATCAGGTCGAGGACGCGGTGGCGATACTCGTCCTGGTATTGCTCCGGGTGGAACTCGTCGTTCGAGAGGCCGTCGATGAGCTGGAGCGCCAGCTCGAGCTCGCCGGCTTTGATCTTCGCCGACTGTCCACGGTCGATCTCGCCGAAGTCGCGCACCTCGTCGGCGAAGTACATCGTGTGGAGCATCAGGCCGCCCCGGGCCGGTCGGATGAGAACGAGACTCTCCTTGCCGCGCATGACGAACTTGGCCAGGGCGACCCGTTCGCCCTTCTCCATGGCGTCGGCGAGGAGGCGATACGCCTTGTCGCCGCCCTTGTCGGGTCCGAGATAGTAGGTCTTCTCGAAGAAGATCGGATCCACGGACTGGAGCGGCACGAACTCGGCGATGTCGATGACCTTCGAGGCCTCGCCCTCGAGCGACTTCAGCTCCTCGTCGGCGACCCTCACGTACTGGTCCTTCGTGAACTCGTAGCCGCGAACCAGGGACGCCCGGTCGACGACCTCGTTGCACACGGGACAGAACGTCTGCTGCTTGATCCGCGAGCCGCACTTCGCATGGAGGAGGTTGAAGGACACGCTCGCCGAGGACGCGGCGGTGAAGAGCCGGACCGGGATCGAGACCAGGCCGAAGGAGATCGTCCCGGAGCCGATGGAGTGCGGCGCCATGGTTTGCACCATAGCACGATGCTCCCTATGATGCGCGCAGGCATGGTCTCTCCCATGGATAGCGTGTCCGCGCCGGTCGAGCGGCGACATGTCGGGGTCTTGACCGCCCTGTCGGCGCTCGCCCTTGTTGCCTTCTTCGCCCTGATGGCCTGGCTGCAGTACGGCGGATCACGCGTGGAGTCGGTGGCGGAGCCCGAGCGTGCGCTCGCGCTGATCGTCGGCCGGACCATGGATTTCGACGAGGCGCTCGCCCGCGCGCCGGCGTGGGAGCGGTTTGTCTACCGTGTGATGTCGACCGAGCCCGCGAGGGATCTCCAGGAGGCAATCCGGTGGTACGAGGAGCTGGCCGACGAGTCGTTCGATCCCACCGTCGATCTGCACCTTGCGATCCTCGAGGGTGAGGCCGGGCGTCTGGACACCGTCCAGCGCCGGATGGAAGAGTGGGATCGCCGACCCGACCCGCTGCCCGCGCTCGCGCATCTCGTCGCCGCTGCCTATCTCGGCGACGAGCTGAATACGCCGGACGGGACGGCCCTCGACGAGGCGCTCGGAGAAGCGCTCGAGCCGGGCTGGTTCAGGGACCGGATTGCCACGCGCCTGGCGTCCCGAGCGGGCGAGCGCGAGCTGCTGGGCAGGGTGACGGAGGCGCAGGTCGCTCGGTCCGACCGGCTGCTGCTCCGCATGCGTCCGATGATCGCGCTCGAGCTGGTGTTGCTCGGCGTGGCGCTGCTCGCGCTGATGCGGCTCGCGAGGCGGCGTGGCGCCCTCGCGCGGGTGGGCGCCGCGATCCTTCCGCCGCCCTGGCGGGGTCGCGAGGGCGTGGTCGTCCTTGTCCGCGGCGGGGCGCTCGGCGTGATCATGCTCAGCGTCCTCTACCTCTATTCGGTCGTGGGCCCCGAGCAGCCGTTCACCCGGGTGATGCTCGGTACCGTGACGAACCTCGCCTTCGTGCCGGTGCTGGTCCTCGCCCATCGCCGCTTGCTGCGGCCGTCGGAGTTGCGCTTCCGCGAGAGCTTCGGGCTGGTGCCCGTGGCCGGCGGGTGGCGAAGCCTCGCCCTCGTGTTTCTCGCGCTTCTCGCGGTCGGCCAGCTCGGCGAGGGCGTGATGGACGTGGCCGGGCGATGGCTCGGGCTGTCCGCGCACTGGACCGAGTGGTTCGACCGCGACCTCGTGTGGGGCGCCCCGCTTGTGGTCGGCGTGACGCTCCTCGACACGGTCGTCCTCACGCCGGTGTTCGAGGAGATCGTGTTCCGCGGGCTCCTGTTCGCGACCCTGCGCCGAAGGTTCGGACCGAGCGTGGCGGCAGTGCTGAGCGCGGGGATCTTTGCCGTCGCCCACGGCTACGGCGTCCTCGGCTTCGCGGCCGTCTTCTGGAGCGGGCTCCTGTGGGCGTGGGCGTACGAGCGAACCGGCAGCCTGCTCCCGTCGATCGCGTCGCACGCCGTGGACAACCTCATGGCCTCGCTCGGCGTGATCCTGGTGCTGCGTGGCTAGCCGCGATCTCCAGGAATATCGACGAAAGCGCGATCCCGCGCTGACGTCGGAGCCGTTCGGCGGCCCGGGCCAGGCCGGTGGCAGCCGGTTCGTCGTTCACAAGCACTCGGCGCGGCGGCTCCACTATGATCTGCGCCTGCAGATCGACGGCGTTCTGAAGAGCTGGGCCGTGCCCAAGGGGCCCTCGGTGCGCTCCCACGAAAAGCGGCTCGCCGTGCACGTCGAGGATCATCCCCTCGAGTACGCGGACTTCGAGGGTGTGATCCCCGAGGGCAACTACGGCGCAGGCCCGTCGATCGTGTGGGACGCCGGCCGGTTCCAGCTCGTGAAGCCGGAGCCTGCGCGCGAGCAGCTCGAGCGCGGCAAGCTCGAGTTCGAGCTGTTTGGCTTCAAGCTCCGTGGGCGGTGGACCCTCGCGCGCATGAGCGGCAAGGAGCGCGAGTGGCTGTTACTTAAAAAAGCCGACGCGTACGCCGGCGAGACCGAGCCGACCGAGCGCTTCCCCGAGTCGGTGCTCTCGGGCCTGACGGTGGAGGAGCTGCGCGACGGCCCGGGACGGGTCGAGACGCTGCGCGAGCGCCTGGCCGAGCTCGGGGCGCCGCGCGCCGAGATCGCGCCGCATGGGGAGCTCTTGATGCTCGCCACGCTCGTCGACGCGGCCCCCACCGATCAGGCGTGGTTCTTCGAGATCAAGTACGACGGCGTCCGCGTCCTCGCCTCCCGCGCCGATGACCACGTCGAGCTCCGCGGGCGAAGCGGCCAGCTCGTCACCACCCGCTATCCCGAGGTGACGGCGGCCCTGCGCGCGCTGCCGCTCCCGCGATTCCTGCTGGACGGGGAGATCGTCGCGCTGGACGACGCAGGGCGCTCGAGCTTTCAGCGCCTCCAGGAACGGATGGGGCTCACCAGCCCGGCCGACATCGAGCGCGCGAGCGCGGAGGTGCCGGTCAGCGCGGTCTTCTTCGACGCGCTCGGGCTCGACGGACGCGATGTACGTAGAGTCCCGCTCGAGGCGCGCAAGGAATGTTTGAGGCTCTTTCTACCCGCGCGCGGCGTCGTCTACTGCAGCGATCATGTCGTCGGCCACGGCGCCGAGTTCCTCGCCGCCGCCTGCGAGCAGCATCTCGAGGGCGTGATCGCGAAGAAGCGCGACAGCGTGTACCTCTCGAGACGCTCGAAGGACTGGCTCAAGATCAAGTGTCAGCTCCGGCAGGAGTTCGTCATCGGCGGCTACACGATGCCCCAGGGCACGCGCGCCCACTTCGGCGCCCTGCACCTGGGCCTCTACGAGGACGGCCAGCTCGTCTACGTCTCCAAGGTCGGCACGGGTTTCGACGACCGGACGCTCGAGCTCGTCAGCGAAAAACTCCGCCCGCTGGCCCGGGCGACCTCGCCCTTCGACCGCGGCACGCCGGGCGGGCGCGGCCACCACTGGGTCGAGCCCCGGTTGGTCTGCGAGGTTCGCTTCACCGAATGGACACGCGACGGGGGTATCCGTCACCCAGCTTTCCTGGGGCTGCGTGACGACAAGCGCCCGGAAGACTGCGTACGCGAAGCGCCGGCGGCGCGTGAGCATTACGAATCCGAGGAAGGTGTTTTGGCCCGACGAGAGATACACGAAGTCGGACTTGATCGATTACTACGACTCGGTCTCGCCGTGGCTCCTGCCGTATCTCCGGGATCGGCCGCTCGTGCTCACGCGCTACCCCGATGGGATCAAAGGGAAGTCCTTCTTTCAGAAGGACGCGCCTGAATGGATCCCGCCGTGGATCAGGACCGCGCGGATCCACTCGCACGACGTGGGCCGCGACATCGACTACTTCGTCGTGGACGACCGCGAGAGTCTCCGCTACGTCGTGAATCTCGGGACGATCCCCCTGCACCTCTGGAGCTCACGCCTGCAATCGCTCGACCACCCGGACTGGCTCGTGCTCGACCTCGATCCCAAAGGCGCGCCGTTCACCGACGTCGTGAAGGTGGCGCGGGCGCTCCACCGGATCCTGGACGAGCTCGCGGTGCCGAGCTACGTCAAGACGTCCGGGGCGACGGGCCTTCACATCCTCCTGCCGCTCGGCGCCCAGTACAACTACGACGTGACGCGGACCTTCGCGCGGCTCCTCGCGGTGATGGGGGTCGAGGCCGAGCCCGCGATCTCGACGATCGCGCGGCCGCTGCGCTCGCGCGGCGGCAGGGTCTACATCGACTTCGGCCAGAACGGCCGGGGCCAGACCATCGTGGCGCCGTTCTCGGTCCGCCCCCTGCCGGGGGCGCCGGTCTCGTGCCCGCTCCGCTGGGAGGAGGTCACCGCCAAGCTCGACCCCTCGCGCTTCACGATCAAGACGGCGCCGGTGCGCTTCGAGAAGCTCGGCGACCCACTCGCCCAGGTGCTCACCGGACGGATCGACGTCGCAAGCGCTCTCCGGAAGCTCGAGCGCCGCGGCGCTCCGGATCGCTGAGCGCGGCCGTCAGGGCGCCCGCCAGCGTTTGCCACGGTCGCTAGCCGAGGCTCGCCTCGAGGCGCGCGACCATCTCGTCGATCTCGTCAGTGGACACGCTGAGCGCCGGCATGAAGCGGAGCGTGTCAGGGCGCGGCGCGTTGATCAAGAGCCCGTGGTCGAGCGCCGCCGCCGCGACCTTCTTCGAGCCCTGCCCCTTCAGCTCGAGCGCGAGTAGCAGGCCGCGGCCGCGGACTTCGCCGTGGCCGCGGTCGGCCGCGAGGGCTCGCAGGCGGTCCGCCAGGTAGGCCCCGTTCGCGGCGACCATCTGAAGAAACTCCGGCTGTTTGACCGTCTCGACCACGGCGCGGCCGACGGCGGCCATGAGCGGATTGCCGTTGAAGGTACCGCCC
>WNGA01008827.1_pt1 | contig 14744 bp, 10 predicted proteins | sample 5400061 | NCBI WGS metagenome assembly WNGA01 (sample SAMN13153366, study PRJNA577476) | soil metagenome | isolation source: 100 cm soil or saprolite under grassland replicate 2 | place: USA:California | collected 2016-06-15
AAACGTATCAAAAAATTTAATCCCTGCTATTAAATTTTCACTTAACCACCTTAAGCGTTTTCTTTTGATTGCCGGTGTATTGAATAAAATAAACTCCTCTTGCTATTGAAGCTGCAGATTTAAAATTGATAGTATAAACATTATTTTGCGTTACATTAAGTTCACTTGTTTCAATAATCCTTCCTGTTGCATCCATTAAGCGAAGATTTGCTTTTCCATTTTCCGGGGCTTTCAGATAAACGGTTAACTGATTAGTGAAAGGCACAGGAACTGCAACTAACCAATCACTCATTACAATTCCATTTTTTGTAAGCGTAATAGTTCTCGCGGTAAGACTGTCTGTATATTTTATAATATATTGACCCCCGGGTAAATTATCAAGATTAATAAATGCAGTATCATATACTTCCTCCTGCTCTGTAGTTAATAATATTGAAGTGATGATTTTGCCTTCGGCGTTCTGCAAAGAAAGCTGCACATTTCCATTAATCTGCCCAATTAGTTTTATAGCAATACGATTGGTAAACGGATCCGGATTTGCAAACAACCATTCATTGCCATACAATTCAAGATTCTGTTTCTTTTTCAAAATAAGATAAGCCTTTTGCATATTTGGTATACCATAGCCATAGTGGTTATCGGGATTATCATATCTATCTGCACTTTGGTATACAGCATTTAATATGGTCATATTATTGTAAGCAGGAAATGCTTGCCACAAACAGGCAATAAGCCCATTGATATTGGGATTTGAAAATGATGTGCCGCTGCCTGCAACAGGAACATTGTTGGTTCCAAATATTGTTGTGTTTAAACCCACAGAAACAATATTGGGCTTTACTTTGCCGGGATAACCATAGCTGCTGAATGATGCTATTTGCCCGTTATCATCTGTTGCACCAACAGCACATACACTGTCTGCATCTGCGGGAAATATTATATAGTGCCATTGATTGTTGCCTTCGTTGCCTGCACTGTTCGTAACGATCATTCCTTTGTATGCAGCCACTGCAGCGCCTTTGCTTACTGTTGTGCTGCTGGCATAAATATCATTATAGCTGTGATTGAAAGAAGGATCATCAAAATAATAGTAACCGAGCGAAGAAGAGATCATATCTGCACCGGCGCTATCTGCAAATTCAGCAGCGGCAATCCAGTTCTGTTCTTCAACGGGATATTCACTAAAATCATTTTCACTGCGCAACAACCAGAAAGATGCATGTGGCGCAGTGCCTATCATCGTACCGGGAATGTTGGCTGCAATCGTACTCAGACAATACATGCCGTGTACATTGTCTTCATCAACACTATTATCATAGTCAACAAAATCTTTTTCACCTAACACATGGTTATTCATACGAATGCTGTCAAATGCACTTAATTCTTTGTAATGATAAAAACCTGCATCAAGCAAGGCGATTGTTATACCTTCACCTGTATATCCTTTATTATGCAAAAATTCTCCATTGTGAATATGTATCTGATTGGAAGATGCGCCATAATCAAGCGTGTCTCCTGCAGTTGTATTTATTAAGGATGATGAAACTTCTAATTGCTCTATTTTTTCTTTAAGGCGATCATAGTGAACATTGTTATGTTGTGCGGTAAAATAACCTACAGCATTTGATGCTTTTACAAAAGGCAAATTATTTATAGAATTAATGACAGCAGTATCTATACAATAAATTAAGATTTGATTTAGCCATTTGCTTTCACTTAAAAAACTAACATTTCCTTTTGCAAGAACTTGTTGTATATAGTTTGGATTAACTGGCAAATCAGTACTATCAATAGCTATATTATACCTGCTTCTTCTTTCTATTGCTTTTTGAGAAAGATATACAGCGGGGTTATTGATACTGTATGGTGAATTATTTTTATCGGTGAATTGAATAATCCATTTTGGGTATTGACAAAAACTATCAATCAAAAAATAAAACAATGCTGATAGTGTAAAAAATAATTTCATGTAACTGGGTATGAACTCAAAACTACAGTCAAATTATGGAATTGGAATTCGAACGATGTGCTTATAAACAGTAAATCGTAAATCAAAAAAATCGTAAATCATTAATGGTAATCTATAAGGCTTAGTTTAATCCCATAGCTATTATTCTCATAATGTGCTGGTGGAGGATCAGTTTGCCATGCCCAGTGCAGGAATTCTTTATATACCAATCCTATCCCCTTTGCATATACCTCAACAGAATAATTACGCTGCTGATAACTATCAGGATCGAATGGGCCTTCTGGCGAAGTTTCATCCTGTTGTAGTACCGTGATGGTATTGTCTAATACACCCTTTATTACTGGGTAAGGCTGATTGACATTTTGGTAAGTATACTTCCAGCCTTCAAGATATTCATATAAGAAGTTATTACTTTTTGTGTCAATATAAGAATTGCCCTCCCAGTTGAAATCATTTCTGATTGGTTCTTTCAATTTTATAAAACGAAGATTATTATCATCCACAACTTCAGCGGAATTATTTGCCGGAGTAATATAATAAGTGCCGGTGGGCTGCCATGATTGAACAGCAAGTGTATCCGTAACAAAACGATATACACGGTAAGAAAGCCGTTGCTGATTATCTCTTATTGTGTCTGCTATACTGTCTTTAGCAAGATAGCTGTTGATTTTTAGTTCGGACCCATACAATGGTATTAATGATGAATCAAGACGATAAATTAATACACGTCCTGTTTCCAAAGGATAGTAATCATCAAGTACAGGAAGCGAAACCTCTGCTGATTGTTTTTTACAACCAGGCAATAAAAAATTTATCAGAACAAAACATGCGTAGAAATACCGCTTCATAATTGCAAGTTGGAAAAAAAGATTTTAAATTGTACTAATAGTAACGTAAGTTTAATATGTTTCGTATTGAATTAACATAAAAGCTTTGAGTGGCAGGCTTTGAGCCTTGAGAAAAATTGTGAGTAGTGAGTGTTCACTGTCTGTTAAATACTCACAAATCACCACTCACAAAAAGGTATCAGGGACGAAGTAATATTAATGTGAAGCGATTAATTTCATGATTTACCACCTGGTAATTTATTGAGCCCTTATGCAATTCTGCTATCCTTTTTACAATGGATAAACCAAGACCAAAGCCTTTTTTATTTTGCGCATTTTCTCCTCTGAAAAATGGAAGAAACAGTCTCTCTTTATCCTCTGCACTTAATCCGCGGCCTTTGTTTTCAAAATGAATATAGATGCCTTTTGAATATGCTTCCATTGTAATGTTCACCTGTTGATCATTTGAATACAGGTATCCATTTTTTATGAGATTGCGAAAAGCAGAACGTAAAAGCGTTTCATTGCCGGGAAGAAACAGATACGATTCCTTTTCGGGGTATTTTATAAAATCAAAACTGATATTAATTCCTTCAAACATTTTTTGAGCAGCAGCAATTACTTCATATATCAATTCATCCATTCTTATTTTAGGCCAACTGGAAGAATAATGCACATTTTCGTATTGTGAAAGTAACAGTAATGAATTAGTGAGATCAATCATTTCCTGCTGGTCTTCCCTTAAAGATTCTAATACACGTGTTGCCTCTTTGGTTGTTAGTTCTTTGCGTAATGCTGATTCTGTTTGCGACAGCATAGTAGCAAGCGGTGTTCTTAATTCATGTGAGGCATGATGAACAAAATTTTTTTGTACCTGAAACGCTTTCTCTAACCTCTCGAGCATATTATTAAAGTTGGTAGCGATTTGAACAATCTCATTATATTTTACATTTCCTTTTACAACATCCACTCTTTGTTTTAAGTTGCTTTCGGAAATATGCCGCATTTGCTTACTAAGATTAACCAGTGGCTTGGTAGCTAAAATCACATACCAGAGAGCAAATATGGCTGTAATAAGAATGCCTCCTATTGCAACAAGAATCATAATGAACTTTAAGGAAGAAAGCCTTGCTTGTGAGTATTTGTCGAAACCAGTAGTTATTACATAAGCATCTTTGCCTGCCTTATTCAGATAAAGTGCTATGCCTTGCGTATCGCTATTTGAAAAATTGATCTCTTTCAACACTTTAACTTTCTGCAAAAAAGTTGAGTCAGTTTTATAATTAAATGTTTTCGGATCTGTTGTTATAACATGGTAAGCATTATCAAGTAGAACAGAATGAAAATTTGATGGACTTCTTGGGAGGTAATCAGCAAGTTTACTGAGTGTTGCTTTATCAGTGTCTTTAATATTATAATAAGTAGTGTATTCAGTATAAGCATGTGCCCAAAGCCTGTTATTGAATTCCTGTTCTTGCGTATGCTGGAATAAACTATAAATAATAAAAAAAGAAGAAAGCAGTATGAAGGAAACCACCAGAGTAATTATGAGCACAAATTTAATCCTAACACTCATGACAGAGGCGCCTCCCGTACATAATAACCAAAGCCGGGTTTAGTATGAATGAGTTTATTTTCGAAGGGTTTATCAATTTTATTACGGAGGAAACTAATGTATACTTCAATAGTATTGGTGCCTGTATCAAAACTAAGCTCCCATACTTTTTCCAGTATCACCGTCTTTGATATTACCTTACCAATGTTACGGCAGAGCAGCACCAGCAACGCAAATTCCTTTGCCGTAAGATTAATATTTTTGCCGGCACGTGTAACCGTTTTCTTATTCATATCAATTTCCAGGTCGGCAACAATAATTTTATCATTTACTTCTGTTGTTGTTTCTGCTCTTTTTAGAAACACTTTTATGCGTGCAAACAGTTCATCAAAATGAAACGGCTTTACAATGTAGTCGTCTGCTCCAAGATTGAAAGCATCTACTTTGTCCTGTATTTCTCCCAGTGCAGTAAGCATAATGATAGGCACTTTGCTGTTTTGCTGCCTGAATTCTACATAATGCTAAACCGTTTTTATAAGGAAGATTAATATCAAGCAAAACCACGGAATAAGTATGTTCCTTAAATAACCGCTCTGCCACGGCTCCGTCGTATGCAACATCGGCATTATAGCCCTGGCGCAAAAGCTCTTCCTGTATAACCTGGCTAAGCTTGGGTTCGTCTTCTGCAATTAGTATTCTGTAATTGTTTTCCATTATCTTCAGTAAAAATTGATGTACAAATTATGAAAAAGTTTTTAATAGTAATAACAGTTATTATTTTGGGCATTCATAGTTCGTCGCAAAATATAATTACTCCTTTTGAAAAAAGCAAAGGCATGCAAACGGCTACTTATCATGAATGCATTAAATATTATGCTATGCTTGATAAACTGAGTAATAACGTTGGTATAAAAAATTTTAATACCACAGATGCCGGCTATCCTTTGCAACTTGTTATGTATTGCCCCGACAATAAATTTAATCCCGTTGAATGGCATAAGCAACATAAGATTATTATATTAATTAACAATGGCATTCATCCTGGCGAACCCGATGGCATTGATGCAAGCATGATGTTGTTACGAGACATTGCAACACATAAAATAAAAATACAAGAAAACGTTGTACTTGCAATTATCCCTGTTTATAATATCGGCGGATGTCTTAACCGCAACAGTTTTTCAAGGGTTAATCAAAATGGACCTGAAAGCTATGGATTTCGTGGAAATGCACAAAATCTCGATCTGAACAGGGATTTCATAAAGGCGGATTCGAAAGATGCAAGGGTATTCGAAAAAATTTTTCAATGGGTTAATCCGGATATTTTTATTGACAATCACGTGAGCGATGGCGCCGATTACCAGCATACAATAACCATTCTTACGACGCAATATAATAAACTTAGTGGAGAGACAGGACAATTTCTTCATGATATATTTGAACCGGCACTTTATAAAGGCATGGAAGAAAAAAAATGGCCTTTGTGCCCTTATGTAAATTTTGAAGAAGCAAGTCCGGATAAAGGATGGATTGCATTTTATGATCCCCCCCGTTACAGCAGTGGTTATGCAGCCTTATTTCAAACGATTGCCTTTGTACCGGAAACACATATGCTGAAACTCTTTGCAGACAGGGTTAACAGCACTTATGCATTTATGCAGACAGTAATAGAAAAAGCATCTGTATATGCAAATGATATTATTAATAAACGAAATGCTTCAATAGAAGCAATTAAACAACAACAGATATTTCCATTGAGCTGGAGAGCTGATACAACACAATATGACATGGTTCATTTTAAAGGATATGAGGCCGCTACAAAAATAAGTGAGGTAACAGGTTTATCACGTTTATTTTATGATCACAATAAACCCTATGATAAAGAAGTAAAATTCTTTAATACATTTGTGCCAACTATAACAGTTAAAAAACCGAAAGCTTATATTATCCCGCAAGGATGGCATGATGTAATAACATTGTTGCAACTTAATGGAGTTTTAGTGAAAAGAATAACACAAGACACCACTATAGAAGTTGAGTATTATCATATTGATGATTACAAAAGCGTTCCAAAGGCATACGAAAAACATCATTTCAATTATAATATAAAACTCACTGCAAAAACAGATACTATCCATTTTTTGAAAGGTGATTATATTGTATATGCAGGTCAGAAGGCAGACAGATATGTTGTAGAAACACTGGAGCCATTAGGTGATGATAGTTTCTTTCACTGGAATTTTTTTGATGCTATACTGCAACAGAAAGAGGGTTACAGCGATTACCGCTGGGAAGATGTTGCTGCACAATATTTACAACAGCATCCGGATATAAAACAGCAACTTGAAGAAAAGAAAAAAAGCGATACAACTTTGGCTGCCTCAGCAAAAGTGCAGTTAGATTTCGTTTATAAAAACTCACCTTATTATGAGCCCGCATATCTTCGTTATCCAGTGTATAGATTGATGAAATAAGTTCTATGTTCTATGTTCTGAGTTCTGAGTTGTTGATTTAGTAATTATTTTTATGGACTCAGCGTTAGAATAAAATATGGAACAACGGTTGAGTCGCACACTCGTACACTATAATTTTAAGCAGCAGAATGACAAGTCATATTTTATTTCTTAATCAAATAATATAAAGCAATTGCAACAACACCAATTGCGCCAAGTATAAGAGCAGTTACAAACCAATTATCTTTCTTTACTTCTATTTTCCGCAATTCTCTGTGCATTTGAGTTGATGTTTTATGTTCCTCACCAACCTTAACGGTATGCTCTGCATTTTGCCTTATCACTCTTTCTGCAATTAAATCAGGGAAAAAAGTTTGAACAGTATTATCTGCAACAAAAGAATAACCTGATGCATTTTTTGTAAGTATTCCAATTCCCTGTAATTGAAGAATATGTTTTGTTTCAAGCTGCTCTTTTAATTGCTCTGTAAAATGATTGAAGTTATTTATCATATCATTTTCACTAACTCCGGTTTCTCTTGATAAGAAATTATAAAACCTTTCATCAGTCCTGTCATATTTATCATAACGAATAACAGGTATAGGAGGATGTAAGGTTTTATTTATAAAATCAAGTTTTGCATTTTGTTTTTCTGTATTGAAAGAACCAATGCCGGGTAACGTTACATTTTTATACAATGCAAAATATTTATGAATGTATTGATGCATTTATAGTTTGTGGTTTGTAGTTATGGTTTATGCTTAATGATGAAGAAATTATTAATTAGTTATTATTGATTGTTGAATTATTTGATGACTTTTTACTCACCACTCACCATCGCCATAATTATTTATTCAAAGTAGTTCTTATGTCACCAAAAGAATATACTATTCCAGCCAGCACATTGAAACCCAACACAGGATATTGATTCCAGCGTTCATATTTATTATTGAAAAGATTATTCACCTGCACCCAACCATTCAGTTGAGGAAGTATGGTGAACTCAACGCCAAGGTTTACATCTGCTGCAGGCTTCAGCTTCTGGCTTCCATAGGCTTTGTTACGCCATTGCGCACCATCCCAAAAATATATTTCGCTTTTCACTAGAAATTCTTTTATAATCTGCCAACGCAAAGACCCATTTAATTCAAGCGGAAGTAATCCCCATGCTTTGGCATTATCCTTTAATGAACTGTACTGATTAAATGTGGCACCCGCAAGCAAAGAAAGTTTTTCAGCCATCGTGTATCCTATTTCACCATGAATGCGGATGGCTTTCATCTGCGATTCATTTACAATAAAAAATGATTTGCCGGTGATTGTATCATTTACAAACAAAGGCTGATTAGTGAATTGCAGATAACTTACTCTCGCATCATAAGTAACATGTGTTCCTGCCGAACCTTTGAAGCCTGCATACTGCTCTTTGATTTTTGTATTCAATAAAAATTTAGGTTGCTGCAACCATGGATTGATTGAAGCGAGGTATTGATAAGTTGTCTTATTGTAATAGCCAATCCATCCTGCCTGCAAAATAAATCGCTCGTCCTGCAATTTTGCTTCAGCAGAAATGTTGGGAAGAAAATTGAATGTTGAATTATCCCACGAAGGTGTGATGCCTGCCACCAATTTAAAGTTTGGTGTTTTAAATTCTACTGCCGGTGTGAGATAATAAATGTTGTTGTTGATGGTTCCTGCGCTATCGCTTTTGTAAGAAGTTATATCCGCGCTAAGTCCTAAATTGAATGCAAGAGCTTTTGTAAAAGATTTTGACATGGGTGCAGTGAAACTAAAGGTATTTTCTTTGCCTCCATGATTATCCTGAAACAAACTAAGCGATATATTCGGGTTATAATTAATGCCCGCAGTATTTTGTGTTTTATTTCTCAATGCAACCTTACCGCCAAATGTTGTAAAGCTCTGTCGCAAATCATCCTTAGAGAATTTTAATGTGTCAGGTGAAAAGCCATATTCATATTGTGTGTTGTTGTCGTAAAAAACTTTTCCGCTCCATTCCTTTTTATTATCTGGCGTACTGAAAATACCAATTGCATCTAAACCTGTTTTGCTAAACTGCTGAAATGGTATCGGCCCTTTTGAAGAAGTATATTTACCATTAATGTTAATCACTGATTGCACACCGTCACCCATTGAAACACCGGCCTGCAAATAAGGTGTTGTAAAATTTCCATAACCCACTTTTACAAAGCTTCTGTTCTCCCAATGAATATTTGTATCAATGTTTTGGGCAATTGGTTTTAATGCAGGTGACAGATAAGAGAACATAATGTTTTGCGCGGGCACGTCATATTGCAATACATGTCTTGTTGTGTCAGGTGAAGGTGTTGCAGCACTGAAATTTATTTTTGATGTTGGCTTTAAAGATGGTTTAAATGCAGAAGTGACTGTAACGGTACGCTGAGGCAATGTATCAGATTTTATCTCTGTTGTTGTTTGTGTTTCTTGTTTTTTAGCCTCACGCTTTCTTGCTCTGCGCTGGGCAAAAACATTTACAACCAATAAACTAAGTACTGCTATTAAAATTATTTTTTTCATTCAGTTTTATTTCCGTAATTCTTTTTTATGTTACCAGCTTCAGATACATTACTCATCGTCCCTTGTGTCACTCACTTCGAGGTTGAGTTCTTTATTTAGCTTTCTTGAATTTCGAATCGCAATAATAAATTAACTACAAACTACTACTGCTCCACTTTACTATTCTTATTCTTCTCCATAACAACCACATCTAATTTCTTTTGTGCTTCTGTTTGCAATTCAGGTATGGCAGAATTTTCAATCACGCTCTTCAATGTTGCCTCTGCATTAAAATAATCCTGCTCTTTGTAGTAAATATCTCCCAGCAAAATGTAAGCTTTTGTTATCCAATAATCATAAGAGCCAGCTTTATTTATCACATCAAAACTTGCTTTCTCTGCTTCCTGTAATTTATTTTGTGAGAATTGTATTTCAGCAATGTGGTAACGTGCTTCTGCTGCATATTCTGATTTACCAAGTTCTACCACTGCCTTATATGCGGCCAATGCTTCAAACACCTGATTGTTGTTTTGATAATTCTTTGCAATAACCATGTTCGCCATCATTTTATCATCTGTTGCGATTCCTTTTTGCTCCAATAACTCTTGTGCATTAGGCACTGCTTCTGCCCATTGAGATAATTTGAACTGGCAACGTAATAAACCACGCATGCTTTCCAATTTATTTTCATCAGTTACAGCAATTGATTTTAACTGCTGAAAATATTGTTCTGCTTTTGCGTAATCTTTTAATTCAAAATAACAAATTCGTGCTGCAGTCAATACACTTGCTTCTGCATATTTATTGGGTGCTTTATCTGCAACCGCAGAATAATACTGCAAGGCGTTCTTGAAATCTTTCCTGCTGTTGTATATTTCAGCAGTTTGATAATTTGCATCAACAGCATATTCACCATCGGGAAATTTTTGCAGATAATTACTGAATCCTTTTAATGCGTTGTCATATGATTTATTACTATAGGCAAGATTTGCAGAAATGTAAGTAAGTGAATCTTCCTGTGAATAACTAACCTCCTTTCCATTCTGTTTCATGAAAGCTACAAAATCACCGGGGCGCTGATTATTTATAAATATATTGCGTACATAATCTTCTGCTTCATTACTTTCTTCTGAGTTAGGATAAGTTGAAATAAGTTTTTTAAAATTATTTAGTGCTTGGTTATTGTCCTTTTGATTGAAATATGCAATACCTAATTTTAAATAAGCCTGCGGTGCTAACGAAGCAGCATTCTTATTTTTTAAAACGGCATTGAGTGCAGGAATTGCAGCATCATAATTTTCATTGGCGAGATAAGTATTTGCTACTTCCATATTTGCATCCAATACAATTGATGATGACGGATACCGCATAGCCACCGATTGTAATAAAGTTACTTTCTGATTATACTGTCCCGTTGCTCCGGCAATAACTGCTTTTTGATACAAGGCATAATCAGCACCTTTTAAGTTGTTGCTGATAATATTATCATACATCTGCAACGCCTTGCTGTAATTCTTCTCCATAAGATAGCAATCTGCGCGGCGTGCATAAGCATCCTGTTCCAAGGGAGTAGATGAAGGTGAAACAGAAGTGGTGATTTGTTCAAAATATTTTAAAGCATCCGTATAATTTTCTTGCCGCATGGCGCTGTATCCTAAAGTGTATCGTGCATTGGTAGGATTTACTTCACCGGACACAACAGGGGTTCTCATATAATTACCGAGATAATAAACAGCCGAATCAAATTCATTAAGACGAAATGCAATTTCACCTTTCCAAAAGTTGACAAAAGGAAGTTGACTTTCGTTATACTGAGTAGCAAACACCTGATTAAGCAAATTATCGGCCTGCTCTATTTGTTGATCATTTATCAGTTCAACAGCACGGCCATATAATATTTTCGGATAAATTTGTTTTACCGATTCGCCGGGTGATTTCATTGCTGAAACAAGATCAAGCGCTTCTTTAAAATTGTTTGTATTAGCGAGCACACTTACCAGTAATTCTTTTGCCTCACCTGCATATTCTGAATTTGGATAAGTTGTAATAAAGCCTTTTAATTCATTCAACGCAACATCCGGATAACCTAACTCATAAGAGAGTTTGCCATAATTAAATTTTGATATTTCTTTTTGCGCCTTATTACTGCTGTTCAATGCACAAAAAAGAAAAGCACTTCTTGCACTTTGTTTTTGCCCCAACTGCAGATAAGCATCAGCTAACAGATACATACTGCTCTGTGCAAGTGAATCCTGTTTACCACCAAGTTCTTTAAAACCATCTACTGCCTTGCGATATTGTTTTGCCTGGTAATAACCATATGAAAGCTCATACAGATCTTCCCTGCTCACTTTTTCTGTTTGCGAAACATATTGTTCTACATAAGGCAATGCTTTAGAAAAATTTTTCTTCTCAAAATAAATGTGCCCCACTATTTGTCTCATCTGCAAATCGTAGTACTGATTACCTTTCTGCAAAGCTTTTTCGGCATAGTCCAACGCTTTATCTTTCTCACCATTGTAATAATATATTTCTGTTATGTAGTAAGGAACAATGCCTTTATATGCGGGTTTATCTTCTGTAATTTTAAAAGCATTCAACGCTTCTTTATAATTCTTATCGCGAAAGGCTATAAAGCCATAGTAATAGTTAGCATCAATATAATTTGGATCATTTTTAATTTGTCTTATCGCGTCAAATAAAGGTTTCGCATCACTAAAGCGCTGCATGGTAAAATAGGCATAACCAAGATGAAATTTCATGTTGGCAATTTCATTGTTGCTGAGATTATCATACGTTACCTTTTCATAATAGGTAACAGCGTTTGCAAAATCTTTTTTATTATAATAATATTCCCCGAGATGATAACTCATCATTTCAACTCTTGGCTCATTGTGTTCAAGATTAATGAACTCAATTGCTGCCTGCTCGGCAGTTTCATCTTTCAATTCAAGACCGCATACAATGGAATAATATTTTGATTCAGTTTGTATAGCGACAGGAATGCTGCTGTTGCTTTTATCTTCCGCATACAGTGTTTTAAATAATGGATACGCTAAACTAAATTGTTCTTTTTGATAAAGTTCTTTGGCAAGTTTAAAATCTGCATCGGGGTCATTATTTGCTTTGGTATACTGTGCGTGTACAGCAGGCGTTAACACAATAGCAAAAAATAAAATGACAGTTTTCCTGAAATATAGATTCATACGTGGTTTGAACGGATAAGATTTTCAAATATTTTAATTCCTTTCTTAATAAAACGCAAAATCGCATAAAGGTAGTGTCCAGACTGACGAGTGCAAAGACTGTTCCACTATTTGTGGATAAACTTTTCAATCATTTATTTTTGCACCTGTTAACTACGCTGTAACAAACACTGAGACTGCATTTCACCTATTGTGCAGTTCCGGCAAATGTTAGTATTGATAAAACGGATGAACTGATAATGATTTAACTATCAGCACCGATGCGGCTCAAAAAATTTTTTCCCGCTATTTAAAAGTTGTTGTTATCCCATGCTCAAGAAATGTTATTAAAACTTTCACGCTAAAATTGTTGAAGACAGAGCTATAACAACTGTAGCAGACATTTGTCTGCTACGGAAGAAAGTTTTATTACTGAAAATGTGTTTAATGACATTGGGTCTAAAACCAATATCTCATCTAAAATGATTATATCGTAATGTTTTCTATTCTGAATTTTATAAGACCTGTTGGCGCCTGCACTTCGGCAATCTCACCCTTTGCTTTGCCAAGCAATCCCTTACCAATAGGTGAATCAACAGAAATTTTTCCCGCCTTAAGATTAGCTTCTTTCTCGCCCACTATCTGGTAAGTAACCGTTTTTTTAGTGCTTACATTGGTAATGGTAACCTTTGTAAGAATGGACACTTTACTCGTATCAATTGTGTTTATATCAACAATACGAGACGAAGCCAACTGACTCTCCAATAGTTTTATTTTAGCTTCCAGTATGCCCTGTGTTTCTTTTGCGGCATCATATTCTGCATTTTCTTTTAAATCACCTTTTTCACGAGCTTCTGCAATAGCTCTGGAAGCTGCCGGTCTGTCAATTGACTTCATACGATGCAATTCTTCTTTCATGCTTTCGAAAGCTTCTTTTGATACATACATTATGTCACTCATAGTTATTGATGTTTAACAAAGAGATAAAAAAAATACAACGCCACAGGACGTGCAGCGTTGCAGAACTACAAAAATATAAAAAAATTATCTTTAAAACTGATAGAGGAAATGAAAATTTTTTATAATATTTTTTTACTTGCTGCCCTAATTTTTAATTAGGATCCATCTGAAGATGCCCAATAATATACTGATAAAGTGCTTGCGACGCAAGGGACGATGCTACAAAATATCAAAGCTGGTATCAAAAAACTACGTTGGGTTGTTTGCACAACCATTCCAATTGGTGTTTTTCCTGGTTAGAAAGCTTACTTAATTTTTCATTTTCCAACACGTCCAGACCCGCAGCTTTTATTTTTTTATTTTCCAGTGCCTGTATGAGTGCCGCCGTATCTGTGACCTTTCCACGGCATGTAGTAATAAAATAAGGAGGCTGGTGAAATGAATTAAAAAAATGGTGATTCGCATAATGATAAGTCTCTTCTGTGAGCGGAATATGCAGACTTACAATATCGGCATAGCGAAAAATTTGCTCGGGTTCTGCTTCTCTCACATAATCTTTTGCAAAACCAGATTTGTATTTATCATGTGCCAATACTGTTACATTAAATGAAGCGAGCAGTCTTGCAAAAGAAGAGCCTGTATTACCATAACCAATAATGCCTACTGTTTTGCCGCTTAGTTCTGTTGCTCTGTTTGCATCGCGTATCCATTTGCCGTGTTTTATTTCATCATAGCTGCTGCTGATTTTATTCATCAGATTCAACAGCAATCCCAATGCATGTTCTGCTACGGCGTTACGGTTACCTTCGGGACTGCTTACACAAATAATGCCTTTGCTTTCTGCATAATCAACATCAATCAGTTCCATGCCGCTGCCGAGGCGTCCAATCCACTTTAATTGTGCTGCTTCATCAAGAATATGTTTATCAATTTTCAATCTTGTTGTGGCAGTTAATCCATGTATATCTTTTATTGACGTTACCAATTCTTCATAAGTTATTGTTGGCTTGTATAGCACTTCATAACCTTTTTTTTGTAAGCGGTCAATTAAATAATCATGCGCTTTGGCTGTGACAAGTACTTTTTTCATTATCAATTTTCAATTTATCTTTCAACCTGTTGCTTTACTATAAATCTCATTTCATTTTAAAAGTCAGTGTTGCAAAATCTTCAATACTTAATTGTTCTGCACGTTTATTAAAAATATCTTCTTTTAATATTGATTCATCAAACAGAGTTCGCACTGCATTCCGAAGCGTT
>WNGA01010496.1_pt1 | contig 14743 bp, 13 predicted proteins | sample 5400061 | NCBI WGS metagenome assembly WNGA01 (sample SAMN13153366, study PRJNA577476) | soil metagenome | isolation source: 100 cm soil or saprolite under grassland replicate 2 | place: USA:California | collected 2016-06-15
TGCGCGCGATCATCGCCGACGAAGCGGCCGGGCGGGTCGTCGACCATCGCTCGCTGCACAATCGGCTCGCCGCGGTGGCCCGCAATCCCGTGCTTTCGCTGTTCGTCGAAGCCCTGAACCAGGCGACGGCACTGTACGTGCCGGGTCCTCGATTGCTTGGCCGCGAGGTGAAGGCGGCCTCGGCCTACGCCCACAAGCGCGTGGTCGACGCGGTGCTCGCACGCGATCCCAGCCTGGCGGGGCGCCGAATGCGCCAGCACCTCCAAGCCGAAGCCGACTGGCTTCGCCGCAAGCGGCCCGCCCGTCGCCTGCCCAATCCCCTGGCCTTCGGCGCGCCCGGCGCCAGCAAACGGGCCGAGGCGGTGGCGGGGACGATCTTCTCCGACGTTCTGGAGCACCAGAGGGAGATCGGCGACCTTCTGGGGTCGGAGAGCGAGCTCATGGAACGCCACGACGTCAGCCGCGCCGTGCTTCGAGAGGCTGTGCGCCTCGTCGAGCACCATCAGATCGCGGCGATGCGCCGCGGTCCTGGTGGCGGCCTCTTCGTGACCGCGCCGTCCACGGAGGCGATCAGCGGTGCCGTTGCGCTCTATCTCGAGCGCAACGGCATCGACCGCCGCAACGTCATCGAGGTACGGAGCTCGGTCGAGGTCGCACAGGTGCGACTGGCGATTCGCCGGATGGACCACACTGGGTCGACCGCGCTGCGTGCCGCCCTCGCGGCGGAGAAGGTGACGCCAGGCGACGAAATACCCGACGTCGGCCACGACGTCCATCGTGTCATCGCCTCGCTCGCCCGCAACCGAGTGCTCGAGCTCCTGGCGCTCGTGTGCATCCAGTTGACCCTGCTCCACCAGCACAACAGCGTGGAGCCCCAGATCGTCCAACGGGCCCGGGATCAGGTGGTGCGCGCCCACGGACGCATCGGGCAAGCGATGCTCGACAGCGACGTGGAGCTCGCGACGCGCCGAATGCGAAAGCACGTCGAGGCCCTTCAACGCTATTTGCGCTAACCCCGCGGACCCCGCTTGATTTCCACTCCGTCCACCCCGGCGCCTTCCTCGATGACGGCCGGCGCCGGGACGCGGTGCTCTCCCGACCCGAAATGGCGACGCCACCCGGGCTCGTCGGCGCCGATCTCCAAGAGCACGGCGACGGTCAGACATCGGCGTAGCGGTAGAGTGGCCTGAAAGGTTCGTGCGGACCTAGGCGCCGAAGTGCCCGGGAGGGCGATGACGTCGCAGATCAATTCGTCGGTCGATGAGGACCGGACCGCGGTTGTCCTGGCGTCGCCGGGCGAACGCCGTTCCTTCCAGGAGCTCGAGGAGCGGTCGCGCCAGCTGGCGCAGCTCTTTCGCGCTCGGGGAATCGGCCCCGGCGGCCAGATCGCGGTCCTGCTCGACAATCACATCGGCTACCACGAGGTGTGCTGGGCCGCCCGTCGCGCGGGCCTCCGATTCACGCCGATCAACTGGCACCTCGGCGCGCAGGAGGCGGGCTACATCCTCGCCGACTGCGGGGCCACTGGCCTCGTGACGTCCGCTCGCCTCGAACAGTTGGTGATCGGGCTCGCTGCACACATGGACAACGTGGCCGTCCATCTCGCGCACGACGGTGAGCTCGAGGGCTTCGATGCGTACGAAACGGCGATCACCGCATATCCCACGGAGCCCCCCGCGGACGAGACCGAGGGCGCGTACATGTTCTATACGTCGGGCACCACTGGGCGGCCCAAGGGGATCAAGCCCCCCTCAGTGGTGCACCGTTTGGTATTGAGACGCGGCTCGACGGGCTCGTCCGCACCGTCTACGGGTTCGAGTCCGGGATCGTCTACCTCTGTCCCGCGCCGCTGTACCACGCGGCGCCGTTGGGTTGGTCGATGGCGGCGCACCGTGCCGGCGGCACCGTGGTCGTAATGGAACGCTTCGACCCGCTGGCGGCCCTTCAGGCGATCGAGACGTACGCGGTGACCCATGTGCAGTTCGTGCCCACGCATTTCGTGCGGATGTTGAAGCTCAGCGCTGCGGAGCGCTCTCGTTTCGACGTCTCCAGCCTCCGGATGGTGGCTCACGCCGCGGCGCCGTGTCCCGCCGAAGTCAAGCAGCGGATGCTGGACTGGTGGGGGCCGATCATCTACGAGTACTACGCCGGCAGCGAGGGTACGGGCTTCTGCGCCGTCGGACCCGAGGAGTGGGGGGAGAAGCCGGGCACGGTCGGCCGCCCGCTCACCGGCGCGATCCATATCACCGACGATCAGGGGTCCGAACGGCTCCCTGGTGAGATCGGGCAGATCTGGTTCGAGAGCCAAATCACCTTCGAGTACCACAATGATCCCGAGAAGACGAGGCAGGCGTTCAACGGCCAGGGGTGGAGCGCGCTCGGGGACGTCGGCTACGTCGACGACGACGGCTACTTGTTCCTGACCGATCGCGTCTCGCACATGATCATCTCGGGTGGGGTCAACATCTACCCGCAGGAGATCGAGGACGCCTTGGCGCTCCATCCGAGGGTCGCCGACGTCGCCGTGATCGGTGTTCCGGACCCCGACATGGGCGAGTCGGTGCTCGCAGTGGTGCAGCCCTCGGAGCCGGTCGACGACGAGGCAGCGGTGGCGGCCGAGCTCGACACCTTCCTCCGCCAGCGCATCGCGGGCTTCAAAGTGCCCCGTTCGTTCCGGTTCACGGATTCGCTGCCCCGGCTGCCTACGGGCAAGCTCCTCAAGCGCAAGGTCCGCGACGAGTACGGCGGCTCGACTGCGGCGTCGGTCCGTACCGGCTCGGCGCCCGGGATCGACAGATGAGCGGGGCTGCCGACGTCGCCATCGTCGGTATTGGGGCCACGACCTACTACTTCCGGGGCGAGTCCTACCCCGTCCGATCGTCCATGCTCTCCCCTTGTCTCACCCAAGCGTCGCGGACAAATCAGCATCAGGATATCGGCTCGGGTGGCCGGCTGCCGAGCGGCGCGCGTCGGCACTGCAAGGGGGGTGCTCATGGTCGCATCACAAACCCACCGTCGACGTTGAGGACCTGCCCGGTGATCCATGCGCCGAAGCGGGAGGAACGGCTGGCCGCGGTGCCGTTGTTCTGCGACCTCGATGACGCCGAGCTCGAGCAGGTGTCACACCTGATGACCGACATTCGCGCCGGCGCTGGAGCGGTCCTGATGCGCCAGGGCGAGAGCGGCAGCGAGTTCGTCATCGTGCTCGACGGGCAGGTAGAGGTCACCCACGATGGACGGAGCGTCGCCACGCTCGGACCGGGAACCTGGTTCGGCGAGATCGCCCTCCTCGACAGTCGGCCGCGGACGGCGACGGTCGCCGCCAAGACGACGGTGACAATCGAAGTGCTCACCCGCAACGAGTTCTGTACGTTGCTGGCCGACGTGCCGGATCTGAGCGTGAAGCTCCTCGCCACGATGGCCCGGCGACTGGCCGAGCTCAAGGGCGACGACGTGCTTCGCGGGTCCGGGAGAGTTTGACGCGATGAGGGTGGCCGTCCTCGGGGCTGGCTCGTGGGGAACCACCGTCGCGACGTTGACAGCGAAACGTCACGATGTCGTGCTGTGGGCTCGCCGTGCCGAGGCGGCGCTCGAGATCAATGAAACCCATCTCAACCGTACGTACCTGCCCGACTGGCCGCTGCCCGAGGAACTGAGGGCGACGTCGGACATGGAGGAGGCCGTGCGCGACGCCGACGTGGTCGTCGTAGGTGTGCTGACCGACGGCTTCTGCCAGGCGGCTGTGGAAGCAGCCAAGCACATGCGCTCGTGGGTTCCGGTAGTGAGCCTGGCCAAGGGGTTCGAGCAGGGAACGCTGCTGCGGATGACGCAGGTGATCAAGGACTCCTCGCCGGGGCATCCGGTGGCGACTCTGACGGGGCCGAACATCGCCAAGGAGATCATGGCCGGCAACGCCGCCGCGAGCGTCATCGCGACGGAAGACCTCGATGTCGCGGCCGCCCTCCAAGAGGTGTTCCAAAGGGGCGTCTTCCGCGTCTACACCAATCACGACGTAGCCGGATGCGAGATCGGTGGCGCGCTCAAGAACGTCGTCGCGATCGCCACCGGTATGGCCGAGGGCCTCAGCGTCGGCGATAACACGAGAGCAGCCGTCATCACTCGCGGGCTCGGCGAGATCACGCGCCTCGGTGTGGCGATGGGCGGCGTTCCCGCGACGTTCGCCGGTTTGGCTGGGCTGGGCGACCTGATGGTCACGTGCATGAGCCCGCACAGCCGGAACCGCTACGTCGGCGAACAGCTCGGGCGGGGTCGCTCCATCGACGAGATCATCGGCGAGATGTCGATGGTCGCCGAGGGCGTCAAGGCGGCCAGCACCTGCGCCGCCCTCGCAGAGCGACACGGCGTGGTGATGCCCATCTGCGAGACGGTAAAGCAGGTCGTGACCGGCGCCATGACGCAGATGGAGGCGTACCGCGGCTTGCTGCCAAAGGCGGGCCACGAGGCCGAGCCTGGCTAGAGCCTCGCCAACCAGAGGTTGGTGGGCGAGTCATCTGGAGGCGGCCTGCGGGGGCATCTTCTTGCTGCCCCCACATGCGGCCGGAGGCCGGCGCTGCCGGATTGAGGGTAGTCAGTTGAGTTTCGGCTCGAAATCACACGTAGCCGCGCTCCAGCGCCCGTTCGACGACCTTGTCCGTTTCGTGGTCGACGACCGCGGCGTTGGCGTGGCCGAGCGTGCGCTCGACCTGGTGGTGCGCCTGCATCCCGGGCCACAGCACGGTGATCACGTTCGCGTCCCACGGCTCGAGGAAGAAGAACCGGTACCTCTCCCACGCCTCGTCGAACGTGGGGGCCTTGACGTTGTGCTCGTTCAACGCGTCGAGGTAGAGGTGGACGAGGGATTCTTCGTGCTCGCGCCTCATCTCGGGCGTGAGCGCGGAGGAGATGAAGTACGACAGCTCCCGCATGTGGGGCCCGCGAAAGCAGACCTGCCAGTCGAGGAGCCCGGCTCGACCATCGGCGAGCGCGTAGGTGTTGCCGAAATGGCAATCGCCGTGGATCAGCGTAAGCGGGCCCTTCTCGAAGAGCTTGTAGACCTCGCGCTGCCGCTTGGTGAAGATCTCCGCGAGCCTTCGGGCCGCAGGTGGCAGTTCGTACTCCCCGGAGCGGAGGATCTTCACGCGCGCCCGTCGTTGGGTATACGCCAGATAGGCGAAGCCGGAGCGCCGCGTCTGGGGTTTGGCCCACCTCATGTCCGTGCCGAACCGGGGCGACTCCCAGAACGTCGCATGCAGCTTGGCGAAGGTGAGCATCATCTGCTCGGCGTGCTGGACGCCCCGTTCGCCCTTGAACGGCGGGTGCTCGTAGCCGTCGCCAAGGTGCTGCAGCACGAGGAGGTGACGGGCGCCGACGCCGGCACTGGCGAAGTAAGAGATCGGGACGATGTCGCCAAGTTCCTGGCGCGCGGTTCGGTAGAAGTCGACCTCGTGGACGGCCATGTCGAGTGCCGCGACCATGGTGCGGTTCTTCGACGAGAGCGGGGTTCCCTTCACGAACACCATCTCGGGAAGGCCGGCGCTGCGCCCCGTCTGGTTCCACGTGAGCGACAGCCGACGCCGGTTCGTGGTGCCGGCTGTCCCGCCGACGTCCTTCGCCTGTTCGACGATCGCGCCGGGCGCATCCTTGGCGAACACCTTCGTCAGGAAGCCGGCGTCGACGTCGCTCATCCGGTGCGGGCCACGCGCCGGCACCCAGGGCGAGAGCGCGAGCGCGGTCTGGGCGAGCGAGTCCGCAGCGTTGACGACGTCGCGTCCGGTGGTGACGATTCGATCGCGAATCGAGGTCCCGCTCACGCCGGCCCGGCTTCCACGACAGAACCGGTCGTGCGATCCCACGTCTCACCCTGGCCCGCGATCGGCTCTTCACGCAGATTCGCCTTGAGGGCGCGGCCCACGGGATTGCGCGGCACGGCGTCGCGGAACTCCACGTACCGCGGCACCTTGAACTCTGCCAGCCGCTCACTGCACCAGCCCCAGATGTCCTGCGCCGCGACATCGGCGCCTTGACGTCGCACGCAGAGCGCCTTCACCTCCTGCACCCGGAGGGGGTCGGGCACGGGGTAGACCGCGACGTCCTTGATCCCGGGGTGGGCCTCGATCGCTTCCTCCACCTGCTTCGACGCGATGTTCTCGCCGCCGCGGCGGATCATGTCCTTGCTCCGGTCGGCGAAGTAGAACGCGCCGTCCGGGCCCTTGGCGCCGAGGTCGCCGGTCCGGAGCCATCCGTCGACGATAGGGCGGCCTCCTTCGGGGTGGCCTACGTAATCGGTCATGTTCCCAGGAGACCGCACCGCGAGCTCGCCGAGCTCACCGTCGGGCACGTCGAGGCCGTCCTCGTCAACGATGCGCACCTCGGTGCGGGGGCCGGATGGAAAGCCGACATAGTTCCAGCCGGGGTTCCAGTTTCGCCGGCGCTGCTCGATGGCGGGGTCGCCATGAGGGTCCGTGGCCAGCACGATACCGACCTCGGTCATGCCGTACGCCTGGATAGTCACGAACCCGAAGCGCTCCTCCATGTTCTTGAGGAGGTCCCGGTGGCCGGCGGTGAGGATGCGGGGCACCCTGTGCTCGCGCTCCTCTTTCGACGGCTCGAGCTGAAGGAGGATGAGACCGATCGTCTCCACGATGACGAAGAACGTGACGCCATGCTCGACAATCTCCCCCCAAAACGTCTGCGGATGGAAACCATCGGGGAGCACGACATGCCCCCCGGTGAGGAGCGCCGCGAGCGCGCCGTAGCGCATGCCGGCGGTGTGGAACAAGGGTGTGGTGACGTACCAGGTCTCGTCCGGCGTCAGCCCGAAGTAGTCGCGCCACGACTCGAGCTGGTACAGCATCGAGCGGTTGTCGAATACGGCGCCCTTCGGGTTCCCCGTCGTACCGGACGTGTAGAGGATCTCGAAGTCGTCGTCGGGTCCGGGCCGTTCACCCGGATCGCCGCCGCCCTCGAGGAGGTCGCTCCACGGACGCGTTCCCTCCGCTTTTCCGTCGATCAGGAACAGAGGAACGGCGAGGCCGCTGGCGGCGACCGACGTCTTGGCGACGTCGAGGTGGTCCTCGTCGGTGATCAGGACCTTGCAGCCGAGCTGCCCGACCACCCAGGTCAGCTCCGGCTCTTTGAACATGAAGTTGATCGCGCTGGGTACGGCACCGATGCGAGCGGCCGCCAGGTAGTTGATGATGGTTGTCGGATGGTTCTTGCAGTACGTCGCGATCTTGTCGCCCCGCGCGACGCCCAGTTCGCGGAAGGACGCGGCCACGCGTTCGACGTCGCGGTGCAGCTCCTGGTATGTCCAGCTCTGACCTTCGGAGGTGAGCGCGGCCTTCTCCGGCTGATCGGCGACGTGCTCCTCGAACCACTCGATGATCGACGGCATGTGGATCCTCCTTTTCTTGCACGCGTTGGGTGACGCCTGTTCAACGCACACTGCGAGGTGATGCGTCCGTCACGGACGGTCGCGGCGGACCGCCCGCGGCCAATTGGCGAGGGTCGTCAGGTAGAGCTGCCGCACCCCGTCGACCTTCTCGTTGAGGTTGTCGAGCGTCCAGTCGTCGACTGGGATCGGATGGAGAACGCGTATGTCCACCGTCCCGGGCCGGATGACCCGGGACTTCCCCGGCATGAGATCGCCGGCATTGCGAATCACGATCGGGACGATGGGAACGCCCGCCGTCATCGCGATGCGGAAGGCGCCCTTCTTGAACGGTCCGAGCCGCCTGGTGGGTGACCGCGTGCCCTCCGGCGCGATCCACGATCGAAAGCCCCTTCTCGATCACCTTCGTCACCGCTTCGAGCGACTTCACCGCTTCTGCGGTATTGCCCCCCTCTACGAACGCCGCGTCGGCAAGCCAGCCGACGGGGCCGATGATCGGGTTGCGCCGGAACCTGGCGCTGGCGACGAAGGTGTAGTCCTTCTCGAATAGCCTCGCGCCGATAAGGCCGTCGAGCCCGCTCTGGTGGTTCATGATGAACACGGCGGGGCGCTGTTTCCACAGGTTCTCATCGCCGTCGACGTTGAGGCGCACGCCGGCGAGGGCAGTGCTGAGCTTGCCCCATAACGACATCCCGCGGTTGAAGATGGCGCGTCGACCGCCGCCGAGCAGACCGCCCGGCGCGGCCACGAGAAACGATGGGATGACGCTACCGAGCGCGGCGATCGTGCGGACGACGGGAACGCCGCCGGGGTGATCCGTGTCCGGCCAGCACCTCGTCGGCCACCGACGGATCGCCGCAGCGGCCCTCAGGCCCGGTGTCGGGTTCAGCGCGCAAGGATGGCCGACCTGTTCGAGCAGGCCGAGATCGCCGTCGGCACTCGCGTAGGCCCAGCTCCGATCGAGCTCAATGTCGAAGCACTCGGCGAATTCCTTTACCGCCAGCTGACCGCTCGTAAGACCGCGACCTCGGGGCACGGGGCCGGCAAGTGGGCCGCTGTCGAAGATCGGCCCCTGCGTGAGGACGTGCTCCACCCCGAGGTCGTCGGCGAGCGGCTGCACCTCGTACCTTGGGGCCGAGGTGCACACGACGATCGTGTGTCCTCTGCGCTGGTGCGCCTCGAGGAGGTCGCGGCTCTCCGGATAGATGCGGGCCGCGGTGTGTTGCAGGAAATGCCGCAAGCCTTCGGCGACGCCGTCGTTCTCGGTCCCGTGTTTGTACGGCTGGCGCCCGGCCGCAGCGGGCGACACCGTGCCGGACGAAGGCCGGACGAGCGTGCCCTCGTTCGTGAAGAACGCGCCAATCCGCGGACCGAACTCGCTCGAGTCGACTTCGTACAGCGCGTCGTCTATCGCCGCCATCGGCCCCCCGTCGGCACATCGTCAGCGTGAACCGGTAGATTATCAAACTGATTCACCGCATGGTGCATCAGGGATCGTGCGCGGCGCCAGCGGCGCCACTTACGCTGTGCGTTCGGTTCCCCGGCGCTGCCGTACTACTGCGAGGAAGTGCTCCAGCGACCAACCCTGGATCACCTCTACGCGGCGGATGACGTCGTGCAACTCCGCCGCGAATGCCTGCCTGCGCTCCGCAAGCCCCGCGTCCGTCGAGTCGAGCAACCCGCGGTTGCCCGCCAACGCGATGCCCGTTTCGAACAGCAGCGACGACGCGGAGTCGGCGCCTTGGATGCGACGCTGGAGCAGGTACTGCCGAGCCAGCGCGCCGCAGCGGGTGACCAGCGCCCGATCGTCCTCGACACGCTCGTCGCCGAGCGCGGCGAGCGTGTCGGCGACGATGTGGTACGCGTCGAGGAACGAGCGCAGGATCACGGGTGACACCAGTGGCCGTACGCTGCGCACGAAAGCCTCGATCTCCTCGGGCCCGGCGGCGACCCGCTTCTCCCAGGTCTCGTCGTGACCGCGGAGCTGGTCCCTGAGATCGGTGCAGAACTCGTCCTTTCCGGGGAAGAAGAACTCGAACTTGAGCACATCCCGCAGCCGCAAGGCCTCGTCGTAGACGGCGGCGACGCGGTCTTCGATTTCGGGTTCGGCAGCGGCGAGCACGGCGAGCTCTGCGATCGCTCCCGTCAGGAAGAAGTGGATGATCGAGTTGCGGTAATACGACGCCGCGACCCGCTGTTGTGTCTCGATCGCGTACACGGTCTCGGTGCCTTCGTCGTAAGAGGTCACGACACCGTGACGCATAAGGGATCCCACCGCGCTGCGGATCGACTCGTCGGAGTCGAGCGGGACGTTGCTCGTCACCGGCAACCCACGGCGCCGGATGTCGTCGAGCAGGATCGACGGGGCCGCGCAGAGCTGTTCGAGCGTCAGGGCCCGATCGCTGCCGAGCATGGCGAGCGCGACGACCGCGGTGGGGGTGATGGGCGTGACCCGGTTGATGCGAACGGCAACTTCGAATGCCACTTTCTGTAGATCTAGGCTGTCGTCACCATCGGCGGCGGACTCGGACGTCGCCGACGCGACTGCCTCCCGCAACGACAGCGGCTCGCCGAACCCGACGTAGATCGTGCCGGCTCCGTAGAGGTGACGCTGCGATCCGATGTAGCGCGCGAACCACCCGAGCGTCTCGCGCGGTTTGGACGACCCGGTCGCGTACCGGGAGTACTCCTCGACGTCAATGAGCTCGTCGTAGACGATCGAAACGGGCACGAGGACGAAATCTTCGCAGCGGCCTTGGAGCACGGCGTCGGCGACATAGGCGAGCAGGCCGAGGCGAGGCGGTCGCAGCTTGCCGGTGCGGCTGCGCCCGCCCTCGATGTACCACTCGAAGCTCGCTCGTTGCTCCGCTAGGTATCCGATGTACTCTCGCAGCACGAACTTGTAGACGGGTTTGTCGCGGAAGCTCCGACGCACGAAGATGCCGCCGGCGCGCCGGCCGAGCGACCCGATGGGCCAGAAGGCCATGTTTGCTCCGCCCACCGAGAATGGGTGTCGCATGTCGTTCTGCCGCAGCACCGCGCCCAGCACCACCGGGTCGGTGTAGGAGCGGTGAGACGGCAGGATTGCGGTGGGGAATTGATCCATGAGCGCTCGCACGCGAGCGACTTCGCCCTGGTCGTACCGGATCCTGCCCTCGAACGAGCGCGTGTCGAACAGCCGCATCATGCGGCCGACGAGGTCGACCTGCTGGACGCTGACCATCTCGCCCAGGTAGCCGCTTGCCTCTGTAGCGACGGTTACGCGGTCCTTGTGGGTGTCGGCTGCCAAGCGCTCGATGCCCTGCTGGAACCTGGGTTGGTCGAACACGCGCTGCCGTGCCTCGTGCAATTCCGTACGGTAGCGATGCAAGGTGTCCTTCATGCCGGGCCGTTTCGGAGGGAGGACTGGCCGCTCGCATCGGCTGCGCCCGACCGGACGTAGGTGACGGATCTTGATCATCGGCGGAGCGGTTCCGAATGGTCCCAGTCCGCGAGCAGCGTACGGATTGCGGTGAGCAGGACCAGTGGCTCGTCGAGCATCGCGTGGTGGCCGGCCTCTGGGAGCTCGATCACGGGTGCCACGCGGCCGAGCCGCGCGTGCATCGACTCTCCGATCGTGGGAGTGACGAGCCCGAATTCCGAACGCAGGAGTGCGAACCGACACGAGACCTCCGATAGGAAAGGCAAGGCGACGGAGCGCATCGAGCCCTTGGCGAACTGAACCAGGATCCGGGGATCGAACTTCCACCGCCAACCGCCGTCGAAACGTTCCAGTGACCGCCGGGCGACGTGATCCAGCACGTAGTCGAGGTAACGGTCTTGCCGGGGCACTGTCCGGAACCGCGCGAGCGCCTCCTCGACCGTCTCGTAGGATCGGGGCGGCCTGAACACCTGGCGGTGCTGGCACGCGCCGATCTCGGGGTCCGGCTCGACCACCGGCGAGTCGCACACGATGGCGCCGGCGAGGCGACCGCCGTGGCGCGCCGCCGTCATGATCGTGACGAAGCCGCCCATGCTGTGTCCGATCACTACCGGAGCTCCCGCGATGTTGTCCGCGGCCGCGACCGCCATCACCTCGTCGGCCCACTGCTCCTGCGAATACCGGTCCCGCCGGCCGCTGTCACCGTGCCCGGACAGGTCCAGGGCCACCACCCGAAAGCTGTCGGCGAAGGCGGCCGCAACGTGTGTCCACCAGTGCGCGTGGGCAGTGCCACCGTGCACGAAGACGAGGCCGCGGTGGCCAGAGGGTCCCCAGGCGAGGAAGTGAACCGGACACCCGTCGACCTCGACGTATTCGTCCGTGAACGGCACCGCCAGCGCTCGCCGGAACCATGCTGGCGCAGTGGCATCGATACCGACGTAAATTGTCATTTCAGCTCACCCTAGCGAAAAGAGCGAGCGATTTCCGGGCGAATCGGCTACACCTGTTCGTGCCGCGTCGCGCTCGACGGCCCGTCTCGCTCGGGGCCGGTCCGGGCGCGGGAGGACAGGGCTTCTCGTACGGCAGCTCCAGCATCTGTTAGCGCGCGCTCGGTGACCTCGAACCCGTAGCCCGATTCGAGGAACCCGTGGATCATGCCGTCGTACCGCGACGTACGCGCTCGGACGCCTGCGTTTCGCAGCCTGGCGGCGTAGGCCTCGCCCTCGTCGCGGAGCGGGTCGTACTCGGCCGTGATCACCAGGGCCGGCGGCAGGCCCGACACGTCGGGCGCGAGCAGTGGTGACGCGTACGGCACTTCTCCGCTTTCGGGAGAAGGGAGGTAATGACTCAAAAACCACGCCAGGGTCGGCTAGGCGAGGCCGTAGTTCCCCTGGCCGTTGGTCTCGACCGACGGGGTGTCCATCCGGGCGCTGAGCATCGGGTACACGAGGAGTTGGCCGAAGTCGGCGGCGTGCTGGTAGACCCAGACGGTCGCGGCGTAGCAATCTTCGAGGCCGGCCGGGAACGGGTGCTCCGGCGCCAGCCGATAGTCGACGCTGACGACGATCGCTCCCGACCGATTCGCGAGCGCGCGGCATTGGCCGTCGTGGGTCTCGATGCTGCACATCACGAAGCCGCTGCCGTGGAAGAACACCATGACTGGCAGCTCACCCTCGGCCGGTCGGTAGATCCGCACGTGCCGGTCGCCCGCGGCCATCGGCACGAGCCGGTCCTCGACCTCCTCCACCTCCTCCACATCCTTCGTGACGAGTTGCTCGACCGCCCGCCGGGCTCCTTCGACGCCGAGCTCCGGCCATGTCGGGGCCACCGCGGACCTCCCCGCCTCCAGGAGAGCCTCCACCTTCGGGTGTAGCGGCATCGATCCTCCTGCGGTAGCCCTGACGGTCGGCGTCGATCGTAGCGACGGGCGAACGAGGGGAGGGAATAACCGATGGCGAATTCAGCCGTTGATGAACACCTTGCTCAGCTATGGCGCCGTTGATCGAGGCGCGGCCACGAGTGTCGCGGGGCGAGACCCCTCCGCCAGCCCGATGACATCGTCGAGGCCATCCTTTAAGCAACGTCCGAGAAGTCCAGGGTCGGCGACCGCCGCCGCGTCGCAGATCGCGGCGATGCAGCACGTGCCCGCGTACGAGATGATCGACACCTGGATGCTCTGCGGGCTTACCGGGCAGCCGAATATGCCCCCCACCTCGGCCCCGGCCAAGTACAGGCGCTCGCGGTGGCCCGGCATGTTGCTGATCCCGATGTCGACGTTGCGCGCCTGCCCGGCGATGAAGCGGCCCACGAGCCCCGGAGGAAGCACACGGTTGAGGACCGGCGCGAGCGCCCCGATCGGCAGACCGGGCGACGACCTGGCTTCGAGCACAACGTCGTGGATGTACCGGATCCGTTGCGCGGGCTCGAGGATGTCGGCGGGCAGCGTCAGCATCACGGCGGCGATGCGGTTTCCGAGGGGCGGGTCGTCGGGTCTCCGAACATTTATGGCGATAGCGGTGTTGAGTGTCGTCGGCCGTCGGCCGAAGTGCTCGTGGTACCTGGCCAGGCCGTCGAGGAGGCCGGCGACGATGGTGTCGTTCACGGTGCCGTCGACGGCTTTGCCGGCGCGCTTTACGTCGTCGAGTGACACGTCGAGCAGGACGACGCGCCGAGACAGCGTGCGCTCCTCGAACAGCGGGGAGCCGGGCGGCAGCTGGAGGGATTTGGCGACGCTGCCGACTGCCCTGGCCGCCTCCGTGACGGATTGCCTCGGGTGCCGTGCCGTGCGACCGAGCGCGCCCAGCAGTCCCGCGACCCATCGTGGTGCGGCGCGGAGCGCACTGGCACCGTCCTCGAGGAGACCTTCAGTGGCCAGGCGGCGGGGCGTCACCTGCTCCGCAGCAGGTGCCGGCGGCATCGGCGGGGCCGGCGCGTCGCGCTCCCGGTCGTGTTGCAGGCCGAGCACATACACCCAGCCGGCGCCGTCCAAGAAGGAATGGTGCGTCTTCGCGAAAAGCGCCGCCCGACCGCCTTCGAGCCCCTCGACCACGGTCGCTTCCCAGAGCGGCCGGGCGCGGTCGAGGGGCGTTGCGACGTAGGCGTGGAGGAGGTCGAGGAGGTTGTCCATCGACCCCGGCGCCGGCAGTTGCACGTGCCGTAGGTGATAGGAGAGGTCGAATCGGTCGTCCACGATCCACGCTGGCGTGACCTGGCGCAGCGAGGACTCGACGACGCGCTGGCGGAATCGGGGGACCAGCCGGCTGAGCCGCTCGTAGCCGGTGGCGAGCCGGTCCCAGTCCGGGGCTCGATCGAGCACCTCGATGTGTACGCCGTGGGAGCGCAGCACCGGGTTGGCGTCGAGCCGCCAGCTCAAGCTGTCGGCATCGCTCAGGCGGCGTTCGAACGCCGCCGTCTCTTCGTGCTCTTCGTTCATAACGCACCCCTCATGGTGAGACAGGTCTTTTCACAACAGATCCGCGAAGCGCCGCCGGTAGGCGCCGAAGTGCGCTTCGATGGTGTCGTCGTCGAGGCCGAACTCCTCGGCAGTGTGCGCGCGCCCGCCCGGCCGCTGCGTCGGTTGCGCGACCCAACACGTGGCGGCGGCGTGGAACGCGCCCGTGTACGGGAGATCGAAATGCTCGTAGATCCGCCGGACGGTGCCCAGGGGGTCGGCGACGAAGGCGCGGTGTGAGACGTCGAGGATGCGGCCGTCGATGAACGGGTCGAGCCTGCTCGCCATGCCCCGCCGCAGCCCCGCGCCCCACAGCTCGGCCTCACCGGGGCCCACGGCCCGTCGTGCCTCGTCGTTGGACGACAGGCCTCGCACCGCACACACCGCCGCGGCGAGGGAGGGGGGCGACGGCCGCCGGGTCGCGGTGGGTCTGCACGAACACGGCGCTGCGATACACGGCGAGGAACGCAGGGAGGTCGAA
>WNGA01009174.1_pt1 | contig 14736 bp, 14 predicted proteins | sample 5400061 | NCBI WGS metagenome assembly WNGA01 (sample SAMN13153366, study PRJNA577476) | soil metagenome | isolation source: 100 cm soil or saprolite under grassland replicate 2 | place: USA:California | collected 2016-06-15
AGCCCGCCGGCCAGCGCGATCCAGATCTCCAGCTCGCGAGCGAAGCCGGCGGCGGCCCTGGCCTCGTAGAGCAGCCAGGTTATCAGAGCGCGCAGATCGCGCATGGATCGCCCTTTGTCGAGGACTGAGGACTGAGGGCTGAGGACTGAGTAGTGGCCCAATCCTCAGTCCTCAGTCCTCAGTCCTGCTACCGCTGCTCCCAGCCGATGATCAGCGCGCCCGCGACGACCACCAGCGCGCCGACGATCCGGTTTGGCGTCACGCTCTCGCCCAGTACCAGCCAGGCCGGAATCAAGGCGATCACATAGCTGAGCGCCAGCAGTGGGTAAGCGAACGAAAAATCGGCGCGCGAGATCACCCCCAGCCAAAACAGCGCGCCGCTGAAGATCAGTGCGAACCCCAGCACCACTCGCCAATCGGTAAAGGTGCGCAGCAGCACCGGCAGCGACGCCGAAAAGGCCCCGACATCGGCGCGCACGGCGTTCATACCCAGCTTCAGCAACACCTCGCCGGTCACAGTCAGGCAGATCGCGATCAGCAGCAGCACGTAGACGATCATGTTCTTTCTCGCAAGCATTGTCATTTTACTTAGTCGGCAGTCGAAGGTACTCCCTATTTAAGCTGTGGTTCTTTTTCGCTCTACGAGCGAAAAAGAACCACAGAAAGACAATGGAGTACCGCTTACCGGCGACTGCCTACTGGCTCCGCTCCAGCACATACACTTCATAATCACAGATGCCGCTGCGCATGGTCGAGCTGCGGCGCGCGGCGAAGTGCGGCTCCAGCAGCGCGCGGTACTCTGCGGCGGTGCGAATAAAGCCGCCGCGATCGAGCCAATGCATCATCCGCCCGGCCACATTCCATGCATCCGGCGGCGGGATATCCTCCATCACCAGCAGCGTCGCGCCCGGCTTCATCACCCGGTGCAGCTCCGCAACGGTCGCGCGCACCAGCGCATCGGGCATATGATGAAACACGCCCAGCACCAGCGCCGCATCGAAGCGACCGCTCGCCAGGCCGATCGCCGCGCCGCTGGTGACGGCGAAGCTGCCGGCATAGTTCCGGCCGGCGAAGCGCAGGTAGTGCGGTGCCAGATCCACGCCGGTGTAATGGTTGGGCGGGAAGCAGGGCGCAAACTCGCCGGTGCCACAGCCAAAATCGAGAAATTCACGCCGGCCGGCGTCACGCCAGGGGGCTAGCTCGCGCGCGATCGCATCTTTCTCGCCACGAAACCCGTTTTCGACAGCCCGCCGCAGGATATTCCAGGCCTGCGGGTTTTCAGATAGACGATCAAGCGTTTTTTGAAACATGGTTGCTTTCGGGATGATCAGTCAAGCGGGTCACATTTTGCGCGCCAGGCACACGATCGACAGCCCGAATGGAAACGATCGACCGCGGGCGATCCAGGCCGCTTCGGCCGCCAGCGGCCAGCGCAACGCCTCGTTCAGCACAGCCCAGGGCGGCAGCAGGTTCGAGCCGTGCGGCGCGAATGTGGGCAGAGCGCGCTCGGCCAGCTGCTGGGCCACCGCAAGCGGAAACAGCACCGTATTGATATACGAGCAGCGCTCGATCATGAAACCGCTGGCCCGCAGCAGCGCACGCACATAGCCGACAGTATAGCGCCGCCGCGTGTGAACCTCACGATCGTGACGGCGAAGCAGACACTGGTAGGCCGGCAAACGCAGCAACAGCCGCCCGCCCGGCCGCAACACGCGCCGCGCCTCGCACAGCGCCGCGCGCTCGTCGGGCACGGCCCGGTGGTACAGCACGTCGAACGATGTCACAAGATCGAAGCTGGCATCCGCGAAAGGGATCGCCAGCACCGATGCCCGCGCCAGCTCATGTGGCAAGCTGTTCCGACCCAGCGCCAGCGCCTCGGCGGCCAGATCGATCCCGATAGCGCTGCCGTAGCGCCGCAGGAACCGTAGGTTGCCGCCGCTGCCGCACCCGGCATCCAAAATATGCAGATCGCGCCGGCCGGCATATGCTATGTCGAGCATACTCGCCGTGATCGCGCGCATGCCGCCATACCACCAGTGGTGCCCCTCGACAGCCGCCATCACCAAATATTCGGCTCGTTCCATGATTGCTTATTTGCAGCGCTCTTTGTGGCAGCGTCTCACCGACCAAGCACCGCAGTGTACCAGAAGGGGCCTTGTTCCGCAAATGGCTGCGCCGCCGCGACTCGTACGCTATTCCGCGTTCAAATCGCTCACGCTGTGCCATTGACGAAGTGACGGTTGGAGCATACACTGTATTGCGTGGAATTGAGGAGGCGAATCGATGAAACTTTCACCTGATAAGATCGAACAGCTGTCGGCTGCGCTGGTCGACCAACTCGCCGAGATCGACGGCGTGCTCTTCCGCAGCGACGATAGCCAGCTACGCCTGGCAGCCCAGCAGATCATCACCACTGAGCTACTGGTCGAAGAGCAGCTCGATGCTGAGATTCATAAGATGCTCCAGGCCTATAAGTATGAGATCACGATGGGCCGCATGAGCTACGATGAGCTGTTCAAGAAGACCAAGCAGCGCCTGGTGAAGGATCGCAGGTTGGTACTTTAGTAGCCAAACTATGCATGATCAGCGCCGAACCAAAGCCCAGCTGTGCGCGGAGCTGGCGGCATTACGAGCCCACGTCGCCGAGATCGAGCAGGCGCGGGTCGATCCGCCGTGCGCCGGCGAACAGATCGACCAGCGGCTGCCTGACAGGCATGATGCGCGGGCACGGCAGCGCGTAGAGCATATGCTTGAGTGCCAGCGGCGCTTTTTCGAGCAGCTGGCTACCGGCGCGCCGCTCAGCGATCTGCTCGATATTCTGACGCGAACAGTCGAAAGCCAGATCGACGGCGGGCTCTGCTCAATTATGCTATTGGACGAGGAGGGCCGGCATTTGCGCAATGGTGCCGCGCCTTCGCTGCCCCAAGCATATGTGCGCGCAATCGATGGCAGCGCGATCGGCCCGAACGCCGGCTCCTGCGGCGCGGCAGCCTTTCGGCGCGAGCTGGTGATCGTCGCCGATATCGCCTGCGATCCGCTCTGGGTGGATTACCGCGCGCTGGCGCTGCCACACGGCCTGCACGCCTGCTGGTCGGCCCCGTTTTGCGATAGCCGCGGGCGTGTGCTGGGCACGCTCGCAGTCTACTATCGCACAACGCGCTCGCCGATAGCCGCGGAGATCGAGGAGGTCAAGCAGGCGGCCTACCTTGCGTCGGTCGCAGTCGAGCGCACGCGCGCCGAAATGGCGCTGCGCACCAGCGAGCAGCGCTACCGGCTGGTCTCACGTGCAACCAACGATGTGATCTGGGATTGGGATATCGTCAATCAGCGCCTTGAGTGGAATGAGTGCGCTCAGACGCTATTCGGCTACACCGCGGATGATGTCGGCTCCTACCCGCTCTGGTGGGATGAACATCTCCACCCGGATGATCGCGAGCGCGCTTCCGCCGGCGTGCTGGCCGTGATCGAAAGCGGCGGCCAGTTTTGGTCGGGCGAGTACCGTTTCCGCCGCGCCGACCAGACCTACGCCCATGTACTGGATCGTGGATATATCGTGCGCGACGAGGCCGGCCGGCCCGTGCGGATGATTGGTGCGATGCAGGATATCACCGCGCGCAAGCGCGCGGAGGAGGCACTGCAAGCCAGCGAGGAGGCGGCCCGCTGTTTTCAGGAGCAGCTGAAGGAGCTGCATGCGCTCAGCATCGAGCTTTCCGCCGCAAGCTCGTTCGACGATCTTTGCCGCATGGCGATCGAGCTTGGGCGCAGCCGCCTGGGGTTCGATCGACTCGGGCTCTGGTTTATCGACGAGCACGCGGATTATATGCTGGGAGCATTCGGGACCGACGAGCATGGCCAGATTCGTGATGAGCGCAGGCGCCGCATCCCCGTGGCTCCCAGCCCTCAATATGTCGATTTCTTCGCCGGCAAAACACCGCTGAACTTTGGCGAGAGCGCCGCGCTTTACAACGACAACAACCAGGTAGTCGGCCGCGGATGGAGCGCCATGGCCGCGCTGTGGGACGGCGATCGGGTGATCGGCCAACTCAGCACCGACAACCTGCTGAAACGGCGGCCGATCACACAATATCAGCTGGAGCTGCTGGGGCTCTACAGCTCCACCTTAGGGCATCTCTGCGCGCGCAAGCGCGCGGAGGAGGCGCTACGGGAACGCGAAGAGTCGGCGCGCGATTTTCAAGAGCTGCTGAAGACATTGCACATGCTCAGCAGCGAGCTATCATCCGCGGCTTCGTTCGATGACCTGTGCCACATGGCGGTCGAGCTGGGTCACAGCCGGCTAGGGTTCGATCGACTGGGGCTCTGGTTTCTCGACGACGATCAACTCTACATGCGCGGCTCTTTCGGTATGAATGAGTATGGGCAGATCCGTGATGAGCGTGGGAATCGGTACCCGGTCGCAGAGAGCGGCCTGCTGCATGATCTTTTGAACGGCAACCAGCGCCTGAGCGTTAGTGCTCACGGCAAGCTCTTTAATCACCGGCGCGAGGTAGTTGGGCAGGGATGGCGGGCGATGGCGGCGCTCTGGGATGGGGCGCGCGCGATTGGCTACATCAGCACAGATAATCTGGTTGATCATCGGCCGATCTCGGCGTACCATCTGGACCTGCTGGCATTGTATGGCGCAACGCTCGGCCACCTGTGTATGCGCAAGCAGGCCGAGATCGCGCTTGAGCAGCGGGTGGCCGAGCGCACGGTTCAGCTAGCGGCCGCTAATAAGGAGCTGGAGGCGTTCAGCTACTCGGTTTCGCATGATCTGCGGGCGCCGCTACGGCATATCGATGGCTTCGCGCGGCTGCTGGCCCAGCGCGAGGGCGATCGGCTGGACGATACCTCGGCGCGCTACCTGCGCGTGATCGGCGAGGCGGCCCGCAAGATGGGTCAGCTGATCGATGATCTGCTGGCCTTCTCGCGCATGAGTCGCACCGAGATGCAGACGCGACCGGTGGATCTTCGGCAGGTGGTCGCGGATATTCAGCATGATCTCGTGCCGGCGATGGAGGGCCGCGCGATCGAGTGGCGCATCGGGCCATTGCCGGTGATCCGCGGCGATCCGGCCCTGATCAACGTGGTATTCAGCAACTTGCTTTCCAATGCGGTGAAATATACGGCGCCGCGCGCCCAGGCGCAGATCGTTGTTGACGCGATGGCGGGGGAAGGCGACGAGATAGTTATTGGGGTCGGAGATAATGGGGTCGGTTTTGATATGGCTTATGCACACAAATTGTTCGGCGTATTCCAGCGGCTCCATCGCGATGAGGAATTCGAGGGCACCGGCATTGGATTGGCGACCGTACAGCGGATCATCAACCGTCATGGCGGGCGGGCCTGGGCGACCGGCGCGCTGGATAGCGGCGCAACGTTCTATATAACCCTGCAACGGCATAAGAGCGAGGATGCGGATGAAGAAAATCCTGCTGGCTGAAGATAATCCATTCGATCTCGAGCTGGCGCTCGCGGGCCTGGCTGAGTATCGCTTGACCAATGAAGTCGTGGTCGCACGCGATGGCGCCGAGACGCTGGATTATCTTAAGCGCCGCGGGCAGTTCGCGGATCGGCCGGTCGGCGGCCCCATGGTCATCCTGCTCGATCTGAAGATGCCGAAGGTCGATGGGCTGGATGTGCTGCGCCAGATCAAGAGCGACCCGGCGCTGCGCACCATTCCGATCGTCGTGCTCACCTCATCTCGCGAGGAGCAGGATGTCGTCGAAAGCTACAATCTGGGCGTGAATGCGTATGTGGTCAAGCCGGTGGCCTTCGATAAGTTTGTCGAAGTTGTAAAACAGATTGGCTTGTTCTGGGTTCTGACAAATGAGGTGCCTACGCGGACTTAAGATGTGTTTGTACACATTGGGGCGAAGCCCAAACCCCTGCTGTGTGTCGTTTTTCGGCGGCTTCGCCGCCGAAAAACGACACACTCGGGATTTTCTGCGGGGGCCTGAGGCCCCGCAGCCCCTGCGAACGGAGTTTACAAACACCCGTATGCTACACAAGGTAAAATGTATCTTCGCGCCTTTTTACCATTCACCTTTTGTCTTACTGAGGGGTCTATGCCGGCGAAGCTGCACATTCTGGTGCTCGAAGATAACATGCTCGATGCGGAGCTTGCAATACAGGCACTCGATCAAGCCGGGTATACCTGCCATTGGGATTGCGTCGACACGCGCGAAGCATTTTTAGCCCGCCTGGACGGGCATATCTACGATCTGGTGATCTCCGACTATAACCTGCCTATGTTCGATGGGCTGACCGCAGTGCAGCTGCTGCGCCAGCGCGACCCCGATCTGCCATTCATCCTGGTCTCCGGCACGCTGGGCGAGGAGACTGCGATCGAAAGCCTCAAGGCCGGCGCGACCGATTACGTGATCAAATCGCACCTGGCGCGCCTGCCGCCGGTGGTGTCACGCGCGCTGCGCGAGCGCGACGAGCAGCGCCAGCGCCGTGAGGCCGAGGCGCGCTATCGCGACCTGTTCGAGAACGCCACCGATATGATCTACACCCGCGACCTGGCGGGCTTTTTCACTTCGATGAACGGCATGGGCGAGCGTATGACCGGCTATACGCGGGCTGAACTGCTGGCGCTAAGAGTCGGGCAGCTGCTGGCGCCGGAGTACCCAGCGGAGACGATCGAGACGATTGAGCAAGCCGAGGGGCATAGCATCACCTCCGAGGTGGAGATCATCCGCAAAGATGGGTCGCGGGCGTGGGTGGAGATCAGCGTGCGGCCGATCTACGAGAACGGCCGGGCGGTTGCCGTGCAAGGGATCGCGCGTGACACCAGCGAGCGAAAGCGCGCCGAGGAGCAGCGCAAACTGCTGGAAGATCAGCTGCTCCAAGCGCAAAAGATGGAGTCGATCGGCACGCTGGCCGGCGGGGTCGCACATGATTTCAACAATATGCTGACGGCCATCATCGGCAATATCCAGCTGGTGCTCGAAAGCACGCCATCCGAATCGCTCGACTACCCAATGCTGACCGAGATCGAGAAGGCCGCCACGCGCGCGACGGCGCTCACCCGCCAGCTGCTGACCTTCAGCCGGCGCCAGCCGATCGAGCGCCGCACAATCGATCTGAACGCGACGATCAACGAGCTTTCCCAGATGCTGCGGCGGCTGATCGGCGAGCATGTCGATATCGCCATTCGCCTGGCCGATCAGCTATCGTCGATCTTCGCCGACCCAGCCCAGATCCAGCAGGTGCTGATGAACCTGGCAGTGAATGCGCGCGATGCAATGCCCGGCGGCGGGCGCCTGTTGATCGCTACTCGAGAGGTGGAACTGGACGAGCAGGCCTGCCGCAATCAGCCCTGGGCGCGTCCGGGCCGCTATGCGCAGCTGATCGTAGGCGATACCGGTACCGGGATGGACGCCGAGCTGCAGCAGCGGATCTTTGAGCCATTTTTTACAACCAAAGAGCGCGGCAAGGGCACTGGGCTGGGGCTGTCGGTGGTCTATGGCATTATCAAGCAGCACGAAGGCTTTGTGCAAGTCGACAGCGCGCCTCAGCGCGGGACGACCTTTACGATCTTCCTACCTGTGCCAGCGATTGCGCTCGGTGTGGTGGTGCCCGATCTATCGCCGCTGGTGCGGGGTGGCAAGGAGACCATTTTGGTCGCCGAGGATGAGGCGTCGCTGCGTTACCTGGCATCTACTGTGCTGGAGCGGCTCGGCTATACAGTCATTTTGGCCGAGGATGGACTAGAGGCGGTGAATCTCTTTCGTGCCAACCAATCGCGCATCGACCTCGTGATCCTCGATCTGGTAATGCCGCGCTTTAGCGGCCGTGACGCGCTGGAACTGATGCGCGCTATGCGCCCGGATCTGCGCGCGCTGTTCGTGACTGGCTACGACGACGACGCCGCCCATGTGCCTGGTGTGGATGCACTAATATCCGGCACCAATCTGCTGCAGAAGCCGTATCGCGTCGACATGCTCGGCTTGCGCGTACGTGAGCTGCTTGATTAGTACATCAATAGGACTTACACATCCCTCGGATTTTTCTTTTGTAGGTTCTTTTTTCACCCGGCGGGGTGAAAAAAGAACCTACAATATCAATGACGCCACATGAACAAAATCAGCATATGGTCGCGCCAGAATAGCATCCAGCGCACCGCGAAATAGATCAGCCGGTAGAAGCGGCCACGCCGGACGATATCATAATCCACCAGCACGATTCGTCGCTCGGGCGCAGGTGTCAGCAGCAGATTGTGCGCCCGTAACAAATTGCGCTCGACCAGGAAGCTCCACAGCCGCTGCGGCAGCATCCAGGGTTTGTTCAGGCGCACCCGCTCGGCCGCGCTGGTGCTTCTGCGACCATACAGATCGGGCATGCTGGCCGTAGCGCGGTAGAAGCTGAGCGAGCGGCGGATGATTTCGCGCAGCTGTGACGCGATCAGTATGCGCTCATCGCGGCTGAGCGCACGATAGTCGATATCGAATAATTGCTGCGCGCCCGCAAGGTACGGCTGGATCACCAGCGTCTGAGCCCGGCCGGAGCTATCGCGCGCGACCACATAGTAGCTCGTGATGGTGCGCTCGGGGCCGAGGCAGGCGATGAAGCGCTCGGCGGCGGCGCGATCGGCTAGGGCGCACGCTAGCGCGACATCGGCTGTGCCGCCATGATCCCTCTTCAGCTTGACGACGTAGCGCTGGTCGTCGGTGCGGTACACCTCGGTCTCGTTGCCGCCGGCGATCCGTTCCAGTTCGAGATCGCGATCCAGTGGCGCAAAGACCTGATCGGCGTAAATGATCATCGTTTCTTCTCTGCCCGATTTCGCCTGCCCTTCGACCCTTCGACACGCCCTTCGACCCTTCGACGCGCTCAGGGCTGGCCGGCTCAGGATGCACAGCGGCCGCGTAATACCTACTCTTTAGACGAGCTACCAAACGCCCAGGTTGCGCGCACCGGCTGGCCTAGCGCCGAATCAAGCGCTTGTACAGCTGCTCGTGCTGCGCCGCAATCGTGTCCCAGCCAAACTGAGCAGCCAGCGCCCGCCCGCCGGCTGCTAGTTGCTCGCGCAGCTTGGTGTCACGCGCTAGCCGCTCGATCGCCGCGACCAGCGCCAGCGCATCGCCCGGCGGCGTCAGCAGGACGTTCTCGCCATCCACGAAGGGACGCAAGGCAAATGCAAACGACACTCGATCGTCGGTCATCGGTCGTCTGCCCTGCCCTTCGACACGCTCAGGAACCGCGGCGTCGAAGGGTCGGGCGCCTGCCCTGAGCGGCGTCGAAGGGTCAGTCGTCGGCCAGGTTGTTACCACCGGCAGCCCATGCGCCAGCGCCGCCAGCAAGCTGCCACGCCGAAACGACGCGCCATCGGCGAAGGGCAGCGCGGCGATATCGGCGGCCAGCAGGTGCGCCGATACGTCCGCCTCAGCACAGTGGCCGGTGATCGTCACGCGTTGATCCAGGGCCAGCCGCACAATCTGCTGGCGAATAGAATCGGCATAAGCGCGATCCTCCGGTGCCGTCGCCGCCCCGCCGATCACCACCAGCCGGAAGTGTGCCGGCAGCCGCGCCAGCGCATCGAGCACCGTATCCAGGCCTTTGCTGACCGAGATCAGCCCAAAGTAGGCCAGCAGCGTCTCATCGGCGCCGATCGCCAGGCGCGCTCGCCACGCCGCCCGATCATAATGTTCTGGCGGCGCGACCGCGATGTTGCTGCCGATCGGGATCAGCGCGGGGGATGGGGGATAGGGGATAGGGGATGGGGGTTGGAGGGCAGTACGTGACCCCCATCCCCCATCCCCCATCCCCCATCCCCCAACTCGTTCGTAATCATCCTGATTTGTCACTACCACCGCGTCGGCATCGGCCAGCAGGCGGCGCGTGACCCACTGGCGCAGCGGGCCGGCCTTTGGAAACAGGTATGGCGGCAGCAGATCGTGCGCGGTGACGACGACTGCCAGCTGGTGCTGTGTGCGACGCAGCCGCCATGGCAGGAAATTGATCGCCGGATGCATCCCATAGGCGCCGGTCTGGTACTGGATGTGCAGAATGTCAGGCCGTATCGGCTGCAGAGCCGCGCGGACATCGCGAGCGATTCGCCAGCCCCAGTTGGATTTTAGATTTACGATTTTGGATTTTGGATTGACGATGGGGGATTGACGGCTAGCGTCTTGTTGCTGTAAATCGTAAATCGTAAACTGTGAATCGTCAATGGTTAATACAAAGACATGCTGCCCGCGCTCCACCAACGATTGCCCTAGCCTGCGCGTATAATCGCCGATGCCACCGGGCCGCGGCGGATATTCGGCGCTGAGCATTGCTACGATCATGAATCTAGTTCTGCCGCCCAACCAGCCGCTCGGCTAGGGCGCGCAGTTCGGCCAGGGCGGCGGTATTGCCGTGCGCAGCGTCCAGCGCGGCCAGCGCCTGCTGATGGTAGGACGCCGCCATGCCTTCGGTGTAGGAGCGCGCGCCGGCCTCAGCCAGAATCTCCAGCAGCTGCGCGGCATCACTGTCGCTGATCTCGGTCTGGCTGTAGAGCCGCGCCAGCGTATCGCTCTGCGCTGCGGTGCGGAGCGCGTGGATGACAGGCAGGCTGAGCTTACGACGGTAGAGGTCGGCCGCTGCCGGCTTGCCGGTCACGGCTGGATCGCCCCAGATGCCGAGCACATCATCCTGAACCTGAAAGGCCAGACCGAGGTTCTGGCCGAAATCAAACAGCGCTCGGGCAGTCGCCGCATCAGCGCCGCCGACGATCGCGCCCAGCCCGGCCGATGCAGCGGCCAGCGCGGCGGTCTTCCGGCTGATCATCGCCAGGTAGTCCGCCTCGCTGATCCGCAGATCACCCTCGAAGCTCAGATCTAGAAATTGCCCCTCACAGATCGTTAGGATGGTCTCATCGAAGCGCCGCAACACCTCCAGCGCAACCTCGGCCTGCACGCCGACCGCGCTCAGCCGGTGCAGCGCCAGATGCGCGACAACCAACATGCCATCGCCGGCATTGATGCCCTGCGCCACTCCCCATAGCTTCCAGACGGTCGGCCGGCCACGGCGCATGTCGCTGTTGTCCTCGATATCATCGTGAATCAGCGAGAAATCGTGGATGAGCTGCAGGCCGGCAGCCAGCGGTAGCGCTTGGCGCGGGTCGCCGCCGGCCGCGCGGCAGGCCAGCAGCGTCAGCTGAGGACGCAGCAGCTTGCCGGGAGCGACATCGGCCGGCTCCAGCTGCTCATCGCGCCAGCCGAGCTGATAGTGCTGCATAGCATAGAAGCGCTCAACCCGCGCCTCGGCGGCTGGGAAGGCAGCCTGCATTGCCGTTTGAATCGATATGCGAGTTTCGGTTTGATGCATCGTTTATCCCATTAGTACGATAGTACGATAGATGATCGGAGAGAGCAACGCCTGCCCTTCGACCGGCTCAGGATGGACGGCAGCATGGTACTTTTCTTCTTTTGTAGGTTCTTTTTTCGCTCTGCAGAGCGAAAAAAGAACCTACAAGGAGTAAGAATCCGTGGTTTGCGGAAGCCCCCATGCCTATTTCCGATAATGTTTACTTACTAAAAATGAGATTACGTAGCAATGTAGTAAGTAAATAATTTGTAACCTCGTACGCGCCCAATAGTATGACAAAACGTTGTAATGTTCCAGTAATCTTATGTAACCCGCTAGTAATCAAAAACTATTGTAGATAGCGATACGAACTAGTACACTGCATACGCGGACCGCAATAACGCAACGAATGCTACCGACCAGCACAGATGCGACTTTCATTGACACAGCCGGCAGGTATCATTCGAACATCCCGGAGAGTCAGCCAAGCAACAGCATCAAGGAATCGGTCGATACGCCATTTGAAAGGAGCTCTGTCCCATGCCACTCAACATGCGATTCCGGTTCAGCCCCACCAAGGATGGCTTGGTCAAAGTGCTGGGTCCGCTGGAAACCGAGATCATGCAGACCATCTGGCAAGATGAGCGCAGCACCGTGAAAAAGGTTCATCGCAAGCTCTCGCAGCAGCGCGATATCGCTTATACCACCGTGATGACGACCATGAGCCGGCTGGCCGAGAAGGGTGTGCTGAACCGCCACCGCGAAGGGCTAGCCTACGTCTACAGCCCGGCGATCACCGAGGATGATTTCGTAACCATGGTGGTGCAACAGGTACTCGACGGACTGCTGGACGACTACAGTGAGACTGCGGTCGACTACATGGTCGATTACCTGGCCCGCCGCAACCCCAGCGAGCTACGCCGGCTCCAGAAAGCGTTGCAGGCCCGCGTCGCCGCTTGAAGAGACCCGGGCGATACGTAGAACCAAGAACCGGGTGCCCTCTGGGCGAACCAAGAACCGCCGCCCTCATAGGTTCTCGGTTCTCGGTTCTCGGTTCTTGGTTCTCAGGCCAGTTCGCCCCACAAATCGTACTCGAGCGCTTGCGTCACGCGCACGTTCACGAAGCTGCCCGGCTGCGCGACACCCCAGGCGAACACCTGCCCATCGACCTCCGGCGCGTCGCGGAACGAACGCCCGACGACCAGCGGCGCGCCATCATCGGATGTCCCTTGCCCTTCCACCAGCATCCTGATCGTTCGGCCATCCCAGCGCTGGTTGCGCGCGAGCGACACGCACTGCTGAAGCTGCATCACCTCATTCCAGCGCCGCTCGATCACGCGGGCTGGTACCTGGCTGGGCAGTGTGGCAGCAGGCGTACCGGGTTCCTGCGAGTAGCGGAACACGCCGACCCGATCGAGTTGGACTTCTTCCAGGAAAGACTGGAGCGCGGTAAACTCTTCGCGCGTCTCGCCAGGGAAGCCGACGATGAAGGTCGAGCGTAGCGCGATATCGGGCATAGCCGCGCGCAGATCGCGGATGATGCCTTTGGTGCGATCGGTATCCGGCGGCCGGCGCATACGCCGCAACGTCTCGGGATGCGCGTGCTGGAGCGGCATGTCGAGGTAGGCGCAGATCTGCGGGTGGCGCGCCATGGTTGCGATTAGCTGATCGCTAATGCCATGCGGGTAGGCGTACATCAGCCGCAGCCAGGTATCATCCGGCAGCACAGCGCATAGCTCCTCCAGCAGCGTTGCCAGACCATCCTTGATCTTCAGATCGCGGCCATAGTCGGTCAGGTGCTGGGCCACCAGCACGATCTCCTTCACACCCTGCGCGGCCAACTCCTGGGCCTCGCCTAGAATCCCACCCATGGCTTTGGAGCGCATATCACCTTTGAACGAGGGGATGGTGCAAAAGGCGCAGCGCAGATTGCAGCCATCCGAGATCTTCAGGTAGGCCGATGGGCCACCGGCGTGGCGGCGGATCGGCAGCAAGAGCCGCGATGATCTGCAAGCCGTGATCAAGCTCGTCAAAGAGCGGCAGGATGACTTTACGGTGCCGCTGCAATTTACGAATTATCGATAACCAGCGGTGGGGTTTGGGGAAGCGAAGCTTCCCCGTTTGGCCAGGTGTTTTGCCATCGGCCATCGCGCGCAGCACGCCCAGCGTCTCATCGCGCGCGGCGGCGATGAAGGAGCAGGTATTGACGATCACGACATCGGCGTCGCCGGGCTGTGTGACCGATGTATGGCCCTGGGCGGCCAGGATGCCGCCCATACCCTCGCTATCGACGATGTTCTTGGGGCAGCCTAGGGTTACGATATGGTATTTCATGTTTCCAGTATTCAGAATATAGGTCTTACGCGGTCGGCGCTTCCAGGGAGGTTTGGAGGGACGCAGTCCCTCCAAATAACCCTTCTTTTCGCCCTGGTCGGCGGCGGAGCTGCCGACCAGGGCGAAAAAGGGGTATTCGGGGAAGCTTCGCTTCCCCAAACCCCACCGCTGGTTATCGATAATTCGTAAATTGCAGCGGCACCGTAAAGTCATCCTGCCGCTCTTTGACGAGCTTGATCACGGCTTGCAGATCATCGCGGCTCTTGCTGCCGATCCGCGCTTCTGGAGCTTCTTGGCCACATCATCGGGGATGCCCTGCTGGAGCGCGGCGACCTGGCGCACACGCATCCCGCCGATCTCCTCGACCGTGCCCCACTTAAAGATCTTCAGCGACAGGTTGCGGCGCAGCGCCTTGGTCTCGAATATGTCGCGCACCGCCGCCAGGTGCAGTTCGGCGTCGGAAATAATCGTCAGCTCCTTCTCGCCTAGAGCCAGCTCGGTGTTGCTGTCCTTCAAGTCGTAGCGCGTGCGAACGTCGCGCTGGGTCTGATCGACAGCGTTGACCAGCTCCTGCCGATCGAACTCCGAGACGATATCGAATGTGCTTTCAGCGGGCATTGTTCACCTCTCGACATGTACGCCCTAGCGCGCTAGTATAACACAAAACCGGGCATCCCTAGCTCGCGTGGTAGATTCGCAGCGCCTCGGCCAGCCATTCCAGTGATTCGGGCGTGGCTGGCTCCAGCGAGCAGATCACATGCGCGACACCCTGCGCGGCATAGGCACGCAGCCCGGCCGCGACATCTTCGGCTGAGCCGAAGAGCGCCTTATCCGGCTCGGGCGGTTTTTCCAGTGGCTGGCCCGGCCCAGCGTAATGCACCGAGACGCCGACCGTGACCGCCAGCGTGGCCGGGTCGCGGCCTTCTTCGGCGCAGGCAGCCTCCAGCGAAGCACGGCGCTCGGCCAGCTTGGTTGGCAGGCCCAGCCAGGCGGTGTTCCAGCTATCGGCGTAGCGGGCGGTGAGCTTCAGCATGCGCGGCTTGAACGATGCGACCATGATCTCGGGGCCGCCGGGGCGCGGGCCGCGCGGGCGCAGCTCGCAGTTGGGCG
>WNGA01007849.1_pt1 | contig 14727 bp, 15 predicted proteins | sample 5400061 | NCBI WGS metagenome assembly WNGA01 (sample SAMN13153366, study PRJNA577476) | soil metagenome | isolation source: 100 cm soil or saprolite under grassland replicate 2 | place: USA:California | collected 2016-06-15
TATCTGCGCGGCCCTTATCCCACCATGTACGTCACGCAGCCGTGGACCATCCGGCAATATGCCGGCTTCTCCACGGCGGAGGATTCCAATGCCTTCTACCGCCGCAATCTGGCGGCCGGGCAGAAGGGGCTTTCGGTCGCGTTCGATCTCGCCACCCACCGCGGCTACGACTCGGACCATCCGCGCGTTTCCGGCGACGTCGGCATGGCCGGGGTTGCGATCGATTCGATCTACGACATGCGCACCTTGTTCTCCGGCATCCCGCTCGACCGGATGACCGTGTCGATGACCATGAACGGCGCGGTGCTCCCCGTGCTGGCGCTCTACATCGTCGCGGCGCAAGAGCAGGGCGTGCCGCCCGAGAAGCTCGCCGGCACCATCCAGAACGACATCCTCAAAGAATTCATGGTGCGCAACACCTACATCTATCCGCCGGCGCCCTCGATGCGGATCATCTCCGACATCTTCGCTTTCACGGCGGCGCACATGCCGAAGTTCAACTCGATCTCGATCTCCGGCTACCACATGCAGGAAGCGGGCGCGACGCAGGATCTGGAGCTCGCCTATACGCTCGCCGACGGCGTCGAATACGTCCGCGCCGGCCTCGCCGCCGGGCTTCCCATCGACCGGTTCGCGCCGCGGCTCTCGTTCTTCTGGGCGATCGGCATGAACTTCTTCATGGAGGTGGCGAAGCTGCGCGCCGCGCGCCTCATCTGGGCGAAGCTGATGCGGCAATTCGAACCGAAGGATGCGCGCTCGCTCAGCCTGCGCACCCACTGCCAGACCTCCGGCTGGTCGCTCGCCGCGCAGGACGTGTTCAACAACGTGGTGCGCACCGCGATCGAGGCAATGGCGGCGACCCAAGGCCACACCCAGTCGCTCCACACCAACGCGCTCGACGAGGCGCTTGCGCTGCCGACCGATTTCTCGGCGCGCATCGCGCGCAACACGCAGCTGTTCCTGCAGCAGGAATCCGGCACCAGCCGCATCATCGATCCGTGGGGCGGCTCGTTCCATGTGGAGCGCCTCACCTACGAGCTCGCGCGCAAGGCCTTGAGCCACATCCAGGAAGTCGAAGAGCTGGGCGGGATGGCCAAGGCGATCGAGGCCGGCATCCCCAAGCTGCGCATCGAGGAGGCCGCCGCCAAGACGCAAGCGCGCATCGATTCCGGCGCGCAGTCGGTGATCGGGGTGAACAAGTACCGGCCGCGGGACGAGAGGCCGATCGACGTCCTCAAGGTGGACAACTCGGCCGTGCGCGCGCTGCAGATCGACAAGCTCGAGCGCCTCAAGGCCGACCGCGACCCGGTGGCGGTCGAGGAGGCGCTCGCTGCGCTCACCCGCAGCGCCGGGGAAGGCAACGGCAATCTGCTCGCGCTCGCCATCGACGCCGCCCGGGCCAAGGCGACCGTGGGCGAGATTTCATCGGCGCTGGAGAAGGTGTTCGGGCGCCATCGCGCGGAGATCAAGGCGATCTCAGGCGTTTACAGACGGGAGGCCGGCATGTCCGACGCCGTCGAGCGGGTGCACAAGCTGGTTCAGGAGTTCGAAACCAACGAGGGACGCCGGCCGCGCATCCTGGTCGCCAAGATCGGCCAGGACGGGCACGACCGCGGCCAGAAGGTGATCGCCTCGGCCTTCGCCGATCTCGGCTTCGACGTCGATATCGGGCCGCTGTTCGCGACGCCCGCGGAAGCCGCGCGCCAGGCGGTCGAGAACGACGTCCATATCGTCGGCGTGTCCTCGCTCGCCGCTGGGCACCTCACCCTGGTGCCGGAGCTCAATGCCGAGCTTGCCGCCCAAGGCCGGAGCGACATCATGATCGTCGTGGGCGGCGTCGTCCCGCCGCAGGACTACGAGGCGCTCTACCAGGCCGGCGCCGCGGCGATCTTCCCGCCCGGCACGGTGATCGCGGAGGCGGCCGAGGCGCTGGTACACAAGCTCAACCGGCGGCTCGGACACGAAAAAGAGGCGGCGGAGTGAGAATAGTTGGCGGGGCAGATTCGGTTCATGACTCGTGACGAGATCATCGCCAAGATTCGCTCCACCGCCCCGACGCTGCGCGCGGAGGGCGTGGCCAAGCTCGCGATCTTCGGCTCGCGCGCGCGCGGCGATGCGCGAACGGACAGCGACCTCGATGTTCTTGTCGACGTCGATCCCGATGCCGAATTTTCGCTGCTGAATCTTTCCGGCGTCGGACTCATCGTCGAGGAAGTTACCGGGTTGAAGACGCAGGTTTCCATGCGCCGCTCCCTTGATGCGAGAATGGCGGAACGTATCGCAGACGATCTCATCGAGGTGTTCTGACATGCCCCCGACGCGACGCCGAGATTGTCTGGGGCATCGCGCGGAACGACTTGCCGCAGCTCAAAGCATTCGCTGAGCGAATCGTGCGCGATGAAGAGCGGCAATAGTCGATGCGTTTCACACCGCCTCACGCCATCTCCGGCAGCGCGAGGAAGAAGGCCCAGGCGTCCACCTCTTTTTCCGCTTCGTCGCGCGCGAAGCCGTAGCGCTCTTGCACGCGATCGACCAGTTCCTCGCGCGTTCCGCCGATCGCGTCGACATCGTCCTGCGTGAGATGGAACCAATGCCGCCGCACGCGCGGCTTGAGCTCAGGCCAGCGGTGTTCGATCTCGTGCCATTTCATGGATGACCCCCTTGTTGTCCGCCGAATCATTGCGTCATCCGATCGGGGCATGGCTTCGACTCGAAAGCGGCAATCCGTGGGCATTATTTGGCCGCCGATTCCTTAACTGTGGCGCGTGACGCGGTGCGCGCCGTCGTCTAGGGAAGGGCATGGCTCCGCGTTCCGAGCGATCTACGCCCGACGTCGCGGCGCTCGCGCGCGGGATCCGCGCCGGCGAGCGGGCGGTGCTCGCGCGCGCCATCACGCTGATCGAGAGCAAGCGCGCCGACCACCAGAAGGCCGCGCGCGCGCTCGTGCAGGAGCTGCTGCCGGCAACCGGCAAGGCGGTGCGAGTCGGCATCACCGGCATGCCCGGCGCGGGAAAATCGACCACCATCGATGCGCTCGGCACCTTTCTGACCGAAAAGGGCCACAAGGTCGCGGTGCTCACCGTCGATCCCTCCTCGCGCCGCACCGGCGGATCGATCCTCGGCGACAAGACCCGCATGGCGCGGCTCGCGAGCGATCCTTGCGCCTTCATCCGCCCCTCGCCCGCCTCCGGCACGCTCGGTGGGGTCGCCGCCAAGACGCGGGAAACCATGCTGCTCGCCGAGGCCGCCGGCTACGACGTGGTGCTGGTCGAGACGGTCGGCATCGGCCAGTCGGAGATCACGGTCGCCGACATGACCGACTTCTTCCTGGTGCTGATGCTGCCGGGGGCGGGCGACGAGCTGCAGGGCCTGAAGAAAGGCGTGGTCGAGCTTGCCGACATGATCGCGGTCAACAAGGCCGACGGCGACAACATCAAGCGCGCCAATGCGGCGGCGGCCGAGTATCGCGCTGCCCTGCACATCCTCACGCCCCGCTCGCCCGACTGGACGCCGCCGGTGATCACCTATTCGGCCCTGACCGGCGCCGGCATCGACGCGCTGTGGCAACAGGTGCTCGCCCACCGCGCGTGCCTGACGGAATCGGGCGAGCTCGACGCGCAGCGGCGCGAGCAGCAGGTCAAGTGGATGTGGGCGATGATCGAGGAGCGGCTGATCGGGCGGCTCAAATCCGACGCGAGCCTGAAGGCGCGCCTGCCGGCGCTGGAAGCGGCCGTGGCTGAGGGGCGGCTGTCGCCGGCGATCGCGGCGGAGGAGATCGCGCAGGCGATCGGCGTGTGATGCTTTCGGTCCTCATCACCGGCTTCGGTCCATTTCCCGGCGCGCCGGTCAATCCGACCGGGCCGCTGGTTGCGCGGCTCGGCGCGCGGCGCCGGCCGGCCTTGGCGGATGTGGCACGCATGACCCATGTGTTCCGCACCAGCTATGCGGCGGTCGACGCGGAGCTCCCGGCACTCATCGCACGGCACCGGCCCGACGTGCTGCTGATGTTCGGGCTCGCGGCGCGCACGCCCCATGTGCGGATCGAGACGCGCGCGCGCAACGCGGTGTCGGCGCTGGTGCCGGACGCCGGCGGGCGCATGCTGCGAACCGCCGGCATTCGGCCGGGCCAGCCGGCGCTTGCCGGCCGCGCGCCGTTCCAGAAACTGGTTAGCGCGGCGCGCGCAGCCCGCGTGCCGGCGCGGCTCTCGCGCGATGCCGGGTCCTATCTCTGCAACTACGCCTATTGGCTCGGGCTCGAGGCGGCGGCGCGCCACGGGTCGCTCGTTGCGTTCGTCCATGTGCCGCGCATGGGCCGCGCCGGCAAGCGCGCGCTGACACTCACCGACCTGACGCGCGCCGGCGAAGCCATTCTGCTGGCGCTGGTGTCGGCGGCGCGTTTCTCACATCGCATGAGGAGCCGCACGCGATCGGGATCGGATGCAGGTTGCGCCGCTCGTTCCACCTCTCCCCGGCGGGGAGAGGTCGGCCGCGAAGCGGCCGGGTGAGGGGGTGCGGGTGAGGGGGTGTAGGTAGGCCAAACCGCTACGCTTGAGCCCCCTCACCCCAACCCTCTCCCCGGCGGGGAGAGGGAGCGCGCCGAGTTCTTGAGTTCGTCAGTGCCTGACAACCGGCTCGCTGTTAACCAACCGCCGCTGTCCCATCGCGGCACAGCCGCGTTGGCGCGGGAGTTGAAACGTAGGGCTCCTTGAAACAAGCGAGCCCCAGATGTCCCTCGATCGCCGCCATTTCCTCACCGCCGTGGGCGCCGCCTCGGTCCCGTTCGTGGCCGAGCACGCCGTGGCCGCGCCGCTCTCGATCCTCGGCGTCGATGCGCTCCATTTCGGCGTGCGCGCCGGCAGCCCCGACGATCAGAGCCGGGCGCTGCAGAACGCGATCGACCAGGCGGCCGGCGCCCGCGTGCCGCTGGTGCTCGGACCCGGCGTCTATCGCGCCGGCGATTTGCGGCTGCCGAGCGGCGCCCAGATCGTCGGCGTGCGCGGCGCGACGCGCCTGGTGCTCACGCGCGGGCCGTCCCTGATCTCCGCCACCCGTGCCGACATGATCGGGCTCACCGGCCTGGTGCTCGACGGCGCCAGCCAGCCGCTGCCGGACGGCCGCGGCCTCGTCCATTTCGCGGGCGGCCGGGGGGTGCGGATCACTGATTGCGAAATCGTCGCCTCGGGCCGGACAGGCATCGCCCTGGAAGCAGTCGAGGGCGAAGTGACCGGCTCGACCATCGCCGACGCGGCCGGCGCCGCCATCTTCTCGCGCGATGCGCGCGGCGTCGTGATCGCGCGCAATACCATCCGCGCCGCCGGCAACAACGGCATCCAGGTGTGGCGCTCCGAGCCGGGAGATGACGGCACCCTCGTCGTCGACAACCGCATCGAGGGCATTCTGGCGCGCGCCGGCGGGTCCGGCCAGAACGGCAACGGGGTCAACGTGTTCCGCGCCGCCAACGTCGTGGTTCAGGGCAACCGCATTCGCGGCTGTGCGTTTTCCGCCGTGCGCGGCAACGCGGCGTCCAATCTGCAGGTGATCGGCAACAACGCCACCGGTTCGGCCGAGGTCGCGCTTTACGCCGAGTTCGGCTTCGAGGGCGCGGTGATCGCCAACAACGTGGTGGACGGCGCCGCGATCGGGGTTGCGGTGACCAATTTCAATCAAGGCGGACGGTTCGCGGTCGTGCAGGGCAACGTCATCCGCAATCTGGTGGCGAAGCGGCCGGCCGGCACCGATCCGAACGACGGCGCCGGCATCGGCATCGGCATCGAGGCCGACTCCGCAGTCACCGGCAACGTGATCGAGAACGCACCGAGCGCCGGCATCTCGGTCGGCTTCGGCCAGCACCTGCGCGACGTGACCGTTACCGGCAACGTGGTGCGCATGGCGGGCGTCGGCATCGCCGTATCGGTCGCCCCCGGCGCGGGCGCCGCGGTCATCGCCGACAACCTGATCGCCGGCGCCGAGCGCGGCGCGATCGTCGGCATGGAATGGACAAAGCCTGTGACCGGCGACCTCGCCAAGGACGGCGCCGCGCGCTACGCCCAGCTTGCGATCAGCGGGAACCGGGTGCGGTAGAGAGAATTCCTCTCGTCATGCGCGGGCTTGACCCGCGCATCCATCCAAACGAGTCGATTCAGTGGGATGGATTGCCGGGTCAAGCCCGGCAATGACGATGAGAATGCATCCATCTCAGCGAAACTTCCTCTACAATCGGCGTGCCACCAACTTAGCCTGCCGGGCATGAACGCACCACCCGACCCTAAGACTGTCCTCGCCGCACTGTGGCGCGGCGGCGGCCATCCCCAATCGGCGCTCGATACGATCGAGCTCACCGGCGCCGAGCCCGTGCTGCCGTCGTCGTTCGCGGTGGGGACCGCGGCGCAGGCGACCGTTGCGGCGGCGGCGCTCGCCGCTGCCGAGCTGTGGCGGCTGCGCACGGGCCGGCGCCAGCGCGTAAGCGTCGCCATGCGCGATGCGGCGATCGAGTTCCGCAGCGAGCGCTACCTGCGCGTCGACGGCAATCCGGCGCCGGAGATCTGGGACAAGATCGCGGGTCTCTACCGCTGCGGCGACGGACGCTGGGTGCGGCTGCACACCAATTACCCCCATCATCGCGACGGGCTGCTCGCCTTGCTCCGCTGCGACTACGACCGGGCAGCAGTGCAGCGAGCGCTCGACGGCTGGCGGGCCGAAGCGCTGGAAACCGCGGCGGGCGAAGCCGGCCTCGTGGTCACCGCCTACCGGTCGTTTGCGGAATGGGACGCGCACGACCAGGCGCGCGCGATCGCGCGCCTGCCGCTGTTCTCGATCGAGAAGATCGGCGAGGCGCCGCCGCAGCCGTTGCCTGCCGCCGATCGCCCGCTCGCAGGCATTCGCGTTCTCGATCTCACGCGCGTGATTGCCGGGCCGGTGTGCGGGCGCACGCTTGCGGCGCACGGCGCCGATGTCCTGCTGGTCACCGCATCGCACCTTCCGGCGACCGAGGTGCTCGTCATCGACAACGGCCGGGGAAAGCTGTCGACGTATCTCGATTTGCGGGACGCGAGTGGGCGCGAGGCTCTTACGGCGCTCCTGCATGATGCGGACGGTTCGTCCAGGGCTATCGGCCCGGCGCCATTGCCGGGCACGGCTTCGGCCCGCAGGAGGCGGCTCGGATCAGACCCGGCATCGTCTATGTCTCGCTCTCTGCGTACGGCCGCGCCGGGCCGTGGGCCGATCGTCGCGGCTTCGATTCGCTGGTGCAGACCGCGAGCGGCGTCAATGCCGCCGAAGCCGAAGCGGCGGGCGCCGGCCAGCCGAAGGCGCTGCCGTGCCAAGCGCTCGACCACGCTACCGGTTACCTGATGGCTTACGGCGCAATGACCGCGCTGGCGCGCCGCGCCGCCGAAGGCGGCAGCTGGCACGTGCGCGCTTCGCTCGCGCAGACCGGCTATTGGCTGCGCAACCTCGGGCGCACCGACGGCATCGGCTGCCCCGATCCGAGCTTCGACGACGTGCGCGACCGGCTCGACGACAGCGCGTCGGGCTTCGGCCGCCTGACCGCGGTGCGCCACGCCGCGTTGATGTCCGAAACGCCGCCGTTCTGGGCGCGCCCATCGGTGTCGCTCGGCACGCACGAGGCAGCTTGGCCGGATTGAATGGTTGCGGAAGCCGGACCAGTCGTGTAGCCCGCATGGAGCGGAGCGAAATGCGGGGACGGCCCCCCGGATTGAGCAAAGCGAAATCCGGGAGCGGTTGTGCGGCCTCCCCGGATGTCGCTGCGCTCCATCCGGGCTACGAATTGCCGAGGCGCATGATGGACGCACGCGCAACGTCAAACGACAGGCCGTCGGCGCCGGAAAGCGTGCTCACCGGCTCGAGCATCATTCGCGAGATCAAGGCGAGCGATGTCGCGTTCGTCGTTTCGGTTCCCGACATCACCACCAGCGAAGGCCTGCTGCGACCGCTCGCACGCGAGGCAACCCCGCGTCTCATCCGCGTTTGCAAGGAGGACGAAGGGATCGGGATCTGCGCGGGCCTCGCGCACTGCGACAAGCGTGCGCTGCTGCTCATCCAGCAGACCGGCATGCTCGACTCGATCAATGCCATGCGCGGGGTCGCGGTCGAGTACGCGCTCCCGATCTGCATGATGGTCGGCCTCTTGGAGAAGGAGCCCGACGTCCGTCCGCGCGAGTCCAAGCGCTACGGCGTGCGCATCGTCGAGCCGATCCTCGACGCCATGGGCATCGCCTACCACGAGATCGAGAGCGATGCCGACTTGGGTCTCATCAGGCCTGCGATCGAGAATGCCTACACGACCTCGCGTCCCGTCGTGCTGCTCATCGGGCGGCGGCCGTCATGATGAAGAGCGGTGATTGCCTCGAGGCGCTGGCGCGCCATGTTACCGATCAGGACATCGTCCTGCCGGTCTACTCGACCGCGTTCGACTGGATCCTGATCAGGCCGCACCCGCTCAACTACCTCGCGCACGGCGCCATGGGCCTTGCCTCCTCCCATGGGCTCGGACTCGCGCTCGGGCGGCCGGACAAACGGGTGATCGTTCTCGACGGCGACGGCAGCCTGCTGATGAACCTCGGCAGCCTGGTCACGATCGCCGAGGCCGCCCCGCGCAACCTCATCCACTTCGTGTGCGAGAACGGCACCTACGAGGCGAACGGCGGGCATCCGATTCCAAGGCGCGGCCGGGTCGATTTTGCCGGCTTCGCGCGCTCGGCAGGATATCGCAGCGTCCATGCGTTCTCCGAGTTGAAGATATTCGAGCAGCAGGTCGGCGCGGTGTTGGCCGAAGAGGGGCCGGTGTTCGTCGATCTGAAGGTCACGCCGAGCGGACCACAGCAGCGCGACTATCAGCTGCTCCATGGCCCCGCCGCGCGCGCAGCCACCAAGGCGGCATTGCGCGCGAGCTGAGCGAAATGGCTGCTGGGTCGCGTCGCCCGAGGTTGCGTCGTAGGGTGGGCAAAGGCGCGGCCCTTGTGATTCAGATTCGCGTGATGCGAGCGTCCGCGCCGTGCCCACCATGGGCCATGCGGTGGGCTTCGGCGCTCAGCTCAGCGGCCAACCTGAACTCCCGTCAGGCGCCTCAGCCCACCCTACAAGAGCTCCGTCGGTTTCAGCTCACCGACCGTGAGGCCGTTCCAATTGCGCATGGTCGGACGCACGAAGCGGTCGAGAAAGGCACGTTCATCCGCCGCGAGCGGCAGGAAGCGGGCGATGACCGCGGCCATGGCAACCTCGGCGGCGCGCGCCGCGCCGTCGTCGCACTTGATCGCGACGCCGAGGCCTTGCTCGGGGAGCGTGCCGCAGAACACGCCCTCCGCGCCGGTTTTGGCGAAGAGCCGCGCGCCGAAGCGCTGCATCACCTCGGTGCAGAAGCGGCCAGTGCCGGCGACGTGCCAGGGTTTTTCGGCGCAAGATGCGCGCAGCCGCGCGGCTGCGTTGGCGCGCGCAGGCGCAAGGCCCTGTCCGGTGCCGAAGCGCGCCAAAGCCAAAGCGAGGCACGAGAGGGGGATGGGCCAGGTCGGCACCGAGCAGCCGTCGATCGCGCGCCGCTCATCATCGAGGCGTCTTCCGGTCAAATTCTCCAGCGTCGCCTTGACCTCGCGCTGCACCGGATGGGCCGGCGCGACATAGCCGCGATGCGGCGCGCCCATCGCGCAGGCGGCGCAGAGAAAGCCCGCGTGCTTGCCGGAGCAGTTGTTGTGGATCGGCGCGGCGGTGGCGCCCGAGCGCGCGAGCGCCTGCGCCGAGGGCTGGTGGATCGGCCAGTGCGCGCCGCATTCCAGCGCATCTGCGTCGAGGCCGGCCTCGCCCAGCATGCGCGCGACAGCGGCGACGTGGCCGGGCTCGCCGCCATGGGAGGCGCAGGCGACCGCCAGGTCCTCATCGCCCAGGCCGAAGCGCTCGGCGGCGCCCGACTCCACCAGCACCAGCGCCTGCAGCGCCTTGACCGCCGAGCGCGGATAGATCGGCCGCTCCACGTCGCCGAGCGCAAGGACGGTTCTGCCGTCCGCGTCCACGACCGCGACGGCGCCGCGATGGCGGCTCTCGGTGAGCGCGCCGCGGACCGTTTCGACGAGGACGGGATTAGTCATGATCTTGAAAAGATGCGCTTGACGACCGAGATTTATATAGTACTTCGAGCAGCCACAGTTCCGTCGGAAAACCGCTTTACCAGTCGCCCTATGCGTCCCCGCGTCAAGACCGCCGTGCTCACGTTCCTCGCTCTCTTCCTCCTCCCCATTGCGGCCCGCGCCGCGCTGCAGGCCTTCGAGGGCCGGGCGCAGAGCTGGCACGATGCCGACTGGTCGAGCGTCGGCAGCCTGCCGCCGGCGGCGGGTCACCCCGAGGCGCGCGTCCTGGTCATGTCGGCGCGCACCGGCCGCTGGAAGGGCATCTTCGCCACCCACAGCTGGATCGTGCTCAAGCCCGAGGGCGCACGCGCCTGGAGCCGCTACGACGTGGTCGGCTGGGGCAATCCGGTGCGCACCAACGGCTGGGCGCCGGACGGGCGCTGGTTCGGCGACAGCCCGGTAGCGATTGCCGATGTTCACGGGGCGGACGCGCAATCGCTGATTCCCAAGATCGAAGCGGCGATCAAGGCGTACCGGTACGCCAGGGCGGGCGACTACCGGACCTGGCCCGGCCCCAACAGCAATACGTTCGTCGCGACCGTGCTGCGCGCGGTTCCCGAGCTTGCCGTCACGCTGCCGCCCACCGCGATCGGCAAGGACTTCCGCGACGGTCCGTTCGTCGGCTTCACCGACAGCCAGACCGGCTTCGAGGCGAGCCTGTGGGGCCTCCTCGGCGTCAAGGTCGCCTGGGTCGAAGGGGTCGAAGTCAACGTCCTGAGCCTCGTCGCCGGGCTCGACCTGCGCCAGCCGGCGCTCAAGCTGCCGGGCTTCGGGCGAATCGGGTTCGACAACGCGGCGGCGGTCGCAGCGCATGCCCGCGACGCGTGGAAGGGCCGGTCAGGCTGACCGCCATCTCACCCATCTCACGCTAATTTGTCCGGCCGTGTCACCGCCTTGGGGTGACGCACCGGCTCGGCCGTGCAAGTTTCCGGCACCCGACCTCACCTCCACGGGACCGATGCGCGATACCTGGCCTCTATTGGAACCGATCCCGTTTCCCGCCATCCGGCGCGGACGCCTTGCCACGCTGCAGGTCAATCTCGGCTACCGCTGCAACCAGTCGTGCGTGCACTGCCATGTGAACGCCGGGCCGAACCGCACCGAGGAGATGGACGGCGGCACCATCGACACCGTGCTCGCCTTCCTCGAACGCCGGCGCATCACGACCCTCGACATCACCGGCGGCGCCCCCGAGCTCAACCGGCATTTCCGCCGCCTCGTGATCGCCGCCCGCGACATGGGCGTGCGCGTCATGGACCGGTGCAATCTCACCATCCTCGAAGTGCCCGGCCAGGAGGATCTCGCCGAGTTCCTCAGCCGGCAGCAGGTCGAGGTCGTGGCGTCGATGCCCTGCTATCTTTTGGAAAACGTCGACCGGCAGCGCGGCAAGGGCGTGTTCGACGGCTCGATCCGCGGCCTGCAGCGCCTCAACGCGCTCGGCTATGGGCGCGATGAAACCGGGCTCGTGCTCAACCTCGTCTACAACCCGCAAGGGCCGTCGCTGCCGCCGGCGCAAGGCCCGCTCGAAGCCGACTACAAGCGCGTGCTCGGCGAGACGCACGGCATCGTGTTCAACAACCTGCTCACGCTCGCCAACATGCCGATCCAGCGCTTCGGCTCGATGCTGATTTCGAAGGGTCAGTTCGACGCGTATCTCGCGCTGCTGCGCCGGGCCCACGTCGACGCCAATCTCGAAGGCGTCATGTGCCGCAGCCTGATCTCGGTCGATTACCAGGGCTACGTCTACGACTGCGACTTCAACCAGATGCTCGATCTGCCGCTCGCCCACGGCGGACGCGAGCGCGTGCACCTTGCGGACTTGCTCGACGACGACATCAGCGGCAACCCGATCCGCGTTGCCGGCCACTGCTTCGGCTGCACCGCCGGCCAGGGCTCGGGCTGCGGCGGCGCGCTCAAACAGGCGGCCGAGTGATGCGAGCGGATGCGAGTGGCGCGCGAAGCGCGCCGGGTGAAGGGGAACCGGATTCTCGGTCAGGCTCAAGCCCCCTCACCCCGACCCTCTCCCCGCTGGGGAGAGGGAGCGCCGCCGGCCGGATGTGCCCGGTCGACTACCGCTACGACCCGTCGGTATTCCGTCGGCGGCCGGAGATCGCGGCGGACGTGCTCTACGTGGTCGGCGGACTGTACGGCAATCTGGCCGCGCTCGACGCCGTGGAGCAGCTTGCGCAAGCGGAGCCTTACCCCGTCACCATCGTGTTCAACGGCGATTTCCACTGGTTCGACGCCGAGCGGGACTGGTTCGCGGAGATCGATCGCCGCGTTCGCCGCCACACCGCGCTCCGCGGCAACGTCGAGACCGAGATCGCGCGCCCGGACGACATCGGCGCGGGCTGCGGATGCGCCTATCCCGAATCAGTCGATGACGGCGTGGTCCGGCGCTCCAACGAAATCCTGTCGGCGCTGCGCACGACGGCAGCGGCCGCCGGCGCGCGCCTCGCCAGCTTGCCGATGCACCTCGTCGCCGCGGTCGGCGGGTTGCGCATCGGCATCGTGCATGGCGACGCGAGCGCCTTGGCAGGCTGGCGCTTCGACGTGCACGCGCTCGACGATGCGGCGAACCATGCTTGGCTCCGCGACATTCGCATGAGGTCGCAAGTCGATGTCTTCGCCTCGACCCATACCTGCCTTGCGGCGTTGCGGGACTTCGACGCGCCGGCCGGACGGCTCACCGTAATCAACAACGGCGCCGCCGGCATGCCGAATTTTTCCGGCGTGCAATTCGGCCTCATCTCGCGGATCGCGACGCACAAGTCGCCGCACGATCCGGTCTATGGCACGACGCGCGAGCAGGTCTTCATCGATGCGCTTGCGGTTCCCTATGATACGGCGGCGTTCGTCGGCCGCTTCCTTAAGCGCTGGCCGGCCGGATCGCCCGCCCATGCCTCCTATTTCCGGCGTATGATCGACGGACCGGATCATGCGGTCGCGTCGGCCCGGCCTTCGCGATAAGCGGGAAGGACCCGGCTTCAAGGGCCAGCGGTGCGCACGCTCTCCATCATCATGCCGGTCTTGGACGAGGCGGAGGTGATCGCCGACGCGCTCCAAGCTCTCGCGGCTTATCGCCAGCGCGGCGCCGAGGTGATCGTGGTAGACGGCGGCAGCCACGACGCTACCCAGGACATCGCGCGCCCCCTCGCCGATCGGGTCATCGCCGCGCCGCGCGGACGCGCCGCGCAGATGAATGCGGGCGCCGCGCACGCGCGCGGCGGCGTGCTCCTGTTCCTCCATGCCGACACGCGGCTGCCGCCCAACGCCGATCGGCTCGTGCTCGAAGGGATCGAGCGGTCGGGCCGCCCGTGGGGCCGGTTCGACGTCGCGATTGCCGGACGAAGCCCGCTGCTGGCGATGGTGGCGTTCACCATGAACTTACGCTCGCGCCTGACCGGGATCGCCACCGGCGACCAGGCAATGTTTGCAACCCGCGAAGCCTTCGCCGGGGGCTTTCCCGACATCGCGCTGATGGAGGACATTGCCTTGTCGCGGCGGCTCAAGCATATCTCTCCGCCGCTGTGTCTTTGGGACAAGGCCTCGACGTCCGGCCGGCGGTGGGAGCAACGCGGCGTGTTGCGCACGATCATGCTGATGTGGCGGCTGCGGCTCGCCTATTTCCTCGGTGCGGAGCCTGCGGCCCTGGCGCGGCGCTACGGCTATGCCCCCCGCGAGCCCTGAGCCCATCGGCATCGCGATCCTGACCAAGGCCCCGGAACTGGGGCGGGTCAAGACGCGGCTCGCCATGATGCTGGGCGTCGAAGGGGCGACCGCCCTGCACGAGCGCTTCGTCACCCGCACCGTGGCGGCGGCCGCCGAGGCGGCCACCGGTCCGATCACGATCTGGGCGAGCCCGGACGAGAAGCATCCGTTCTTCCACGAGCTTGGCCAGCGGTTCCCGCTCTCGTTCGCGCGGCAGTCGGAAGGCGACCTGGGCGAACGGATGCACACGGCGGTCGCCCATGCGACCGGGCCGACGCTCGTCATCGGCACCGATTGCCCGGTGCTGAGCGCCATGCACTTGCGCGACGCGGCCGAGGTGCTGCGCGGGGGCGCCGACGCGGTGGTATTGCCCGCCGATGACGGCGGCTACGTCCTGATCGGGTTGCGCCGGCCGATCCCGCAGCTGTTCACCGATATGGCGTGGAGCACCGACGGCGTCATGCTGGAGACGCGGAGCCGGCTGCGTCATCTCGGCTTGAGCTGGCGCGAGCCGGCCGCGCAGCTGTGGGACGTCGATCGGCCGACCGACGTCATGCGGATGCGGCGGGAGGGCCTGGGCGAATTGCTGGAAGGGATCGACCGGCGGGCGAGCCGAAGTTGATGCCCGTGTCCCGGATGCGGTGCAGCGCGAGCGCCCGCGAAGGTACTTGCGTCCAAGCACCCCCTGATTGAGGGCGCGAGCGGTGGATCGCTGATCCGGGACCCCGGTTCTGAGCAAGGCAACCGGGGTCCCGCGTCTGCAGCGCACCACTCCGCTGTGCTTCGTGCTGCGCTGCGCGCGGGACACGGGGAACAGACTTCCGACCCTCACCCCACCGCCGGCAGCACCACGCGGAACCGGCTCCCCCCGCCGTCGGCT
>WNGA01012276.1_pt1:0-2500 | contig 14727 bp, 12 predicted proteins | sample 5400061 | NCBI WGS metagenome assembly WNGA01 (sample SAMN13153366, study PRJNA577476) | soil metagenome | isolation source: 100 cm soil or saprolite under grassland replicate 2 | place: USA:California | collected 2016-06-15
TCGACGGCAAGACCGTCGAAATCATCAACACCGATGCCGAGGGTCGGTTGGTTCTCGCCGATGCGCTGGCCTATGCCCGCGCGCTCGAGCCGGATGTGCTCGTCGACAACGCTACGCTGACCGGCGCATGCGTCGTGGCCCTCGGCAAACACTGCTCCGGTTTTTACGCAACGAGTGATCGACTGGGAGCGCAGTTCGCCACGGCAGCCAAGGAGGCCGGCGAACAATTCTGGCGAATGCCCCTTCTCGACGATCTCAAAGAACAACTGCGCAGCGACATCGCCGATCTCAAGCACACCGGAGACCGATGGGGCGGCTCCATCACGGCGGCTCTCTTTCTGCGGGAGTTCGTGGGCAAGAGCGATTGGATCCACGCCGACATCGCTGGACCCTCCTGGAGCGACAAAGTCTCGTCGTTTTATCCGAAGGGGGGCACCGGCCACGGAGTGCTCACGTTTCTGCGATTCGTCGAGCAGCACGGAGTCCGATGAACAGTGAGCAGCAGTACGCACGACTCGAAAAGCGCCTGGCGCGCTCGATGGGCCGCGCCATCGAAGACTTCCGAATGATCGCAGAGGGAGATCGCATCCTGGTCGCGGTCTCGGGCGGCAAGGACAGCTACACCTTGCACCATTTGTTGGCCTCGCTCGCCGAGCGCGCGCCCGTCTCTTTTTCGATCATCGCGGTCAACGTCGATCAGGGTCACCCCGGCTACCCCGGGCACGTGCTCGGCGAGTACATGCGCGAGCGCGGCCACGACTTTCGTATGTTTCACGAGGACACCTACAGCATCGTGAAAGAGAAGGTTCCGGAGGGAAAGACCTACTGCTCCCTCTGTTCTCGTCTTCGTCGAGGCATTCTGTATCGGCTGGCGACGGAGCTCGGGTGTTCGAAGATCGCCCTCGGGCATCATCGGGACGACGTCGTCGTGACGCTGCTTCTCAATCTCTTCTTCTCGGGGCAACTGAAGGCGATGCCGCCCAAGCTGGTTTCCGACGACGGAAACCACGTGGTCATCCGTCCGCTCGTCTACTGTGCGGAAGAGGACATCACGGCCTACGCCGCGGCCAAGCAGTTTCCCATTCTTCCCTGTGATCTGTGTGGGTCGCAGGAAAACCTGCAGCGCAAACGGATGAGCCGCCTGCTCGCCGACTTGGAAAAGGAGCATCCCGCCCTGCGTGCGAATGCGCTGGCCGCACTCATGAACGTGCGGCCGAGCCATTTGCTCGACGCCGGGCTCTGGGAGAAGCTCGGCCTCGAGGTGGCGCGCGACGACGAAGAGGCCGAGCGCGCCGAGCGGCTGCTGCGCCTGGTCATCTCACCAGTGCCGGCCCTGCGATCCGGTTCGTAGTGAGGGCCGCGCGATCTGCCGACTGGGATCTGCTCGCCCCCGGACTCTACGCGTGGGCAGTCACCGTCGCTTGGCCCGCTTCGCAGCGTTTTGCTCCGCTCGGCTGTCGTATCTTCGCTCTGATCGGCGTGGTCGCGCTCGTCGCCGGCACGGCCCTCACCGTTTCCTCGCCTCAGCTGGGCCGCGTCGTCGGGATCTGGATCTTCGTCGGCTCCTGTTTGGGTGCATGGGCGCTACTCGAAAACAAAATCTCCCCTTCCCGGCTCGACCCGGTACAGGGCGTGCTGGGATCGGTCGGCTGGGGGCTCTACGCCATCAGCTGGGCCGGCAAGCGAGCCATGCCCCGCTCTGCAGCGGCCGGCGCACCGGCCATCAACCCCGTGCGGCCACGTCAGAAAATCACCGTCAAAGGGACGATCGTCCTCACCCTGATCACCGCCGCCGCCGCAGTCCCCATGATCCTCGCGTGGTGGGTGGAGAGTATCGAGCGCTCGCTTTTGGCTCACGCGATTGGACTCGCCGCCGCAATCGCTCTCGTCACGATATCCGTCGACGTGGTCGACCCTCGAGCGCCGGCTGCCGAGGCCCGACGGCCCGAGCCGCAGAAACGCGTCGCAACCGCAGCGCCCGCCCTTACCCTAGCCGCGACGCTGGTCCTTCTCGGCGCCGCTTACGCGCTGCTGAGGTAAACTGCATAGCCGCAGTGGGTTAGTTCTGCTCGAACCGGTGATGCTACGATGAGTCGCGTGCTCGATCTGCTTGCCGTGGCGCTGCTGCTCTGCGCCGCATTGGCGTTCACGCTCGGCGTGCGCGCCCTCGAACGGGAGGAAGATCGTCATGCCCTCTATTGGCTCGCGGTCGGCGCGCTCACCCTCAAAAGCTCGACGGATCTGTTGCGCCCGGGGCGCGCCCGATGAGAACGGCACGATGGGTCGCCGCATCCTTCGCTCTGTTCGCATGCTCCGACAATCACGATCGTGCAGCGACGCCTTCCCCCGCTGCTTCGGCTCTCCCCGCTGGCGTGGTGGCGACGGCCGGCGCGCTTGCCATCGGCGAGGAGCTCGTCGGCTCGGTGGCGACGGCACTCGACCTCGCACCGCGCGATGCGCTCGAGCGAGAAATCCACGACGCGCTCTTCGCGAATGCCGC
>WNGA01012276.1_pt1:7500-14727 | contig 14727 bp, 12 predicted proteins | sample 5400061 | NCBI WGS metagenome assembly WNGA01 (sample SAMN13153366, study PRJNA577476) | soil metagenome | isolation source: 100 cm soil or saprolite under grassland replicate 2 | place: USA:California | collected 2016-06-15
CGAGATTCCCCTAGTAGTGGCGAGCGAACGGGGATCAGCCTAAACCAACCGACGCAAGTCGGTTGGGGTCGTGGGGCCAGCGTCATGGGACCTGGACGCGTAGTTGAACGGCATGGAATGGCCGGCCATAGACGGTGACAGCCCGGTAAACGAAACGCAGAAAGGCCCTAGCTGGTACCCGAGTACCGCAGGACACGTGCAATCCGGCGGGAATCTGGGGAGACCATTCTCCAAGGCTAAATACTACTCATTGACCGATAGTGAACTAGTACCGCGAGGGAAAGGTGAAAAGAACCCCGGCTAGGGGAGTCAAATAGTACCTGAAACCGTGTGCCTACAAGCAGTGGGAGCACTATGGCCGCAAGGCAATGTGTTACCACGTACCTTTTGCATAATGGGCCTGCGAGTTACCGTACGTGGCAAGGTTAAGCCGCAAGGTGGAGCCGGAGCGAAAGCGAGTCCTAACAGGGCGATCAGTCGCGTGCGGTAGACCCGAAACCTTAGCGATCTATCCATGGCCAGGTTGAAGGGTGGGTAACACCGCCTGGAGGACCGAACGCACCGCAGTTGAAAATGCGGGCGATGAGCTGTGGATAGGAGTGAAAGGCTAATCAAGCTGGGAGATAGCTGGTTCTCCCCGAAATATATTGAGGTATAGCCTCGAGTGAATTGCGCCGGAGGTAGAGCACTGGATGGGCTAGGGGTCCTACCAGATTACCAAACCCAACCAAACTCCGAATGCCGGTGACAAATGCTCGGGAGTCAGGCAGCGGGAGATAAGTTCCGTTGCCGAGAGGGAAAGAGCCCAGACCGTCGGCTAAGGTCCCAAAGTCAGAGCTAAGTGTCGAAGGATGTGGGAGCGCTTAGACAACTAGGAGGTTGGCTTAGAAGCAGCCATCCTTTAAAGAAAGCGTAATAGCTCACTAGTCAAGCGAACCCGCGCCGAAAATATAACGGGGCTAAAGCTCTGCACCGAAGCCACGGACTCACGCAAGTGAGTGGTAGGGGAGTATTGTCATGGAGATACACGCCAGACGGTGACGACTGGTCCCGGCCATGACAAGAGCTTATGCAGGCATGAGTAGCGATAAACCGGGCGAGAAACCCGGTCGCCGTAAGCCCAAGGTTTCCTGGGGAAGGATAATCCTCCCATGGGTTAGTCGATACCTAAGCCGAGGCCGAAAGGCGTAGGTGATGGAAAGCAGGTTAATATTCCTGCACCACGAAGGATGGCGTTGAAGTAAGCGGGGACGGAGAAGGGTAGGCCGAGCACGGCGCATGGTTGTCCGTGTTCAAGCCAGTAGGGTGTGCTCCCAGGACCCGATAGGGACAAACGAGAGCACGTTAACCCGAGAGGTGATGAGGTTCCCGCACTAGCGGGAGATACTCGGTGATCCCATGCTTCCAAGAAAAGCCGCGTACAGAGCCCCTTTCGTGATCGTACTGCAAACCGACTCAGGTGGGCGGGGTGAGTATCCCAAGGCGCGTGAGAGAACCCTGGTTAAGGAACTCGGCAAAATGACACCGTAACTTCGGGAGAAGGTGTGCCGACCTACGTGAACCGACTTGCTCGGGGAGCGTGGATCGGTTGCAGAGAAATGGCGGTTGTGACTGTTTACTAAAAACACAGGACTCTGCGAAGTCGCAAGACGACGTATAGGGTCTGATGCCTGCCCGGTGCTGGAAGGTTAAGGGGACACGTCAGCGCAAGCGAAGCGTCGAACCGAAGCCCCAGTAAACGGCGGCCGTAACTATAACGGTCCTAAGGTTAAAGAAGAAATTCGCTAGCCTTAGTAAAACTGAACCATATGCGGGAAACTCCTCAAAAACCGATTGGTACTCGTTGACAATGTCTTCATGGCGGCAGTCGCGGTGGTTCGAGCGATGAAAGCGATGACCGACGTCAGCAGTCAAAATCCAACGGACACGGGGACAATCCGCAGGGAAGACCTGGTGAAACGTGAATCAGGAACCCTCAGAGACTTTACGTTCAGGGTTGGTAATGGAGCTAGATGCAGGATGGATTGTCGGCTTCGTCGATGGTGAAGGCTGCTTTCATATCGGGATCAATGCGCAACCCGAGATGACGGCAGGATTTCAGGTTCTGCCTGAGTTCACCGTCGTGCAGCACGAGCGAGACGTGCAAGTGCTGCATGGTTTGAAGGCCTACTTCGGCTGTGGCGTGGTTCGCAAAAACCATGGCAACCGGATGGCCTATCGAGTCCGAGGCCAGGAGCACTTGCTCCAGACGATCATCCCATTCTTCATGAAGCATCCTCTAAAATCGAAGAAGAACGTCGATTTTCTCAAGTTCCGAGACGTTCTTCTCATGATGGAGAAAGGCGAACATCTGACGAGCGATGGCATCGCGAAAATTCGCGAGATCGCTTCGAAGATGAACCGCTGCCAACCAAGATAAAGTCCGTCTTTCGTGGAAACACGTTAGGGAAAACGAGCGAAATTCCTTGTCGGGTAAGTTCCGACCTGCACGAATGGCATAACAACATCCGCGCTGTCTCGACCAGGGACTCAGCGAAATTGTATTGGGGGTGAAGATACCCTCTACTGGCGGCAAGACGGAAAGACCCCATGAACCTTTACTGCAACTTGGCAGTGAATTTCGGGATGTTCTGCGTAGGATAGGTGGGAGGCTTCGAAGCCGGGCTTCTGGGTTCGGTGGAGCCACCGTTGAAATACCACCCTGGATATCCTGGGATTCTAACCTGCGTCCGTGATCCGGACGGGGGACACTGCCTGGTGGGCAGTTTGACTGGGGCGGTCGCCTCCTAAAATGTAACGGAGGCGTGCGAAGGTTCCCTCAGCCTGATTGGAAACCAGGCGTAGAGTGTAAACGCACAAGGGAGCTTAACTGTGAGACCGACAGGTCGAACAGGTGCGAAAGCAGGCGTTAGTGATCCGGTGGTCCCGTATGGAAGGGCCATCGCTCATCGGATAAAAGGTACTCTGGGGATAACAGGCTGATCACTCCTGAGAGTTCACATCGGCGGAGTGGTTTGGCACCTCGATGTCGGCCCATCGCATCCTGGGGCTGGAGCAGGTCCCAAGGGTTCGGCTGTTCGCCGATTAAAGCGGTACGCGAGCTGGGTTTAAAACGTCGTGAGACAGTTTGGTCCCTATCTGCCGTCAGCGAAGGATACTTGAGAGGAGCTACCCATAGTACGAGAGGACCTGGGTGGACGTACCCCTGGTGATCCGGTTGTCATGCCTATGGCATAGCCGGGTAGCCATGTACGGACCTGATAACCGCTGAAAGCATCTAAGCGGGAAGCAGACCTCAAGACAAGGTATCCCTGCCGCAAGGCACTAAAGACCCCACGTAGACTACGTGGTTGATAGGCCGGGTGTGGAAGCAGAGCAATCTGTGGAGCTAACCGGTACTAATCGGTCGTGCGGCTTGACCATATTTCTAAGGCAGCATCGAAAAACGAAAGTCAGTAGTACTAAGACGAGCGCGCTCGCACCCGGGATTGGGATTGCGAAACGCGGCCCACGATGGCCGCGCGGCTCTCTAGCAACGACAACGCAAAGGACGCGCAATCCAAAAGTTTCCGGTGGTGAGCCGATGGTACTGCACGGGAAGCCGTGTGGGAGAGTAGGACGCTGCCGGGATTTTCTTAAGCAGTGGCAATGCCCCTCCTAGAAGCCCCGCTTCATGTCGAAGCGGGGCTTCGGTCTTTTTGTTTTCGGAGGAGCGAGCGACCCGCTGGAAGGATCCGACGACAGCCGCGGATGAATCGTCATGCGCGTGTCTGTCCTGCCCGTGCCGGTCTTGGCAGTCGGTTTTTTCCTGGTTGCCTGCTCGGCCGATGACTCGGCCCAAATCGCAAACGTCGGCCCGACCCGCTCGGGAGGTGCCGGCGCGACCGGCGGCACTTCCGTGAGTACGACGGGCGGAGCCGGTTCGGGCGGCGGCGGCAGCACGGCAGGCGCCGGCGGCTCGAGCGGTGGAGACGGAGGAAACGGAGGCCTCGCCGGTTCCGGCATGGGAGGTACGGGAGGCAGCGCGCCCACCAACCCGCTCGTCGATTCGAACTGCGTGGACGGGAAGGTCTACGCTGCCGAGGTTCTGCCCCTCCGGGCGAAAATCGATGACCTCACAACGAGCTTCACCACGGATCCGCTCAGGCGCGTGGCGTGGGTCGTTCAGGCGTTGAACCGCCGCCTGCCCTTGGGAGGCCTGTTCGTCTCCACCGCCACCAAGCCGAGCGCCACCGACCCCATGCAGGCGACCAACGGTGAGGGCAATTGCTTCGGCGTTTCGTTCGACGCAACCGACACGAAGTGGACCGACTACGTCGGCGGGTTTCGCACGGTGGTCCACGAGTGTGGCCACATGATGGACTTGAACCACGATCGCTTTATGATGCGGCTCGATCTCGAGTACAAGTGCAGCCTTTCGGGGTGGTCCACCGCGCCTTTGCGAACCATCATCAACGGAGACCAATTCGATGCTCTCGGACCGAAAGGGGGCATGCTGGATTTTCAAAAGTCCGTGTACCTGAAGGCAACCGACACCGGTCGATGGATCGACCTCTTCACGGAGGCCAATCAATACGTGAATACCCTCGTGACCTCGTATGCGTATTACGACGTCGCGCATGTCAACAACAAGGATGATCCCATCGCCGGTGATGCGTCGCGGGATCACTGGTGGTGGGTCCAGCGTTATCTGTACATGCTGAGGAACACGCCCTCGCTCAAGCCCGAATACGACAAGATTGCGAATGATGCGTGTTGGCGCCAGCTCATCCTCGCCGACTGGGGGCGCGTCAACCGATACTGGACGGCGACGGCCCAGGAGAACCTCGTAGGGATGTGGACCGAGGAAGCCCCCAAAGTCGACAAGCTCATCCAGGATCCGCGATTGCTCGCAGAAATCGACAATCTTCGAAAACTCGACGGCTGCAAATAACTCTCACGGCTTCGCACCTTCGCCTCTGGCGAGACCCTGAATTTCCGCGAGCGTCAGCGCTCGACTATAAACGCGCAGCTCGTCGATGTTGCCGTCGAAGTTGAAGGTGGCGCTACCCAAACCGTGGCGAGCCACCCAGAAGTCGGTCCCTTTGACGTAAGCGACGTTGCCGCCGTCGGGGTCGGAGCAGCGCGCGTTCCCGTCGAAATAGAAGGTCGTGCCGGCCGGGCTGGCGACACCCGCGATGTGATGCCAGCCTCCATCCAGAGCATTGGCAATCGGGGAGAAGCAGGGCACATAGTGCTTGGTCACCGCGTCGACCGCCGAATATTTGGTCCAGTAGATGCCGGTCATCGGCGTCGTCTGAATACGCAAGAAGTAAACGTCGCCGAGGCTCAGGATTTCGCTTCCCGTCGTGTCGGTCTTCGTGGACCGATACCAGAGTGCCACGGTGAAGTTGTTCGGAGGTTTCAAGGCAAGCGGCGCGCTAGCCAGCTTCACCGCCTGCTGAGCGGAAAGCGAAAACGCTCGACTGGATGGATCCGCGAATGCCACGGGTGGCACGTTGGTACTCGCGACGGGTAGGCTTACCCCCGTGTACAGGCCGTTGAAACCATTGCCGGACGAATCCGTGGCCGCGGTGCCGCCCGCTTCGTCGAACTTCCAGTAGAGCGCCAGTCCCATCGCGCACGTTGGGCAGCCCCCGTCGCTCGGAACACTGCCGCCGCCGCCCGCGCCGGCATTGCCGCCTTCACCCGCGCTCCCGCTGCTGCCGCCTTCCCCTCCGGGCCCTGCACTGGTCGCGATTTCCCCTGCGCCGCCCGCCCCTGCGGTGTCTGAGCCACCGCTCGTACTTACGTCGGCGTCGGTGTCGGTCTTCGGCGGGCCGCTAGAAAGCCCGTCGAGCACCCCAAAACCGCAGCCCGCCAGCACTCCCATCGCCAACACGAAGGGCGCGCGACGTGAGGTGCAACTTCGTGCTGCGAAATCCGTCGCGCTCCGATGGGGAGCTGTGACGCGCATGAACCTTCATCTTAACAGATACTTCGATCCATTGCTCCACTGGCGCCCAGCGAGGAAGGCACTCGTCGGAGGTAGGTGCTCGTCGTCTCCCCTTCCAGCACGCGCATGCGATATAAGGCTACGGTGGCGATCCAGAAAGTGATCCGTCCCGTCGTTCGTTCCTTTAGCGTCCGTCAGCTTCGCCTTGCGGCCGAGCACGTTCGGGCCGGAGGTCATGCGGTATTGTGGGAGCGTCCCGCACGTGCTCGACTGCTTTTACCAGCTCCCAACGACGACGACCCGATGGATCTCGCATTGCATTCGATTCTCGATCTCGGGAAGCAGCGTTACGAGATCTCTCAGCGCGGCGTAACCAAGGGCCTGGCAACGACGCTCGTTCCGCGCGACTGCAACCGCATCGTTCGAGAGCGCATCGAACGGGACAAGCATCACGCCACGCCTACCCACGAAATCAGCTTCAATTGCCTCGAATGCGCCGCGTGCTGCTACTCGAATCACGTCGTGCTGGATGCCGACGACATCGAGCGCTTTCGCCGAGACGGCAGGCCGGAGCTCGCCGGCATGCCCTACGCGAGGCGCAAAAATGGCAAGCTCGCACTTCGCTTGGCAAAGGATGGTGCTTGCCTGCAACTCGGCATCGACAATCGGTGCAGCATCTATCCCATCCGGCCAGCGATGTGTCGCACCTTTCCAGTCGGCAGCGAGTGCTGTCTCTCGGCGCGTGCCGAAGATCTCGGAATCTACGACGGGGCTCGAGCCCCGACGCGAGAGAGGTCGGCGCCGCGCGTGTCGTGACTGATAGGATCTCTCAAAATCAGGGGCCACAGTACCGGTCACTGCCCGACGTCCGACATACGTAATTGGCGCGGCATACCGTCGGATCGGCGGCGCAGTTTTTGTAGCACTTTCTCATGTAACAAATGTTACCGAAGCAGTCGGCGTTCTTGTCGCAGGTCGCGGTACACATTCCGCGCGGAAAGCTGAGATCGCACTTGAGCGAAGAGATGCAATCGAGATCGGAATCGCAGCCCCCGCCCACGGAATGCTGAACGCGCGCGTCGGTCGCGCTCGCATCGGTCGCGCTCGCATCGGCGGGGGCCGAACCCGCCTTGCCACCCGCGTCGTCCGGACCTCCGGTCGCGCTCCCGCCGGTGCCTGTAACTCCCGCGCTGCCCCCCGTGGCTCCCGAGGCGCCCCCGTCGCCCGACCCGCCCGTTCCATTGGAGCCGCTCGTATCTCCGCTGCTCGTCGTATCCAAGCCGGCGCCGGCG
>WNGA01007851.1_pt1 | contig 14723 bp, 10 predicted proteins | sample 5400061 | NCBI WGS metagenome assembly WNGA01 (sample SAMN13153366, study PRJNA577476) | soil metagenome | isolation source: 100 cm soil or saprolite under grassland replicate 2 | place: USA:California | collected 2016-06-15
TCGATCCGTTCAGCGCGCCCTATCTCCAGGGCGCCGAGGTCGACTACGTCGACTCGATCCAGGCGGCCGGCTTCGCGGTGAACAACCCGAACGCCGTCTCCTCCTGCGGCTGCGGCCACTCGTTCCAGGTGGACGAGGGCGCGGCGCCGGACGATGCCGCCGCGGGTTGCGGCTCCGGCTGCTCTCACTAACCCGCCGTTAGCATCGACGCATGACCGACGCCCCATTGCGCGTCGCGGTCGTCGGCTCGGGCCCGGCCGGTTTCTATGCCGCCGGTGCGCTACTCGACGCGGACGTTCCCGTCGAGGTCGACATGATCGAGCGCCTCCCGACGCCGTGGGGGCTCGTCCGCCTCGGCGTCGCGCCCGATCATCCGAAGCTGAAGTCCGTGTCGCGGGCGTTCGAGCGGATCGCCGACAAGCCCGGGTTTCGCTTCCTCGGCAACCTCGAGATCGGACGCGATCTCCATCCAGAGGATCTCGCCAGCCTGTACGACGCAGTCGTCTACGCCGTCGGCGCGCAGACGGATCGGAGGCTGGGGATTCCCGGCGAGGACCTCGCCGGCTCGTGGTCTGCGTTCGAATTCGTGGCCTGGTACAACGGCCACCCGGACTTCCAGGACCTTCCGTTCGACCTCGACGCCGAGCGCGCGGTGGTGATCGGGAACGGCAACGTCGCGCTGGATGTCGCGCGCATGCTCGCGCTGACCGCGGAGGAGCTCGCGCCGACCGACACCACGGACCAGGCAATGGAGGCGATCCGAAGCGCGCGGATCGAGGAGATCGTGATCTTGGGGCGCCGCGGCCCAGCGCAGGCGGCGTTCACGCCGCCCGAGCTGGCGGAGTTCGGCGCGCTGGCGGGCGCGGACGTCGTCGTCGATCCGGCTGAGCTCGAGCTCGACGCGGCGAGCGCCGCGCAGGTTGAGTCGGACACACGCGTGCAGCGCAACATGGAGGTGCTGGCCGGCTTCGCTTCGCGGAAGCCGAGCGGCAAGCCGAAGACGGTCCGGCTGCGCTTCGCGGTCTCGCCCGTTGCGCTCCACGGCGACGGTCGCGTCGAGGCGGTCGAGATCGTGCACAACCGTCTCGAAGAGCGTGACGGCCGCATCGTCGCGGTGCCGACCGACGAGCGCGAGACGATCCCGTGCGGTCTCGTGTTCCGCAGCGTCGGCTACCACGGCGTCGCGCTCCCGGGCGTGCCGTTCGACGAAGCGCGCGGCACCATCCGGAACGACTGCGGACGCGTGCTCGACGACGCCGGCCTGCCCCTGCGGGGCGTCTACTGTGCGGGCTGGATCAAGCGCGGTCCGACCGGGATCATCGGCACGAACAAGAAGGACGCGATGGAAACGGTCCAGCAGCTGCTCGAAGACGCCCGCGCGGGTCGGATCGCGCACCACGAGGATGCGACGGCGGAAGCCGTCGACGCCGTGCTCGACGAGCGGGGCGTTCGCCGCGTGGTCTACACGGGCTGGCTCGCGATCGACACGCTCGAGCGCTCGCGCGGCGAGCCCCTCGGCCGCCCGCGCGTGAAGCTCGTGACGTGGGCCGAGCTCCGCGAAGCCGCTGAAGCGGTGGCTGCGGAGACGTAGGCGGACTCACCCAGCCGGGGGAGGGCGTTTCCGCGACCGCTGCCGATGTTCAGAACATGGCGGCAAACCTCGTCGAATGCCTGAATTGCGGAGCCACGCGGCGGCTGGTCGTGAACCGTGCTCGTCCGGTGCAACAGGATGAATGCGGGCGCTGCGGCTACGTCGGCTGGGCCGAGGCGGAATCGCTCACCGAAGCGCTCCGCCGCTCACTGCGCGACCACACGCTCGAGCATCGCCGCCGCATAGCTGCTTGGTAACGGCCTCACGGCGCTAGAGTGGTCGCATGGCCAGGGCCGAGACCCAGCGGGAGCTGTGGGGAGGCGAGACGACCAAGGCAATCGCCAATTTTCGCGTCTCGGGAGAGCCGATTCCGGTTCCCGTCGCACGCTGGCTCGGCCGCATCAAGGCCGCCGCGGCGCTCGTGAACGCGGAGCTCGGCCTCCTCGACGAGGACAAGGCCCAGCGCATCGCCGATGCCGGCATGCGCATCGCCGACGGCGAGCTCGACGAGCAGTTCCCGATCGACGTCTTCCAGACGGGCTCGGGAACGTCGTCGAACATGAACGCGAACGAGGTGATCGCCTCGCTCGCGGGCGACGACGTCCACGCGAACGACGACGTGAACATGGGCCAGTCCTCCAATGACGTCTTCCCGTCGGCCGTTCACCTCGCGGCGCTAGGTGAGCTCGAAAGCGAACTGCTGCCCGCGCTCGAGATGCTCGCGGCGTCGCTGGAGGCGAAGGCCCGAGAGTTCGACGACGTCGTCAAGTCCGGGCGCACGCATTGGATGGACGCCGTTCCCGTCACGCTCGGCCAGGAGTTCGCCGGGTACGCGGCGCAGGTGCGGCAAGGCAGCGAGCGCATCCGTGATGCGCTACCGCGACTCGGCCAGATCCCGTTGGGCGGCACAGCGGTCGGTACGGGGCTCAACACGCACCCGGAGTTCGCGGAGCGCGTGCGTGCACGCCTGACCGACGAGACGGGCCTCAGGATTCACGCACCGGCCGATCCGTTCGAGTCGCAGGCCGCACGCGACGGCCTCGTCGAGGCGTCGGGCGCGCTGAAGACGCTCGCCGTCTCGCTCACGAAGATCGCGAACGATCTGCGCTTCATGGGGTCCGGCCCGCGCGCCGGTCTGGCCGAGATCTTCCTGCCCGAGCTCCAGAAGGGCAGCTCGATCATGCCGGGCAAGGTCAACCCGGTCATCCCCGAAGTCGTGACGCAGGTTGCGGCGCAGGTGATCGGAAACGACGCGGCGATCACGATCGGCGGCCTGCAGGGCCACTTCGAGCTGAACGTCTTCGTCCCGCTCATGGCGCGCAACCTGCTCGACTCGATCAAGCTGCTCTCGAGTGCATCACGGCTGCTCGCGGAGAAGTGCGTCGACGGCATCGAGGCGAACCGTGAGCGATGCGAGCAGTACGCGGAGCTGACGTTGTCGGCGGCGGCCGCGCTCAATCCGCACATCGGCTACGACATGGGGAGCGAGATCGTCAAGGAGGCGGCGTCGTCGGGCCGCTCTCTCCGCGAGGTCGCGCGGGAGCACGGCGTGGACGACGCCACGCTCGATGACGCCCTCGATTACAGGAAGATGGCGAAGCCGCACGGCTAGCGGCGTCTGTGCGCGATTGCCTGTCAGCCGAGCGGGATACAGCTCGGGCGTGAGACTCGCTCTCGCGTTAGCGCTCTTCTTCGTGTTGCTGCCGACCGCCGCCGCTTCGACCGGGGCAGCGCACATCACCGTTCCCTCGCGCTCGCCCGTCGCCGTGCGGGGGACGGGCTTTCGCGCGAACGAGCGCGTGACGGTCACCGTCTCGGCGAAGAGCACGCATACGACGAGGGTGACGACGAACAGGCTCGGCAATTTCCGAGCGACGTTCCGGGGCTTCTCGCTCGGCTACTGCGAGATCTACTCCGTACGCGCGAGGGGCAGCCGCGGCAGCAGCGCCGTCCTCAACGTGATCCCGGAGTGCGCGCCGCAGGGGCCCTCGGAGTAGCCACCCTCTTTTTTCGACGCGCAAATCGGCCTCATACTCTCTGCAAATCGTGTAATTCCGGCCGAAACGGCTTGACAACGGGCCGATTTGCGGAAAGGATATCGCGTTCGATTGTCCGGAGTCGAGCGGCGGCTCTACCCGCATCTACGCAAAGGGGAGACGTGACCATGAAGGAACTACTGCGCTGGATTAGCGCGGCCGCGATCATTGCCGCGGGCGTGATCGGAGCCGGCTCGTTTGCACTTGCAGGCGGCGGGCCCGTCGGAGGCGACGGTGACACGCCGACCCTGGCAGGCGGTGCGCAACCGCTGGAGCTGGACGAAGATGCAGAGGAACACCTACTCCAGCTCGACCTTGCGTTCACCAGCCGGCGGACGGCGGGCGACACGCCGCTGAGCATTTCGCAGGCGGGCGAGCTCCGCGGCGAAGCCGCAAAGGCTGCCAAGAAGCTCCGCAAGGAGCACATTCCGTCCGGTCCGACCACGTTCGGCGGAGTGTGGAAGCAGATCGGCCCGAACCCGATCGTGCAGGTGACGCGCGGCTCCGGCACGTTCACCGCGATGAGCGGCCGCATCGGCGCGCTGGCGATCCGGCCGAGCAACGGCAAGTTCATTCTGGGCGCCGCGCAGGGCGGCATCTGGCTCTACGACTCCGCGACGGGCACCTGGGCGGCCAAGACGAGCGACCAGACGACGCAGGCGATCGGTGCGCTCGCGATCGCACCCTCCGACGACAGCGTCGTCTATGCCGGCACCGGCGAGGGCGCTCTCTCGGGCGACTCGTACTTCGGCAACGGCGTGCTCAAGTCGACCGACGGCGGGAACACGTGGACTCACATCTCGGTCGAGAAGCGCTTCGGCGGCGTCGCCATGAGCCGTATCGTGGTCGACCCGACCGACAAGAACCACGTTTACGCGGCGACTCTCCGCGGCCGCGGCGGCGCGCGCCGCACGAGCCCGACGGAACACGACCGCTTCGGCATCTGGGAGTCGACGGACGGCGGCGTCAACTGGAAGCTGATCCAGCAAGTCAAGGACACGCTGGGTGCCACCGACCTCGAGATCGATCCGCAGAACCCGGACATCCTGTACTCGTCGTTCTGGGGCGATGCGATCTACAAGAGCACGGACGGCGGCAAGCACTGGTCGACGACGATGGCCGGTCTCCCCCTCGCCGACTTCGAGGCGGGTCAGACGCGGTTCTCGATCTCGATCTCGCACCCCGCTGCTGCCGGGGACGCAACGCTGTACGCCGGCTTCGACTGGGTCGATGCGTCCGGTCATCATCCATCGCGCGTCTTCAAGTCGACGAACGGTGCGGCGAGCTGGGCGATCCTTCCGGCAGGCTCCGGCGCCGACACCGTGGAGGACTACTGCGGCGGGCAGTGCTTCTACGACAACACGATCGACGTCGACCCGACGAATCCGGATGTCGTGTTCGCCGGCGGCCAGTTCAACTACGGGATCGGGTCGGGCGGCATCTTCCGCTCGGACGACGGGGGCACGACCTGGAAGAACCTCGGCTACGACCAGCACCCGGACTTCCACGCTTTCGCGTTCAACGCGGCGAACCCTGCGCAGGTCATCGTCGGCTCTGACGGCGGCGTCTGGTACAGCAACGACCGCGGCGGGCGGCCGAACGCGTCCGACCCGCTCAGCGCCGTGACGTGGGTGAACCTGAACGGGACGGTCGACCCGAACACGGCCGGCACCCTTGCCCGCTCGAACCTCTCGATCGCGCAGTTCACGTCGATCGCCACGGTGCCGCAGATCCCGGCGACGGCCGCCGGTGCGGGCCGCTTCTGGGGCGGCACGCAGGACAACGGCACGCTGCGCAAGACCGGCGGCACCGGCCAGCAGTGGTTCGACGTCGCGGGTGGCGACGGCGGCCAGGTGCTCGTCGATCACACGGTGGATTCCTGTGGGTTCCTCGGGCCGGCGTGCTTCGTCTACGGGGCGTTCTTCGGGATCACGCCGTACCGCTACAACGACGGCGGCAACTTCTTCACGAACCAGTTCATCCGCAAGGGGATCGACCTGACCGACCGCGCGGAGTTCTACGTCCCGATGGTGTTGAACAGAGACAACCCGAACCAGCTCTTCCTGGGGACGTACCGCCTCTACCGCACGGACAACGCGAAGGCGCCGTCAGCGGGGGACGTCGCCTGGAACACCATCAGCCCCGACCTCACGACCGGCTGCACCGGCACCGCCCCGAACGGCGGGCGCGGCTGCTACATCTCCGCGATCGGGGTCGGCGGCGGCGAGGCCGTCTACACGGGCTCCGAGGAAGGCCGCATCTACGTCAGCCCCGACGCTCAGGTGAGCGACGACCCGACGTGGATCCGCGCCGACAAGGACAAGGACCTGCCGGACCGCCCGGTGACGCAGATCGCGGTCGACCGGAGCAACTACCGGATCGCCTACGCCGCGTTCGCCAGCTTCAACGCGGCGACGAAGAAGCAGCCCGGCCACCTCTTCCGTACGCGTGACGGCGGTAAGAAGTGGACGGACATCTCGAGCAACCTGCCGGACAGCCCGGTCAACTCGGTGATTCTCGACCCGTCGTTCCCGAACACACTCTACGTCGGAACAGACGTCGGGCCGTTCGTGAGCTACAACGGCGGCACCGACTGGTTCGCGCTCGGCACCGGCTTCCCGATCGTCGCGATCTGGCAGCTCGATCTCGATCCTGCGCATCGCGTGCTCGCGGCCGGAACGCATGGCCGCGGCGCGTACGACCTGATCGACACAGTCAGCGCTCCCGCGCTCGTCCTGTCGAAGGTCGACGCCGGGGCGCCGGTCGGCCCGTCGAGCAATGTGAGCTACACGATCACGTTGAAGAACATCGGCAACGCCGACGCGACCGGCGTGACGATCACCGACCCGGTACCCGACAACACGAGCTTCGTGTCCGCCGACAGCGGCGGGACGGAGTCCGGGGGCACGGTCACCTGGTCCGTGGGCACGGTTCCCGCGGGCGGGAGTGCAACGGTGCACTTCACTGTGAGCATCGCAAGCGCGTTGAAGAAGCACGTGAACTCGATCGTCAACGACGGCATGAAGGCGACCGCGACCGGCGGCTTCTTCACGACCGGCTCGCCGTTCGTCACGCCGATCGCTCCGCCGTACGGGGTGAGCCTCGCACCGGCGGCGCAGACCGACGGTGGACGGGTCGGAACGAGCGTCCCGTACACGGTGACGGTCAAGAACCGCGGCTTCAACGCCGACAGCTACACACTCTCGGCGACGAACACGTGGGCAACGTCGTTCTTCGACGCGACGTGCACGACGCCGTTGACCACGACCGCCATCATTCCGGCGGGCGGCTCGGCGGACGTCTGCGTCGAGGTGGCCGTGCCGGCGGGTGCAAGCAACGGCACCGCCAACACCGGAACGGTGACGGCGACGTCGATCGCGAGCTCCGGTGTCAGCGCAACGGCGTCGATCACGACGATCGCCGTCGCGGTTGACACGCTGCTCGTCGACAACGACGACAACAACCCGAATGTGCAGCCGTACTACACGACGGCGCTGAACACGAACGGGATCGTGTACAGCACGTGGGATCTCGCGTCGGACAAGAACCTGCCGCGGAACTACACGCTCGCGTTCAAGAACGTCGTGTGGTTCACGGGCAACAGCTATCCAGGCCCGATCACCCCGTACGAGGCGACGCTCACGGCGTTCCTCGACAACGGCGGCCGGCTGTTCATGTCCGGGCACGACATCCTCGACCAGGCTGCGGGTTTGACCCCGTTCGTCCACGACTACCTACACATCGATTGGAACGACGCGGCGCAGAACGACAAGGCGACCTCGAGCGTCCACGGCGTGGCGGGTAGCCCGGTCACGAACGGCATCGGCGCTGTGCCGATCGACCACAGCGTCCTCGGTGCAGCCTTCGAGGACAAGATCACGCCAATCAACGGCGCTCTGACCGCGTTCACCGACGACGCGACCGACCCCGACGCGCTGTCCTTCAGCGGCACGTACAAGGTCGTGTTCCTGGCCTTCGGGCTCGAGTCGTACGGGACTGCGGGTGACAAGGCCGACCTGATCAATCGCTCATTCGGATTCTTCGGCCCCTAACCCGGTCGAAGAACGGTCACGCAGAAGGGCCGCCTCCGGGCGGCCCTTCTGTTTCTGGTAGGCGATTGCTCGCGCGCCGCTCGCTGCGGCGCGCTGCTGCTCGTCAGCGCGGTAGCTCGAGCGCACGAGCGGGCCGGCGAACACCGAGCCGAAGCCCAGCGCTTCACCCTGCTCGCGGAACCAGCGGAAGTCTGCTTGTCCCTCGCTTCGCTTCGCTCGCGCTCGGGGCTCGCGCCTTCGGCGCTCGCATTGGTTGGCTTGCGCGCGGCTTCTGCTTCGGCGTTTGTTGGTGAGCGGCGCGGCATAGCCGCGCCGCGGCGAGAGGAACTAGTACGCGACCGCTCTGCCGCCGGTCGCCGCGGCGTGCCGCTGCTCGTCCGCGCGGTAGCTCGAGCGCACGAGCGGGCCGGCGAAGACGGAGCCGAAGCCCAGCGCCTCGCCCTGCTCGCGCAACCAGCGGAACTCGTCCGGGTGCACCCAGCGGTCGATCGCCGCGTGCTTGGAGCTCGGCTGCAGGTATTGGCCGATCGTCACGACGTCGACGCCGTTCGCGCGCAGGTCGCGCATCGTTTCCACGACCTCGTCGTTCGTCTCGCCGAGGCCGACGATGATGCCGCTCTTCGTCAGCACCGGGTAGTCCGCGAGCTCCTTCGCGCGCCGGAGCAACCAGAGCGCCTTGTCGTAGCTCGCCTTCGCGCCGCGCATCCGTCGGTGCAGCCGCCGGACGGTCTCGATGTTGTGGTTGAACACGTCGGGCTGCGCGGCGAGCACCGTGTGCAACGCCTCTTCCTCGGCACCGAGGAAGTCCGGCGTCAACACCTCGACACTGACCTGCGGGAGCTTGCGCTTGAGCGCGCGAATCGTCGCGGCGTAGTGGCCGGCGCCGCGGTCGGGCACGTCGTCGCGGTCGACGGAGGTGACGACGACGTGCTTCAACTGCATCTGCGCCGCGACCTGCGCGAGCCGCAACGGCTCGAGTGGGTCGGGCGGCGAATCCGGCTTGCCCGAGTGCACGTAGCAGTAGCGGCAGGCGCGCGTGCACGTGTCGCCCAGGATCTGGAAGGTCGCCGTTCCGCGCCCCCAGCACTCGGCGATGTTCGGGCAGCGGGCCTCTTCGCAAATCGTGTTCAGGCTCGCGCCGTGGATCAGCTTCTTTACGTCGAAGTAGCGCGAGTCGGCGGACGGCGCACGCACCTTCATCCACTCGGGGCGGCGTGGGCGCTCGGCGACGGGTAGCGAACTGGTCACAACGGCGAGAATAGCCGCGTGTGGAGATCGCTCGTCGCGGCCGCGGTCCTCGCCCTCCCGGTCGCGCTCACGCTCGGCTCGACCGTCCGCGACGACGTCGATGCGATTCGCGAGCACTCGAGGACGAGCGACGTCAAGGCGGACGTCGTGCCGCCGTTCGGCTTCGGTGCCTCCCGCAACGTGCCGCTGCTGCGTGGGATCCGGCGCATCGTGCCCGCGGGCGCGACGGTCTCGTTCGTGCCTCGCGGCGGCGCCGCGGCGCGCCGGATCTTCATCCAGACCGGCTGGATCCGCTGGGTCGCGTTCGCGATCGCGCCGCGGCTCGTGGCTGAGGGCGCGGGCGCGCGCTGGGTCGTCTATGTCGGCCGCTCGCCTGCGGACGGCCTGCAGCCGCGCCGGACGTGGCGCTTCGGCCGAGACTGGCTCGTCGAACGATGACGCGCGCGCTTCTCGGCATCGCGGTCGCATTGATCGCTCTCCTGCCGCTCGGGACGGGAGTCCTGTTCCTGACACGTACGCCTTTCCGCGCGGGCCTTGCCGCCTTCACGGGCATCGCTGCGGCGATGCTGCTGCTGCCGCCGCTCGTCTACGCCGGGGTTCCGCCTTCGCTGCCGGTCGTGCTCGGGCTCGGCGCAGTTGCGCTGATCGCGGGACTCCTCGTCGGGCGGCGACGCCTTGGCCGCGGGCACGTTGCGCCGTTCCCGCTGCTCGTGCTCGCCGCGCCGCTCGTTCTCCTCGCGGCGCGCGGTGTCGACAAGCCGGTCGACCAGTACGACGCGTTCGCGAACTGGGCGTTGAAGGCGAAGCTTCTCTACTTCGACCGCAGTTTCGCGAGCGTGTCGATCGCGCCGCCCGTCCATCGCGAGTATCCACTCGGGCTGCCGTCGCTCGAGGCGTACGTCTTCCACGTGATGGGAAGCCCGAACACCCGCGTCGCCCACGTGCTCTTCGCCTGCTTCCTCGCCGGGCTGGCGCTCGTCGCGTGGAACGTGTTGCGGCCGCACGTCGAAGCGCTGCCGCTGACAGCGGGGCTGAGCCTCCTTCTGTGGATGCCTGCGGCACGCGAGCAGGCGCTCTCCGCGTACGCGGACGTTCCGCTCGCGTGCCTCTTCGTCAGCGCGGTCCTGCTGTTCGCGGGCGAGCGCATGGCGCTCGGCTCGGTGTTCGCCGCGGCGGCGCTGGCGACGAAGCGCGACGCGGTCGTGTTCTGCGCCGTCCTGTACGGCGTCGCGTTGGTCGCACTGCTCGTCCGCCGCGAGCGCGAGCGACTGCGCGCGCTGGGCTTCTCCGCGTTCTGGGTCGCGCTGTCCGCGGTGCCGTGGCGGGTGTTCGACGCCGTGCACGACCTCCACGACCGCGATGTCGCACCCTCGCTCTCGCGCGCGGACCAGTTGCCCTTCGTGCTCGGTCGTGTCGGGCATCTGGCCGTCGAGCGCGCCTATCTCTGGGCGCTTCCGCTCGCGACGTTCGCGGCGGTCGTCATGGTCGTCCGCGGCCGAGACCGCCAGCTCGCGCTCGGCGTGCTCGCGCTCGGCCTCGGCCTCGTCGCCGCACTGGCGCTCGTCTACGTGAGCGGAACGACGGGTGTCCGCTATCTCGTGCGCTCGACGGCGGAGCGAACGCTCATCACCCCGACCCTGCTCGCGGCTGCCGTGCTGCCGCTGCTGGTCACGCGCGCGCTAGGAACGCATCCGCCCGAAGTGGCTCGAGCTCGAGATCGAACACGTCCGCGATTGCGGCGGCGGCCGCGCCGTGGACGTCGTCCACCTGGAGCCGTCTCCCGAGCTCCCGGGCCATCGTCGTGAACGCCGCGTCCTCGAGGCCGCAGGCGGTGATCCAGTCCGTGAACGGTGCCGGGTCGAGGTCGACGTTGAGCGCGTAGCCGTGCGTGGTGATCCACTTGCTGATGTGCACGCCGATCGAGGCGATCTTGCGGGGAGGCGGCGTCAGCCAGATGCCCGTCAGACCGTCGATCCGCTTCCCTTCTAGTGAAAACGCATCCAGCGTTTTCACTAGCGCCTCTTCGAGATCGCGGCAGTACCTCTGCACGTCCTGGCCGTGCCGTGTGAGGTCGAGGATCGGGTAGCAGACGAGCTGCCCTGGCCCGTGGTACGTGGACTTCCCGCCGCGGTCCGTCTCGCAGATCTCGACCTGCGCGCCGTCGGGAACGTGAACCTCGCCCGGTTCCGTGCGCCGCCCGAGCGTGATCACCGGCGGGTGCTCGAGGAGCAGCACCGTGTCGGGAAGCGCGCCCTGCGACACGGCTTCCGCGACCGTGCGCTGGAGCGCCAGCGCCTCGCGGTACGGAACGAGTCCCAGGTGCATGACATGTGCGCCGTGGCCCACGAAACCGAGCCTAGCGCGCCGGCACTTGACGAATGCGCCGCCAGGCGGAAAGGTTCCCGCGAATCCGGGAGCCCAGACCCGGGACGCGCATTCGAACAGGGAGGGGATTCATGCGGACGAACCACGTGGCGCGGCTGCTCATTGCGCTGGCCGTGGTCGCCGGTGCGACGGCGCTCGTCGCCGCCTCTGCACGCGAGCCGGCGCCGCTGGCGAAGGGAGAGGCAGGAGCGCTTTCACCCGCGCTCGAGCCGGGCGACTCCGACGAGGGCCCGGCCGATGCCGACGCGGCGAAGCTCGCGCAGCTTGCGTACCCAGCGGCCGACATCCCGCTGGCGCAGCTCAACGCGGCGCGCGCGGCGTTCACAAAGGCAGAGAAGAAGGGCTTCCCGAAGGGGAAGGGCAAGCCCGGGACCTGGGTCTCCGTCGGCCCGAACCAGGCGGAGTACCCGCTGACCGAGTTTCGGAATCTGACCAGTTACGTCCCGAACAGGTACCTGGCCGGGAGCCGGATCAACGCACTCGCGATCGATCCCAACTGCCACGCGGGCGACTGCCGGATGTGGATTGGCCCCGCAGGCGGCGGAGTCTGGCGAACGAAGAACGCGCTGGCCGGGAACACGAAGTGGCAGTACCTGAGCGGGTCGTTCGAGATCAACTCGATCGGCTCGATCACGGTCGACCCGACGGATTCGACCGGGAACACGATCTGGGTCGGGACGGGCGAGGGGAACACGTGCGGCAGCGGCTGCGTGCACGGCGTCGGCATCTACAAGTCGACCGACGGCGGCGACACGTGGACCGGCCCGTACGGGAGGAGCGCCTTCAGCGGTCGCGGTGTCAGCTCGATCGCAGTCGATCCCACCAACGCAAATGTCATCTACGCGTCGTCGACGTTCTCGCTTCACGGGATGACCTCCACGTGCTGCTCGGGCATCACGCGCATCGTCATCCCGGGGGCGAAGATGTGGGGCCTCTACAAGTCGACCGACGGCGGCACGACGTGGACGTACATCCACGGCGGGTCCGTGAACGCGGCCGACTGCGAGAACGCGGACCCGAACGCGGCCGCGGCAAACAATGGGACGTCGCCGTGCACGCCGCGCGGCGTCCGCCAGGTCGTGCTCGATCCGACGAACCACAACATCGTCTACTCCTCGTCCTACGCGCGGGGCGTATGGCGGTCCAACGACGCGGGCGCCACCTGGACGCAGATCAAGCCGTCGCTCAACTCAGCGATCGGAACGACGCTGCCGTGGATCGCCGTGAACACCCTGCCGAACGGCAAGACCCGCATGTACGTCGGCGAAGGCCATACCGGGGCGCGCTTCCCGACGTCGGCGGACCCGGTTCAGTTCAGCCGCGTCTTCCGCAGCGACGACGTCGCCACCGGAACGCCGACGTGGACCGACCTGACCTCGAACGACATCAATGATCCGCGTTGGGGCACGTACGAGTTCTGCGGCGGCCAGTGCTGGTACGACAACTTCGTCTACACGCCGCAGGGTCACCCGGACATCGTCTACGTGGGCGGCTCGTACGGGTACGGCGAGTCGATCGCCAACCACCGCGGCGTCGTCCTCTCGACGAACGCCGGTGCGACGTGGACCGACATGACCGCGGACGCGACCGACCCGGTGCATCCGAACGCGCTCCATCCGGACCAGCACGGGCTCGTCACGAATCCGCAGAACCCGTACCAGTTCTTCGAGGGCAACGACGGCGGCATGATGCGCTCGAGCGGCGCGTTCGCCGACGTCTCGAGCTGGTGCGACTCGCGCGGCTTCGTCGATATCAAGGACGGGCCGACGGCAGCGCAGCAGCTCGCGCGCTGCAAGCAGATGCTCTCGCGCGTGCCGACGCTGCTCACGGGGATGAACCACGGCCTCACGACGCTCCAGTTCCAGAGCCTCTCCGTCAGCGCGTTCGACTCGAACGAGCTGCAGGGAGGCACGCAGGACAACGGCACCTGGGAGAACTACGGCAGCCCGGAGCACTGGCTGAACACGATCATCGGCGACGGCGGCCAGTCTGGCTTCGACGTGGGCGACCCCCACTTCCGGTTCCACAACTTCAACGCTGTCTCACCGGAGGTGAACTTCTCGGACGGGGCGATTGCCGACTGGACGCGCGCCCGAGGCGGCCTCGACCAGACCGAGGCGTCGGAGTTCTACATCCCGATGATCTCCGATCCCACGGTGAGCAAGACGCTCTGGCTCGGAACCCAGCACGTGTGGCGGACGAAGACCGCCGCGATGGGCTCGATGACGCCGGCCGAGTTCCGCACGCACTGCAACCGCTGGACGGGCGACCTCCCGGGGTCGCAGTGTGGCGACTGGACGCCCCTCGGCGACGCGGCCGTCGCAGGCCGTCTGACCAACGCCTCGTACGGAGACCGCGACGGCGGCAACGTCGTCGCCGTCGAGCGGGCCCCCGGAGACACGTCCACGCTCTGGGCGGCGACGACGACCGGCCGCGTCTTCATCTCGAAGAACGCGGACGCGGACCCGGCGACCTCGGTGACGTTCACCCGCCTCGACTCGCTCGCGGCGAACGACCCGAACCGGTTCGTCTCGAGCATCTACGTCGACCCGGCGAACGCGAACCACGCCTGGGTCTCGTACACGGGCTTCAGCGCGGCAACGCCGGCGACGCCGGGGCACGTGTTCGACGTGACCTACAACGCGGTCGCGGGGACAGCGACGTGGGTGAGCCTCGACGGCACGCTCGGCGATATTCCGATCAACGACCTCGTCCGGGACGACGTCACGGGCGACCTGTACGCCGCGACGGACTCCGGCGTGCTGAGCCTCACGTCGGGCGCGTCGACCTGGCTCGTGGCCGGGCCCGGCATGCCCAACATCGAGGTCGCGGGGCTGACCATCGTGCCGTCGGACCGCAAGCTCTACGCCGCAACTCACGCCATGGGCGCCTGGCGGTTCAACCTGCCCTAGCGTCGCCTGACATCGAGAGAGGGGCCGCTGAGCCGGTGGCCCCTCTCTTACGTCGCGTTGTCGCCTGCGTTGGCCTGCGCCAGGGCTTCCAGCGCGGTCTCGAGATCGGCCGGGCGCACCAGGATCTCCTGGCGACCGGCGTGAGCGGCTCCGATCCCGACCGGGTCGGCCGCCGTACCCATGCCGGGAAAGATGCGGCTCTTCTCGTAGCTCGCACTGATGCCGAGCGATTCGAGAAAGCCGCAGATCATCGCCGCCTCGGCCTCGCTGTTCGCCTCGGTCAGCTTGACGAGGCCGTCGTTCAATAGTCCGACTCGCCCCAGGTCTGCAGCCGCTCGCGCAGGTCCCGCAGGAAGCGGCCCGCGAGGGCGCCGTCCACGAGGCGGTGGTCGTACGTCAGCGTCAGGTTCATGATCGAGCGAATCGCGATCACGTCCTCGCCGAACTCGTCCTGCACGACCCACGGGCGTTTGACGACGGCGTAGGTGCCGAGAATCGC
>WNGA01007854.1_pt1 | contig 14722 bp, 15 predicted proteins | sample 5400061 | NCBI WGS metagenome assembly WNGA01 (sample SAMN13153366, study PRJNA577476) | soil metagenome | isolation source: 100 cm soil or saprolite under grassland replicate 2 | place: USA:California | collected 2016-06-15
CGTCCTGCCCTCGACCTCCAGGCCCAGCGCCACGAAGAAGGCGGTCACGACGTCGAGATCTGCGACCGTGAGGCCGACGTGGTCGAAGCGTCGTACATGTGACATAGGCCCGTCCTCCCGTCGTCGTATCGACCGTGCACCCGCCACGGTAGGCGTTCTCAGTACCTCTCGTTGCGGGACCTCCGCAAACGCACACTATGCGGCAGATCCGCGCGTCTGATCATGGCTGTTTGCGCGGTCGGCGACACGAGCGTGTGTCCATGACGGGTGTGGGCGATGGCTTTCGGGGCGGCGCGAGCCGCACTGTGCCGCCGATGGCTGTGGCGAGGGTAGCGGCGTGTGACGGGGCGATGACCCCGTCACGTCGCCGTCGAGGCGTGTTCGAGCGTGGTGAACTCGTGCTGGAGAAGAGGGTTGAGCCGGTCGCGTCGGGCGTCGGCGTAGGGGCCGGTCATGCCTCTGCTGGGGATCTCGATCAGCATGATGAGGTAGAGGTGCAGGCGGTAGAGCGTCAACCGGCGGCGCACGGTCTCATCGGCGACGAACGGCTCGCCGGTTCCGGCGACATAGCCCTGTAGAAACGGGTGTTCCGGCTCGTCCTCGATGCGGCGTAGCAGGCATGGCGAGACCAGGTCGAGCAGGCAGTCCCCGTACAAGTGGCGCTCGCCGTCGACCAGGCCGGTCAGCCGGGTCGCTCCGTGGACGTCGATTCCAGCGAGTAGGTTGCCGTCCCACAGGTCGAAGTGCAGCAGCGCGGGTCGTTGGACGATGTCGAGGACGGGCTCGTGACGGGCGACGACGTCACGGATGCGGTCGACCGACACGGGCAGGGTGACCTCCCATGCGACAGCGTCGGTGAGGAGTTGGTCGATGATGGCGGTGAACGCCTGCCGCCAGGTCGTACCGTGGGCGCGGTCGCCGGTGTAGCCGTAGCGGTCGCCGGTGAGGCGATGCACGCGGGCGACGGCAGTGCCGGCGTCGTAGCGAGCTCCCGCGTCGTCAGCGGCCGCCGGGAGTGCGGGCAGCGGGGTGCCGTCGAGGAAGCCGGTGAACAACCAGTCCCCGTCGAGCACACCGCGGTCCGCGCCGTAGTGCAGCACTTGCGGCACGGGCACGCCGGTATGGCGGACCAGCCGGAAGTAGGTCGCCTCCGCCGCGATCAGACCTGTTTCGTAGGAGAGCAGGTGCACGCCTGGCGGTGGTCCAACTTTCAGGACGGTGTCGCGGCCGTCATCGAGCCGGACCCGCCATACCGCAGTGAATCCGCCACCGGTCAGCGGCGCGGCATCGACGACTGCGGCTCGTGGCCCGAAGGAGGCCCGCACGAGCGCCGCAACATCGCTGGCAGTGAGCTGGCGCTGCGTCGGGCTGGGCGGGGCCACGCTCCTATTCCACCACCGCGGATGTCGGCGAACGGGCCATCGCCCTGGCGAATCGCCGCAGAAGCCGCACGGCCAGCGCAAACCCGCAAGGCCTCAACGGGGCTGGTGGGACGCAGACCCCAGATCGGCGGATGGACTCGGTCGACCGTGTAACGACAGCACCGAGCTCGACTGACGGCGGGGAACCCCCGGTCGGCCGGGGCAAGCGCGGATCGCGGCAGATCCGTGCGCCCGACCTTGGTGGGTGTGTGCGGCCAGCGGCTGGTTTGCCGAGGAGGAGCGTCATCCTCACTGCGGATCGGCGGGCTCGTCAGCGCGACTCGTCGGCGGGGTTGGTGGCCAGGACGCAGGCGACGGGAGGATCGAGGTCAAGGGTCTGCACCCGAATCTGGGCGAAGCCGGCTTCGATGAGCCAGTCGTGAAGCTCCTGGGCGGCGCGGGCGGTGGTGTCCTGGGTGGCGCCGGGGCAGCGGGGTTGAGACGCGAGCGCGATACGTCCAGCGGGCCGGAGCAGTTGACGGAGTTGGCGGAGCCGTTCCACCGGGTCGGGCCAGAAGCCCGCCGAGTTGGCGGCGAGGATGGCGTCGAGCGGTTGGTCAAAGCTCGGCAGCCGGTCCACCGCGGTGTGAGTGAGGTGCACGCGGTCGGCGCGGATGGCGGCGGCGTTGCGTCTGCTGGCCTGCTGAACCATGGTCTTGGAGTGGTCGATGCCATACACCTGCCCTCGGGTGGCACGGCCGGCGAGCTCGGCGAGGGCGACGCCGGGGCCGAATCCGACCTCGAGCACTCGCTCCGTCGGTTGCACGTCCAGCAGCGACACCACCCAGCTGTTGCGCTGCCGGTTCGAGCGGCGGTGGGTCATGACCCAACCGGCCATACGCCCAGCGATGCCGCGAGGGTGACCGAATTGCCGCACTATTGCCCGGATCGCGCGCTGCTTGAGGGCTGCACCTGCTGTCGTCACGATCGCCAGTCAACGGCTTCAAGTACGCTTGATGTCAAGATGACCGAAGAGCAGTTGACGATCGGCGAGTTGGCACACCGCACCGGTGTCGCCGCCTCGGCGCTGCGCTACTGGGAGCAGCTGGGCCTGCTCGCGTCGCCGGTCCGGGTCTCGGGCCAACGACGCTACCGGCCGTCGGCCGTCGATCTGGTCGGCGAGATCCTCCTTTTGCGAGACCTCGGCTACCCGCTGCGCGACCTCAGGGCGCTTCTCGCGTCCCGTTCGCCGGGCGCCGCCGATTGGCGGGAATTGCATCAACTCAAGCTCACCGAACTCGACCGGCGGATCGCCCAGGCGCAAACAGCGCGTACCGCCATCGCTCACGCCTTGGCCTGCCCCCACGAAGACATCCGCATGTGCCCGAACTACGCCAGCGTGGTCGCGGCACGCCTGGCCGGATCATCCCTCGCCGAGGCTCATCCTCACTGACCTGGCGCGGATAGTCGCGAGGCTGGCTCCAAGGCTCGTTACCCGCTACGTGGTGCGGCGTCCTCTCGTGTGTTCGCTATTCGGCAGAGTCGGGCGGGCCGTGTGTGTCGCCGGATTCCATATGCTTCGTGGATGACCGACGAGCGGGTGGTACAGCTGTGGGGGCGAGTTGCCGATTCCTACGAGAGCGTAGTGCCGTACTTCGGCCCGATGAGTGAGCGCCTCGTGACCACTGCGGAGATCCGGCCGGGCGAGCGGGTCCTTGACGTGGCGTGCGGAAAGGGCGGCTCGCTGGTGCCGGCCGCGGTCGCCGCCGGCCCTGAGGGCCGGGTGGTCGGCGTGGACATCGTGCCCGGGATGGTCGAGGCGGCTCGCCTCGCGCTGGCGGCTGCCGGGTGCGCGAACGGCGAGGCCGTAGTCATGGACGGTGGGGCGCTTGAGTTCCCCGACGTGTCCTTCGACGTTGTGCTGTGCGCCAACGCGCTGGCGTTCCTGGGCATGCAGCGGGCACTGACCGAATTCTCCCGGGTACTACGGCCCGGCGGTCGCCTCCTGGCCTCCGCACCGACCGGCGCCGGCCCGGACTGGGAGTTCTTCGGCCAGCTGTGTGAGGAGTTCGGCCTGACCCCGATGCCCCTGGACGTCCTGGCGCCGCAGGAGATCCAGGCGGTTCACCACCGCGTGGGACTGAGCCAGGCGCAGCTGGTGCACGAAACCATCCACCTTGACTTCCCCGACGAACAGACGTGGTGGCGCTGGGCTTGGTCACACGGCCAGCGGTGGTACCTAGAACAGTTGCCCGCCGACCGGGTCGACGAGTTCCAGCACCGTGCATTCGAACAGCTCCAGCCGCTGCGCACCGATCACGGCATCCCGCTGGACCAGAATTTCATGATTGCGAAGTCAACCCGAGTGCACGGGTCGTAGCCGTCGACAGTGCAACCGGGCTGCGTCCGAGGCCAGTCGGGGTTCATGTTGGTGCCCCGCGCACTGCGGGGTTGTAGGGCGTCCGAGCGCGCGCATCGCGGTAGAAGCACCGTAACGCGGTTTAGTCAAGCGGTGGTTGGGGTTGAGATTGGTGGGGGTGGGCGGGGGCTCCATGCCGTCTCCTCTGCTCTGCCTAGCGTTTCAACCGGGTTGTTCCCGACAGCGTGTAATCGAGCTGGTGAGGGACGGGTGGGGCTGCCCATGCTTCTGCGCGAGGTGGGTCCTCGAGGGACGTTCGGGCTCGCCCCGCCCGGGTCTTGACGACGCCGCTGGTTTTACGCGGCGCGGGCTTGTGGTGTGGTGTCGACGATCCCGCTCGCGATGGCGGGGTTCCAGGTGACGCGACGGGTGACGACGACGTGTAGCCAGCGCAGCAGGGCGGCGGCGCACGCGGCTCGGGCTTGTAGTGGCGCAAGCCGGTTGGCTGGTCTGGTGGTCAGATAGGCGAACCGTCCTTTCAGGACAGTGTTGTTGAGCATGGCGGCCCAGACTGCTCGCCAGGCGGCCAGACGCAGCTCGGCTCGGCCCCGGCCGGAGATGGTGGTCTTGCCGTGGTGGTGGCCGGAGGCGTTGTCACGCGGGCACAGCCCGGCGTGTTTGACCACCGAGCGTGGGCTGGGGAAGCGAGTCAGGTCGCCGGTCTCGGCGAGGATCGCGGCCGCGCCGACGGCCGACAATCCTGGGATCGAGGTGACCAGGTTGGTGAGATCGAGCTCGTCGATGACGGTCACCATCGCCGCTTCGGCCTCGGCGAGCCGGGCCCGGGCGGTGTGCCAGTCGTGCAGGATCATTGCGGTGCGTTGCAGGGCGCCGGGCCGGTGGACGATCACTCCGGTCGGATCGGTGAGAGCGTCGAACACTGCCGTGACAATGCGAAAGCGGGGCCGGCTGGCGTTCCAGCGGGGCAACTCGGCGCGGACCGCGGCCAGGAACCGTGCCGCGCCGAGGCGGCGGACCCGCTTCAGGTCACCGTCGCAGCGGTCCAGGACGACGGCGAGGGCAGCGCACCAGGTGGCGGAGCGAAACGGCGCACCGGCCGCGTCCAGCACCGCCGGCCACACGCATTCCAGAAGGTCACGCAGCTGCTGCACCCCGGTCGTGGCGGCAGTGGTGAGCTGGTTGCGGCGGGCGCCCAGATGCCGCAGCCGTGCGTAGGCCTCGCTGGTGCGTTCCGGCTCGTAACAGCACAACTGCGCAGCCAGCCGGGCGATGATGACCGCGTCCTTCGGGTCGGACTTGTCCCAGGTCAGATCCTCGGCCTCCCGCGCCCGCCACACCAGCAGTGGCTGCACACAGACCAGGTTCAGACCGCGTTGCGCGGCGAGTTGGTCCAGCACCCGCCACCGATGCCCGGTCGGCTCGCAGGCCACCGTGACCGAGGCGAACCCGGCCGCTTTCGCCCTCGCCACCGCCCAGTCCAGGACCTCGCCCAGCTGCCACGCCTTGCACAGCACCTTCTTCCTGGCCAACACCTTCGAATCGTGGTCGGTGACCACGATCGCCTGCTTCACATCGGCCAGATCGATCCCGACGATCGCGTTGCTCGCCGGCAGCAACGCCCGCAGGCGCGCCAGCCGCGCGTTTCGATTGCGGTCACCCCGCGACAGGCCGCTACGCTCACTCACAGACGTCCTCCTCGATGCGCTGGGATACCAAGCCCGACAACCGCATCAGGAGGACGTCCCTGCTGTCCATCACGACACACAAGGTGTTACTAGCGGATGAGTCACTCGTCGTCGCGGGGGAGCGGTAGCCAGCGGGGGCCGGGTTCGTCGCGCCATTGCCCGACCGGCCGGCTGAAGATGCCGGTCGCCGACACGAGCGGATGGGCCCGCTGCTGGGCCTGTTTGAGGGACGCCGGGTCGCTGGTCCAGGGCTGGTCGAGCAGGTCGAGCTGCAGGGCGCCGTTGGGTAACAGGGTGGCCGGCAGCCCCGCCCGGCCCAGCGTGGCCACGCCCGGCTCGCCGATCAGGTCGAGCGGGCGCGGGCCGAGGAAGGTGCGCGGGAACAGGCAGCCCGGGCCGAACTGCGCGTAGTAGCCGAGGTGGTCGGCGCTGCCGCTGGACTGTATGGCGAGTTCCGGCGGCTGGTCGGCGAAGGTGGTGTCGACGTGCCCCCACTCCACCGGCAGGGCACCGGCCACGGCGCTGATCGAGGCGAAGAACGCGCCGGCCTCGTCGCTGGTCAGCGGGCCGCGGGTGACCAGGTGCAGTGATCCGAGCGCGGCTGCCTGCCCGTACCAGTGGCAGGAGTAGCGCACCGGCCCCCGGGTGCGCAACAGATGGGGCACGATGTCCTCGCGCCTGGCCCGTACGGCATCGACCAGCGCCTGCCGGTCGTACGGGTCACGCAGGCCCGACGCGGTGGCCCAGTGGGTCGGCCGCAGCAGTGGGTCACCCTCGATGGCCTCGACCATCCGGGATGCCAGACCGCATCCATCATCCCCGTTGCGACACGCGAGCACCGCAGGCTGCGCAGAGTCGTATTCGCCTCGTGGGGAAGCCGTCCCAACCTCCGGCGGCCGTATGGCGACAACCTATCCTGGTTAGGAGTCGCAGCGCGATGGAGGTGCGGGTGCGCGGGTTCGGCGAGCTTGAAGCGGCGATCATGGATCGGTTGTGGGTCCGGGGTGTGTCGGCGACGGTGCGTGAGGTGCTCACCGACCTGCAGCCGGAGCGGACGTTGGCCTACAACACGGTGCTGACGGTGGTGGACAACCTGTTCAAGAAGGGGTGGCTGCGCCGCGAGCCGGATGGTCGGGCGTTCCGGTACGCGCCGACGGTGTCGCGGGCGGAGTACGGCGCCCGTCAGCTGCGGCATGCGCTCGACGACGCGGGTGACCCGGCCGAGGCCCTGGTGCGGTTCGTCGGGCGGATGAGCGCGGATGAGACGGCCGCGCTGCGCCGGGCCCTGGATGGATACGAGCGGGGTACCGCCCGATGATCGGCGTGCATCTGCTGCTGGTGGCCGCGGCGGTGGCGACCGTGGCGCCGCGGGTCCTGGCGAGGGCGGGCTGGGGGTACCGGTCGCCGCGGCTGGGCATCGCTGCCTGGTACGCCGTCCTGGCGGCGGTGACCTCGGCGGTGGCCGCCGCCGTGGTGTCGCTGGCCGCGCCGTGGCGGCGCGGCGAGGCGCCGGTGTGTGTGGCGTGGCGGTGGTGCGCGCAGGCCGCCCGGGGCGAGTTCGGCCTGGTCGGCCGCGTCGCCGCTGCGGTGATCCTGCTGGCCGGGGTGGCGCTTGTGGGTCGGCTGGTGGTGTGCGGGGTGCGGCTGGCCCGGGCCGGGGCGGTGCGGCGCCGCGAACACTTGCATGTGCTGGCTCTGGCTGGGCGGCGCTCGGCGGAGTTGGGCGCGACGGTGGTGGAGTGTGCCGAGCCGGCGGCGTACATGCTCGCCGGGCGTGACCGTCGGGTGGTGGTGACCACCGGTGCAGTGGACGCGCTGTCGGCCGGGGAGCTTGCCGCGGTCTTGGCGCACGAGCGGGCGCATGCCGCGGGCCGCCACGATCTGCTGTTGGCCGGGGTGCGGCTGCTGCGGGCGGCGTTTCCCCACGTGGTGCTGTTCGCGGTGGCGCGGGCGCAGCTGGGCCGGCTGGTGGAGCTGCGCGCCGACGACGTTGCGGTGGCCAGCCACCCGCGGATCAGCCTGGCCCGGGCCCTGGTCGCGATGGCCACCCACACCGGCGCGGCTGCGTCGGTGGTGCCGGTTGGGGCGGTGGCGGCTGCCGGCGGGGACGCGGCCGAGCGGCTGCGCCGGCTGCTGGAGCCGCCCGCCCGGCTGAGCAGCCTGCAGCGGGCGGCCGTCGCCGCCGGCATCGCCGCCCTGGCGCTGGCGCCGGCGGCCCTGCTGGTGGCCGCGCAGGTCTTCCCTGTGCTGGGCATGTGCCCGGCGCTGCCCTCGTGATCCGACCGGCTTGCCCCCCGTTTTCCATGGCACGTCGGCTGCTGGTGGTTCTCGCCGCGGTGGTGGTGGCGGTGCTGGCCGCACCGGGCGAGGCGGCGGCGCATCCGACGCTGCTGTTCACCACGCCCGCGGCGGACACCGCCGAAGCGGTGGCGCCACAGACCCTGGTGCTGGTGTTCAACGAGCCGGTCACCGTCGGCCCGGGCGGCCTGGCGGTGCTCGATGCCGCCGGCCGGGCGGTGGGCGTGGAGCAGGTGGCCGTCGCCCGGGAGGGTCGGGCGGTCACCGGCCGGCTGACCCAGCGGCTGCCCCCGGGGGTGTACACGGTGCGGTGGCGGGTCACCGGCGCGGACGGGGACCTGGTCGAGTCGACGTTCCGGTTCGCCGTGGGTGCGGCGGTCACCGGCACGGGCGCGTCCGGGCCGGCCGTGAGTGGGGGCGCGTCGTGGCCGTCGGTGCTGTGGCGGTGGCTGCTGTTCGCCGGCCTGGCCCTGGCCCTGGGCGGCGCGCTCGGGGCGCGGCTGACCGACTCGGCGCGGGCGGTGCGCCCCGACCTTCCCCCGCTGCGCAGCCTGGAATTGGCGGGAGCGGCGGTCGGCCTGGTCGCCGCGGTCGGGTTGGCCGCCGGGCTGGCCGTCGACGCCGGCCCGGGTGCGTTGATCGCGGCGACGCCGGGGCGGGTGGTGCTGGCCGAGGCGGTCGGGTTCGCGGCCGGTCTGGTGCTGCTGGCCGCGGGGCGGCGGTGGGGGTGGCTACCGCTGCTGGTCGTGCCGGCCGCGGAGGGGGTGCGGGCGCACGCGCAGGTCGCCGCGCCGGGCTGGGGTGGGCTGCTGACCGGGGTGCACCTGGCCGCCGCCGCGGTGTGGGTCGGCGCACTGCTGCAGGTGGTGCGGGTCGGGGTGGTGTGGCGGTCGTACCGGGCGGCAGTGTGGTGGGTGGTGGCCGGCTACGCCCGGCGGGCGGCCTGGCTGTTCGCCGCGGTGGTGGCCACCGGCACCGTGTCGGCGCTGATCCTGGTGCCCGTTTCGGCGCTGACAGCGACAGGCTACGGGCGGCTGCTGCTGGCCAAGCTCACGCTGGTCACGGCCGCGGCGGGGGCGGCCCTGGCGGCGCGGTGGTGGCTGCGCCGCGGCCCGGACCGGCTGCCGCGCATCGCCCGCGCCACCCGGGTCGAGGCCGGCGTGCTGGCCGCCGTGCTGGCGGTCACGGCGGTGCTGGTGTCCACCCCACCGGCCGGCGGCGGCCCGCCGCCGACCGCGCCGCCGCCAGCCGGGGTGGTGCTGCCGCTGGGCACGCTGGCCGGGCAGGTCGGGGTGGCGGTCGCGGCCAGCGACGGGCAGCTGGTGGTGCGGCTGTCCACGCCGCGGCGCGGCGACTACTACGCCCCGGCCGCGGCCCAGCCGTACCGGCTGAGCACGTCCCTGGTACCGGCCGGCGGCACCGCCCGGGAGGTGCGGCTGCGTGGCTGCGGCGAGGGCTGCTTTACCGCCCCGGTGGCCTGGGGCACCGGGGACAACCTGCTCACCCTGCGCGTCGAAGCGCCGGGGTGGCGCGGCGGGACGGTCAGCCTGGTGCTGCCGTGGCCGGTGCAGCCGGCGGGTCAGCGGCTGGCCCGGGTGGCGGCGGCGATGACCGCTATCGGCCGGATCACGGTGTACGAGGCGGTCACCAGCGACACCTCGCAGCCGTTGCCGGAGCCCACACCGCTGTCGATGACCGGTCAGATGTTCGTGGCGACCGAGCCGTACAGCGCCGGGGTGGCGCCGCGGGTGGTGCAGACCCGCGCCGACGCCGACACGGTGCGGTTGGCGCTCGGGTTCCCGGCCGAGGGCCGCTACGTCGAGCTGGTCCTCGACCGACGCGACCGCGTCGTGGAGGAGACCATGGTGGACGCCAAACACCTGACCCGCCGCCGGTTCGTCTACCCCGACCCGCTGAGGACCGACCCGGGTGGCGCGTCGTCCAGGCCCGGGGAACCGACGCGACACCGCCCGGCCGTCGCGGGGCCGGCGGCTGGCCGCACCGTCTGGCATCGTACGCAGCCCGGCGACCTCCTGCCGCACCCGCGCGCTGGCCGCCTCGCCGCGGGCGTGGCATCGGCATCGGGCGCAGGCACACCAGCTAAATCACGGACACCCCCGTGGCACCGACGACCAGCGGCAGAGGGGTCACCGGCGGGTGGGGTGATCGGTGCCGTCGGCCGGCGCACCCTGCCGGGCGCGCAGCTCGGCGACCTCGGCGCGCAGCGCCGCGATCTCCTCGGCGGTGCGCGGATCGGACTGCGCGGCGTTGGAGTGGTTGCCGCGCATCATCCACATCATCAGCCCCATCATCGCCACGCAGCCGAGCACGGGCAGCAGGTAGACGAGTTTGTCCACTGGTGGTCACTCCTGTCTGGTGTGGCGTGAGGCGGTGCTGGCGGCACCGGGTACCGGCCCACTTCCATCCATCACCTAAACTCCTTAGGAGTCTAGGAGCTACTGGTGCGGGTCGTCCACGTCGAAAGGGGGTTGCCATGGGCCGTGGCCGGGTCGCCACGGTGCTGCTCGCCACGGTGCTGACCGCCGCCCTGCTCGGCGCGGTCGGCTGTGCCCGGGACCGGCCCGCATCCACGGCGCCGCACCCGGGTTCCGGCTTCGCCGCCGGGGCGCCGATGACGCAGGTCTTCCCGGCGGGGCAGCGGGTGGGTCCGCAGCCGGTGACCGGTGAGCTGCTCGACGGGACCCGCTTTGACCTGGCGTCGCTGGCCGGCAGTGTGGTGGTGGTCAACTTCTGGGCGTCGTGGTGTGCGCCGTGCCGGGTGGAGACCACGGACCTGGTGGCCACCCACCGGGCGACCAAGGACCTCGGGGTGGCGTTCCTGGGCGTGGACGTGCGCGACGGCCGTGACGCGGCCAAGGCGTTCGCCGAGGACTTCGGCATGTCGTACCCGAGCCTGTTCGACCCGCCGGGCAGGGTCGCCCTGGCCTTCCACGACGTGTCGCCCAGCACCATCCCCACCACCGTGATCCTGGACCGGACCGGGCGGGTGGCCGCGGTGTTCCGCAAGGCCGTGCTGCAGGAAGAGCTGGAGCCGGTGGTCCGGCAGGTCGCCGCCGAGCCCGGGGCTGCCGCCGGTGGGTGAGACGGTCGCCGGCGTCGCCGCGTCCGGGCCGCTGCTGCTGGCCGTCGCGGTGGCGGCGCTGGCCGGGCTGGTCAGCTTCGTCGCCCCGTGCATGCTGCCGCTGGTGCCGGGCTACCTGTCGTACGTGACCGGGCTGGCCGGTGCCGACCTCGGCCCGGGCACCGCCGATGCCGCCCGGTCGGGGTCGGCCGCGGTGGCCGTGGCGGCCCGGGTGCGGCGGGGTCGTGCCGTGACGGGGTCGGCGCTGTTCGTGGCCGGGTTCACTGCAGTGTTCGTGACGGTCAGCTACGCGGTCGGGGCGGCGGGCCGGGCGCTGCTGGTGCACGCCCGCGCCATCGAGATCGTGGCCGGGGTATTGACGATCCTGCTTGGGCTTGCCTTCGCCGACGTGCTGCCCGGGCTGGGACGGACCTGGCGGATGCGGCGGCTGCCGGCCGCCGGGCTTGCCGGCGCGCCACTGCTGGGGGCGGTATTCGCGCTGTCCTGGACGCCGTGCCTGTCCCCGACGCTGGCCGCCGTGCTTGGCCTGGCCGCCGTGCAGGGCTCCGCCGGCCGTGGCGCGGTGTTGGCCGCCGCCTACTCGCTGGGCATGGGTCTGCCGTTTGTCGGCTTCGCCGCCGGCTACGGCCGGCTGCTGCGCGCCGTGGGGTTCATCCGCCGGCACGGCGCCTGGGTGACCCGCCTCGGCGGCGTCCTGCTCGTCGCGGTCGGGCTGGCCCTGGTGACCGGGGCGTGGACCGAGTTCGTCAACTGGCTGCGGGCCACGGCCGGGCCCGGCCAGATCGGCATCTGACACCAACGAAGGGAACGCGTGTGAACCTGGGCGCCGTACTGCTCACCGGCCTGTTCACCGGCGGCATCTCCTGCGCCGCCGTGCAGGGCGGCCTGCTGGCCGGGCTGGTCAGCCGCCAACGCGGCCTGGCCCCGCCCCGGCCTGCCGGGCGTGGCAAGGCCACCGGCGGCCCGGTCCGCCGCCCCACAGCCGCGGGGGAAGCGGGCAGGAAGGCGCCGGCCAAGGCCACGGCCACGCGAGGCCCCGGTCAGGGGCGGGTCCGCACCGTCGAGGCGCCGAGGCCGCTGCCCGCGCGGGCGCTAGCCGGGCTGCGCGCGTCGTGGGCCCAGGCCGGCGACGACCTGGCCCCGGTGGGCGCGTTCCTGGCCGGCAAGCTGGCCTTCCACACCATCCTGGGCGCGCTGCTCGGCGCGGTCGGCGCCGCGGTGCAGCTCTCGCCCACGGTGCGGGTGTGGACCCAACTGGCCGCCGGCGCCTTGATCATCGCGTTCGGGCTGGCGCAGCTCGGCGTGGGCCCGTTCAAACGGCTCACGGTGCAACCGCCGGCGGCTTGGGCGCGGTTCGTGCGCGGCCGGGCCCGCTCCCAGGCCGCCTTCGCCCGATGAAGCCGACGGATCTCTGCCCAGTCCTCCACTTTCAGCACCCTCCAAGATCTAAGAGGGGTCAATTTTCGGAGTACCACAGGGGGTCATTTTTCAGAGTTCGGCGACACCAGCCGGCCGAACCGGTCGGGCCGGCGTCGAAGCGTAGCCCGGCGTCGCCGGTGCGGCGCCACTGCACGACGCCGCGCACCCCGAACGCCAGGGTCAGGCCGAACAGATACAGCCCAAGGGCGAGCAACGGCATCGCTCCTACCGCCCGTTGGTGCAGCAGCCGTCGGCGCAGCCGTCATCCGATACCAACCCGGCCGGCTCGGCACGCAGCGCCGCGGCGGGGGCGCAGCAGGCGTCGCCCCGCCACGCCTGCCGGCCTTCCTTGACCGCCACCGCGGGGCGATGACCAGCGCCGCCACCGGGTCTGCCCACCACCAGCCGAGCATTGCGTTGGCGAGCAGCCCGACCAGCAGCACCGCCGACAGGTAGGTGCACAGCAGCGTCTGTTTGGAGTCGGCCACCGCCGACGCCGACCCGTACTCCCGGCCGGCGCGCCGCTGCGCGTACGACAGCACCGGCATCACCAGCAGGCTCACCGCGGCCAGGCCGACACCCACCGGCGAATGGTCGGCCTCGGCCGCGCCGGTCAGCGCGCGGACCGATTCGACGGTGACGTAGCCGGCCAGGGCAACAAACGACACCGCGATGACCCGCAACGTGACCTTCTCCCGGCGCTGCGGGTCGGCCGCGGTGAACTGCCACGCCACCGCCGCAGCCGAGGCCACCTCGACCACCGAGTCCAGCCCGAAACCGATCAACGCCGTGGAGGAGGCGACGGCACCGGCGCCGATCGCCACGACCGCCTCGACCACGTTGTAGCCGATCGTGGCGGCGACCAGCAGCCGGATCCGGCGGCGCAGCACCGCCCGGCGCGCCGGCGTGGAATCTGCCGTAATGGTGGGTCGGGCCGGCAACGGCGTGCTCATCGGCAGGTGCCGTCCGCATCGACCGGGCAGGCGGCGTCCGGGTCCACGGCCACGGCCAGCTCGACCAGGTCACCCAGCGCGTGCGCCAGCCGCCGGTCGGCCAACTCGTAGCGGGACCGGCGGCCCTCCGCCACCGCGACCACCAGGCCACAGCTGAGGAACCACCCTCGACGGAAGGAACACCGTGGACGGCACGGCAATGCGGGCGCCCGTCGCCTGGCACGGCGACTACCGGGCCGGCACGCCGGCCACCTCGCCCGGTACCTGCCGTTCCGGCGCGTGATCGCGCTGTTCGCCTCGCCCCGCGCTCATCGAGCAGACGTCGCTGCTCCTGCCGAACGCGAGCGTCTCGTGTGGAGGGATCAACCCGTCGAACCACGCCCAATAACTGGTCTCGGCGCGTGTCTGCGATGCGGTTCGACCGTCGGTCGGTCAGCCGGGCCCGAGAAGGTGGCGCCGGGCTTCGACCATGGCGTTCTGGAAGCCGACCTCACCCACGTCGACGTACGGCACCCCCGCATCGCGGCACTCGTCGTGCAGCTGCGTGCTGCGCCGCCGGATCCAGCCGGCGGCCTCGCGGAGCTCCTCGCATGTCGCGCCATGGTGCTGCGGCTTCGGTCCCCGATAGCCGGCAAGGTCAGCGACCGAGAACGAGCCATGCCCCAGAAAGCACGCCCGGATCTCGACGCGGGGGATGGCGGTGTAGTCGGCGCGGCGGGGTTTGCCGAAGATGGTGTCGGCGACGATGCGGGCCTGGTATTTGGCGACGTGGGTGAACAGGGCGACGCTGGTGACGTCGCCAAGGGCGGCGCGGTCGGTGGGGCGAAGCGCAAACGCTGGCCCGTTCGAGGACCATGATCTGATGGCGTAGCGCGAGGATCTCCGTGTCCTTGGCCCGGTCACTCATGGACAGCAGCCGGAGCACCGCCAGCGCGTTGCTAACGCCAAGGTAGGCAAGTCGAAGGAACACGGCACGGCATCATCACCGATGCACGGTCAGCGGTCCAACGTACTCCGAACCGTGAACCAGACAAGATCTCCTCGTGATGCCCCAACCGGCGCTGACCAGGACGGTGACATTCTCGGTACCTGCAGCCTCGGAGCTGTTGGTATGTCTTTCACGCCTGCCGTCTACTGGTGACGTTCATGAAGGTCCTGCGATCGCAATCCGGTGACCACGGAACCTGCTGTTCAGCACCGCCAGCCCAGCGCGGGACGTGGCGGTATCGCGGTACACGAACGGAAGTCCGTCCTCAACCTCGTCCCATCCGGCACCAGGGGTTGCTGGTCACGTTCGGATCAAGGGCCTGCGCGGGGTGCGACAGGATCCGCGCGTACGACGTCACCTTCGCGTGCTGGTCCGCGTATCCATTCGGCGGCTTCCTGGCGGTCCCGCTTCTTCCCGCGGTGGCGTGGTACCGCGCCGGGCGCCCGCGGCCTGCGTGATCGCCGCCCTGACTACTCGGGCACCGCGGCGACCAGCTCGACCCGCCGACCGAGCGACGGTACGTCGATCGTGGCCT
>WNGA01007858.1_pt1 | contig 14718 bp, 14 predicted proteins | sample 5400061 | NCBI WGS metagenome assembly WNGA01 (sample SAMN13153366, study PRJNA577476) | soil metagenome | isolation source: 100 cm soil or saprolite under grassland replicate 2 | place: USA:California | collected 2016-06-15
CGCCCCGCGCCCTTTCTCGCACCACCCCAGCTGTGTGCCACCTCGAGCGGCAGCGGTATCTGCCGTGGTCGTGCCGCCTTGATTCCGCGCATGTCTCATTTGTCGGTCTGGCGAGCGTGGAGTTGCGTGGGTCTGTCGCGGATTCGGCTCCACGCGACCACGAGGGTTGCGTCGATCGGACGGAGTTGATTCGGCGGATGTTCCGGCGGGAACGATTCCGCGGCGGACAGTCGCCAACGGTCGTGGCTGCGGCCTCGCTTCCCGGAAGAGTGGCTGCGGCCTCGCTTCCCGGAAGAAGTGACGAATCATGAGAGCCGGCGACTAACCGATCGACTAACCGCTCTCGCGCGACGCGCGAGTGTGCGGCCTACTTACTGCAACAATCTCCGAGCTACTTGCGTTCGTGCTGGGGTTCGGACTTGGGAACGCAATTGCTCACCCGCGCGCGATCTTTCGATCTCGCCCATCACCGCGAGGACCAGATCCTCGCGCCACGGGCGCGCCACCACCTGCACCCCGATGGGCAGCCCCGCGGAGCCGCGCTCGGTCTCGCGGGCCGTGCGGTCCATGGGGTCCTTGGTCGGGAAACGATCCGATTCCTCGTCGGCGCGAACGCGGGTAACCGGCACGACGCCGGCGGGCCATCCGAGCACGTTGTAGAGTGCCGTGTATGCGCCGGCCAGGATCAGCTCCTCGCTTGCGCCGTGCCGAAACGCGGGAAGGGCGACCGCCGGACAGATGACGACATCATGGCCGGAGAGGGCTTCGAGGAAGCGGCCGCGGTAGTCGATGGTCTCCTCGACCAGCCGCCAGTAGTGGTCGGTGTCCCTGTACCCGTAGTTGGCCACCACCTCGCGCTTGAGGCGCCCGCGTCCGCTCAGCGAGAGCAGCAAACCGATGAGACGCTTCGCGCGCCCGGCCATCATCATCTTGGCTATCCGGGGATCGCGTCGGTCGCGGCCGAGCGTGCGCTCCAGCCCGGCGAAGCCGTCGGCGGCCAGCAACCCGAAGAACAGATCGCGCGCCCGGGCAACCTCGGGCGGCGCCCACTCGACGACGGTCGCGCCCCGGCGGCTCAACGCCGCTGCCGCTTCGCGCACCGCCCGGCGCACGGCGGGAGCGGGCGTGAACGTACCGTCGTCGACATAAAAACCGACCCTGAGGTTCGAAGCATCGATGCTTCCGTACTCGGGCAACGGCATCGCCGGCGATAGCGATCCATCCAGCGCAGGGCGGTCGCCACCGTTGATCACCTTCAAGCCCAACGCCACCCCTTGAACGTCACGGCCAAGCACGCCAACCTGGCTGGCGATGGCGCGCTGGCCGAGCGGGGCGCTGCCGCGTCCGAGGTCGTCGCAACGTCCGGTCGTCGGCTTGATGGCGACGACGCCGCAGAACGCAGCCGGCACCCGCAGCGAGCCACCGAGATCGGTGCCGAGGCCGAGGGCGCTCGCTCCGGCGGCCAGCAGCGCGCCTTCGCCGCCCGACGAGCCGCCCGCGCTGCGGTCTACCGCATGTGGATTGTTGGTCCGTCCGAAAATCGGGTTGTCGGTCTCGATGAACATCAAGAGCTGAGCGACGTTGGTCTTGCCGAGCACGATGGCCCCGGCACCCCGAAGGCGAGCGACATGCTTTTCGTCGACGACAGCGCGCGTCTCTCGGCGCGACGGCACACCGAAGGTCGACGCAGCTCCCTCCAGGTCGAGGCATTCCTTGATCGTCACCGGTACGCCGGCCAGCGGTCCGAGCGGCTCGCCGGCAGCCCGCCGGCGATCGACCTCCCGCGCCTCGGCGCGGGCCTCTGCGTAGCGCCGGAACACCAGCGCATTGAGCGCGGGGTTCACCTCCTCGAGCCGCGCGATGTACGCCTCGACGGCGTCGGCCGCGCTGATTTCACCACGCCCAATCGCGGGCGCCAGCTCCGCCACCGTCAACGCGCAAATGTTCTCCATTCGGCCTCCTGGCGACCGACTATACGGAGAGCGGACTGAGCGCACACCGGCAAGATTGCCCAGACCGGGCGGATAGCGACCGAACGGGATCATCGACCTTGTGTCAGAGGTGCGCCTCTCGTGATGTGACGTCGCGAATCGTTTTCGCGACTCGCCGAGCACCCTCGAATTGCGCGATGTCGTGCGCGATCAATCCAGCCACCGAATCCCACACGCCTTATCTTGCGTACACGAATGGAGGACGTCCGATGAAGGTCCACGAGATGATGACGGCTCGCCGCGTCCTGTCGGTAAACCCGGACGATGACGTGATGTTTGCTGCTCGACTGATGAGCTGGGCGGGCGTGAGGCACCTACCGGTCTGCGAAGGCCGGAGGGTGATTGGCATATTCACGACACACGACTATCTCCGTTACCGATCGGATACGAAACCGGCAGGAGATTCCGCTCCCGTGAGCCGATTCATGACTGCCCCTGCGATTACCGCGCGATCAGACGATCCTGTCGACACCATCAGTTCACGGATGCTTTCCCGACGTATCGGCTGTGTGCCGGTCGTCGATGAACGCCACCACCTGGTGGGTGTGCTGACCACCGACGACATTCTCGGGGGAGACGTTCGCGCCGCGATGCCGGGGGCCGATGCGACCATGTCGATCGCGGACGTCATGACCAGCGATCCGATGACGGTTCGACCTTACATGCCGGTCTTGGAGGCGGTGGCGCTCATGACCGAACACGGCTTCAAACACGTCCCCGTCACCGACCAAGATGGACGCCTGGTCGGCATCATCACGGATCGCGACGTCCGTACCGCGATCGGAGATCCCGCCGAGGCTCTTGGTCGCGAGCTGACCGAGCTCGAGGAGCTTCCGATCTCGACCGTCATGACCACACCGGTCCAACACGTGCGCGAGGATGCTCCACTGGTGCAGGTGGCTCACCGCTTGGCGCATGAGTCGATCGGGGCGTTACCCGTCGTCGACGATGACGACCGCGTGATCGGAATCGTTTCGTATGTCGACGTGGTCCGAAAGCTTCTGGATTTGGTCGGTGGTCGCGAGCGCAGCGGTTCAGTCGAACACGAGCCAGCTTTCGACAGCCCCGACTGGCCGTAGCGGCGACTTGCCCTATTTGGTCATCGGAGCCTCAAATCGGCATCTCGCGCCGCCTCCACCGCGGAACTTGCTGGCGCTGCGTCGATGCGAGCTCGGTGAGCTTGAGCTCCCGGACGATGTCTTCCCGGCTCACGGTCCCGACCAGGCGCCCGGCTTCGGCCACGGCGATCTGAGGTGTGTCGGTCTCGCTCATGATCCGGAGAGCCTTCGCGACTTCGTCTCCCGGTGACAGCGGCGGCGTCAGGATGGCGATCTCACCCACCCGCGTTTGCGATCTGCGCTCGGGCGGCACCGCGGCAATCGCGTCCAAGGTCACCAGGCCCGCGATCTGCCCGTCGACGGTTACTGCGCACGCGAGGCTGCGCTGCTCGAGCATGTCCTCGGCCGCGGCGTGGACCGAGAAGTCCCCGCGCACGGAGCACACCTGCGCTTTCATCACGTCCTTCACCGGCAGTCGACCCAGCAGCGCCTTGACCATCACCGCGCGCGTCTCCGCCTCCGCGCTAACGAAAACGAAGAACGCGATCAGAAGCAGCAACATGTTGAACGAGACGAACCCCCAGATGCCGAACAACACGGCGAACACCCTGCCAATCCGTGAAGCGATGTGCGTGGCGGGCACGAGGCCCATCCGCGTCGCGAGCGCCGAGCGAAGGATTCGCCCCCCGTCCATCGGAAACGCGGGCACGAGATTGAACAACCCGAGAAAGATGTTGAGGCTCGCGAGATGGAACAAAGCAAACCGAAGGTTGAAGGACGCCCCGTCCGCGAGGGCATGGAGCAGGTAGAAGCCACCACCCAGGGCGAGGCTCACGACCGGCCCCACCAGCGCCATGACGGCTTCCTGCCGTAGCCGCTTCGGCGGCTCCGCGATCTGGGAGACGCCCCCGATCATCAATAGGGTGATGTCCCGGACCTGGCCACCCGCTCGTAACGCGTAGAGCGCGTGCGCGAACTCGTGCACCAGCACCGACAGGAACAGGGCGACCGCGACGCCCAACCCCCAGAACCACGGACTTCCGGAGAGCTCGGTCGCAGGAACGTCTGCGAACCTGGCCGCGGCGATGAATGCGCGCCCGAAGCCGAATGCGATGAGCGGCAGCGCGAGCAAGAAGGTGAAGTGGATCCGGATCGGAATTCCTCGAATCGTCGCGATACGAAAACCCTTCATCTCCATGACGTCCTCCCGAATCAGGTGGGCGCGGCCAGCGTGGCGTCTGTCGGTAAACAGGCCCATGCCATCACCTGCAGAAAACGTAGACATCGCTGGTGCGTGAGCAATCAATGTTCCGTGCTGGCATCCCGGGCCGCGGACCTAGATAGGGCCCGCAGCGACGCCCTCGGGTCACGCAAGCGGCCGACGGCCGCGGTTGAACCGCACGATTCGATGCCTAGGTTTTGGGAGAACATGGCCGGCCACGTCCTCGAACGGGCCGAGCTGACCGCCGTGTACGCGCGTCAAGCGGAGCTTTCACGAGAAGTGCCCTTCCCGAGCGCGCGATAGCCAGCGCCTACCTCAAATCTTCCCACGCCCGCGATCGCCGGAGGCGATACGCTCTTTGTGCTCCTCGGCGGCCTCGGCGATGTTTTCTTCGGGCGAAAGTGCATGGGCGGCCGCGTCTGGTAGCGGGCCGACCGCCTCGTCGTCGCGGCGGCGCCGCGACGCATCGGCCACCGGTAGCGCGACCTTGCCTTCGGCTCGGTCGGCCGCGCGCTCGGCAATCCCTCGCCGTCCCGCCTCCCCGGGCTTACGTTCAAAGCGAGAGGCGGTGGAGCATGAAAATGGTCGAATGGATCTTTGGGACGGCCATGCTGCTCAGCGTGGCCAGCGTCGCGCGGAGCGAGCCAGTCCCCGGCAAACACGCGATGAAGCTGCAAATCCAGATACAAGCCGATCTGCAGAAGGACCCCGATCTCAAGGACAACAGCATCGACGTCACGGTCGACAGCGGGGTTGCGACGTTGAAAGGGACGGTCGACAGCAAGGCGGAGCGCGCCAAGGCGGAGCGGATCGCGCGCGCCAGCGGCGTGGCGGCCGTTGACGATCAGCTCAAGGTGGGCCGTCCAAGTGCGCAGGCGATCGTCGACAGCACCGTAACCGCCAAGGTGATGGGCCAGCTCGTCGCGGACGCCACGCTCAGGGATGCGGACCTCGCGGTCACGACAGACAACGGCGTGGTGACGCTGAAGGGGAACGTTCCGTCGGAGGAAGCGCACCAGCACGCGCTGGAGCTCGCGCGGCGCGCGGCGGGCGTGAAGCGCGTCCAAGACAATCTCCAGATCATGGAGCCAATGCCGACGCCGCTCGGAACCACCCCGAAGTGACGGCGTAGCTCGGGACCGGATTTTCGTCGTAGCCGCGCGACCCGAGATGCGTGGGAATCGTCGCCTGATCTGGCGCCGGGATATTTTTCCGCAGTTTTTCCCCGAACCGACTCACGGATCGTGGCAGATTGTGGCCCTTCGAAATACCACGCGGTCGTGGCGGAACTGGTAGACGCGCCAGATTCAGGTTCTGGTGATCTTACGATTGTGGGAGTTCGACTCTCCCCGACCGCACTCTTTTTCGGTACTCGCGAGCGAATCTGCGAAAGACGAATCGCAGACGGCTCGCTGCGGACACTCTGCGGACACTTTTCAGTTAGCCGAGCGTGTCCGCGACTTTTGCGGCTTTCGCGCCAGAGACGGCCTCTGGTTGCGCGTAGTGCGCGGCGGTCACTGCGAAGCTTTCGTGACCGAGCGACGCCGCGCGGGCGCCGTCCCAGCGATAGATCTCGTAGCAGGCGGTCATCGGAAGGTTGGTCTCGCCTTTGATCCACTCGTTCGTGCCGATGATCCAGACGCCGCACCCCCAGCAGCCCTCCATCGCGATGTCCCGCGCCGATCCGGGAAGCTTCCGCCAGTTGGCGGACGTATCGGAACGTCGTCCGCCGCGTCGGGGAGCCGCCGTCCGTCACCAGGGGTGGCGCGGCGTCGACCCGGCCGCACCCGGCGGCGAGCAGACAGGCGACCGCGACGGACGCGCCCGCCGCGGCCGCCGCTCGCGCGGGCGTCCCTAGGGATCTCTTGGCCCCCTCGCTCGGCATGGCAGTTTCCCCCGGGGAGGTTCGTGACTTATCGCCGCCGGACCTTACGGGCAGGCGAGCGGGAGGACGTCGACCGGCGAGGTCTGCCTGACCGAGCTCCCGTTGCCGAGCTCGCCGTAAACGCCCGCGCCCCAACAGCGCATCGCGCCTGACGCGAGCAGCGCGCAGGAGTGCTCCGCACCCGCGGCGACGGCGACCGCGCGGGTGACGACATCGGCGGCGGGCGGGCTCGAGCGGTTCGTGGTCGTGCCGTCGCCAAGCTGACCCGAGTCATTCCGTCCCCAGCAGCGGACGCCGCCCGACGCGAGCAGCGCGCAGGTGTGGAAATTGTGGGCGGAGATCGCCGCCACACCCGTCTGCACGTCGCCCGTCGGCGTCGGCCGGGATTGGGTGGTTCCGTCACCGAGCTCGCCGTCGGTGTTGTCGCCCCAGCAACGCACGCCCCCGGATTCGGTCAACGCGCAGCTGTACGTGAGACCGACCGCGATCGCCTGCACGCCCGTCAGGACGTCCACGCTCGGCGGGGTCATCCGGGAGATTGTGGTCGCGTCGCCGAGCTGGCCTTGATAGTTGTTGCCCCAGCAGCGGACGCCGCCCGATTCGAGCAGCGCGCAGGTGTGCGTCGCGCCGCCGCCCACGGCCTTGACGCCGGTCATCACGTCGTTGCCGGGAACGGCTCGATCCGTCGACGTGCCGTCGCCGAGGAGGCCCGCGCCATTGAAACCCCAGCAGCGGAGCGCGCCCGATGCGGCGAGCACGGCGCAGGTATGGAGCTGACCGGCTGCGATGGCGCGGACGCCCGACAACACGTCGCTGGACGCGGGCGCCGTTCGATTGATGGTGGTCCCGTCGCCGAGCTGACCGGCGCTGTTCCTTCCCCAGCAGCGGACCCCGCCCGACGTGAGCAGCGCGCAGGTGTGGTTGAGCCCCGCCGTCACCCCTTGCGCCCCCGTCAGAGCGTCCGTCGCGGGCGGCAGGTTCCGGCTGGTCGTGGTGCCGTCGCCGAGCGCGCCGTCCTGGTTGACGCCCCAGCAGCGAACGCCACCCCCCGCGACGACGACGCAGGTATGAAAAAATCCGAGCCCGAGCTGGGCGATCTGACAGGCGGCCGACCCCGGCGCGTCGGAGCCGTCCGCCGGCGTCCCCGCCTCGGCGTCCCCGCCGCCGTCGGTCATGTGTCGCGCGCCGACGACCAGCACGCGATGGCACGCCGCTGACGACAGCAGGGCCGCCGCCAGGGCCGCCGTCCGGCGCACCGATGGCGCCCTCATCGGGGCGCGGCGGGCGCCTCGGATCCGGACGCCGCGAGGTCGGCACCTTGCCCCATGACAGAAACTGTGACGGATCGGGTCCGCACCTTTCACCCTTCGAGCAAGAAAGATCCACCCTGCTCCGGACGCGGGCAGGTCGCCGACCCCTCAACCCGCACGAGCAGATCGGCGGCCAGAGCAAACCGGAACGGGGCGACGCTGACCACGACGGCGACCATGACCGCGCATCGCTCTATCACATCGCGGGGTCTACCTGCACCCCACCGTAAGGTCCGGGCCCGTGCCGTCACCAACCTGCGGAAAGAGGGAGAACCGAAGGAGATCGGAAAATGACGAGAAAACAACTCGAGGTGCTGGGCACGATGATCGTTGTCACCGTCCTGTCGGGCTGCGGTCCCGACGATGGCGCCGACGCCGAAGACGTCGACGTCGTGACCGGGGAAGCGACGAAGTGGTATTGCGGCTCTCAGTGCAACGAAAAGGCCCCGAACTGGGTGGTTCCATCAAACGGGGTGCAATGTTCGCGCTCCGCCGTTCACCTGGGTTCTGGTCATCCAACGAATTTGAGCAACCAAGCCGATACGTATATGACCGTCCACGTATATTATTCGACGGTCTGTGAAACCATGTGGGCGACCGCAACCAATAGCCGTGCCACTGGAAGAACCTTCTGCCAGGTTGGTGGCTACAAATGGGACTCTCCATCTTACGTATTCTCCACCGACTGTCCGCCTGCTGGTACGTCCGTCACGACGAGGATGATCGACGACCATGATCCCAACTACGGTGTCGCGGCCGAGATGTTCCTCGCCGAGCGAAACGCTCAGGGCCCGTTTGATTACAGGTTCGAATATTAGCGGTCCACGGCCAGCCCCCACCGTAAGGGCGGGCCGTCACCAACGTGGTGGACGAGGATGAATTGAAGGAGATCAGAAAATGACGAGAAACCAAATCGAGGTGCTCGGCACGCTGTTCGTTGTCACCGTCCTGACCGGCTGCGGTCCGGAGGACGGCTCTGCTTCCGAGGACGTCGACGTCGTGACCGGGGAAGCGACGAAGTGGCATTGCGGCTCTCAGTGCAACGGAAAGACCCCGAATTGGGTAGTCCCGTCGAATGGGGTGCAATGTTCGCGCTCCGCGATTCGCCTGGCTTCTGGCCATCCAAGGAGTCAGAGCAACGAAGTCGATACGTATATGACCGTCAACGTGTATTACTCGACGGTGTGCGAAACCATGTGGGCGACGGCGACCAACAGCCGCGCCATCGGAAGAACCTGGTGCGACATCGCCGGCGAGCGACTCGTGTCGCCATTTTATCATTTCCTTGTCGACTGCCCATCCGCTGGTACTTCGATAACGACAATGATGATCGATGACCATGCTCCCGATTACGGGGATGCGGCCTATATCGAGCTCGACGAGGGAACGGCAAGAACCGAGTATATTTACTTTTTCGAGTACTAGGAGTCTATCGGTCGCTGTCGCGAAGCCCCGCTGCGCGCGCCCTCCGGCGTTCGCCGTTGAGCGCCAGTATCGTCGTCCGGTCCAGAGTGCCGAGAAGTGAAGATTCTGATCCCCACTTCCCACAGACCGCTTTTCGTCGCCGTCAGCACACAGGGTAAGGTCGGCGCCGCGTCCGACCCGTGATCGGTTTCTCCCTCTGCCCGCCTGGGGGCGCGGGCTACGGACAGATGCAGTCGAGCTCGAGGGTGTAGCTGCCCTCGGCCCCACTGTAGCCGTCGACCACCAGGTAGTGGGTCTGGTCCGGAAGGTTCGTCCACTGCACGGTCTCTACGGACTGGAGCTGGAGCGGCGTGGCAGACGCCATCACGTTCCCGGTGACGGGGTCGCAAGCGGACAGTAGCAACAGGTCCAGATCCGTCGTGAGATTCCTCAGGTTCGCCGTGACCGTGCAGGTGCCCGCCGAAGCGAACGCATAGACTGTCTCGCGTCCGGATTCGAGGCGGGCGGTCCGGCCGTAGGCGCTCCACTGGTTCGCGCGGCCCTGGGTCACCGTGCTGTCATTCAACCTGTCGCCGCACCTGATCGGCAGGGCGGTCCAGCACGCGTCGACAGCGCTGTCGCAGGCGGGGGTGACGTTGATGGCCCGACCCTCGATGCGTTCGCTGACGGCCGCGCCGCCATCGCTCGCAGGCGTCGTCACCGTCACGTCCGCGTTCGCGCGCGCCGGATAGCTCGTTGAACCGGGCAGAAGCTCCGCCCAGCTGATCGTACCTGTGATCTCGCCCGCGAGCGGCGTTCCCCAACGCGTCGGGCAGGTCGCCGCCGGGCCGACCGTCGCCCCCTCGAGCCGCCAGCCGGCAGGCAGGTCCAGCCCCGGCGTGGGCTGCGCAGATCCCACCGGAGACGCGAGCGCGACGGAGAGGCACTGGTTCGCCGCCGTGTCGCGCTTGGAGACCACGACGCGGTCGATCCCGCCGCCATACGTACAGCCGAGATAGCTGACGCCGGCCGGCGCACCGCCGCTCCCGCCCGCTCCGCCGCGACCGGCGCCGCCGCCATTCCCGCCGGTGGGCGCCGCGCAGATCGGCGGTCCCGCGAGCGCGACGCAGAGCCCGGTCTGGCAGGTGCCGCCGCCGGCGCCCGGGCAGCAGGGCTGACCAAGCTGGCCGCAGGTCGATCCGCCGGCGCCGCCCTGCCCGGCCGTGCCGCCGCTCCCGGCAGCGCCGCCCCCGGTCCCGCCGCGACCGGCGATGCCGCCCGCGCCGCCTCGTCCCCCGGTGGCGCCGCCGCCGACGCCGGCTGCGCCAGCCCCGCCGCCCGCACCCGCACCACCCGATCCCGCGCCCCCGCCATCGCCGCCGACGCCGCCCACTCCGCCGCCGGAACCGCCCGCGCCGTCGCCTGCACCACCACCGCCGCCGGTCCCGCCGCGTCCCGCTCCTCCGCTGGACCCGGCGCCGCCGCGCCCGCTTCCATCATCAGCCGCGTCTCGCGCGTCGCGCGCCTTTCCGCAACCGGCCGCGGCAAGTGCGATGAGCACGACTGTGGTGCCGATACGAGTGCGCATGCCAATCTCCTCCACGTTCATAACACGCGCGTGAGCAGGCAAATCTCGTACCGCCGTCGCGTCCTCGTCGTCGCGGACGGAGTCCGACCGAGGCAGGACGTTTCAGTCGTGCCCTGCTCAGGAATTCGAGCCGGATGCGACGGGTGAGGACAGGCCGTTCAAGCTGCTAGTCCCCGCGCGTCATAGGGCCGAGATAAAGCGTTCTGGTAACCGTGTCGCTCTGCCGACTCGCCCAAAAGGCCCCGTTCCACGGCGTTCGCACGATCGCGACACGACGAAGGGCGGTCACGCCGACGCCGTGCCGATCGCGGCCGAGCTCGCGCCCGCAACCTCTGCGTCGGCTCGCTGCTCGAGGCCGTGCGCGACCGGGTCCGCACCGTCGACCTCAAGCAGGTCAACCGCGTCCTCCTGCAGCCGCACTGGCGAGAGCGGGAGGCGGCGCCATTAAGCCGCGACGTCGCAGAAGCCGCCACGCCCAGATCCACCTGCCGCCGCTGGATGCCGGCTACGCGCTCACCCTCGCCGACATCTTCGAGCGCGCCATCGCCGCGCTCTGGCGCGCCCACGGCGATCGCATGGCCGAGCTGCTCTCGCTTCGCGATGCCGCGCGCCGTGCTCCCCCGTCGGCGCGCCAGGACGACGTCGGCCCCCCGCCCGACGACGACAAGCTCTTCTGACGGGTCCCCGGCACAGCGCGGGCGCCGAGCGAGCGCCGTCGTGCGTGTGCGGATGCCGCGCGCTTGCGACGTCAGCACGGCGTTTCTCACGCTATCGCAGCATGCACCCCTCCGACCGGCGCCTTACGATGTCAGCTCCGCAGCGAAAACCGCTCGGATCTCGCAGGGGTGCGCATCGCGCCGATCTACGATGTCAGCGCGGCAGCGCCGCCGGACGGTGCCTTTCCCGCGTTCGTCGCACGCGCGCGTACGACACCGCGAAGCAACTTTTCGGATGTCAGCTCGGCCGCGCGCCCGTTTTCGTGCGACGACAATTCGGCGATCCCGTACGACGTCAATTCGGCCGACAACACGTACGACGTCAATTCGGCCGACAACACCTGCACGGCATCGCGCCTCTCGGGTAAATGCGAGACCTCCTCTGCCTGCTGCCGGGCTGGCCGCGGGAACGGGTGCTGGATCTCGCCCCGTCTACTGGCGCAAGACCCTGGAGTCCGCGGACGCGCAGCGCGCCCTGGACGGCAACCTCTTCCGCCGCGCCGTCCCCGTCCCCAGGACCTGCTCGAAGTTCGGCGGCTGAACTTCGATCTCCGCATGCGAGATTCAGGCCGATACGACCAACGCTGTTGCCCGAACGCTTACCTTAGCCGAGAGCATCTGCATGCCCCCAAGATCCGGGCCCCCTGACCTGCAAGGCGCAGTCGGCGACCGGGGCCGACGACCTGCCGCCCCTCCGCTGGTGACCGCGGCTGGCTGACCCCACGTCCCGCGCCGTACGGTTACCCTCGGAAGGCGATCTTGCGATGTCAGGTCGGCCGCGAAAAGCGCCCGGATCTCGCGCCAGTCCGCGCGCCGCCGTTTTGCGACGTCAGCTCGGCCGCGCCGCCGTCCGATGCCCGTCCGGCCTCGGCGACCGCGTTGGTACGACCTCGCGGAGCAACTTCTCGGACGTCAGCCCGGCCGCGGCGCCGATTTCGTGCGACCACAATTCGGCGATCGCCTACGACGTCAATTCGGCCGTCAACAGGTCTGCATCCCGTCGGCGTCGAAAACAATACGGAGTTCAGTTCAACTGGTACGCCTTTCAGGGGTATGTCCATCAGGCAGTCGCCAACCGGAGATCTCGCCTCGGCACCCCACGGAGCCGATAGGAGCGCAGACAGAAGACGGTCCTTCGTTGTTCATTCAATGGTCGACCTTCCCGCCCCCAGTAGTCGCGTCGGCAATCAGTGTCCGGATGACTTGTGCGAGCACTTCGCTGTCGGCGCGGGACGACGTTCGCGCGCAAAATGTGCCCGCCTCAGAGTCAAACTCGATACGGCCGGCCACGTCCGGAGCAGCTACCTTGAGGGCCGTCTTCACTTCCTTCTCGACTTCGTAGTTAGTCTCCAGACAAAGAAGTGTCGTAAGGTCCTCAAATAGAGTCCAGACGCCATCGATCTTGATTGGCGTAATAAATCCTGGCGTTGGCCCTGTACCGACCGGATGAATGACGGTCTTTAGTCCCTCCGAGGTCCGGGAAGACACGCGCGCTATATCCGAGCCAAAATCTCCCACTAGCCTAAGGACCGCGAGGTCGGACAGCGCATCGAGCGGCGACAGGTCCTGATCGATCAGGCGCACAGTGAGAATCTCGAGGTCGCGCAAATGCGGCAGCGACCGGAGAAACCCGACTGACTCAATATCTACAATGTCGTAGAGATCCCCGAAATCCAGCACGAGGCGTCTGAGGTTTCGCAAAGCGCCGATCGCTGCCAGATCGGCAGGAGGTTGACGAGCGCGAATCTCCAGTGTCTGCAAGGTCTCGTTCGAAGCAAGCTCGCTAAGGGGAGGGCAGGATACTCCCTCGATACGAAGGGAACGTAGACCCTGGAGTTGCCCAACACCCTTCAGCGACCTTGTCGAAACGGTCACTTCCTCCAGGCTACGCGCCTTTGATAAGTCTCGCAGCGATGCAAGCCGAATGTTGCGCAACGTTAGAGACCGCAAACGGGGAAGATCGTAGATCGGCGCAAGTAGCGCGACGTCGGCCTTCAACGAAGCGCCGAGTGATAGCCGAACGATAGATTGAGGCAGAGCGGAAAGCGACTGCCCGGACCAATCTATTCGAAGCCGCTTTATTGATCGTTCTCGCATCTCGGGCCAAGACTCCAAAGAACGATCGCGGAGGGATAGTGCCTCAAGTGGAGCGTCGCCGAACCACGACAGACGCAATGGCTGCTTTGATTCGACTCTGAGATTTAGAAGGGCCGAAAAGCAGGCGGCCGTGGTCGCGTCTATCGACGCACTCAGGGAGAGGAACAGATCCCGAACTTCCGGAAGCGGTTCGGTGCATCGGAAGGGCGCCATTGCACACAGCGTGGTAGCTCCAGTCATAGCGGTCGCCGAGAGGACGGTTGTTTCCATGACCGTGACCTGAGTCTGGCCGGCGGGATATGCGGGCAATTGTTTGCACAATACGCCAACAGGCCCGTCCAGAAGATCATCCACGGAAATATCAGGCATGCGCATGCTATTCGATAATGTGCTCTGCCATATCAATGTAGTACGCATAGTTGATCAAACTCATGCTCCGCTCAGCGATATTCAATAATTGCGTCCCTTCTCGGGCGGCTCGCAGCAAGAGGCCGGTTTCAACCGCGCGCGCGGCTTCGCGGGCGAGCGGGATTGTCTCCGCGGTCACTCCGTAAAGAACCTGAAAGCTATTGTCCACGAGCTCCTTGCCCTGTTGCGCAAGCCTGTACGCGTGCTCGCCGAGACGACGCATCGGGTCGTTGGTTATTCCGAAGTAGAAGCGTCCAGTAGTCGTCTCGATGAAGCGGTACACAAAGATCGTGGCAGCGGCCGCCGCCTGCCTGATCTTCACGTATTCCAAGGCGGGACCCAGGCCCCGCGAATCAAGCCACGTTACAGGATCCGCCTCAGCATAGAGATACCGATGGGTCAGAGCAAACCGGTCCAACGGATCGGACGTCGAAAACCGTCCTGTTGTCGGACTGTACTGCCGGGCCCTCAGGTTGATCAGGCCGAGGTCTGGGTCGAGTTCCTCGCTCGCGTATCGCCGGGTGTTCGGAGTGCTCCCCGTGATCGCGAGGACGTTTCCCCAGGCGTCATAGTCGTAGCTATCGGTCACCGCGCCGCTTGCGTCGGTGAGGAAGGCGATATTCCCGTGGGCGTCGTAGCCGTAGTGACACGCTTGCCCGACGCGACTTCCGCCGGAAAGTGGGCGTCGCCAGGCGCGACGTTCGGCGCGGAGGCGCGGTGGCCGGGGCGTGTGTTCGGGGAGGTCGTCGTCGGCCCAGCGGGACGCGTGAGCGCCGGAGCGCGGGGCGCCACGGCGGCGGCCGCCACGCTCGTCGAGCTGGTGGCGGGGATTCCCGCTCTTAGCCGCCCTGTGGAGCGCCGCCGTCATCGCCGAGAACTCGATTTTACGCCGGTCCTGCAGCTAAGGCGCTTGATCCATATTAGTTTTTCAACTCGCGCGGTTGCAGTTCGTAGTTCCACTCGCCGTGGAACTCGTGAGGGTGCAAAGCAAGATCGCTCATTTGAGCTTTCGTGATCTCAACGCCGGTTCGGTATTTTC